>ERZ795053.2209-NODE-2209-length-23887-cov-24.546114_pt1 | contig 23887 bp, 17 predicted proteins | sample MGYA00375137_ERZ795053 | MGnify/ENA primary metagenome ERZ795053 (study PRJEB30182, sample SAMN05720284) | activated sludge metagenome | isolation source: Anaerobic digester | place: Hong Kong | collected 2014-12-17 ...
CGGCGACTCCCCGATTCACCACTATGCGCACCGACGCAATCAGGGTGTGAGCACCAGTTTCCCGCGAACGTGACCTTGCTGGAGTTCCCGATAGGCATCGGCAGCTCGCTCGAACGGGTACGTCCCAGCAAGGTCCACTTTGAGGTCACCGGCATTGATCAGGTTCGCCAGATCTGCGAGATCCTCGCCCGACGGCCGAACGAAGTGGTACACCCCGCCCCTGCTCAGAGCGCCTTTGGCATCGGTGATCGAACCGACGCGGGCGTTGCGCGCGAGTAGCACATCCGAGGTATCGAGGACGCCGCCGATCAGATCGACCACGACGTCGACTCCTTGCGGTGCCAGCGCTCGAACAGCCTCGACCATTCCGTCGCCGTACTCCACCGGCTCAATGCCCAACGAACGCAAGTGTTCGTGGTTGCCTGCCGAAGCGGTACCGATCACCCGCGCACCAGCGAGGCGAGCAAGTTGCACGGCGAACTGGCCGACCCCGCCGGACGCGTTGTGGACCAAGACGGTCTCGTCAAGGTGTAGGTCGAGACGACGAAGCAACTGCATCGCGGTGAGACCCGTCAGTGGGACGGCTGCCGCATGGACCAGATCGATGGTTTCCGGTGCCCTCGCAACGACGCGCACCGGCAGCACTACCTCGTCGGCCATCGTTCCGTGCTGAATAACGTCCAGCCGCGCATAGGCGTAGGCGCGGTCACCGGGTGACACCTCTGAAACGGACGGTCCGACTTCCAACACCTCGCCGGCCACATCCCAGCCCGCAACGATCGGGAAGTGGTGCTCGAAGGCATTCGCAAGGCCTCCGCCCATGACCTTGTAGTCCACGGGATTGATGCCCGCACCCGCAACCTTGAGCCGGACGGTATCGGGGCCCATCGGGAGGAGGTCGGCCTCACCGAGCTTCAGGACGTCAAGGTCACCGAATTCGCTGTACATCACTGCGCGCGTCATGCCTCGACACGATCACCGGGGTTCTCATTTGTCAATGCCGGGTCGCGGTCGCGATGATGGCCGTGGGCGTTGATCCATGCCGACAGACGTTGTTTCATCGAGGGCAGTTCGGGTAGCTCGATGGGAGTTCTCTGCTGCACCGAAACGGACAGATGCGTCCAGTCGTGCCCGGTCCACCACCGGGAGTTGCCGGCGATCCATGGATCCGGGTATCAGCCCGGTGTCACGGAAGTCTGCACATCCTCTTCGTCGGCCGCACGGCTGAAGATCATGAGCGCACAAGCGTCGGCGGTCGGTGACAGGCAGGTTTCGCAGTTGGGCACGCTTGTGGCGGCGGCCCGTCGCTGCTCAGCAGCCCACCACGCATAATGCGATGGTGCCCGAAAGCCGGCAACGCCGTCTGATCATGATCGTCGCAGCGCTCGCTGTGGGGGTGCTGGCCGCTGCCCAGGCCAGGATCAATGCACAATTGGCCGAACAGGTTGGCGGTGGCTTGTTTGCGGCGGCGATCAGTTTCGGAACCGGCTTGATCCTCGTCTGGGCGATCGTCGGCGCGCGCTCCGATCTCCGGGCCGCGGTCGCCTCACTGCCGTCAACCGTCAGATCGGGTGGACTGCGCCGGTGGCATTTGCTCGGGGGCTTCGGTGGCGCCTGGTTGGTCACGACCCAGGGCTTGGTGGTGCCGGCCGTCGGGGTCACCGTGTTCACCGTTGCTGTCGTCGCCGGACAGGTGAGCGGCTCACTTTTCGTGGACCGGGCCGGATTGAGCCCGGCCGGACATATGCCGTTGAGCATCCGGCGGGTGCTGGCCGCGGGACTGGCCCTGCTCGCCGTTGCGGTGGCCGGGGTGGAATCAGCCGGCGGCGACATCTCCTGGGTGGCGGTCCTGGCCGTGACGGCCGGCTTGGGTGTGGCGGTGCAGCAGGCGATCAACGGCAGGGTCGCGGCGTCAACCCATCAACCGCTGGCCGCGACAGGCGTCAATTTTCTGGTGGGATTCACCGCTCTGTTCGTGCTGTCACTAGCGTCGATTGGGATCGCAGTGGATGAATTCCTGACATGGCCCGATCAATGGTGGCTGTATCTCGGCGGACCTATCGGGGTGGCCTTCATCGCGCTGGCCGCGTGGGCGGTGCGCGGGGTGGGAGTCCTGGTCTTCGGCCTGCTGTCGATCGCCGGGCAACTGCTCGGTTCGGTGATTCTGGACCTGGCTGCCCCGGCGGAAGGGATCACCTTCGGCTGGCCGCAGTGGCTGGCCCTCGGCTTGATCGCACTAGCGACGCTGATCGCCACGAACCCGGGCGCCAGAAGCCTGCGAGGCAGGCGGCTGAACGGACTCGGGCGTCGCGGGGAATAGCCGGTGCACCAGCCGACGAGCGTGGGGCCTGAGCCGTTAGCTGACTGCAGTCCTGTGCCCTGCTTGTGAAGACGCGACCTACCACAGGTCGTTCGTAAGGATCAGAGTGCGTAACGCAGGATCGCCGAAGTCTTCGCGTCGGGCAGTGCGAGCACCGTGCCACCCGTGGTCAGGACGCGTCCGGCGACCTCGTCCACGACGTTGATCCCCGAGTCATCCAGAGTCAGGTTGCCCGCTTCGTCGAGACTGCCGGACTCGTTGGCGGCGCGGTCGACGATTAGGGTGTCCACGGCCCCCGCTGTGGCTGCCCGAGCGATGTCGGCCAGATCTTCCAGCACGCGGTTCTGACTGCGGCGCTGGTCCAGCAGTTCCGCAAGCTGCGCGCGGCGCTGTTCCTCAGCGTCGGCCAGCAGCGGCTGCACGGCTTCGGCGATCTCGGTCTCGGTCATGCGATCGCCACTGGACTGCAGGTCCGCGTCGAGTAGGTACGGGTAGCTGCAGACGCTGCGGAAGATGGCGTTGATCGGCTGGGGTGCGATCAGGATCAGCGGACGCTCGTCGCCGCGAAGCAGCGGGCGTAGTGCGTCGTCGACAGCGCGGGCATACTGGCGGACGAGGATTTTCTTTCCCTCCGAACCGACCAGTCGCCCGGAGTGCGAACGGTCACCAAGACTCGACTTGCCTGCGTGGCTCGCAGCGTCGGTGGGCATACCCGGAACCTCGACCTCCTGGGGCGGTAGATCCGCGGCCAGGTCGAATGGGTATTTCGGGGTCGGTCCGGCCTCGACCAGTCGGGCTGCACGCAGGGACAGCAAACCGAGCCCGAGGCCGATCAACGCGTACATGCCGTCGAGCAGGATGATCTGCGATTGTGACCACCAGCCCCAGACGATGCCGACCGCTGCGAAGCCGGCGGCAGTGGCTGTCGAGGTGACCAGCAGTCTCTGCTCGCGTCGCAGCGCGGCATCTGTCTCAGTGGGCATGAAGGGATTCAAGCACTTGAACGGTTGTGAAGCCTGCGTGTAGGGCCTGGCATCAGGCGCCGTCGCTCGGGCCGGATCTTCCTGTCCGAGACGGACGCGACCTTTGACGCAGGTCGATGTCCGAACGGATGATCCACAAGTGCATGCCGGTGACCCTACGGTCGGGACATGCGTCGTTCGATATTGATCCCGACCGTTGTCGCCCTCACCGCGCTACCACTGGCCGCCGCTCCCGCATCGGCGGCGCCGGTCCGCAGCTGCAGCCCGGTGAGGGCCACGATCAACGGCAACAAGTACGTGCTGGCGATCAAGGTCAAGGTGCGTGGTCTGCCGTGCCCGGCCACGGGGGCCTTCTGGACTGCTTTCGCGACCGGGGAGCAGGGCTCGACCACCACAGAGGATCTGCGCAGCAACTGCAAACCGGGTTCGAAGAGCCAGCAGAAGGCCGCGGAGAAGCGAAATCGCAGCGCCTACAAGTGCACAAGCAGCGACGGAAAGATCAGGACCACCGCCTGGGTGCTCGGCGGCTGACCGCCGTCCGGTGGTTGTCGGGACAGACAGTCACGGCACCAGGGAGTGAATCCTCCTTCGGACGGTGCCCACTCGTCAGCCCGTGTTCTGCAGACCCGCCGCCGCACCGTTGACCGTCAGCAGCAACAGCCGGTGCCAGTCACCGGTGTTGGATGCGGCCCGCACCTCCCGCAGAGCCCGCAGCTGCAGTTGTGACAGCGCGTCGACGTACGGACCGCGCAGTGCGATGGCCGCACCCAGGACCTTCTTGTGCTGCAGGAGGTGGCCTTGATCGAGCACCCGCAGCACCTGCTCCACGCTGAGATCCAACTCGGTGAGAACTGCCGCAGTGATGTCGGGGCGGCCCGCCAGGTCCAGGAACCCTTCAGCAAGACTCCGGTTGCTCTTGGCCAGGCTCATTTCGGCGATATCGATCAGAGCGGTGAACAGCGGCCAGGTCCGGTAGGCCTCGCCCAGCATGTCCGTGTCCTCGATCGCGGCCAACGCCGAACCCAGCCCGAACCAGCCGGGGATGTTGGCGCGGGTCTGGGACCAGGCGAAGACCCAGGGAATGGCGCGCAGGTCGGACAGCGACCGGCCCGATGATGCGCCGCTGCGCCGGACCGGGCGCGACCCAAGTCGCAACTCCCCGATCTCCTCCAGCGGACTGGCCTGGGCCAGCACATCGGCAAAACCGGGAGTCTCGACCAGTCGCCGGTAGGTCTCGCGCGAAACCGTGATCAGTTGCTGAGCCAGGTCGGTGTACCGCTGCGCTGCGGCGGCATTGGCCGCCTGAACGTCCTCGTTGCCGGCCAGCAGGACCGCCGTCGTCAGCCGCTCCAGGTGCCGCTGCGCGATGGTGGTGTCGGCGTAGCGGGCGAAGACCACCTCGCCCTGCTCGGTCACCTTGAGCCGGCCGTTCACCGAACCCGGGGGCTGCGCGGTGATGGCCCGGTGCAACGGCCCGCCGCCGCGGCCGAGCGAGCCGCCGCGGCCGTGGAACATCGTCATTTCGATCTGGCTGCGACCTGCCCAATCGACCATCGACCGTTGTGCGTCGGCCAGGGTGAGGGTCGCCGCCGCGGGGCCGATGTCCTTGGCCGAATCGGAGTAGCCCAGCATCACCTCGGCGTGACGGCCATTGCCCTCGAGCCACCGTTTTGTCGACTCCAGACCGACCCAGGCGTCGAGGACCTCGCTGGCCGCTTCGAGGTCGGCGCCGGTCTCGAACAGGGGCACCACGTCCAGGCGTAGCGCAGCCTCCCCGACCGCGAGCCGGGCCAGCGCTCGTACGGCCACGAGGTTCGCGGCGCTGTGCGAGAACGAGACCACGTAGCGGCCGCAGCACTGATCCCCCCACCGTGCCTGCAACCACGACATCACCCGCAGCGTGTCGAGCACCTCCTGGGTCGCCTCGGTGAGCGGTTCGCTGCGCTCCGGCCAGCCCTCGATGGCCAGGCGATCCAGCAGTGCGGCATCGTCGGCGGCCTGCTCGGGATCTGCGGTCAATGGCTTGAGCAACTCGATGAGCGCTGTCCGGTGCACGTCGGAATGCTGGCGCACCTCGAGTTCCGCCAGATGGAAACCGAAGGTCTGCACGTACCAGATCACGTGCTGCAACTCCCCGTAGGCCGCTCGTTTAGCGCCGGCGGCGGCCAAGGATTCCTGCACGATCCGCAGATCGCCCAGCAGTTCGTCGGGACCGGAGTACGAGTGCTCGCTGCGCCCCGTGCGGGTCGCCCGCACACGTTCGGTGATGACGAGCATCTTCTGCCGGTGCGGCTCGCCTGGAGACCCTGTGCGGATGTCCGCGAATCTGTCCGGCATGGCCACGGCGTCGCGCCCGAGCGCCTCCAGCAGGGCCCGCGACGCAGGGGTGTCCGCGCGGTCGACTGTCAGCGTGCGGCCCACCCTGTCCACGCTGACCTCCAGGGCCCGCAGCGTGTGCTCGACCTGCACGCCCATGGCGCGCCTGGTCACATCGGCGGTGACAAAGGGATTGCCGTCGCGGTCGCCGCCGACCCAAGAGCCGAACCGGATGAATGCTGGTACCGGACTTGGGACGGTGCCGCTGGCATCACCGACCAGCGCGCGCTCGGTCACCCGGTAGAGGCGGGGCACAGCCCGGATCAGGGTCTGATCGAAGACCGTCATGATCGTGCGTACTTCGTCGAGGGGCTCGGGCCGGGTCGCTCGCAGGGCCGAGGTGCGTTGCAGCAGTTCCACCTCTTCCAGCAGACGCCGATGAGCCCCGGCCTTCTGCTCGGGGCCCAGTCGGGGATTCTCCAGGCGCTGCAACTGCTCGGAGATCCTGCGCAAAGAAGTGGTGACGGCCCGGCGCCTGGCCTCGGTGGGATGTGCGGTGAGGACCGGATGGATGTGCAAGTGCTCCAGCGCGTCGCGCAGGGGAGTGCCGGTCGCTGACACGGCGGGCCACAGATCGTCGCCGGCGTCGGTGCCTGCGACCTGACCGGGAAGGTTGAGCATTCGCACGCGGTGGCGCTCATCGGCGAGGTTCACCAGGTGCAGATGCATCGTCAGGGCGGCCGCCAGGCGGGTGGCCAGCGGCAGCGGGAACTCAGGGAGTTCGACTTCGGATTCGGCGCTCTGCAGCCTGTCGAGCAGGTCCGCGATGTCCTCTTGCCCCGCCTCTGTCAGCACTTGGCGGTGCACGGCGGTGAGGAGTTCGATTTCCCGGTCGAGGTCGTTTCCGATCTCGTTCACCTGAAACACCGTACAGCAATCACGGCCCGGTGCCGTGGGCGCAAATCAGATGGGCCGGGTCTCGCCGCTGTCACCGAGGGTGGCCGTTGGCCCGTCCTGACCGGCGGGGTCTTCATCGGCGGTGCTGCGCAGTGTGCTGTCGCTCTGCGGTAGCGCGTCCACGTTGTCCTGCTGGTCGAGGTCGGCTTCGTCCACGATGTGAATGCTGTCGGTGTTCTCCGTGATCGCGGACTCCTCGGCGAACTCGATGTTCGGCTCAGGGATATCGGTGAGGTCCGCGTCGCCGAGGATCTGCCCCTCGGTGCTGGGACCGGAGCCGCCGTCGCCTGGGACCTGCCCGCCGGTCAGGGCCTCTTCGGTGGGGCTTACAAGGTCGTCGTTGTCGGGTGCCGGTTGGGTCATGATTGGTAGGTACCCGGTGGTTTGGTGTCTAGTCCACGCCCGGTCGGTTTAGACGGCGGCGACCCACGCTGCCTCGGTACAGTGTTCCAGTGCCCCGCATTGTGCTGACCGTGATCGGCGATGACCGCGCGGGACTGGTCCACGCCCTGTCGGATGTCGTCTCGCGCCACTCGGGCAACTGGGAGCGCAGCCAGATGGCCGAGCTGGCGGGCAAGTTCGCGGGCATTGTCGTCGTCTCGGTACCTGCGGAACGCACCGATGAACTCACCGCTGCCCTGCGTTCACTCGAAGGCCTTCTGGAGGTCTCGGCGCATCCGGGTGCGGACGCAGACATCCCGGCAGAGGCCCCGGAATGGCGCGTGGATCTGCTGGGCAACGACCGGCCCGGGATTGTGCAAGAGGTGTCATCGGTCTTGCATCGTCACCAGTTGTCGATCGAGACCATGGAAACGCTCACGCGTGAGGCTCCGATGGCAGGTGGCCAACTCTTCGAGGCCCACGTTGTCGTGCGGCCCTCGGCGACTTCGGATGTGGCGGCTATGCGCGCCGATCTCGAGCGGTTGGCCAGTGAACTACTCGTTGAGATCTCCGTGGCTGCCGGTTCGACTGACTGAGCCTCGGGGTTTCGGCTGCGCCTGTCGACAGCGGTGAGACTTGGGTACGGGCGTTGGAGATCGGTGCAGCCGTTGGAGTTGCACGGCCCGTCGATCTCCAACGCCTGTACGTTTGTCCAACGCGTGTACACAACTCCAACGGCTGTTCAGCGACCGTCTCGCGCTGACTGCAGGTGCGGCGGCACGACACCCAAGGCGGTAACGGTCTCGCCCGTTGGACACCGGACCTTGCGCATGGTCGAATCGCCCCAACTGATGAAGGGCAGGAAACATGGAACTGGGTGTTCACTCCGAGGTAGGCAAACTGCGCAAGGTGCTGGTGTGCGCGCCGGGCAAGGCGCACGAACGCCTCACCCCGAGCAACTGCGACGATCTGCTGTTCGATGACGTGATGTGGGTGGAGAACGCCAAGCGTGACCACTTCGACTTCATCCTCAAGATGCGGGAACGCGGCATCGAGGTTCTCGAGATGCACAATATGCTCGCCGAGACCGTCGCCATCCCTGAGGCGCGCGCGTGGATCCTGGACCATCAGGTCGTCCCCAACCAGGTCGGGGTGGGGCTCGTCGACGAGGTGCGCGGCTACCTCGACGAACTGTCCGACCGTGATCTCGCCGAGACGCTGCTCGGGGGCTTGAGCACCTATGAGTTCCCCGAGACCCGCGGTGGGCAGATGATGGAACTGGTGCGCGACGCGGCCGGGGTCAACGAGTACCTGCTGCCGCCGCTGCCCAACACCATTTACACCCGTGACACGACGTGCTGGATCTATGGCGGGGTCACTCTCAACCCGCTGTTCTGGCCGGCGCGTCACGAGGAGACAATCCTGGCCACTGCCATCTACCGGTTCCACCCGGAGTTCGCCGGGAAGGTCACCGAGTGGTGGGGCGACCCGACGAAGGACTGGGGACTTGCCAGCCTCGAAGGCGGCGACGTGATGCCGATCGGGAACCGCACGGTGCTGATCGGGATGAGTGAACGTAGTTCCCGACAGGGCATCAGCCAGGTGGCCAAGGCCCTGTTCGATCAGGGGGCGGTGGACCGGGTCATGGTCGCGGCCATGCCGAAGCTGCGGGCCGCGATGCACCTGGACACTGTGTTCACGTTTGCCGATCGCGACCTCGCGCTCGTGTACCCGGACATCGTGTCCAAGATCGATGCGTTCTCCTACTACCCAGCCGACAACGGCGGCGTCGAACTGGTCAAGGAGGAGAAGCCGTTCGTGGATGCGGTTGCCAGTGCGATGGGCCTGCCGAAACTGCGCATCGTGGAGACCGGGGGCAGCGACTACATGCGTGAGCGCACCCAGTGGGACAGCGGTGCGAACCTGGTCGCCGCAGAGCCGGGCGTCGTTTTCGCGTACGACCGCAACACGTACACCAACACCCTGCTGCGCAAGGAAGGCGTCGAGGTGATCACCATCGTGGGCGCGGAGTTGGGTCGTGGCCGTGGTGGTGGCCACTGCATGACTTGTCCGATCGTTCGCGACCCTGCGTAATCGGCTGGGATGGCCCGTTGGTTGCCCAGTAGCCCGTAGTTTGCGGGTCATCGGGCAACTAGCGGGTCATTTCGCGGGTTTGGCGCCGGGGGGGTGCCCCTCAGCCGACACGCACGTGGATCTCGCGCCGGTCCGCGATCATCGCAGCGACACCGAAGACGACCGACAGCCCGACCAACACCCACATCGGGACGGGAGCGAACGACAGTAGACCGACCAGCCCCGCGACGACTGACACACGCCACCTCGGGTGATTCAGTCGTCGGAACGGGGCCTCGAAACCCTGCCACGGTGCCAGGGTGACCCGCATCATCAGGCCCAGCGCGACGGTGGCGACCACCAGCGTCAGAGCAGCCAGGACCGCACCCGGCAGCCCGGTCCCGATGCTCGCGTAGCCGACGACGGTGAACAGTCCGGTGTTCGGAAAGAACATGACCCCGGCGAGCAGCGAGAGCAGTCCGATCAGGCCGAACAACAATGCACCAGCCACCGCGAGAACGCCGGCGGCAGAGCGCGGGGGTGAGGGATGCAACATCGAGAAATAAGCCACTGCAATCAGCCACACGATTCCGGTGGTCATGTTGATGTCAGTCTCGACCAACGGCGATGTCAAGGTCGCGGGCGCGCCGAGCGCCAGTCCCGCCAGTAGGAAAAGGACCGCAGTCACAATGCTGACCCAGAACGCGGTCCGCAGCCACGTTCCCTTCTGTCCCACTGCCCAGGTTGCAGCCGCGGCGATCACCGCCAGTGCGAGGGTCCAGCTGCTGAGGCTGGCCAGGTCGGCGGCGATCGGCACCAGCCAGCGCACGATACCGGCGGCCATCACCAGTCCGACAGTCATCGAAACGGCTGCTGCGAACGGCCCTCTGGGAGAGGCGAGAACACGCGGGGCGAGCAAGAGGCCAACCCCCACGGCCAGGGCCATACCCACTGCCCAGGGCAACGTGATCGCCGAGAAACCGGCACCGGAGACCGCCAAAGCTCCCAGGCCCAACAGGAAGGTCGACTCAAGCCCCGGTTCCACGGTGCTGCGGCCGATCAGGGAGTAGCAGGCCAGTACTCCGAGAACAACGGCAACAAAGACGGCGGCGATCATGGCAACTCCCGGCATTGGTTCGGGGCCGGTTCACCGGCGAAGCGATCGGCGAACCAGTCCATGTAGGCGGTTCGGCCGGTGAACTGCACGGAGCGGTGTACGTCGTCCGGGAACTCCTGGTATTCGACGATGTCACCCAGACGGCAGGCCTCGGCAGCCAATCCGCGGGTTGCGGGCGGCACCACGCCGGTGTCCTGCAGGCCCTGCTGGATGAGCAGCGGGACCTCGCTCTTGTTGAGCAGCGGAGGATTGAGCGCCGCGATCTTCACCACGTTCAACGGGAGGTCCGTGCGGAAGTAGGTGCCGAACGTGTCACTGAGCAGATCCACCATGGCGCCCTGACACAGCTCCGCGGCTTGGGGTACGGCGTCCATGCCGACGTCGGTGTACCACTGTTCGGGCGTGGTCAGCTCCGGGTAGTTGCGCAACCAGGACTGCGAAAGCGTCGTGATGTAGCCGCTACGCGGACTGGCCTTCTCGTCGGCGGTCTGTCCGGTGAGAGTGGCCACCGCCGCAGGCAGGGGAGGCAGCACCCCAGGGGCCAGAACCACCGACCCGCGCAGGTTCAGCTCCGGTGCGTACTCGGCGGCTTGGTCCGCCGCGGTCAGCGCGACATAGCCGCCTTCGCTGTGCCCGATCATGCCGAGGTTCGCGGTGTCGATGTAGCCGGTGCCCAGGTGGATCGCCGCTCGCAAGGAATCGAGCACATCGAAGGCCTGTTTGCGCAGCAGGTACGGGGTGTTTCCCGGAGCCCCCATTCCCTCGTAGTCGGTGGCCACGATCGCGTAGCCGGCGTCGACGATGGACTCCCCGAGGAACAGCCAGTACTCATTTCCGGGGCTCTTCTCGGTGAAGGGGCCCTGCGACATCCCGCATTTGCGTCCGACACCGGTCGTTCCGTGGGCTAATGCGATCAGCGGGAACCTGTTGCCGGTGGCGGGCGGTCGCGTGGGTTCGGCGTAGTAGCCGGAGATCGCGATCGGCTTGCCTTGGTTGTCCTTGGACATATAGAGGATGCGCCACGCCTGCACACCCTCGGGTACCTCTTTGATCTCCTCGGAGCGCAGAAGGGTTCCGGGTGCGACATCGGGCAACGGGCTCGGCGGGTCGTAGAAGGCCGTGGGTTCGATCGCGAGCGTGCCGTCGTAGGGCGCCTGACTGCCCGCGGTCGGGTCGCCGGGGGTGGCCTGCAACGGCTTCCACGCGGTGGCCGCCAGCAGCGCTCCCACCAGAATCGCCACGAAGCCCACCACGAGAACCGTGGCCGTGCGTCTATGCATACCGGACACCATTAGCGACGAAGATTCGGGGGTTGCCCGATGACGAAGTGAGGAACGCATCGCGTCAGCGCCGCCTCATGCCTGAATTTTCCTGCCTGAATCGTCGGACTGTACTACGCTCAGGCAAACCCCGACGCCGATCACACGCGGAGCCACGATGGAAACCACACTGCTGCCCATCGCACTCGGACTGATCATGCTGGGCCTCGGGCTCAGCCTGACGACCGGTGACTTCGCGCGGGTCGCCAAACATCCGAAAGCGGTGGGCATCGCCCTGGCGTGTCAGGTCTTGCTGCTTCCGGTCATCTGCTTCGGGCTCGTGCAGTTGTTCGGGCTGCCGCCCATCCTCGCGGTCGGCATGATGCTGCTGGCGGCCTCACCCGGTGGCACGACGGCCAACCTTTACAGTCACCTGTTCCGTGGGGATGTCGCGCTGAACATCAGTCTCACCGCGATCAACTCGGTGCTTGCCGTGTTCACGCTGCCGATCGTGGTGAACCTGTCGATCGCCTTCTTCTCCCCAGACGGTGACCGGGTTGGCCTGCAGTTCCAGAAGACCGTCGAGGTGTTCGCGATCGTGCTGCTGCCGGTGCTGATCGGCATGCTCATCCGCAGGTGGCGCCCGGCGTTCGCGCAGCGCATGGACAAGCCAGTGCGGATCGGTTCGGCGGTGATCCTCGCACTGGTCATCGTGGGTGCGGTGATCAGCAACCTGGAACTGCTGCTCGACAACTTCGCGGCGCTCGCCGGGATCACGACCTTGTTCTGCGCGTTGAGCCTGACCATCGGCTACTTCGTGCCGCGGATGTTCAAGGTCACCGAGCGGGAGTCGATCGCGACCGCGTTCGAGGTGGGCATCCACAATGCGACGCTGGCGATCGTGGTCGCGCAGTCCGTCCTGCTCAGCACTGAGATGTCGCTGCCGGCCGCGATCTACGGCGTGCTGATGTTCTTCATCGCCGCGGGATTCGGGTTCCTGATCAAACGGCGGGCGGATCGGGCGGCCGAGGCTGTCGTTCCGGTGTGACCGTCAGTCCGGCGCCACCTGCAACCCACTGGCCCGGCGGACTTGCCGCTGAACACCTGCCCGCACCGCCTGCTGCGTTCCCACGATGCGGATCCGGCTGCGCGCCCTTGTGACGGCGGTGTAGAGGAGCTCGCGGGTGAGCAAGCGTGATTCCGGGGGCGGAAGAACGACGGTGACTGCGTCGAACTGGCTACCTTGACCGCGATGGATCGTCATCGCGCGCAGGGTCGTCACCGTGTCCAGACGAGACACCGGATGGCGCACGAGAACCGCACCCCGTGCGAACACCGCCTGCACCTGTCCGTGGCCGGCATCAACCACGATTCCGGTGTCGCCGTTGTAGAGGTCGGCGGTGTAGTCGTTGGCGGTGACCAGCAGCGGGCGCCCCACGTACCACGGATCACCGGCGGCCCTGCGCGCGATCAGGTGTTCGGTCCAGGCTGCGATCTGGTCGTCCCAGTGGCCGACGCCGAAAGGTCCCTGGCGGTGCGCGCACAACACTCGGTGTGCCTCGAGGGCGGCGACAGCCGCGGCCGCATCACCGACTGCCGCAGTCTCGACAACCTGCCGGGTCTGCGCCACGACTTCAGCCCGGACGAGTTCCGCGGTGGCCGGGTCGGATGGGTCCAGGAACTGCACATCGTCGTGCCCGACCTGCAGGATCTCCAGAACCTGATCGGCGTCACCGGCCCGGATCGCTGCGGCCAGACCTGCGATGGCGCCCGCGAAACGGTAGTTGCGGTCCAGGACGACAACCCCGCTCGCAGCCGCCCGGTCGGCTGCGTCGGCGTCGTCCGGGCACACCTGCCTCAGCGCATCTGCCAACTCGCTGCGAGCCTCATCGGCTGGCGATCCCACGAGGTCGCCGAGCACTGCGCCCGCGTCGATGGACGCCAGCTGATCGGGGTCTCCCACCAGGATGAGCCGGGCGTCGGGACGGACTGCCTCCAAGAGCCGAGCCATCATCGGCAGGGACACCATGGAGGTCTCGTCGACGATCACCACGTCGTGCGGCAGCGGATTGGTTCGGTCGTGCCGGAACCGGCCCCGGGAGTCTGGACGCCAGCCGAGAAGCCGATGCAGCGTCGATGCGGACAACGGGCCCACACGATCCTGATCAGCCGGATCCATGCCCTGCAGCGCAGTGGCCACGGCTTCCTGCAGCCGTGCGGCGGCTTTGCCGGTGGGTGCTGCCAAGGCGACAGTCGCAGGTGCCAGGCCGCGCAGCAGAGCCACGATCCGGGCCACTGTCGTCGTCTTCCCAGTGCCGGGCCCACCGGCGATGATCGCGAGCCGACGCAGCGCGGCGGTCGCCGCCGCCAGACGCTGCCGATCGGGACCGGGGGCGGGAAACAATCGGCGCAGTTCGTGCCCGAGCTCTTCGGCATCGACCGATGGCACCTGGCCGCGTTGCTGGACCGACGTGCGGATCTGTTGCTCGTCGAGCCAGTAGCGCTGCAGGTACAGCAGGTCGCCGACCAGTCGCAGCGGCCGGTCGATCGCGGCGTCAGGCCCGTGGGCCACAAGAGGGTGATCGGCCGCGCTCGATATCCAGGAGTCCGGGTCGGGCCACGGCAACGGCACCGGTTGCTCATCATCGGGTGCCCACATCTGCGGGTCGGCGCGCAGATCCACGCACACCGAACCGGCTCGCAGGGCTCGCACGCACAGCGCGGCCCCGAGGCCCACCGCGGCATCGTCCGGGTCGGTGAGTGCGCGCCCGCCGACCCGGGTCAGCGCCGCAGCCACTTGGACGTCGGGAACGTCCAGGATGCCCGCTGTGTGGAACGGCTCCAGCAGGCCCAAATCCAGATGGCTGTTCATCGCTGCCGCCCGTCGAGCAGGTCGGAGAGTTCCACGATCAGGGCAGCTGGAGGCTGCCAGGAGAACACCCCGCTGCCACCACTGGCCGGTCCGGCCATTCCGCGCACGAACAGGTACAAGACGCCACCGAGATGGATGTCCGGGTCGTAGCCGGGCAGCCGCCACCTCAAGAACCGGTGCACCGCGGCGCTGTAGAGCAGGGCCTGCAGCGGATAGTGAGCGTCCATCATGGCCCTGGCCAGTGCCGGCGGCTGGTAACCCTCGACCAGTGCCTCAACGCCCGGTCGGGCCGGATCGCGCAAAAGGTTGGTCTTGTAGTCCACGACCAGGAAGCGCGGGCCGGGTACTCGCAACACCGCGTCGATGCTCCCGCTGAGGTAGCCGACCAGCGTGCTGTCGCGCAACGCGGGGATTCGCAGTCGTTCTGGATAGTCGTGCAGCGGATCATCGGCGCGAAGGTACTGCTGCAGGAGGTCGGCCAGATCCGCCAGACGTGCCGTGGCGACTGTGCCCATGGGCAGTTCGAAGTCGAGTTCCGCGAGGCGGTCGCCGGTTCGGAATTCGGCTAGCGAGAGTTCGCCGGCCAGGGGGCCAAGGGGTGTGTTCAGCGCGGGCATGAGCGCCTCAGCCAGCGCATCGGTATTCACCCCGGCGACGGGGAATGCCACCAGTCGCTCACGGCACCGGGTGGCCACCTCCTCGGTGAGGTCGTCGGCGTCGGTGTCCACGGTTTCCAGCACGCCGTGGACGAGGGTTCCGAAGGCGGCCCCGGCGGGCAGGTCGGCGAACGGCGATGCCAGTGCCCGGCCATCGAGAGGTACCGAGATCTCTTCGGCGATCTCGTCGGGTTCGTCCTCGCGGAACCCGCCCGGACCTCGTTCGACGTCGTGCAGCGAGGCGGTCAACCCGGAGTACGAGGTGCGCCGCCAGGCTGTGTCGACCTGTCGGGTGTACGGCGCGACGTCCAGCGGCAGCAGCGGAACGGGGGCCGGCTGCCACTGCGCTGGTCGCGCACCGGTCACGGATTCCACCGCGACCCATGGGGACGCTATGACCGGCGGTTGGTCCACGTTGTAGGCATGCTTGGGATCTGTTGAGCCTGCTTCCCGGGCCGACAGCAGACGATGCAGCGGTGAGCACCCGGTGTTCTTCGCGCTGGCGGCCCAGTGCATCACCACGGAACTACTTGCGCGGGTCAGCGCTACGTAGAGCAGTCGCAAGCTTTCGCCAGCCTCTTCGGTGTCGCGCGCGGCGAGCAGGTCTTCGCGTCCAGGCGCGCCGACGCCTCGCACATCCAGCACCCGGCGTCCCGAGGCGTCATGGCACAGCAAAGGTCCTTCTGGCTTGGCCGGGAATCGGTCCCAGCCGAACGGCACGTACACCACGGGGAATTCCAAACCCTTGCTCACGTGCACAGTCAGCACCTGAACGGCATCGGCGTCCGATTCCAGCCGGCGGGTGAGTTCGCTGGTCGGTTCCCGATCGGATTGTGTCGTGCGACGGATCTGGCTGGACAGCCAGTCGGACAGGCCCACCAGACCCACTTTCGTCAGGCGTTGCTGGGCGTGCAGCGCGCCCGCGACATGCCGCAGGTCGGTGAGTTGGCGCTCACCGTGGGGCTGGGACAGTACGCGCGACGACAGGGCCGTCTCCTGTTCGATCCGGGCGACCATCTCCGCGACGCTGTCCTGTTCCAGCGTTTGGGCCCACGTCCGCAGGCGCAGCGCGACGTCGTCGTCGATGTGATCACCGCGCAGGGCGAGGTCCTCAGGGGTGTAGCCGATGAAATCCGTGAGAGCGGCCGCCCGCAGCATGGTCGCCCGGGGTCGCTGCATGGCCGCGAGCAGATCCGCCCATTGCCGGGCGGCGTCGGTGGCGAAGACACTGGTCGACGTCGTCACCACCGCTGGAACCTGGGCGGCTGCCAAAGCATCGCGTACCAGTGCGGCCTGGGAGTGTTTGCCGACCAGGACCGCGATGTCGCCGGGCGCGACCGGCCGCAAACACCCGTCTGCGCCGAGCAGTCTGCCGGGACCGCTGAGCAGGGCCACAATGTCTGCGGCGACGTCGCCAGCCACGACCACGCGCAGATCATTGACCGGGGGAGGCTTGTCGTCAGTTGTCGGCACGGTCCGCAGTCGCACCCGCGCCTGTCCGCCGACGCCGTGCAGTCGGGACTTTTCATGAGCGGCGGCCACCGGATGCACGGTGATTCGCGGATCGCCGAGTTGCATGCCACCCACGACAGCCTCGATCCCGCTGACCACGGCATGGTCGCTGCGCCAGTTGGTGAGCAGCGTCGCTCGATGATCTGCGTGGTCCGCGGCGTCGAGATAGCTGAAAACGTCTGCCCCGCGGAAGGCGTAGATGGCCTGCTTCGGATCGCCGATGAGGATCAGGGTGCGATGACCGTGGAAGGCGGTCTTGAGGATCGACCATTGGGCCGGGTCGGTGTCCTGGAACTCGTCGACGAGGACCAGGCGGTAGCTTTCGCGCAACCGCCGGCACGCCTGCTCGCCGGTCGCGGGATCGGCCAGTGTGTCCCGCAGTCGGATGATGAGGTCGTCGAAGGTCACCAGGCGGTCCCGTCGGCGACGGCGCAGCACCTCCGCGCGTACGGCCTGCGCGAACGCCAATCTGGTCGCATGGATCGAGTCCGGCTCGACCGGGCCGGCGTCGAGCGCAGCCTGCGGGTCGCGCACGGCCTGCCGCGCCAGGTCACCGGCGTCCTGGTAACTGATCGGGGCGCCCGTCACCGTCCCGGTGCCGTACTTGCGCACGTAGAAGTCGTCCACCACCTGATCGACGAGGTCGGAGATGTTCTCGACGAACACCTCACCGGGATCGACGTCGGCCCTGATCCCCAAACCCGACAGGGCGTGGCTGCAGAACTGGTGGGTCGTGGCGATGGTGCCCGCATCGAAGTCCGCGACCGCCCTGGCGAGGCGTTCGGCGGCCGAGGCCTTCTCGTCAGGTGGCAGGGCGGCGAGCATCGCAATCACCGGGTCGTTGACGCCGGCGTTGTCGCGCAGGGCGTCACGTGCGTTCGTCAGGGCCTCGCGGACGCGCTCCCGCAGTTCCCGGGTCGCGCTGCGTCCGAACGTGATCATGAGCATCTGGTCGATCGTTGCCGTGCCCTGCGCGATGTAGCGGGTGGCCAGCGCGGCGATGGTGTACGTCTTGCCCGTACCTGCGCTGGCCTCCAGCAGGGTCGTCCCGGTGGGTAGCGGACCGAGCAGATGGAAAGCGGCGGGAGCGCTCACAATTCCTCCCTGGCTTCCAGAATCGGAGTCCAGATCCGGCGGGCGAGCATCCCGAACCGGGTGTCCTCGTCGAACCAGTTCTCCTCGACGGCAGGTCGCTGCTCCAGCAGGACCGAGATGGGCGCGTCGGGGCCCCACAATGCGACGATCTCAGGCTGCATCCGGTCGTTGGCGTTGCGCTGCCAACTCCGGTAGCCGGTCTTGTACACCGCTGAACGCACGTCCGAGCCGTCGTTGCGGCACTTGGTGTAACTGCGCGAGGAGTCCGCGGGCAGGGGTAGCGGTGAGCTCATCCCCGCTCGGTAGATGTCGACCAGTTCTGCCAGGATGCGCAGAGCCTCAGGTGCTGCAGGTGCTCTGAGCCGCATGTCGGCGTTGTGGCTGACCATGCAGGCGAACCACTGCCGGTCCGGTTGCGCGGCGGCCAGCGCGAGGACCTCGGTCCACAGTCGGACGTCGTCGCGTGCTTTCGCCCTCGAGAAGGTCGACCGCACGATCGTGTCGTTGTACACGTCCGGCACCGTGCCGATTACGCGTACTCCGTCGGGCAGGGTCAGGTTGATGCTCACCTGCCGGGGCTGTCCGGTGGCGAAGCCTTTGAACCGCTGTGCGACGGCGGAAGCCTCCCGGCCGATCTTGCCCAGAACCTCGGCGCCGAGTTGCCCTGGCGGCACCTGTCCCCTGGCCCATTCGGCGGCCGCGACGTCATCGACGGACTCCCCGCGGGTGAGCAATCGCAGGATCCGGTCGCCCACCTGCCATCGTGTGAGCCCGGTCAGAGACACCGGAATCTGCTCGGGCGGGGGGTCGTCCTCCCCGCGCACGGACATCCCCAGCCGGGTCTTCAGGAAGGCCTTCGGGGGAGAGGTCAAGAACTCCCCGAGCTGCTGTGGAGACACCTGCGTGACCGGCCAGGCCGGCAGTCCGTCGAGCAGCAGCGAAGGCCGCGGGCTACGGGGTTCGGCGGCCCGGCGGGCAGCGGCCAGCGCCGCGCGGTCGTGGCTGAACGGCTCTGGCCCACCCAGTGCGCCGCCGGTGAAATTGCGAACGTCGAATGGCTGCAGCGGATGCCGGACCAGGACCTGATCGCGCACGGCTGCCGCGGTGGTGGTCACTGCCATGGCATCCAGAGTGTCGAGCAGATCCCCCAGAGGTACGCACGGCGGCTGCTGCTCGTTCGTCCGCTCGTCGGCGCCGGTGTAGGTGATGACCAGGTGATCCTGCGCGGCCATGATCGCGTCGAGCAGGATCTGCCGGTCCTCGTTGTGAGGGTCGCGTTCGCCGATCAGCGGATCCCGGGCCAGGACATCGTCACCATCGAGTGCGGAGATCCGGGGGAAGACGGCATCGTCCATCCCGACCAGACAGATCACGCGGTGCGGGACCGATCGCATCGGGACCAGCCCGCAGACTGTGAGATCGCCGGAGCGGAAGTTGGACCGTGTCGGCCTACCCCGTAAGGCTTCGGCGAGCAGCCAGCGGATGTCGGCCAGCGACAGACTCACCGACGCCGCGTAACCGACGGCGTTGTCGGCCAGGGCTGCGACCGCCCCTGCGGCGTTCGGCAGTTGCCACGCATCGGGGCCGCCCACTTCCATGAGGTCGGTGAGCGCACCACCGAGGATGCTGACCCATTCGGCCACCGGGTGGGGTTGGGACATCGCGTCGCGCAGTTGCTGTAGGCGGGTCACCAGCTCTGCGAACCGACCCACCAGGTCGACGTCGCCGCTGCTCACGTCGTCGACGGGCAGCACCCCGTCGAGCAGGGCCAGGCCATCCTCGGACATGGCCGCGCCGAGCAGCAACCGGTCCAGGCCCCAGGCCCAGGTGCCGGTCCGCAACCGCACGCTGAACCTGTCACGGGTGTTGTCGTCCAGGCCCCATCTGACGCCTGCCAGTGCGGTGAGGTCCTCAAGGCGCTCGAGGCCGTCGTCGTCGAAACCGAACTTCCGGCGCACCGGGGGCCGACCGGCGAAGTCCAGCAGCGTCGACAGTTCCACCCGGCCCGTGCTCAGCTCGAGCAGAGCGGCCAGGGAGTTGAGGACGTCGTTGGCCTGTTCGGGAGTCCGGTCGGCGATACGCAGCCGCAGTGAGTGGCTCGGGGTGCTGAACGCGGCCGACAGCAGGGGAGCCATGACGTCCAGGTCCGGGCACATGATCAGGATGTCGCGCGGTTCCAGGGTGGGGTCCGATTGCAGCAGCCGGAGCACGGCCTCCCGGATCACTTCGGCCTGGCGGGCGGGGCCGTGACAGGCGTGAACCTGGATGGACGTGTCGTCCTGCGTGACCGTCAATGGTCCCGGTTGGGACAGTCGCGGGTTCTCGTTGTCGCGGATCTGACACTGCAGAGTTCCAAGCAGGGTCCCGGCGGTGAGCCCTCCGGGTAGGTGCTCGTCGGCCGCATCAGGCCAATCCCGCCGCAGCCGTGCGCGCAACTCGTGGGCATCGCGGCCCAAGGAGCGCAGCAGCGGATGCGACGCGACCGTGGCCGATGTGTCGTCGCGCCGACGGCTCGTTGCCTGTGGCAGTTCGGCCCACATCGACGGTGAGGCATCGGCCAGCCACAGGTGTACCTCCCGGTGCGCTCCCAGAGAGGCTAGGACAAGCAATTGGTCGGCCGGCAGTCGACTGGCGCCGAAGACCGACAGTCGCTCGGGCAGATCGACGACGTGGGGATCCTGCCGAAGGATGGAGTCGGCCCGTGCCAGACGCTCGGCCGCGCTGGGGGTGCCGATCTCGTCGCGCAACGCACGCCACAGCATCGGCTGCCAGGCGAGGTCTGCTGGGACTGGACTGCCCGCGCCGTCGGTGTCCTGCCCGTCGGCCCACTCCCGAAGAATCTGCGGGCGCTGGCTGGCGTAGGTTGCGAACAGCCCGGCGAGACGACTGGCGACCGCGAACCGGCGGTTTCGCCGCTCGTCGTCCGGACCCTGAGCTAGGCCGAGGTGGACCGCCAGCGGCGCGCACCAGGGCTCTGCCGCCGATCGGTCAATGACGTCCACCAACGGCCAGACCGCCCTGTGCGGCAACCATGGATCACCGGTCGGTTCGACGCCACTGGCTCGAGCGACGGCATGGTTCACGATCACCGACGGCGACGGGAAACTGACGTTCGCGCACACCCCGTCGCTGTCGCCCTCGGACACACCGAGCACCCGCCCGAGGCCCTGCGTGATGAAGCGTTCGATGCCTGGTGTGGGAACCGCCACGATGTCGGGGGTGAACGGATCTGCCGGGGCCTCGGTCAGCAGGTCCGCGAGCCCGCTGAGCAGCGCGTCCGTACGCTCGCTGCGGTGTATGTACAGGCCCACTTGTCGTCTCCCCGATGCCGATCACTGACCACGCTAGCCGGTGGGTACGACAGATTGATTCGGCTGCGTCCAGGCTCAGAGTTGGTCGCGACCCAGGAGTTCCTCGTAGGTCTCCCGACGCACTGCCAGGTGCGCTCGCCCGTCCTCGCAGAACACCACCGGCGGGCGCAGGGCACCGTTGTAGTTGTTGGACAGAGTGAACGTGTAGGCACCGGTGGCGGGGATGACCAGCAGGTCGCCCACCTGCGGATCGACCAACGCATGGTCGGTGACGAACGTGTCTCCGGATTCGCACTGCCGGCCGACGACGTCGCACACCTCGATGCGCCCCGCCTTGTCGATGATCGACGGCTCGAACGGTTGACCGTACAGCGCGACCTCCAGGTTGTCGGCCATCCCGCCGTCGACAGCCACATGGGTGCGGACGCCGCGTTTCACAGTGACGACCCGGTAGACCGTGACTCCGTTCGGACCGACCATCGAGCGGCCCGGTTCGAGCAGCACTTCCACGTCGGTTCCCAGGTGCCGATGGACCGCTCCCACCAGTCTGTCCACGTACTCCTCGACGCTTGGGGCGGTGTCGGAGCTGACGTAGCGGATCCCCAATCCGCCGCCCAGGTCGTAGACGTCGAAGCGCTCGAGTCGCGCCAGTGCGGCAACCGCTTGCTCGAACTGCTCCACGTTGAGGATCTGCGAGCCGACGTGTGCGTGCAGTCCGCGTAAGTCCAGCAACGGCTCGCTGCGAATCCTGCGGATCGCGTCGTCGACTTGGTGGCTGGGGATCCCGAACTTGGACGCGTCGTGCCCGGTGGCCATCTTCGCGTCGGTCTCGGCCTGGATGCCTGGGCTGACGCGCAGAAGGACCGGAACCGGCTCGGAGGCCATCCGCGATATGCGGACCACATCGTCGAGGTTGTCGACGACGATGTAGCGCAGGCGCATCTCGATGGCCTTTGCGATCTCGGCGTCGGACTTGGCGTTGCCGTGCAGGACGATGTTGCCCGGGTCGACCCCGGCGCGCTCGGCGGCCAGCAGTTCGCCGAGCCCTGCGACATCCAGGCCGCATCCGCCTTCGGCGACCAGTGCCATCACCGATGGGGTGGGGAAACTCTTGGACGCGAACAGCACCCGGCCGTGGGGGTGCCTTGACGTGAGGGCGTCCTGGAATTCCTGTGCCCGCGCCCGCAGACCTGCCGCGTCGACCAGATACGACGGAGTGCCGAATTGGCTCGCCAGGTCCGCGACCCGGCAACCGGCAAGGGTCAGAAATCCCTCGTGGTCGATGTGGGTGTGCGGCGGATACAGCGAGAGGTCCAAAGGCGGTGTCATGGCAAGCCCTTCAGCCCAGGCCGAGCAGCTGGGAGCCGATCATCAGAACCGCGGCAACTGCTAGGAACGCGAGCCAGGGCCAGGTCTTGCGCCAGCGCTCGGAGCGTCGTGCCCGGCGCACGCGTTTGTTCACGCCGTTCGTGCCTTGCAGTTCAGCTCGGTCCAGTTCCGACCAGCGCTGTTGCCTGGCTTGCAGGTCACGCTCGCGGGCCGACGCCTCCTTGTTCGCCGCGTCGTTCACCCAATTTTCGTCGAAGTTCACAGAATCAGGGAAGCACACCAGGCGCACGCTCACGACTTGACCGGTGTGGGTTTGGGGCCTCCCACGCACTCGGGTCAGGATTTTGGTTTCCGGTATGAATCGGGCCTGTGGCTGGCAGGATGGGTCGTGCTGTCAGCGCGCCCTTGAGGAGGGACCCATGAGGTCAACAGTTCGGAGTTCGCGGATGCGAATCGTGAGTGCAGGAATCGCCGCCGGGGCAATGGTCGGCGCCGTGCTCGTCGCCGGAGCAGTGCCCGCGCAAGCTGCCCCCGATGGCGGCAAACTGAGCGGCGAGGTTCCCAAGCGCGTGGCTCCCAAGCGCGAGGTTCCCAAAGGCGGCGGCAAACTGAAGGTGATGACCCAGAACCTGTACTTGGGCGCCGACCTGTTCCCCGCGATTGAAGCGGCCAACCAGGGCACGACAGAATTCCTGCTTGCTGCGGCACAGGTCTACCAGGGAGCTATGGCCTCCGACTTCCCGACGCGGGCAGCGGCGTTCGCGAAGACAGTCAAGCAAGAGAAGCCGGACATCATCGGCTTGCAGGAAGTGTCCGAGTGGATCACCAACCGCAATGTGCCAGGCCCGGACTTGGAGAGCCAAGATTTCCTGAAGATTGTGAAGAAGGCACTGGCGGCTGAAGGCCTGAAGTACAAGGTTGCTGGCATCAGCCAGAATGCGACGATCGGGCCGTTCCCGTACCTCGACCCGGCAGCGTCATGTGGCGCTCCGTCGGGCATTCTTCCCTCCGGCTGGCCGTGCAGCATCCAGTTGAAGGATCGTGACGTCATTCTCGTCAACACCAAGACGAAGAAACTGTCGTACAAGAAGAAGTCGGTGAAGTCGGGGCTGTACTCCGCACAGCAGACGTTCGTCATCGCCGGTCAGACGATCTCGTTCGGCCGCGGCTGGGTGTACGCCGACATGAACTACAAGGGCGCGAATTTCCGGTTCGCCAACACGCACCTGGAGGTCGGTGGCATCTCGGCGCCCATCCAGGAGAAGCAGGCCAAGCAGTTCGTGAAGGTGGTCAAGAAGGGCGCGGGCACGGTGATCGCGACCGGGGACTTCAACACCGATGCCTACGGTCAGTACTCGCCGAAGAGCTACAAGATTCTGACCCGCTCCTACTTCCGGGACATGTGGAAGCCGAAGCGGGACGGACGGGGTCTGAGCTGCTGCCAGAACGCTGACTTGTCCAACCCGGTCAGCGAGAACGAGACCCGTATCGACCTGGTGCTTGGCCGCGGCAAGGTGAGAGCCCAGAAGAGTTTCAACACCAACGTGACCCCGTTCCGTGACGCGCCTGTGCCGTTGTGGGAATCGGACCACGGCGGCGTGGTGTCCACCCTCCGGATTTCCTGAACGGCGGGCGCATTCAAGCTCCGCCATATCTAGTCGTGGCCAGGGTGTGCGTTGCCTGAGCCTGGCCAGGGATCGTTGGGC
>ERZ795053.2210-NODE-2210-length-23883-cov-9.127833_pt1 | contig 23883 bp, 20 predicted proteins | sample MGYA00375137_ERZ795053 | MGnify/ENA primary metagenome ERZ795053 (study PRJEB30182, sample SAMN05720284) | activated sludge metagenome | isolation source: Anaerobic digester | place: Hong Kong | collected 2014-12-17 ...
GGATTTAGGGGTGGGTTGTTGAGGCAGGATTGCCTATCGGCGATCCTTAGGGCTCCAAGGTCGACATCCCCGCCAACCAGCCACTATCGTGTCTGGCTTTTTCCTTCCACCCATCCCTTACGAGCCTAAGGGCTCGACGGTCTGGGCGAAATAAAAAAAGACCGTCAATTGACGGTCTTGGCGGGGATGCTCTAGTGATCCCGACAGGATTCGAACCTGTGACCTACTGATTAAAAGTCAGTTGCTCTATCCAGCTGAGCTACGGGACCTGAAACAGGGCACAAAATTAATAGATTCTACTAGAATTGAAAGTTATCATCAAAAACCTCATCCCAATGGGCTAAATGATTCCCCTTATTCCAGTTCACATCTGTACCGATATAGGAACTATCTGGCCCTAAATCGAATCGGATCAAAAAGGCTTGCGATCTATTTCCATTGTTACTATTACTGCGTGACGAAATCCCGGGTGATCTCTTTGATCGAAGTGGTGCCAGCCAATTGCATGTCGCGAATCAACTCGGTTTTGAGAATGTCCAGGGCTACTTCGACGCCCTGTTGCCCCAAAGCGCCCAGACCCCAGCAAAAGGGTCTGCCAATCCCTATAGCAGAAGCACCAAGAGCCAATGCCTTAAAAATGTCGGTACCCCTACGGATTCCTCCATCGATCAGCACCGGAAGAGTGCCGTCGATAGCTTCGACTACTTCCGGTAAACAGTCAATGGTTGCCCGGTTGCTTTCTAATTGTCGCCCCCCATGATTGGATACCACAATTCCATCCACTTCCCGCTCCCTGGCCAATATGGCATCCTCGCGGGTGACAATCCCCTTTAACACAATTTTCATGTCACAATTGGACCGGAGCCAGTCAATCATATCCCACGTCATTCCAGGATCTGTGAAACTCATCCCTTTCGGTAGAATGTCCTTGAAATTACCCATTTCCAACTCCCCGGATGCAATCATCTGGAGTAGGGTGGTGCCATGGTTTTCCCGGTTGCCAACTACCGGTGTGTCCAGAGTCAAAAAGCAAACCTTGCAACCAGCCTCCGATGCCTGTTTCAGCAATGCTTTGGTGACTCCGCGGTCCGGAGAAGGGTAGAGTTGAAACCATAAATCAGCCTCGGATGCGCTGGCTATTTGCCCAACTGAATAATTTGATACAGAAGAAACCACCATCTGGTGATTCTTAGCTACAGCTGCTTTAGCAGTAGCGATTTCTCCATCCGGATGAAAAAAGCGCTGAAATCCAACCGGGCTGATGATAATAGGATTATCCAATGTTTTTCCAAACAACTCAATGGTGGTGGAAATGTTCCGGACGTCAATCAGGCGACGGGCACGGATCTGTAATTTTTTATAGGCCTCGTGATTGGCCCTAACGGTATTTAAATCATCGGCACCGCCATTCAGATAGTTTTAATGCATCTTCACCCATGACCTGACCCGACCTTTTTTCTAAGTCAAATATGTTTTTAAAGCTACTTAAATCAATATCTGTGTTTAATGCGTGTTCATTGTTATGATGACTGCTACTGCAGCCGAAGGGCATCGTAAGCACTGCCGTGGACATGCCTGCCCATTTCAGGAATAGCCTACGATGAATATCCTGATGGTTGTTCGGAGTTATCATGTTGCATTATTTTCTCGCTTCAAACAATAAATACTGCGAGCAGGAAGAAAAAATAAATGGAGCCTCGGAATAAAATTATTTTGGTTGGTTACAGGTGTTGGAGTTAATTTTGATGATGTTCGGAATGCATATAATGCAATCGGATTAGATCCTTTCCAAAGTCACCGGTATAATCCCTCCAAACACTATGGATGTGATTGGCGTTATTCTGGGTATTGTCAAATTCAATTAAAAAAGATTTTCCCTGGACCCGGTAATAATGCCCCTCACCGGAATGAGTTGCGCCAGCCCAGCCAAAGCGAATCGCTCCCATTTCCTCATTTTTTAGTTTTTCCATTCTTTCCACGGCCAGGTCCAAAGGCATGGTTGCCAGGTATTCATTGATTAATTCGAGCAGGACACTTTGCTGTGAGTCAGATAATTCATCGTACCGGATGCCGACCGGATCCAGTGGACTTACCTCAGGTGCATTCGAAGTTACAATCTCATAGAACGCTTTATCCTGGAATATTGCATCATTGAGTTGATCGGAGGAAAGAGAATGAATTAATTCAAATCCAAAGTCCTCCTCCCGGGCCAATGTACGTTCGCCTTTTCGGGGACCTGATGTTATCATGGCAGGATTGGCACCCAAAAATCGGGGAGCTATAGATGTCTTTCCATTCAGGACGGTGAAATTTAATGAAATATGATGTCCCTCAAAGCTCCAGGCCCACAAACTGTCTTTCTCGGGATTCCCATACATCGCAACGAAATACTTTTCCGGCCCCCGCATGACCGAATCTCCCGATTGTTCCAGAAGTACGTTTTCAAGACCTATAATTTTTGTTGTCTTTAGATAACCACTTTCCGAGAGGGAGCTGTGCAACAATTCGAAGAACAATTCTTTCTGATTGGTATTTAAATCAGCAAGTTGAATCCCCGCTCGTTGCCACATACTGCTGGGAATAAAATGCCAGGTAGTTTTCGACGTATCGTCAAATGGCAGTAAAATTTTAGTTTTCTGGTCCGGGTCCAGTGAATGGATAAAGCGTATGGCCGGATGATCATCGAGGATAATAAACGCCAATGATACGGACAATATAACCGGGAGCATTCGGTTTATCAGGGTTGCCATGCTGTTAATTTATTTGATGATGAATTTGTTCCGATTTAATTTAACCTTTTCGCAAGTGTAATCAGGTTTGCATTGCATTTTTTTGATTAAATGTGCTAAGTGTCAGGTGTATGGATTTGGTCAATTTTATATTGGGTAGACCTCAAGTCATTACGTCATCAACCTGCTCATAACCTCCATACAGCCTCGCCCATTGTGATAATTTGCTTTCCAGGGACCTGCCTTATCATCTTGTTCATTGGGTGTTCCATTCGCCAGAATGCTCCAATACCATTCGCCCTGCATTCGATCAATGAGCTGTTTTTTTATGTATTCCCAAGTCTGGTATGCCAGCAAATAATAATACGGATTTTGTACGATCTGCCAGGCATTGATCAAACCTACGACGGCTTCGATCTGAGGCCACCAATGGCGTTCCTGATCCAGCTGGTCTCCCTCCCTTTCATACCAGATACTGCCATCAGGAGCTATGCCATTTGCAATCACCGCTTCAACAATGCGTAATGACATCTGATGCATATCGGAAATCATCCTGGGTTCTCCCAGGGTATTGCAAGCTTCCGTCAACAACCAACTCGCCTCAATATCATGTCCGTACGAAATCAGGTCTCCTTTGCAGTTCCATCGTTCATCAAAAAATAAGTTCAAGTGATGGGAAGTTGGGTTAATGAAATGGCCTGAAAACAGATTGATCAGATTGCTCAACCGTTCATGGATCACTTTATTTTGAGATACGGTGGCATACAACGTGTATGCTTCCAATAGATGGAGGTGGGTATTCATGGTTTTGGCTTCATTGGCATCTTTTGCAGAAAGCCTCATGTCTGACAAGAGTCGCCATTCGCGGTCAAAGGCCTCAAAATATCCATTATTGTCCGTGTCAAAACTGTAGGTTTCGATCATTGTGTAAAGCTGGTCAGCCAAATTCAAAGCTGGTGAGGCCCCCGTTAACAGGTAGTATTCGCTGAATGCATAGATCCCAAATGCTTGTGCATAAATTTGCTTTTTAGTATCCAAGGGATTGCCCTCCGCATCAAGCATCCAAAAGAGGCCACCATACCTTCTGTCCCAGAAATAGGTTTCAAGGTATCGAAAGGTATCATCAGCAATCCCATGATATTTGGACCGATCTATTTTCCTTGCCGCTGCCGCGTAAGTCCATAGCAGACGGGTATACAAAATGATGCTGCGTGGATGGGAAGGATCCAGTTCGCCACGACCGTTTATTCTGCCATGCCAACTTTTTGAGGCCGGGTCCCATAAATGATCGACCCACCAGTTGAGGATTTGGTTAAGTTCCTCACCCATTTCTGCCGCAAATAATTCGGGTCCTGGAATTTTAGAATTTTCAAACATGGATGATCCCCTGTTTAATTAATTTTTGTAGCTCCAGTTCGTTATTATGGATCAACTCCAGACGTTGTTGGACACAAGCAGCGGACCTTCCGGGATCTGCAGGTGTATTAAGTACGTAATCCAACAACCGGCCGACGGTCGTAGTTGCAACGTGCAAGCGGGTATCGGATGAGCCGTAATAAATGAAGACTTCATCGTGTTCATTGCGGATCCATCCATTTGAAAAGGTAACATTGGAAACATCACCAACACGCTCCTCACCTTCGGGGGCGATCAGATACCCTCCGGGACTATGCGTGATCTTCCAGGGCTCATCTAATGCCGTTAAAAACAGGTATAGCGTATACCGCAATCCGGCAGCTGTGTTCCGAACGCCGTGAGCCAGATGGAGCCAGCCGGCATCGGTCTTCAGGGGTGGGGGACCCTGACCGTTCTTAACCTCCTTGATGGTATGATAGACTTTCGAGTCAATGATTTCCTCCTGAGAAACTTTGGCTTCTTCCATGGAGTCTGTGAGGCCCCAGCCGATACCTCCTCCTGAGCCTACTTCGATGAATCCATCCTGAGGACGTGTATAAAGGCCGTACTTACCCATGATAAACTCAGGATGAAGGACTACATTCCTTTGCTGACCGGAAAAACTGATGAGATCAGGCAGGCGCTCCCAGTGAACCAGGTCCTTTGTTCTGGAAATGCCGCAATTAGCAACGGCCGCCGTTGTATCGAACGGTTTGTCTGGATCTTTACGTTCGGTGCAGAACAGACCATATATCCACCCATCAGCATGGGCCGTCAATCGCATGTCGTAAACATTAGTGTCCGGGTCTTCGGTTTCCGGCATCTGAACCGGATAGGGCCAAAAGCGAAATTGGTCGACGCCATTGGGGCTTTCGGCAACAGCAAAAAAGGACTTCCGATCATTCCCTTCTACACGGACCATGACCAGGTATTTGCCTTGCCATAGGATCGCACCGGCATTGAAGGTGGCATTGACACCAGCCCGTTCCATCAGGTAAGGATTGGATTGCGCATTTAAATCATAGCGCCAGGAAATGGGGATGTGTTCTGCGGTGACAACCGGAAACCTCCATCGGCTGAACAAGCCATTCCCGCGCGAAACAGGCTCATTCTTCCGGCTTGTGAATACATGGTGATCGTTGTACAGACGTTGTAATCTTTCGTTAAATGCTACATCCATTAATTAAAATTTTCAACCGTTTTGCAAGTAATTAGTACCTCCATTTGAAGTAAAATTCCAGGTTTCGGCATCCGCTTAATGGTACAAATCGGGAAGTTCGCTTACCGTAAGTACCTGCGGTTCTTGCACAAATTTTATAAAATCATTAGCGCTGGGATGGCCTTTGAATGGGCCGAAATGATGATTGGTACGGGCATTGCGCCAAACCATCAGGTAGGCGATGCGGCTGGCAACCGGATCGCTGGCAATCGCGGACCACAGGACTTCTGTCCACCAGTTACTATCTGGTATTTCATTGAAACCTGTCTCACTCAATACCGGAATTTTGCCATGGGATTCAGCCAGTTCAACCAGAAAATGTAAGCGCCTGGTCAGCTCAGCGGCTCGATCCCGCTGACCTACGTCGCGGTAATCATCCAATCCCATTATGTCTACGTAATCATCCCCCGGATAAAATTCCAGGTAAGCCGTCGTATCCGCAACCACATCGGGTGAATAACAGATCAGCACGTTGTCAAGACCTCGATCCTTCCGCAGGTAATCTACTGTAAACCGGTAAAGCGTTTTATAGTCTTCCGCTGAAGTGTGGCCCTTGCCCCACCAAAACCATCCTCCACTGTGCTCATGAAATGGCCGGAAAATGACCGGAATCCGTTGACCGGACAAAAAACCAGTATGCAGGGACCCAATAAAATCTCCTACAGCTTTCAATTGGTCCAGGTAGATCTGATGGTACGTTCCACCCGGGAGCATGTCATGGATACAATCGGTGTTGTCCCAGGAGCTTCCTCCGGTACAAGGGTTGTTCAGGTGCCAGGAAATGGTATTTACCCCTCCCAGGTGGTAGGCTTCCTGAATCCATTTGCGCATGTCTTTGAACCAAACGGTGTCCAAACTAAACTCACTTTGTCCAATATGGCCGATCTCCCATCCGAAAAGGGCGGGGTAATCGCCACAAACATCTTTTATATCGGACCGGTGGCGTTCTTTTTTCCAATGCACACCATAAGCTAAATCATCCTGGTGTCCAAAAAGGACGTTGGTTTTTGCCAGCTTCCGGAGGTTTTCAAAAAGGTTTTGCGTTTGAAGGCTCCGGGTTTGGGCATAACTATTTGGGCTGACAAGGAATATCAATACGCATGCAACCCCTATTTTCCATGTTGAATAGTTCATTTTTGTTGGTTAAATGGTGTCTTCCATTGCTTCCAGGGAAACGCCTTTTGTTTCAGGCATCATAAATAAGACAAAAAGCAACTGCAGGAACATCATAATGGCAAAAAAAGTGAATATAGGTCCCCCGGAAAATTTATTCAATATAGCTGGCATCACGAGGGTGATCAAAGCAGCAAACACCCAGTGGGTCCCCGCACCAAGGCTTTGACCATATGCCCGGACTTCATTAGGGAAGATCTCGGAGATGAACACCCAGATGACGGCACCTTGCCCCACAGCATGGGCGGCAATAAAGATGAATAAATAGATAGGAACCGATAATGACGCGAAATCCTCAATGAAGAAAGCTCTGGCGACCAGGCTCAGCGATATCAGGTAACCTATCGACCCAATAAGCATCAGTCGCTTTCTACCCGAACGGTCGATCAATACCATTCCGAGTAAGGTAAAGATTAAGTTTGCCAGACCAATGCCCGCGGTTGAAAGCAGAGCGGTACTGGCTCCCATCCCGGCTTCTTCAAAGATGCGGGGGGCATAATAAATAATGAAATTTATGCCGGACAACTGATTGAAAGCGGCGATCAAAAATGCCAGTAGAATGGGTTTTCGAAAACGGGATGAAAAGAATGCATGCTCTTTTTTGACGGCTTTTGAAGCTTTGATCGCATTCACCTCCTGATCTATATTGGAAACGCCCATCATCCCCAATACCTCACGAGCTTCAGATTCCTGGTTGCCGTGTAATAACAGCCAACGTGGACTGCGGGGCACACCAAAAACCAGAATAAGGTAAAGCAAGGCAGGAATGGCTTCAACGCCTAACATCCAGCGCCAGGACTCAGTGCCCATATTGCCTAACAGGAAATTGGACAAGTAGGCAATCAGTATGCCCACTACGATATTCAGCTGGAAGAGAATAACCATGCGGCCACGTTGCGCCGGAGGGGAGATTTCAGAGATGTATGTAGGCGCTGCAACCGAGGATATTCCCACACCTACACCTCCGATGAACCGGAAAAACGAAAAACTGTATGGTTCAGGCGCCAATCCAGATCCTAGTGCAGATATAAGGTATAATACGCCAACCCAAATCAAGGTTTTTTTTCGTCCCCAGCGATCGGTCGGAATACCGCCACCCAATGCCCCGATCACAGTACCCCACAAGGCCATGGACATGATGAAAAAACCATGAAATAAATCACCGGTGTGCCATAATTCCTGAATGGGTTTGTCCGCTCCCGATATAACGGCAGTGTCGAATCCAAAGAGAAATCCGGCTATGGCAACGGTGATCGACCAATACCAAAGTTTTCTTGTTTGCATAGCTCTCATTTTGCGTTGCCTAAGATAAATAAAGTGGCGGGATCCGGTTAATCCGAGATCAAGCTTCTTAAAAGCTTTGGTAGGGAAGGGAATGCTATTCTACCAGGTTCTTTGGGTTCAAATATTGGCTGTAGCTTCAGTTCGAAGAACAGGATCCTTGTGGTATGCGTTAAAACCGCCTATTTTTGGGTGATCAAATTGATAAAAGATGAGGAAGCCGGGATATTATGTTCTACTGACCTGCTGTATGTTAGGATTTAGTTTTTCCGTTCAAAGCCAGATTCTGAACAGGGTGCTGGATAAAACAATGAATAAGGTCAATAATGCCTTGGAAGAGAAAGCTTCTGACCTGATTGCCGATATGTTGGCCAAACAGTTGGAAAAACAAATAGACCGCTATTGGGAAGAATTGACCCGGGAAGCAGTTCGACAGGATTCCATCGATCGGGCGCAAAAGGGAGACACTTCTTATGTGGAAGCCAGCGAGGCTGTTTCCAGGTATCTGTCCGGAATGAATCGCACGGCGGACGTTCCGGATGCATACGTTTTTAACTGGCGGTTTGATTGCGTCATGGGTACGGGCAAAGAGGACGACGAAAGTGTCTTTTACTATTCGGACGCACAACCTGTTTTTGCTATTGAACAAGAAGACAAAGGCGACATTAACCTGATCGTTATTGATCTGGATAAGGACATTATGGTGATGTTCAAGGAGGATCAAAAGGGGGTTAAAACCGCTCAAGCCTTACCCAATATGATGCATTACGCTGGCCGGGTGGCTGCACAAACGATGGACTCAGTCATGAATAATTACCACATCCGGAGAGGCAATAAGCAAAAGACAATTGCAGGATATTCCTGCCAGCAGTACCTTGCTGAAGATGACGAGCATACCTATGAAATATACGTGGCGCCGGAATTGAAAAACGTCTGGAAAGAAACATATGGTAGTTTCATGCAGCGCTTTACCAGTCTCGATTACCAGGATGAATTCAATAAGGTAGAAGGCATGGCCATGGAGAGTATCGCCACCTCCAAGAAAAATAAAAAGGATGTAAATACCTTCGAGGTGACGAAAGTAGGGCATGAGGATATCAAAATCCAAAAGAGCGATTACCAGTTTCCCACACAATAAACCCTTCAGATCCACCGTTTTTGTGAAAACGATCTGAGTATGGCTGTTACTTTTCGGGTATGGTTGGGCTACGGATTAGCTTTTCTGGCCGTTCTGATGTTTACCCAGGTATTGCAAACCCCGCAATACAACCACTGGCTTACCAATGTCGCTTTTCAGTTGGACATGATGTTTACGAAAATTTATATCTGGCTCTACTTTATCCTCGCTTGTGTGGTTTCGAGTACGGTCGGTATTATCTGGTCTTATTTTAATCAGAAACAAAATTTGATGCAGGCATTTATCGGAGTTTGGTTAGCCGTATTGGTAGGTACCTCTCTGCTGGTCCTCATCAGCCAATTTTAGTCCTGTAGGATATACTGCTCCTCGCAGTTCGTTTTGAGACAGGAAACAATCTTTTTATTTGTTGGATTTAACAACTTTATGGACAAAAGGTCTGTCCTGGTCATCCTTCATTTTTAGGTAATAAACTCCAGCCGGGTATTTGGTAAAAGATATGCGAAGGCTGTTTTCATCCGGGTTAAAAATTGCTTGCCGGAGACCTTTTTCATCAAACAACTCAAGCATTCTTCCACGCAAGTCACCCTCCACATTAATCCAGTCTTTACAAGGATTAGGATAAACCGCTAAGGAAGCAGAAGTATGCATTTCACGTTGTGAAGTTTCCGGCGTAGAGGTGATTTTCAAAGCATATAAGTTTCGACCGAACCCTCCAAGCAATTCTTCGTCCGTTATATAAAGAGTTGTTTCATCCAGGAAACAAACCGCTTCCTTTTGTGAAAAATTATTCAAGGGAATTACTTCATGTTTGCCTGCAAAAAAGTTGTCTTCAGGAAAATCATAGAATATCCACAGCTTGTCACTGGAAAGGAGGCAGAGTTTGCTGCCATCCGGGCTAAGGTCTCCCGCCGTAACCCAATAATTCATCATGGAACTCCCGCCGGAAGACCAGGTGGCAATTCTCTTGGCGACATAGGTTCCTGCCGTATCGGGTAAGCGGTAGGTACGTATTTTACCGTCAAATGGTTGTGTCCGGTTTTTTGTCGTCACGTATAAATGACCCTGATGCCAGAATAAAGCCTCAGCGTCAAAATAGAGGCTTTCGGATGAGGGAGGAAATTCATTTTGATCTTCATACTTGAAAGAAATTGTTTCAGCGGTCAGTACGGAGTCCTCCGTGAGAGCAGGATTCGGGATTTTAAAGATGGTCAGATCCGTATTGGAGTTGTTGTTGTTCCCAATGTTCCCAATGTAAAAATTACCATGATCATCCTGGGTGATATCCTCCCAGTCGCGATTCCATGCATTTTGGATCCGGATAGTACGCAGAAGTTGGCCACTTGTGTCACAAAGGTAAATCTCGGGTTCTCCACCTGAATCGTTAAACGTCCAGATCTGGTTGGAGCCGGTTAATTCAATGCCGGAGGTTTCATGGACTTTCTTCGGCAATTGAGTGATTAATCGCAGATTTTGTCCGGACAGAGACCACGTGGTAGCCAGCAAACCAATGATCGAAAGTATTGAATTCAAGACGCGTAACACTGAGGTAATTTTAAAATGGTCCACAAGATAAACAAACGAAAGCATCTGCTAAGGAGATCAGCGCACCGTGATGGTTGGTGATTATCGCCCGGTGAAAATCTGGCCACGAAATACCAGAGAAGTTACATTCCCCATAAATGATTGTGAAATTTAAGCGCTTTGTCGGCCTGGCTACATTTAGTAAGGTGCGAACCGGGCACTTTTCGAGTTATAGATTAATAACTGAATGTATTTAAAGCATTTTAATAATCTATAAAAACACCTTTATGAATTCACGTAATTTCTCATTTTTCGGTATTGTTTTTTTAGCTCTTGCCATGGTCATGGGTTGTTCGAAGGAATCGGAAACGGTCACGATCGATTCTTCGCTTCCGGATGGCACCCTTTCCATCGAGAAATCAGGGAGCTTTACGGCACAAAGTGGAACGCCAACCACTGGTACGGCAGAAATTGGGATAGATGAAAAGAATAGTTATTTCCTGCATTTCAAAAATGACTTTACGACCGAGCAGGGATCAGGTACGGTTGCCGTATATTTTTCTACCTCTATGGATTTTTAAGCTGATCCGGGCAATGGCAATCCTGACCTATTATTAATTGGGGTGGTTAAATCCAATGGAGAACATTATTATAAGCTTGACAGCATGTTGCCTGGCAAATTCACTCACGTTATATTATGGTGCAATACAGCCTCAATTCCTTTTGGGTATGCTGCTTTGCAATAATTGCCCAAGCCGGCCTGAATGAGGAGCCTTCAGCCCTTTTGGGCTCTGAAAACTTGTGCTCTTTTCGTTCGGCCTTGGTGATTCAGGCTTCATTTTGCGCTGATTTTCTGAAACACAAGGCTGTTTAAAAAAGGGTGATTTTTAAGGACAGTAATTGCCAGAAAAAATTACCCTTTATTAATTAAAAAGCCCATCGCAGAATATTTACTCAAAATTTGTCATTAATCCGACAAAATAAACTAACGATTTATGAAGCTTTTTACATATACCGCCTTGCTGAGCTTGGTGTGTATGATTAACCAGCTGCACGCTCAAAATGGTTGGACGAGAACTAAAAATGGCTATTATTTTCAGTTAAGCGCGTCTCATTTTGCCACTAATAATTATTATAGTACAGAAGGAATATTGTATGGATCCGGTTCGAAATTCATAAGCAATGGTTTAATTGCGTACGGAGAATTTGGATTAACCAGCCGGATTACAGGTGTTCTTGATCTGCCTGTATTAATGGTAAACCGCTTCTCCACAACCGGAACAGTGGCCGGGGTCGGCAATATCCGTATTGGTGCTAAATACCGGTTGATTGATGTTATACCGTTATCTGTCCAGGTAGATTTCGACATTCCAACGGGTAATGGGATCAATTATGCAACTGCTAAGAGGCCGAATGCACTGGGAATCTTCGAAGAGATCAATTTGCCTACGACCGACGGAGAATTTAATGTCTGGACCACACTGGCTGCTTCTGCATCAACATCCGATGGCAAAACTTACGGCAATCTTTTTGCGGCTGCCAATTTCAGGACACAATCGTTCACCAATCAATATCAGGCTGGCCTGGAAATAGGCCATTTGTTCTTCGAACGTTTGTATGTGATTGGAAAATGCAGAATCCAGAATAAATTAGTTTCGAGCAAAGAGACTCATGCAAACGCCTCCTTCTTATATGGAGAGGGCACGACCTATACGGCGTACAATTTATCGCTGCTCTACAAAGTAAATTCCAGGTTGCGCCTCGTGGGGGCTCTGGCTGATTTTAGTGGCGCCATCGTTAGCAGGCGTAATATTTATGACGGGGTTACTTATACGCTTGGTGTCGCCATCGAAAGGTAATTGGCATGCAGTTCCTCTAACCGTATTACTTGCGGCTTTTTATCCGCAGGGCATACTGGCTTCCATTTGGTTGCCCCATAATACTCAACGTCAGGCGCAGGGGAATCCAGAATAAACGAAAGTTGGAGAAAAGGGCGCATTCATGTGGATAGACTTTGTAGCTTCGGCCGCTAATTTTTCCACGGATGGAAAAAAAGTGGGTTCATTTGGCGGCGGTTGCCACCATCATTACAGCAGGGATTAACATCATTACAGTACTTCCATTTATGGTAGGTGTTGCGAATGACTATTTGGGATACAATAAGATTCAATTAGGCTGGTTCGCTGCCGCGGACACCTCAGGAGTCATGTTGAGCGGTATTTCAACCTATTACCTGGGCAAGCGATTTTCCTTGCGTCAGCTTATACTGGGGGGACTGGGCATACAGGCATTGCTGCATCTGATTAGTTTGATACTGGTCCATCCGGTTCCATTGATCGGTGTAAGGTTTTTGGCAGGTTGGTTCGGAGGATTGGCTTATACGGCTGCACTGAGTTATTTTGCCCGCTTGAAGCGACCTGAATTGGGATACACGAGTTACATCATCGTGTACAGTATCATCAGTGGATTGTTGCTGATGATCTATCCGTATCTGCTGGGCTATAGCTATTATTTTGGTTTTGGCATCCTGTTTGTTTTCAGCGTTATTGCCTTCTTTATGGCGCAGCGTGCTTTCCCGGTAGTTTCAGAGCCCGCATTCAAACCGGACCGTCAGGTTCTGCCCGGGGGAAAGGTAGGCTGGGTTTTGATTGCTTTCCTCTTTTTCCAATGCAGTAATTCAAGCATATACAGCTTCAGTGAGCGAATTGGCAATGAGAACGGACTTTCACCGGCATTCCTCGGTTTCTCCATTGGCTTTAGTATTTTCGTCGGGTTGGTTTCCGGGTTTCTGGTGTTGATCCTGGCTCGATTTTTATCGTATGCCAGACAGATATTTCTAGGTCTGGTCCTCATGTTTGGCTCCTTGATCATCTTGTATTTTCGCCCTGGCTTTCCGCTGTTTTACCTGACGGGCATCACCTTGCTCGGCTTTGGATTTACCATTGTCTTACCGAACTTGTTCAGTGTTCTCGCCAGTAAAGATCCCTCAGGAAGTAAAGTTGCCTTAGGGACCATCACCAATTGGCTGGGTCAGGCGGCAGGACCGGCAATCTCCGCCTGGTACATTGCCGGTGGTAATTTTAGTGAGATTGTCATCCCCGGGGGCATTTTTTTAATCTTTTCAATGTTATCCATGTTTATTAATGCGTTCATAGCTAAATGAATACCATGTCATTTGTTAAAAGAGCACGGCATTTCATTCTTACCACCATCTTGGGAGGGTTGTTGGTTATCCTGCCCCTGACCATAGTGTTTATCCTCGTCCGGCTGGTATTTCGGTTTACTTTTAACTTGATTCAGCCTTTAACCAATCTGATTGACATCCATAAGGATTTAAATGAGTTCCTGGCCAGTCTGATTGCGTTTGGGGTTGTCATCGCCTTTTTCTTTTTCGTTGGGTTGTTTATCGAGACTCAGTTGGGCAAGCGGATCTGGCATCAAATCGAAACGCAGTGGTTGGGTAAACTGCCTATGTACAACATCATCAAAGAAACCGTCCAACAGTTCTCGGGACAGAAGGAAATGCCCTTTCGCAAGGTCGTTTTGGTTGATCCTTTTAACACTGGAGCTAAGATGACCGGATTTATTACCGACGAGACGGAAGGTATTTATACGGTTTTTGTACCTACGGCACCCAATCCAACCAATGGATTTGTCTTTCACATGCCGGCAGATAAAGTTGAATTGCTCACCATTGATACCGATCGGGCGTTGCGTTCGATCATCGCCATTGGAGTGGGGTCTCAGGAAGTGCTTACCGCTCCGAGGAAAACCCATACGAAAAGCGAAGAGACTGCATCCGTAAAAGAAATGGATGAAGTAGAAAGGTAATTGGGTTCGGTTTTTGTAAAATGATTGATGGAGCCAGTCCTGGTTGAGAGCTGCGGATTGGTTGAAGAACAAAAGGATTAAAATCCAGTGCAGTAAGTCTAATTCGATTGCCTTATAAATGAGAATAAAATGTCATTTATTGGGTGCTATTCCTGAATCAGCGTTTATCTTTACAGATAGCGGAAGAATCGATAAACTATGAGGGCGTATTTATTTTTTACCAACCTGATATTGCTTTTTGGTGTTGCACAAGGTAGCGCCCAAAAGATGGTGCTGCGGCATAATCTTCTGGGTTACCTTCCGGATGAGCCAAAAAGGATCATTCTGATGTCGGAAAAGCCGGTTGGTGAAAATGCGTTGATCTGGAGAAGACAATCGGATTTAAAGGCGTACCCCGTAAAACTTGAGCCTCTGTCCCAGGAAGGGTGGGGCGAATGGGCCTATTACGCAATTGATGTTACGAAATTGAATACGGAAGGTGGTTATGTGCTGTACCGCGGAAATATGCCGGTTGATACCATCCATGTAGGTCCATCCTTATACGGAGAAGCACGTGAAGCCGGTCTTGATTTCATGAGACAACAACAGTGTGGATACAACCCGTTCATTGGTAATTACTGCCATTCAAAAGATGGTATTTCTTTTTATGGACCTCAGGGGGATAGTCTGGTCATCGACGCCCGGGGTGGATGGCATGATGCCGGTGACCAGCTGAAGTACATGATCACCGCAACCTTCGCGACTGGGATCCTCCTGAAAGCTTACGAAGATTATCCGGAAGGGTGGAATGATGGATACGATGAGCTGGGTAATCCGGGAGCAAATGACTGGGAAGATATCCTGGATGAAGCCCGTTGGGGCCTCGATTGGATTATCCGTATGCACCCGGATCCGAATAGCCTATATCATCAGGTGGCCGATGATCGCGATCACATCGGATGGAAATGGCCTCAGTCGGATTCATCCGATTATGGATGGGGACCGAATTCCTACCGGCCCGTTTATGGCGCAAACGGACTTCCGCAAGGTCTGGGCAAGTTCAAAAGCCAGGCTACCGGGATTGCCAATATCGCCGGAAGGGCCGCCGCCGCATGTGCCATCGCAAGCCGTATCTGGTGGAATAAAGAGGAAGTCGTCAAAGCCGCCTTATATCTGGATGCAGCGGCTCATTTATACAATCTTGGTAAAGAGAAGCCCGGATATCAACAAGGTAATTCCTACGGAGCACCCTATCGTTACCTGGAAAACACCTGGGCGGATGATATGGAGTGGGCTGCAGCTGAGATGTATGCCACCACCCGCGATCCTTCTTTTATCGATGAGGCTAAGAAGTATGCACGGATAATTGGCGCACATAGCGTCCAACGCTATGACACGGCTCGGCACTATGAAATCTATCCGTTTGTCAATATGGGACATTCTGCACTCTTTCCCTGGGTGGATAAGAAGTTCCAGGACACGCTGGCTGGTTATTACCGGGAGAGCCTTGAAGCCACCCTGACCCGTGCCGAACAATCTCCTTTTGGAGTTGGCCATCCTTTTATCTGGTGCTCTAACAATGTTGCCGCCGCGCTAATCATTCAGATCATCGAATATGAAAAAATGACCGGCGACCAGACCTTCCATCCATTGTTGCTACGTACCAGGGACTGGTTATTAGGTACCAATAGTTGGGGAACGTCGATGGTGACCGGAATCCCATTTGATGGAGATTATCCGAAAGATGTACATACCAGTATCTATGCACTGACCCATCAGGTTGTACGGGGAGGGCTGGTAGATGGCCCGGTAAAAGCCAGCATATTCAAGCAATTACAAGGCCTCACCATGGAAAATCCGGACGAATATGCCGCATTTCAAAACCCAACAGTTGTCTATCATGATGATATTGGCGATTATTCAACCAATGAACCGACCATGGATGGCACCGCTACACTGATTTATGTGATGGCTTATTTCTCCGGACATTAACGGAATCAGATCGAATTAAGATGGTTTACTTCAAATAGGCTTGGATAAACGTCCAGGAAGCATGCTCTTCCCAGGTCTCGGTGGTTCCTGCCAATGGAAATCCTACGTGCCCTCCGCCTGAGGGGGTGATCAGGTAGAGTGATGAAGAAGCTCTGGCCTGTTCGTAGGGGTAACTAGGCGTATCCAGAAATGGATCATTTAATGCATTAAGGAGAAGGGTCGGGCGCCAGAGACCATTCAGGAAATTGTTAGCCGAACCCTGTTCGTAATACGAATAAGCATCACTGAAACCAAAGATCTTCGAGGTATAGATGTTGTCAAAATCCTCCCAGCTCTTGACGTCTTGCCAGCGGTTCATTGGTAAAATTCCGGGAAATAGCCGGTCTTTAGCTTCAAATTTTTCTTTCAAATGTGTCCTGAACCGGTGGGTATAGACCCAATTGTCCCATTGATCCAGCCTTCTGCTGGAACTGAGGAGGTCCGAGGGCACACTGACGGCTATGCCTCCGCGGATGGCATCCGGTAATTCATTCCCGTGTGTCCCAAGGTATTTTAGGATCACATTGCCCCCCAGACTGAAACCAATGGGGATGATGCGCTCGTATTGGCCGGTTTCTTCCAGTTGTTGCAATAGATAGGTAACATCTTTGATCTCGCCATGATGATAGGATTGCAGGACGCGGTTGGGTTCCCCGCTGCAGGATCTAAAATTGAGCGCAATGACATCCCACCCACGTCGGAACAGAAAGTCCGCCATGCCACGAATGTACTGACTGCTGGAGTCTCCTTCCAATCCGTGACATAGGAACGCCAGACTTTTACTGTCTTGAAGGAGGCAATCGATATCCACAAAATCACCATCGGGCAACGTAATTCGTTCGCGCTGATAATCGGGCTTCACCCTCCGGAAGAAATAGGGGAATAAGGTCTGCAGGTGACCATTTGGAAGATACCAAGGTGGTTGATATCCTGAAGCATCAAGTAATGGCATACGCAAAAATAACATACAGAACCAAAACAAATCCGGGCCACATCCCGAAGAACTGATACTACGTCCACACAATTCTCCGGTTCGTCGCTTTTCAGGGAATAAAGTTTTAGATCCTTGAAAATCCGTATACCTTTAATTTCTTATGGCGGTGATTATTCGCAGGAACCACATGGAGCACCTTAGCCTTGGCATATTATTATGTGTCCTGGTTGCATTCCTTATAGGAACGACATCGTTATCCGGTCAGGATTCTTTAATGACGAAGCGCATCAGTGGGGATTGGGAGACCATCAGACACACTGTTGCCGACTGGGGTCAAGTTCATCTCTTTTACGATACATCCCAATCGATTACTGAAGAAAATTTGGTTTTCAGTTGGACCCCCAAAACGGATCTGTTGACAGCTTTTAATGCCTGGTTACAACCGCTTTCGTTAACCTGTATTGCCTATAATTCAAATACCTGGATTGTAGTGGCCTATGCAGATGCAGCGCGATCGCTTGATTCCTGGAAGAGACGGAATAAATTACTAGAAGCAATTACAGCCCAGCAGACGGAGAAAGTTGATGTTACGGTAATTGGAACCATTCAATCCGGTGAGATAGCCCAGGGGCATCTGACGTTGCATGGAGTTGTGCGTGATGAAGAGACTGGTGAAACGATAATTGGTGCGACGCTCATTCCGAAGCAGGGGGGAGACCCTACCGTGACCGATGTTGATGGTTCCTACCAGTTGCAATTGCCGGTTGGAGAAAACAGCCTGGTGATTCAGTCTATTGGAATGGAAGAAAAAGAGATACCGATTGTGATGGCGGGAGAGGGAGAAATGGATGTCTTTCTTCGGCGGGCAAGCCTTCAACTGGACGAAATAGTGGTGTCTGAGAAAGCGGCGGACCAGAATCTGCGCTCACTGACCATGGGAATAGAGCAATTGAACATGAAAGAAATTGCCAAATTACCTGCATTTCTGGGAGAGTTTGATGTGATCAAAAGTCTGATTTCACTGCCTGGTGTCAGCACCGCAGGTGAAGGGGTTGGAGGTATCAATGTCAGAGGAGGGAATATCGATCAGAATTTGATCATCCAGGACGATATCATCTATTTTAACCCGAGTCATGCATTGGGATTCTTTTCGCTTTTCCATCCGGATTTGGTTGATGATGTCAAATTGTTTAAAGGGAATATCCCAGCGAAATACGGAGGCAGGCTCTCATCAGTCCTGGCGACAGGAATGAGAACCGGCAGCAAGGAGGAATGGACCATTAAGGGCGGTTTGGGCATCATGTCTTCAAAGGTTTCTCTGGAAGGTCCTTTGGTTAAGGATAAGACGTCGATCATCCTTGGTGGTCGGGTTTCCTACATCAATTGGATCCTGGGGTTGGTTAATTTACCGGATGTGCAGGATAGCAAAGTTTCATTTTCTGATTTTGAAGGAAAACTGGATCACCGGATAAATAATAAATCAAGTATTGGGATCGAAGGTTATCAGGGAAGCGATTTTTTGCGCTTTGCCAATGAAGCCCGATTTGATTACAGTACCCGGTCATTGGCGGCTTACTACAATACACTGGTAGGAAACCGGGCGAATCTAAACACCAAATTGATCTACGGAACGTATCATTCCGACCTTGGCGATCTGAAGCCCTTGAATCCATCGGTATTTAAAACCGGAATAGAATATCTTAAAGCCCGGTCGGAAATGGTCTTTCAGAAAAGCCAGCGAGCCACCTGGGTGGGAGGAGTAGAAGCGACGCGATATCAGGTAAATCCCGGCATATTAGGCCCCGATAATGAAGAATCTGTTGTTGTCAAAGAGGAGACGCCAAAGGAACAGGGAATAGAAGGCGCGTTATACCTGGAAACGGAACAGCGCTTTTCGGATTTGTTTTCCTTTTCAGCCGGTTTGCGCTTCAGTGGTTTTCTCCTGCAAGGCCCAAAACGGGTTCGGAGTTATGCCGGGCAGGACCAATTATACGACGAAGCTATTGATACGACGAGTTATGCTAAAGGAGCGACCGTCGCTTCTTATTTCGGATTGGAACCACGCTTGTCCGTAAATTACCGGTTGAATGAGACGGCCAGCTTAAAGCTCGGAGCCACCCGGACGTACCAGTATCTATCCTTAATATCGAATACCGTAGCGGCTACTCCGGTAGATTTTTGGAAACTTGCTGACACCTATTTAAAGCCACAAAGGGCGGATGGCATTAGCCTGGGTTACTACCGGAATTTCAAAAATAATGAATGGGAGACTTCGGCTGAAGTTTATTACAAGATCCTGAAAAATGTTCCCGAATACCGGGATTTCCCGGATTTGTTGGGTAATGAGTTCCTCGAAACCGAACTGGTGCCGGCTGACGGCAGAAATTATGGACTGGAGCTTAGCATCAAGAAAAACCTGGGATTATTTACCGGCCGGTTATCCTATACGTACAGCCGGGCGATTCGACGCGTGGACACCGGAATCCCGGAGCTGGATGTGAATCAGGGTAAGTGGTATCCTTCGTATTTTGACAAGCCCCACGATATTACCACGCTTTTTAATTTCAACCTCATGCAACGTCTGAGCCTCAATGTCAGCTTTACCTATAGCACAGGCAGGCCAATTACAGCACCCACAGGAAAATATACCGATTGGCATGTGGTAAGTGTGCCTATTTATTCTGATCGGAACCAGTACCGGATTCCTGATTATTATCGAATGGATGTCTCCGCGAATTTATTTCCAGGATATCGTAAAGACCAGCGGTTCAAAAGTAGCTGGTCGTTGTCCATCTATAATTTGCTGGGTCGTAAAAATGCCTATTCCATTTATTTCAGGCAACTGCCGTTCCAGAGCTTGTCAACCTATCGACTGGCGGTTTTGGGCTCCATTTTTCCATCGATCACCTATAATCTCGAGTGGTAATGAAGCGTTTGCAAATGGTTTTGTTCCTGATTTTTATATCGATCGGTTGTGTCGATGAGATCGACTTTCCGGTACAGGAATCTTCCGACCTGATGAACATTGCCGGTCAGTTCACCGATAGCCTGGAGACCCAGGAGATTGTCGTTTTGAAAGCAGCTTCTGTTCGTAAGTATGGGCCGATCTATGGTCAGCCAGTGGTAGGTGCAACGGTATACGTTGAATCTGAATCGGGCGAGATTTTCCCTTTCACAGAGGAAATAGAAGGCTTTTACCGAACCATAGCGAAGGGTGAACGGGGTAAATCCTACCGGGCAGTTGTAATAACACCTGATGGAACGGTATATCATTCCACGTATGAACAAATACCAACTATAGAAAGTGATTTTGAGGTAACACCACAGAAATATGCCACTCGTGAATTAACCAGTGATAACGCCATCACGGATGGTTTGAAGGTCGGACTGTTTCTTTCCGCAAATCTGGAAGCCGGCGGACAAAAGACCAATAACTTATACCGGGTCGTGGGAGAATACGATTTTTGGGAATGGGAAGGGGCTATGGATTTGAATCCGCGTCATTGCTTTCCTAAGGAATATCCCGATTACGGACAGGTTGCATTGTTCTCAGGGATTGATGAGCCAGGAGCAAAAATAAATCATGAGCTCTTTTTTTCCACAAAGCCGGATCACCGCTTCTCATTTAACTACTGTTTCCATGTGATCCAGCACACCATCAATCGCGAGTCCTATCTTTATTGGGACAAGGTTGCCAAGCTTGCCAATCAGGATATTGGGCTTTTTGATCCGCCGCTTGGCAAGGTACGGGGCAACATCAGTAATGCGGAGGACAATCGAGAAGAAGTCCTGGGAAACTTCACCGTCTCGGCCGTTAAGGAAAAGCGTTTTTTCGCCAACAGTCTTAGCCTGGAAATTGAAGTTTTCCCGTTGTGTCTTGACCCAACCCGGACGGAACTCCATGAATACTGTCGAGATTGTCTCAAAATTGCAAACAGCACCCTGGTTAAACCTGATTATTTTCCATGAAATTCGAGCGGAATAGCATATTGAATGCAGTGGTTTTGATCTTCTTGATGCTCCCGTGGAACTTATCCGGGCAGCGCGAAACCATGACTATTTTTCTTGCAGTGCCAAAGCCGGTAGTTCAGCAAGGTGAGGTGATGTGGTATGGCTTGGCGCTGGATAGATTCCTGCTCAAAAACGGTAAATACCCGGTCGTTCACGGTTACCTGTCCGATCACTCCGGTGATGTCATTGAACATTGGGCGATACATCCCGATTCCAGTTTCTTTATCGGCATGATTCCAGTTCGGGAATCTGCCATCCCGGGCAGCTATGTGTTGTCTGTTGCCATCTGGGATGAATCCTATTCCAGGGTATTGGAAGAGAGTGATCAGTTGGTACATATCCTTGGCAAGGAGGATCAGATCTACTATCGATTTAAAGCCCAAACCGGTACTTTACAACCAGAATCATCTTCCAGTGGTGGAGAATCTTCACCGCGGCAATCCATTTGCATCCAGAGAAAGCCTAATCGGGATCTGGCCTATGTGGCCTTAAAGGAATGGGAAGTCTGGCGTTCGCGGGCGTCATTTCGCGCTCCCGACTTATCGACCAGATATGGTTATGAATTAGGTGTCCAGTTGGACTCAACCATTGCAGGGGAATGGACAGTCTATGACACGCAGAATATGACTTCAAAGTCTGTTAATTTGGTGGAAACCGGAGGCGTGCTGACCATGGATGATTTTGCCGGAGCCAAGGAACTCCAGTTGGTCGGACTGCTGGACAACCAACTTTTACATGTGAAGCCACCGGTCATGCCAGCGCTGTTGTGGAAGCCATCTGATCTGGAACAACTTGTACTGCCTTCCGCTCAAATTAATGAACTGCAAGACCGGGAGGAAAAACGCACTTTGATAGGAAATATCTTCAATTATCAATATCCTCTGGCCACTCCGGGGAGCCAAAATCAGGCCATCAGTCGCTTTGACGATGAGTACGATTTGAGTAAGTTCTTACCCTTTGAATCCATTGAGTTATTTATTCATGAGGTAGTTTTGCCATTGAAATTACTCCGGAAGCGGAACCTCCATTCTATCCGGGTCTTGAATAAGGACACTAAGAATTGGTTTGAAGAAGCACCTGTACTGATGGTCAATGGCATAATCCAGTCCAGTATTTCACCTCTCTTTGAAATCCCATACGACCAATGCATTAGTATTCGCCTCTACCGCTCGTTGGAGACCACCCGTCAGCGGTTCGGACCGCTAGCCCGTAATGGTGTTATTGAGATTTTGACTAAGCCGTCGTACCAAACCTCAGAGAATACGCTGAAAGTCGAGGGGTTAATGCCAGCGTCACCATATAGCCTTTCATTACCAGCTGGTCGGGACGCAGACACACCAATACTCACTCCTGTCCCTCTTTTTGGAATTGCAAGGTCAAATCCGGTCTGTTATACCCACAACGATGAGACGGGAGAATTCCGGTATATGGAATTCAGATTGGAAAATCGCCACCTGGTAGAAGCATTCAATGACTTTAAAGTGGAATAGTCTAGGACACATCCACTGCAATATGTCCGGGATATTTTGGAAAGGCATGATTCGTGGCCAGATGAAAGGGCATGAATCGTTGGAATCTCCGCTTAACGGTTGAGTGCTACAATTGTTTCTTCCCGGAAAACCAATCTTTGAGGGTTAAAGCGGAAGGGAAGGCTTCCATTCAACGGCCATGCATCGTCATCATCGCCCCAAAATCTCCGGATTTAATCCAATGTCCCAGCTCGCTTGCCCGGGCAACCGCCATGGTATTATTGCCAAACAGGTAACGCATAAATTTCTCAAAAGTACGTTCATCTTCCAGCTGGTACTGACTGGCCTGTTGTTCGAAAACATCCAGGTCAAAATTTCCCCAATGTTTCTCGGGCAAGCCGGCGATTTTGGCCAGCATTAACTTGGCCGTCGGAACATCCTGGCAGGTAAGCAAGCCACCGCGGTCCGCAGTAAACTCAGCCATTTGTTCCCAATAAAATAATGCGTACCGTAATCCACCGGATAATAATGAGCTAAGCCCCAGGGTCACCGGGGCCAGGGTGTCTATCAGTTCCGGGAAGATGAAACCAATTTCCTTATAAAGGATGTGGTTGTTCTGGATATGGGCCAATTGCCTTCCAAAAATAAACAACAGCTCCTGACTCGAACACCGATTTACGCATTCCGAAGTCAGAAGGATGATCGGGTGGTCGACACCGAGGGTGATGGCATCCAGCGCTTCCGACCGCCGTATATAAAGGTCAGGCCGGGTAGGGACCTGCAGGATGGTACACGCGGTATCCAGGGCACGGTTCAGTTCGGGAAATGCCTCAGGCGTTGCGGCCAGACTACTGCCGGTGGATTGCAGTTTGATGATCTTTTCAATACCCATGTCGTAGAACTTCTTCACAACACGTTCAATGCCCTTAGTCTCCTGGAGCGCACGCATGGCTTTTTTGTCTCTGGGGTGCTGATACTCAAAGCCTTTCAGGGAATGGAGTCGTGCAAGGTTCATCTTCAGATTTTTTTATTGAATATCCGTGTGTAGCAGGAAAGCGTCAAGTATTTAAGACGAACGGACGCAGCGGAAAGGTAAATGGGCCGGAATAAAACGTTAAGCCTGGTTTACGAGTACTTGCCCATCTCGAATGGTTTGCATCAACCGGTTCAAG
>ERZ795053.2212-NODE-2212-length-23867-cov-20.516588_pt1 | contig 23867 bp, 25 predicted proteins | sample MGYA00375137_ERZ795053 | MGnify/ENA primary metagenome ERZ795053 (study PRJEB30182, sample SAMN05720284) | activated sludge metagenome | isolation source: Anaerobic digester | place: Hong Kong | collected 2014-12-17 ...
TACCAGTCGTCGCCGACCGGCTGGAAGGTCGAGCAGCATGTCATGCAGCCGCGGTAGATGTGCAGCGAGACTGCAATGTTGTCCTGATTCGGATTGCGGATGGTGTGGTACTCGTGCGGAGGAATCAGACTGCCGGCGGAGCCGGTGCCGGCCTGCATGGCGCCGGCCGAGCGGAAGTGGAAGCGTTCCTTCTCCTGTTCTACCAGTTCGTACTGGCAGATCTCCAGCTCACCGCTCCACACGCCTTCGACGCACCACATGCCGGAGTGGTCGTGGATCGGCGTACCCTGGCCAGGTCCCCAGGTCATGGCGATGACGCTGTAGCCGTGTTCCTTGCTGACATAGAGCTCGCGACGAGCGTAGTGGCCGTCCACCGCCTCGAACACGCAATCAGGCAGCTGCACGCGGTCATCGTGGATCAATTCGCAAAGGGTGCTGCGCAACGCGTCGGTGATGGCGTTCACATTCCCCTGGCCGACGGCCTGGTCAATGCGGGCTACCAGAATGTCGTGGCCGGGGAAGTCGAGCTGGGTCATGAACATCACGCGAAAGGTTTGATCGATGGGCCATTGTAGCGCCCACGGCCGAGGGTTTCCTGCCGAGAGCCTCGTACCGGCTCAGTCCTTGAAGAAGTCCGCGATGAGCGGGCTGAAGCGCTCGTGGTCGACCAGGAAGGCGTCGTGTCCCTGCGGTGAGGGCAGGCCGACAAAGCGGCTGTCGCAGCCGCCGGCAGCCAGGCCCGTGGCGATCTCCTCCTGCTGGTTCAGCGGGAACAGGATGTCGGTTTCCACGCCGATTGCCAGCGAGCGTTCGACCTGCAGCAGGGCCAGCGCGTCGTGCACGCTGCCGCCAGTTGCCTTCGAAGGGCAGTGCTCACTGAGGTCGAACCAGTCCATGGAGCGGCTGAGGTACAGATAGCAGTTGGGGTCGAAGGATCGCGCAAAGCGGTCGGCATGGTGGTCGAGGTAGGACTCGATCTGGAACTCATGGCCAAACGGCTCGTCATCGCGCTGGTCGGGTTCCAGGCGCACGCGACCAAAGCGTCCGCGCCACTCCAGCGCCGAGCGGTAGGTGACCACGCCCAGCTTGCGCGCGAGGCGCATGCCGGTTTCCGGGTAGTGCTCGTCGTCGTAGTGGCCGTCGTTCCACTGTGGGTCAAGGCGGATGGCCTCGCGCTGCAGCGAGCGGATGGCGATCGAGAATGGCAGTGCCTGCGCGGCGCCGGACACGTTGAGGTGACCGCGCGCAAAGCCGGGGTTCTGCTGCAGGAAGGCCAGCGCCACCATGCCGCCCATGGAGCAGCCCACCACGCTGTGCAGGCCGCTGATCCCGAGCACGTCGAGCATGGCGCGGGCGGCGCGGGCGCCGTCCTCGATGCTGAGGCGCGGGAAATCCAGCCGCCACGGCTCGCCGGTGGCCGGATTGATCGAGGCCGGCCCGCTGCTGCCGCGACAGCTGCCCAGTGCATTCGGGCAGATGACGAAATAGCGGTCGGTATCGATGGGTTTGCCGGGACCGATGTTGGCCTCCCACCAGCCCGGAGACGGATCGCCTGCGGAGCTGGCCGCATGCGCGCTGGGTGACAGGCCGGTCAGGATCAGCACGGCGTTGTCGCCGGCGTCGTTGAGCCGTCCCCAGGTCTCGTAAGCCAGGCGGCCACCATCGATGGCGCCACCGCGCTTCATCGCGAAAGCATCGGGCAGGCGGGCGAACTGCGAGGCGGGTGGGATGTATTCGGTCACGTCAGGCTGGGGCCGGTCAGGCTGAAAATGGTGGGTCGGCGTGATCAGGGATGGATGCTGTCGATGCGCAGCGTGTGCTGCCTGTCGTCGTCGTTGGCGCCGGCGTCAATGGCGACTTCCTGCGGCGATGATTCCAGGTCGCCGCTCTGTGCCACAGGCTGGCCGCCGAAGGATACTCGAGCCATCACCGTGACGCGTGACTGCGAGGACAGCTTCATGCTCGGCAGCATGCTGTCGGCATCGCCGAGGTCAATATCCGCAGGCAGCTGGGCCACGGTCAGGCGATGGACAGCCAATGGCATGGGTGGGCCGTTGATGGCGCGGGCGAAGACGAAGACCGTATCCGAGCCGCTCACCTTGTCCTGCAGGGCGGGATCAAGCTCCACTCTCAGCTTCAGCAATGGCGGTGAGGCAGCGACGGTTGCCGGCGCCTGCATGGGCGGCATTCCGGCGAGCTGGCGTGACTCCTGGATGCGTGCGGTCAGCGCGGGGACGATTTCAGCTTCCGGCGGCAGCATGGCCAGCAGCTGTTCCCAGATTTCCGCGGCCTTGGCGTAGTCCTCGTGCTGGTAGGCCGCGACACCGGCAAACCAGCGCGCGCGCGGGTGATCCGGCGATACCGACAGCGCGGACTGCAGTAATCGCAATGCCTGGCTGTCGAAGCGGTGGTCCGGGTTGGAAAGGGCAATGCTCTCGGCGTAGTCCACCATCACGTCGGCATTGTCCGGCGCGCGGCGGTTGGCTTCGGCCAGCGCGTCGCGGGCGGCATCGAACTGTTCCAGCGCCTTGTAGGCACGACCCAGCAGGCGCCAGCCCTCGATGTCGTCCGGCTCCGCCTGCAGCCTCTGGCGCAGGCCGTCAACCGCACCTTGCAGATTGGCGGTGGCTTCCGCCTGGCTTTCCGCCAGCGGTGGTTCGGATGCCGGACCGGCCACCTGCAGGCCATCGGGCCGGCCAAAGTGGAGATAGAGCAGCAGCGTCGCCACGGGCAGGAGCAGCAGGATGCCAAGCGCCAGATGGCGAGTCGGCCTCGCGTCGCCGCGAACCAGCGGCAGGATGATCGCGGCGCAGGTCGCGAGCGTCAGCAGACCGGCAAGCGCGATGAACAGCGGCGTCATGCGTCGTCCTCCGGCTGCAGGGAAGGGTTGCTGCCGCTCGACTTGCGCCGGCCGCGGACGACCAGCCACAGCGTGATGGTGCCAGCCAGCAGCACCAGCGGTGGCGCAGCCCAGATCAGTAGCGTGTCGCCGTTCATTGGTGGGCTGTACAGCACGAAATCGCCATAGCGCTGGCGCAGGAAGGTCTTGATCTCGTCATTGCTGTGACCTTCGCGCATCAGTGCGAACACTTCGCGGCGCAGATCGTGTGCGATCGGTGCGTTGGAGTCGGCCAGGCTCTGGTTCTGGCATTTCACGCAGCGCAGTTCGGCGGTGAGTTGCTGGAAGCGCAGCTCTTCGGCGTGGTCGCGAAATGGCAGCGGCTCCACGGCAAAGGCGCGAAGCGGCAGTAGGGCAAGCAACAGCAGGCAGGCGAGGGCGCGCGTCATGGTGTTGCTTCCTTGCCCTGGGGCATGCCGAGCCGCGGCAGGATGTCCTTTTCGATGATGTCGTCGGACAACGGACCGACGAGCTTGAAGCGGATGATGCCGTCCGCATCGACCAGGAAGGTTTCCGGCGCGCCGTAGATGCCCCAGTCGATGGCGGTGCGGCCGTCCTCGTCAACCACGATCATTTCGTAGGGATCGCCGAACTGTCCCAGCCAACGCAGGGCATCGTCACGCTCGTCCTTGTAGTTGTAGCCGATCACCCGCAGCTTGCCGCTCTGCGCAAGTCGGGTGACCACCGGATGCTCGATGCGGCAGCTTGGGCACCAGCTGCCCCAGACGTTGAGCAGGTAGGGCGTGCCGGCAAGCTCCTCGCTGCTGACGGTGCGCTCGGGCTGGTGCAGCTCCGGCAGGGAAAAGCCCGGCGCCGGCTGGTTGAGCAGCGGCGTGGGCAGGGCGTCGGGATTGCGGTCGGCGCTGATGCGGATGCCGACCAGCATCAGCACGCCGAGAGCGATGAACACGATCAATGGCAACACGCGACGAAGCATCAGGCGGCCTCCGCGGGTTCTTCGGGACGTTCGGCGCGAGGCCTGCGGAAGCGGCGATCGGCTGCGGCCACGAAGCCACCGACCATCATCAACAGGCCGCCCAGCCAGATCAGGCGCACGAAGGGTTTGACGTAGACCCGCAGCGACCAGCTGTTGGTTTCCACCGTGGCGCCATCGCCGCGTGCGTCGAGGCGTTCGCCGAGGGCGACGTAGAGGTCGCGGTGCAGCGCCGGATCGATGGCTGCTTCGGTCATGATCTGCCCGCCGCTGGCATAGGCGCGCTTTTCCGGGTGCAGGCGGGCGATTTCGCGGTCGCCGTCGAAGACACGGAGGTCGCCGCGATCCGCCCGATAGTTCGGGCCCTGCACGCGCTCCACGCCCTGGAACTCGAAGCGGTAGCCGTTGATCTCACTACTGGCGCCCGGAGCCAGCGCGACATCGCGTTCGACGCCCAGGCTTTCCACTAGAAGGACGCCGGCGACAAAGACACCCAGGCCCAGATGTGCCAGCAGCATGCCGGCCGTTTCGCCATTGAGTGAAGCGGTCGACTTCAATCGCTGCCATGCATAGCGAAGCGTGCCGGCGATGATCCAGATCGACAGGCCGACGCCCGCATAGCTCTTGAGCGTGAAGGCATCACCCAGCAGCCAGGCCAGGACCAGTGCCAGCACGGCCGCGGTCAAGGCAAAGCGCAGCAGCGGCAGGTAGCGGTTGGCGTATTCGCGCTGCCAGCGGGTGAACGGACCAAACGGCATCAGCAGGACCACCGGCGCCATCAGGATGCCGAACTGCAGGCCGAAGAACGGCGGGCCCACCGAGATACGGCCGAGATTCAGCGCTTCGAACAGCAGTGGCGCCAGCGTGCCGATCAGCACCATCGCGGCGGCGGCGCTGAATAGCAGGTTGTTGATCATCAGCAGCGTTTCGCGCGACAGCGGAGCGAAAGGCTTGCCGTCGTTGGCGGGCGGAGTGCGCAGTGCGTACAGCAGCAACGAACCACCCACGATGATGGCGAGGAACACCAGGATGAACACGCCGCGCGCCGGGTCGGCGGCAAAGCTGTGCACCGACGTCAGAACGCCCGAGCGGACGATGAAGGTGCCAAGCAGCGACAGCGAAAAAGCGGCGATCGCCAGTAGCAGCGTCCAGTTGCGGAAGCTGCCGCGCTTCTCGGTGACTGCCTGCGAGTGCAGCAGCGCGGTTCCCACCAGCCACGGCATGAAGCTGCCGTTCTCCACCGGATCCCAGAACCACCAGCCGCCCCAGCCCAGCTCGTAGTAGGCCCACCAGCTGCCAAGCACGATACCCAGTGTCTGGAACGCCCAGGCCACGTTGGTCCACGGACGCGACCAGCGCACCCAGGCGCGGTCCATGCGGCCATCCAGCATCGAGGCGATGGCGAAGGCGAAGGCCACCGAAAAGCCGACGTAGCCCATGTAGATCATCGGCGGGTGGATGATGAAGCCGGGATCCTGCAGCAATGGGTTGAGGTCGCGGCCTTCCACGGCGGCCGGCAGCAGGCGCTCGAAAGGGTTCGAAGTGAACAGCATGAAGCTGATGAAGCCGATCGCCACCAGTCCGAGCACGGCCAGTACGCGGGAAATCACTTCCGGCGGCAGGCTGCGCGAGAAGCGCGCCACCGCGCCAGTCCACAGCGACAGCACCAGCGCCCACAGCAGCAGCGAGCCCTCGTGTGCGCCCCAGACCGCGGTAATCCGGTAGTGCATCGGCAGCAGACTGTTGCTGTTGTTGGCCACGTACAGGACCGAGAAATCCTGGCGCGCGAATGCCACCGACAGCAGCACGAAGGCCAGCAGCACGAGCGACAGCTGGGCATAGGCTGCAGGGCGGGCGACCGCCATCAATGCGGCGTTGCCGCGCTGTGCGCCCCAAAGGGGCAGGGCGAACTGCAGGATGGCGACCAGCAGTGCGAGAATCAGTGCGACCTGCCCAAGCTCGGGGATCACTGGACCGCGTCTCCATTGGGGCGCTTGTCATAGGTCTGCTTGTCGTCGGCCTGCTCGGCGTCACGCTTCTCGCGTGCCTCGATCAGGGCCTTTTCCAGCTCGACCGGGCGATAGGTTTCATCATGCTTGGCCATCACTTCGTCGGCGATGAAGCGCTGACCTTCCAGATGCCCTTCGGTGATGACACTCTGGCCTTCGCGGAACAGATCGGGCAGCACGCCCGAATAGCGGACCGCCACGTCTTCAAGGCGGTCGGTGATGACGAAGTCAACGTCAAGCGAGCCTTCCGAGCGGCGCACGCTGGCTTCCTTTACGATGCCACCAAGGCGAAAGCGACCGTTGTCCGGTATGTCGCCCGCAAGTACCTGCGATGGCGTGACCAGATAACTGCGGTTGGCCTGCAGGGCCAGCGTGATCATCACCGCCGCGGCGGCCGCCGCAAGCAGTGTCAGCGCCACGGTCCACAGGCGGCGTTTGCGGGTTGGATTCATGCGTTCTTCTGTTTTTTCTGGCGAGCCGCCTCACGGCGCTCGCGCTGTTGAATGTCGCGGAGCAGGCGACGACGCTGCCATCGTGGTGCCAGCCAGTCCCAGAGCAGGAACGCGACGAACGCGCCGTAACTGGTCCAGACGTAGAAGCCGTACTTGCCCATGGACAGCGCCTCGATCATGCGTGCGCCCCCCGGGCAATCTGCTTCACCCAGTCCTTGCCCGACTCCATCTCGAGCATGGCCGTCTGGGTTCGCACGAGCAGCGATCCCAGGAACCAGAGCTTGGTGCCGATGGCCACCAGCACCAGCGGCAATACCATGCGGCTGTCGATGCTTGACTGGCCCATCAGCTTGATCGTTGCGCCCTGGTGCAGCGTGTTCCACCACTCCACCGAGAAATGCACGATCGGCACGTTGACCACGCCGATCAGCGCCAGGAATCCGGCAGCACGGGCGGCAGCGCGGCGGTCCTCGATGGCTGCGTTGAGGCCGATGACGCCAAGGAACAGGAACAGCAGCACCAGCTCGGAGGTGAGACGCGGATCCCAGGTCCACCACGTGCCCCACATCGGCCTGCCCCACAGCGAACCGGTCAGCAGCGTGATTGCGGTGAAACCGGCGCCGATCGGTGCGCAGGCCATGGCCAGCTGCTCGCAGATCTTGATGCGCCAGACCAGTGCGATGAAAGCGTAGACCGCCATCAGACCGTAGATGAACAGGCTCATCCAGGCGCTGGGCACGTGGATGAACAGGATGCGGTAGCTGTCGCCCTGCTGGTAGTCGGCCGGCACTTCGAACAGGCCCGACCACGCGCCCCAGGCCAGGAATGGCAGGGCAGCCAGCAGCAGCCAGCGCGACCAGCGGTCGGCGAAGCGATGGAAGATGGGCGGCGAGCCCATCTGATGAAACCAGCGAATGACCGGATTCACTACCTGAATTCTCACTCAACGATTGGCGAACCTGGACAGCCGGGTGGCCGGCCACAGGTTCATGGCATCGCGATCCGCAGGGCAGTGGCAGCGGCCAGCGGCGCGAGCACCACGGCCAGCACCAGCGCGGCACCCAGCAGCCAAAGGGCACCTGCGAACGGAAGGCCCTGCGCGGCGGCCATCACGGCACCGGCACCAAAGATCAGCACCGGCACGTAGAGCGGCAGCGCCAGCAGGGCGAGCAGCATACCAGAGCGACGCATGCCGACCGTTAAGGCCACCACCACGGTGCCGACCAGACTGAGCAGTGGCGTCCCCAGTAGCAGGCTCTCCCAGAGCACCGGCAGCAGCCGGCCATCGAGGTTCAGGAAAGCCGCCAGCAGCGGCACGATCAGCAGTACCGGCACCGCGCTGGCCAGCCAGTGCACCAGCACCTTGCAGGCGACCAGCAGTGCAAGCGGCTGCGGGGCCAACATCAGCTGCTCAAGGCTGCCGTCATCGAGATCGCTGCGGAACAGGCTGTCCAGCGACAGGAGGCCCGACAACAGCACCGCCACCCAGATCACGCCTGGAGCGATCTTCGCCAACAGCTCCGGTTCCGGGCCCAGCGCCAGTGGGAACAGGCTGACCACCAGCAGGGCGAACATCAGCGGCTGAGCGGCATCGCCCCGGCGACGCCAGACCAGCAGCAGGTCGCGACGCAGCAGGGCCAGGCAGGCCGATGCAGTGGAGATCGATGCGTCCGCGTGCCTGACCATGATCAGTCCAGCTCCAGGACGCGCGACCGCACCGCTGGCGTGGCATAGGCACCATGGCTGGTGATCAATGCCGCGCCGCCACCGTTGATGTGTGCCTCGACCACGCGATTGACCAGTGCGATGCCCTCGAGATCGAGATTGGCGTAGGGCTCGTCCATCAGCCACAGCGGCGAGGGAAGCAGCAACAGTCGGGCGAGGCCAAGGCGTTTCTTCTGCCCTGCGGAAAGCTGCCGCGCCGGACTGTCCTCGTAGCCGGCGAGGCCGACGGTTTCCAGCACCTCGGTGATGTCCGTGCCCTCGCGCTGGCCATTGAGGCCGACGGCGAAGCGCAAGTTCTCGACAGCCGTCAGCTCGCCCTTGTGGCCGAGCAGGTGGCCGAGCAGGGCGCAGGTCTGCGCCACCGACTCGCGGGTTGCGTGTTGGCCGCGGACCTGGATGTCACCTTCACTGGGCGGTAGCAGGCCGGCGAGCACGCGCAGCAGCGTCGTCTTGCCACTGCCGTTGCCGCCGTGGATCAGCAAAGCTTCGCCAGCCGCGACATGCAGCGAGAGCGGTCCGAACACAGGCTCTTCGTTGCGCTGGAAGGCCAGCGATTCGGCGGCCAGCAGAGGTGGTGCAGCAGGGGTCATGGGCGGCGAAGCGAGACAGTTGGCGGGGCTGGATGCTACGGGTCCGGGCGTTCAGCGTCCATGAAACCCGCATCTGCACCCACCATGGTGATATGCCAGCGCAGCCCGACTAGGGCACCGCGTCGCCAGTGAAGCGTCGCAAACTGGCCGCTCTCGCGCGCCAGCAGGTCGAGCTGTGGGAGCGGAAGATTGCCGACGAGCCAGGCGGGTTCGCTCCAGTCGCCTTCACCGTTCATAGCTGGCCAATGGGCCAATCCCCTGATTTGAAGTCGGCGCAAGAGCGAGGCATCAGCCCGCTGATTGCTGCGTGTATCCCATTGCCGCGCCCTTGGGTTCCACGCCGTGATCACGCTGAAACTGGTGAATCGTGGCAGCAGGCGTTCGACGTGGTCGGCGTGTTCACCAACCCGCAAGCGGCATCTGCGGCGTCCGACCGACACCTGGTAGAGGCTTGTCGCAAAAGCTGAACCGGTTGCGGAAGTTGGTGTTCCGGTCACGAACCCCGAGTCTCCATTGCTGTCAAATAAACCGGCGCCACACTTGCGCCACCGCTCTGTCCCGATAAACTGGGGTGTTTTCCCGACGAACGGAAGTATCGATGATCCGCCAGACCACACTCGTCACCGCCATTGCGCTGGGCATGGGGCTTGTCGCCGCAGCTCAGCCTGTGGCTCATGCAGCCGATGCGACCACAACGGTTGCCCAGAGTGAACGCAGCACCTGGCTGGTGTACTTCGAAGAGCCTGGCGTTGCCAGTTTCCGTGGTTTCAAGGCCGCCGGCATTACGCCGGAATCCAAGGCAGCGATGGCGCTGAAGGCCACCAGTCCCGCCGTCACCGGCGCGCGTCATCTTGATGTCGAAGCCCCGGAGAGCGTGGCCTACCGTGACTATCTGGCAGGGCAGCGCAGCGAGCGCCTCATCGAAGGCGGCAAGCGTGTTGGCCGAGACCTGAAGCCGGCGTTCGTCTACGACCTCGCCACCAATGGCGTGGCGCTGGAACTGAGCGACGGCGAGGCCGCCCTGTTGCGCGATGTGCCCGGCGTCAAGCGCGTCGTCCGTGATTTCGTCCGCAAGCCGCAGACCGACGCCGGTCCGCGCTGGATCCACGCCGACGCGATCTGGGGCGGCGACCCGTCCGTCGCCAACGAAGGCGAGGGCGTCGTGATCGGTGTGGTTGACACAGGCATCCAGGCATCGCACCCGTCGTTCGCCGCCACCGGCCCCGTTGATGGCTATGTCCACAGCAATCCCCGTGGCGCGCGCTTGGGCCTTTGCGCAGGTGGTGCGGGCAGTTGCAATGACAAGCTCATCGGCATGTACGACTTCACCACGGGCAGTGAAGATAACGAGACCAACGACGGGTCCGACAACGTGGGTCACGGAACCCATGTCTCCAGCACGGCCGCTGGTAACCACCTCGATCATTCCCTGAGTTCGGTATCGGGCAGCGTGGTTCGGCATCTGTCCGGCGTGGCTCCGCATGCCAACCTGATCATGTACAAGGCCTGCGAAGAGGAATCCAGCTGTCAGGGTTCCTGGCTGGTGGCTGCGCTGGATCAGGCCGTTGCCGATCAGGTCGACGTCATCAACTATTCGATTGGCGGTGGCACCAATAACCCGTGGGGCGATGGCGATGCGCTGGCGTTTCTGGGGGCGCGTGAAGCCGGAATCGTACCGGTGAGTTCCGCCGGCAATGATGGCCCGGGTGAATCCACCGTCAGTTCGCCCGCGAACGCGCCATGGATGCTGTCGGTGGCCAACGTGTCTCACAACCGTGTTCAGGGCAATCTGCTGGTGGATATGAGTGGCGGAGATACGCCGCCTCCGGCGGGTGGTGTGCTGTTTGGCGTGGGTGCTACCCAGGGCTATGGTCCAGCCGACATTGTGTATGCGGGTGACTATGGCAACGCGCTTTGCGCCCAGGGGTCAAATACGGACGCACTGCCACCGGATGAAAGCACCAACCCCTGGCCAACCGCGCCGGGTGAGCGACCGTTCAATGGCGAGATCGTCGTCTGTGATCGCGGCATCTATGCCCGCGTCATCAAGAGTTTCAATGCCGGCCTTGCCGGTGCCGGTGGCTTCGTGCTCGCGAACGGCAGTGCCGAGGGCGAGAGCATCGTGCGCGACAGCCACAGCATCCCGGGTACGCACATCGGGTACTTCGAGGGCCAGGAACTCAAGCAGTGGCTGGCATCCGGAACCGGGCATCGGGCCCGAATTGCCGGCGACACCGTGTCCGAGAATGATGCCTATGGCGACATTCTCAATCAGAGCAGCAGTCGAGGTCTGGGATTGTGGGGCAGCTTCCTGACGCCGAACATCAGCGCGCCTGGCACCAATATCCTCGCAGCGGTGCCGGGTAGTGGTTTCGCCTTCTATACCGGCACATCGATGGCTTCGCCGCATGTGGCCGGATCGGCAGCGCTACTCATCAAGGCACATCCGGACTGGAACCCGGCCCAGGTGACCTCCGCCCTGCTCACGACCGCACGCCCTTCGGTCAAGGTGGATTTCGAGACGCCAGCCACGCCGCTGGAGCAGGGTAGCGGCACCGTTGACCTAGCGAAGGCTGTGTACGCCGGCCTGTATTTCCCGATCGGCCGCAGCGACTTCGATGCCGCCAACGGTGGCGATACCCGCGCGATGAATCTGCCGGCGTTGGTCGACAAGAACTGTCACCTCACGTGTTCGATGAGTCGTACGGTGAAAGACATGGCCGGTGGTGGCACGTGGACCGCTGTTTTCGACCTTCCCGATGGAGCGGTGGCCAACGTTTCACCATCGACCTTCACATTGACCGATGGTCAGTCGAAGACGCTGGATTTCAGTTTCGACGTCAGTGGTGCGAATGTTTCCGGCGACTGGGTGTTCGGTCATCTGCGTCTGGAACGCAGTGAGAATGACGGGATTTCCGACGTGGAGATTCCGGTGGCGATCAAGTCCCTGGCAGGCAACCTGCCGGCCTCTATCGATATCGAGACGGATAGCGAAAGCGGTTTTGCCGACATCGACTTCAGTGGGCTGGTGGCCCTGCCGGAAGCGCGATTTGCGAGCAGTGTGCTGAATGATCAATTCCAAGAGACTGCTCGGCTGAAGCGCGGGAACACCGGCGGTACTTATGATGGTCCGTTCGACGACAGCGTACTGGAGATGTTCAGCATTCCCGCTTCGAGTGTCGAGCGTGTCTTCTCGGCGGACCTGTCGTCGGAAGACACGGCATATGCCGAGCTTTACATCGGCTTTGATGCCGATGGTGATGGCCTACCCTCCGAAGGCGAGGAGCTCTGCGCCAATGACACGGTTTCGTCCAGCAAGCATTGCGAATATTCGCTGCCTGCGCTTGCATCGGGAATCGATCTGTGGGTGCTGGTGAACAACGCAACCAGTGGCAGTCCGCTCGTCCGTGATGATGTCGAGCTGACCTATCAGGTTATTGATCCCTCTCAAACCAGCGGTCTGGATCTGGTTGCGACCGGACCAGGCCATGTGGCGCAGGATGAAGCGTTTCCCGTGCGAATCAGCTGGGATGCACCGGACCTGCTGCCAGGGCATCGCAAGTTGGGTTATCTGCTACTCGGCGCAAAGGCTGGTCGCGAGGGCAAGACTGGCAAAGTCCCGGTGACGATCAGCCGTGTGGGTGATACGGATGCGGCGGCGGCTCTGGTGTCCGGGCGTGCCCGTGCCATGAAACTCGCTGCGGGCGACGCGCAGGAACGTCTGTTCATCGATGTGCCGCCGAATGCCAGTCGACTGCAGATCAGCAGCAGCGGTACGGGTGAAGTGGACCTTTATGCCGCATGGGCCGGTGATTTTCCGACGTCGGTGACTGATACACGCATTGCATCAGCACCACAGCGAGGCGAAGCCGACGCGACATCCATCCATGCGGGTGCTACGGAAAATATTGATTTGCAGGGTGCCGCGCTGAAACCCGGGCGCTGGTATGTAACCCCAGTCAATGCTGGTACAGACCAAGCTTCTTTCAGCCTGATGGCTACAGTGTCTGCAGGGGCTGATGCTCCGCCGGTTCCCCAGTTCGGTGGGTACTTCAATCCTGATCGGTCCGGCTCGGGAGCGTTCATGTACCAGGCGGGTGGCGCTTGGGTACTGATTCTGTATTCGTACCTAGACGATGGCACGCCTACCTGGTTCCTTGGCGCCAACGCCAAGCCTGCTGGCAACAATGGGAGCTGGACGGTTCCGCTCTACCGCAATACATGGGACGGCGACAGCCCCATCGCGAGACAGGTCGGAGAAGCAACGGTCACCGCGCTTGATAATCAGCGCATGATGTTGACGACAACCATTGACGGTGAAGTCGCTAGCCAGAATATGCTTCGCGTCGATTCTGGCGCGTGCCCGGTGGGTGATGGTGGGCCGCTACACCTGTCTGCTACCTGGTTCCCTCCGTCAGAGTCTGGATATGGTTTCAGCGTCATTGCACTGCCGGATGCGGAAGTGACGGCGGCATATTTCTACGACGACAAGGGCATGCCTCGCTGGGCGATAGGCTCGGCCTCGCCATTTGGTACATCAACGTTGCCGATGACGGTTTTCACCGGTGGTAGCTGCCTTTCCTGCGATTACCAGGCGGCGACAGGGCATGCAGCTGGCGAATATGTTCGCAGCTACACCGTTGACGGCAGCAGTGGTCATGCAGAACTGAACATCACTTTGCCGACACCGCTAAGCGGGCACTGGCAGACGGAAGCGGACATCATTCCGCTGACTGAGTCGTCGGTTTGCCAATAAGGAAAAGCCGGGCCGGCACATCGCCGGCCCGGCTATCATTCCGTGACGCGTTGAAAGGAGTCGACAGTGAATCGGCTGACCAGCAAGTTGCCGAAAGTCGGCACGACCATCTTTACCGTCATGTCGCAGCTGGCGATGAAGCACGGCGCGATGAACCTGGGGCAGGGTTTTCCCGACTTCGCCGTGCCGCCTGAACTGGTGGATGCGCTGGAGCGCGCCATGCGTGCCGGCCACAACCAGTACGCGCCGATGACGGGAATTCCCGCGCTTCGGCAGGCCATTGCCGCCAAGACCGAAGCGCTGTATGGCCATCCGGTTGATGCCGATACCGAAGTCACCGTCACCAGTGGTGCGACCGAGGCGATTTTCGCCACCGTGCATGCGCTGATTCGTGCGGGTGACGAGGTCATCGTTCTCGACCCCTGCTATGACTGTTACGAGCCGGCCATCGAACTGGCTGGTGCGACGGCCGTCCACGTGCCGTTGACCGATCCTGGCTTCCGCCCCGACTGGGAGCGCATTGAGGCCGCCGTGTCGCCGCGGACGCGCATGATCATCGTCAACACGCCGCACAATCCCTGTGGTTCGGCGTTCGAGCCCGGTGACCTTGATGCGCTGGCCGCGTTGGCGGAACGACATGGCCTGTGGGTGATCTCGGACGAAGTCTACGAGCACATTGCCTTCGGTGAGCATGGTCACCAGAGTGTGCTGCGGCACCCGGGTCTGGCTGCACGCAGTCTCGTTGTCAGCTCGTTCGGCAAGACCTTCCACTGCACGGGATGGAAGGTTGGTTACTGCATCGCGCCGGCTGACCTTTCGGCCGAGTTCCGGAAGGTGCACCAGTACCTGACCTTCTGCACCTTCAATCCGGCGCAGCATGCCCTGGCAGAAATGCTGGATCAGCATCCCGAGCACTACCGATCATTGCCGGATTTCTATCGAGACAAGCGTGATCGTTTCCGTGATGCCCTGGCCGCCTCGGCATTCGGCCTCCCGTCGGTGGATGGCAGCTATTTCCAGCTCGTTGACTATTCTGCCATCAGTGATCGGGACGACATGGCGTTCTGCCGCTGGCTGGTGGAAGAGCAGGGCGTGGCGGCTATTCCGCTGTCGCCGTTCTATGCCGAACCGCCGGCCGGACAGCGCCTAATACGCCTGTGTTTCGCCAAGGACGATGCCACGCTGGACGCGGCGGCCGCAAAACTCTGCGCCATTGCACCCGGTAGCGGCTGAGCCGTTAAGATCGGCACCTGCCTGTGTCGCGAGCCTCGAATATGCCTTCCAGTGATCTGCGCGTCTCCGTGGTCCAGGCGGCCACTGTCTGGCATGACGCCGCCGCCAATCGTGCCCTCTACGGTGATCTGGTTCGACCGCTGGCGGGGCAGAGCGACCTCATCGTGCTGCCCGAGACGTTCACCAGCGGATTCAGTAACGACGCCGTCGACGGCGCCGAGACCATGCAGGGCGAGAGCGTCGCCTGGCTGCGCGAGCTAGCGGCGGAAGTCGGTGCGGTGGTGACCGGCAGCATGGTCATCCGCGATGGCGACACCGTGTTCAATCGCCTGTTGTGGGCGCGGCCGGACGGTAGCCTGGCCACCTATGACAAGCGCCACCTTTTCCGCATGGCCGGCGAGCACCAGCGCTATGGCGCGGGATCCCAGCGCCTTGTCGTGGAGCTGAAGGGCTGGCGGGTCTGCCCGCAGGTCTGCTACGACCTGCGTTTCCCGGTGTTCCTGCGCAACCGCTGGGACGCAGCCACGGAACGCTATGATTACGACTTGTTGCTGTTCGTCGCCAACTGGCCACGCCCGCGCCGCGACGCCTGGCGCACGCTGCTGCGCGCGCGCGCCATCGAGAACCTGGCCTGCGTGGTCGGCGTGAACCGCGTTGGCGCCGATGGCAACGATATCGACTATGCCGGCGACAGCGCCGTGATCGATGCATCCGGGCAGGTGTTGGCGGCGCTGGGGCCGGAGCCGACGACGGTGACGCTTACGCTGTCTGCCGAACAGGTCCACGCCTGGCGCGAGCGCTTCCCGGCGTATCGGGATGCCGACGCCTTCGAGTTGCAGTCCTGACGGGCGGCAGCCATCGATGTCCTTGCTGGTGCGTGTCCCTTTTCATGCCCGGTCTTCGTATCCAACAATGAGACCGGTACTGGTTGCGACCGGCAGTGCCGGAAATTCAGGCTAGAATGGCCCCTCGGGGTGAAAAAACGGGAGATCGCTTCATGAAACAGTTGTTCAAGCAGATGATTCTCGGCGTCGCGTTGCTCGGCGCCAGCGCTGTGGCCATGGCACAGAAGCCGACCATCGGTGTCGCAGAGTTCAAGAATGAGTCCGGTGCAGGCTGGTGGCGTGGCGGCGTGGGCTGGGAGCTGTCCGGCATGCTGGCCAATGAGCTGGCGGCCACCGGCGACTTCAACGTCGTTGAGCGCAGCAAGCTTGAGTCGGTACTGGCCGAGCAGGATCTGGCCGCTTCCGGCCGCGTTTCGTCGTCGACGGGCGCGCGCATTGGCAAGCTGACCGGCGCCCAGTATCTGGTGATGGGCACGGTCACGTCCTACGAGGAAGGTACTTCCAGCAAGGGCGGCGGCATTGCCTTCAAGGGTATTTCCCTGGGCGGCAAGAAGAGCAAGGCCTATGTGGCTGTCGATATCCGAGTGGTCAATTCGACCACGGGCGAGATTGACTTCGTGCGCACCATCGAGGGTGAGGCCAAGAGCGGTGGCATGAGCGTTGGCCTGTACCGCGGCGGCTTCGGCGGCTCGATGGCGCAGGAGAACAAGACGCCCGCCGGCAAGGCGATTCGTGCGGCTCTGGTGCTGACCACGGACTACCTGAGCTGCGTGATGGTCCAGCGCAACGGCTGCGAGTCGAAGTACGAGGCGGCTGACCAGCGTCGTCGCGAAAAGACCCGCTCGGCACTGGATATCGACTGAGACATCCGGCAAGCCAACAAAAAACCCGGCAATCGCCGGGTTTTTTGTTGGCCGATGAAAAGCCGGATCAGAGCGGCGTGGCGACCGCCGTGAGCGTGCGGATCGTCGATGCGTCAAGGTCGCCGCTGATCTGGCCGCTGGCGGCGTTGAGCACTGCAACCAGCGATTCCTCGCTCGGTGTGTCAGTAAACCGGTTGTCCTCAAAGCGGACCCGCTGCATGGTCAGATCGCCGAAATTCAGCACGGCGCCGGTGGACAGCTCGGAGGATTCCCGGCTGACGCGATTGCCGGCGATCAGGCTGTCGTTGATGCGCATCAGGCCGCGGTTGATGAGGGCGCCACCATTGTTGCGGGTGCCGATCAGCTGGTTGAAGCTGAATTCGCAGCGACTGGCGAAGAGTTCACCGTCGTTGACGACGATGGCCGGCGGCTCCGCGCTGGTGGAGTCCGTCACCTGCACGTCGCTCATGTAGAGACGGCCGTGGTTGCTGATCGCGCCCTGTGCACCTTCGGCAAGGGAGAGCTGCTCCAGTCTGAGCTCGCTGCCAGGCGCCACCTCGATCAGGCTGACGCGACGGTCGGAATAGCGGCGCAGCGCGGCGCCGTGGCCGATGATGTGCAGTTCTCCTTCGATGACGGGAAGGGCGCGTTGGTCATCGGCGGGTGCCAGGATGGCGTACAGGCCATTTTCGGCCAGGTGGATGGTGTCCGCGCCCGGACTGGCATTGGCATGGCGGATGGCAGCGGCCAGGGCTTCAGGGTCGCGGTCGCGGATGTGGTATTCCGCGGCCGCGCAGGTATGGGAAAAACCGGCAAGCAGTAGCAGGGCGAGAAGAGGGCGGATCATGGCTGGACTCCAGTGGGCTGGCGGGGTTCACCGTGTCAGCCGCGTCTAGAGCAATCCATCTAACGGGATGGATGACGATTCCCGGCCCAAGCGGTCTTGTACGTCAGTCCCGGTTGCCACCGCCGCGCTTGTTGCGCTTGGGGCCACCTTTTCCTCGGCCTGGCTTGTTCGGACGCGCTGACGGGCCGGTGTCCACGCCTTCCGGCACGTACCAGCTGCGGAACTCGGTCGGATTGACCTCGTGTCCTGGTTTCGCGCCATGGCGACGCGGGCCATTGCCCGGACGCCCCGCCTTGCCTGCCGCCGGCGGACCGGAGCGGTTGCCGCCCGGCTTGCCCGATGCATTGCCGCCACCCGGCCGCCCCTTGCCGGCGGTGTTGCCCTTGCGAGGACCATTGTTGTTGCCACCCGGACCGCGCTTGCCGGCGGTTCCCGGGCGCCCGCCACCCGGTCGACCGCGTCCGGAACGCGCCGGTCGATCCTCGCGGATCACATCAAAGCGTCGAAGCTCACGACTTTCGTCGGCTGCAGCCATGCCGCCGGCCGTCCAGGCGCGCTGCGGACGCGGCGCCGGCTCCATTTCGTTGCTGCTGCGGGCGCGGCGCTGGCCGATCACCGGCTGCAGCGTCAGTACACGGTGCTCGTCGGACACGCCGACATCGCGCTTGATCGCACCGACCTGGCCTTCGCTCAGCTCCTCGAACTGGCCGCGACGCAGTTTGGCCGGCAGTTCGACGTTGCCGTAGCGGATACGCTTCAAGCGGCTGACCATCAGGCCGACGGCTTCCCACATGCGGCGGACTTCACGGTAGCGGCCTTCCTTGAGCGTCACCCGGAACCAGCTGTTGCTATCGGTGCCGCCGATGTCGTCGATGCGATCAAACTTCGCCGGGCCATCGTCGAGCTTCACGCCTTTCAACAGCTGTTCCAGCGCTTCGGGCTGCACTTCGCCGTGGATGCGGCAGACGTAGTCGCGGCGGACTTCGCTGGACGGGTGCATCAGCGCATTGGCCAGCTCGCCGTCAGTGGTCAGCAGCAGCAGGCCGGTGGTGTTGATGTCGAGACGGCCAACGGCGATCCAGCGCGCGCCGCGGATCGGTGGCAGCGAATCGAACACGGTGGGGCGGCCTTCGGGATCGTCGCGCGTGGTCACTTCGCCGTCGGGCTTGTTGTAGACCAGCACGCGCGAGGCCTCTTCCAAGCCAGTGGCCACGAAGGTGCGGCCGTCCATTTCGACGCGGTCGCCGCTGCGGACGCTGCTGCCGAGTTCGGCGGGCTTGCCGTTTACCAGCACTTCGCCACGGCCAATGCGTTCTTCCATCGCGCGGCGCGAGCCAATGCCGGCCTGGGCCAGCACCTTGTGCAGGCGCTCTTCGATGCGTGGGGTACTGCTGTCGTCGCCGGTCTTCAGCGACAGGCGACGGCGGGATGATTCAGTCATTGCGTTGCTCCGGATCGGCGTCATCCGCCGGATCCATTTGTTCAGGATCGTGTTCGGTATCGAATTCGGGTTCGATGGATTCGTTGTCGGTATGGGATGCGCTGTTGTCCGGGTAGTCCGGGTCATCAACGCTGGTTTCGTCGGCGCGGTCGACGTCGCTGGCGTCGATTTCGGCGACGATCGCGTCCTCGCCGCCCACGGCTTCACTGTCGTCCGCGCTTTCGGCCTCGGATGCGTCATTGGTCGATTCGCGCTCGCCATCGAAGGCCAGCTGCGGCTCCAGCTCGGGGATGTCGCGCAGTTCGGACAATGGCGGCAGCTGGTCGAGGCTCTTCAGGTTGAAGTAGTCGAGGAAGGCCTTGGTGGTGCCGAACAGGGCCGGCTTGCCGGGCACGTCGCGGTGGCCGATGACGCGCACCCACTCGCGCTCTTCCAGCGTGCGGATGATGTTGCTGCTGACCGCCACGCCGCGGATCTGTTCGATCTCGCCGCGGGTGATCGGTTGCCGGTAGGCGATCAGCGCCAGCGTCTCCAGCAGCGCGCGCGAGTAGCGCGTCTGCCGCTCGGCCCACAGGCGCGACACCCACTGTTTGAGGTCGGTCTTGACCTGGAAGCGGAAGCCGGAGGCCACCTCGACCAGCTCGATGCCGCGCTCGGCGCAGTCCTCGGTCAGCTCGTGCAGGGCACGGGCGATGGCGTCACGAGCCGGCTTTTCCTCGTCACTGAACAGCTCGCTGAGCTGGGCGACGGTCAGCGGCTGGCCGGCCGCCATCAGCGCGGCCTCGATGATCCGCTTCATGGTCGCGGCGTCCGGTGCGGCAGCGCCCGGTGTTTCCTCGGCCTGACCGCTCACGGCTTCTTCGGCCACTTCCGGCAGCGTTTCGTCGTTGCTTTCGTTCATGCGTAGTCGTCGTCAATGCCGCCGTTGTCTTCGGCGACGGAATCGTCATTGGCGGCTGGCTCGACGTCGGTATCAACCGTCAGCGACTTCACGAAGATGTCGGCCAGCGGCTTCTCCTGTACCACTTCGATCAGCTGCTCCTTGGCCAGTTCGAGCAGGGCGAGGAATGTCACCACCACGCCCAGGCGGCCTTCCTCGGCCGAGAACAGCGACACGAAGGCGTGGAACTCGCCACCGCCCAGGCGCTGCAGCAGGTCGCCCATGCGCTGGCGAACCGAGAGCGCCTCGCGACGGATCGCGTGGCGGCTGAACAGATCGGCGCGATTCAGCACGTCGCGCAGGGCCAGCAGCATTTCGCGCAGGTCGACCGGCGGCGGCAGCTTCACCACCTGGCGGTCTCCCATTTCGGCACCGACAGCCACCGTGTCGCGGTCGATCCGCGGGAGGTCGTCGATGTCCTGGGCGGCCTGCTTGAAGCGCTCGTATTCCTGCAGGCGACGCACCAGCTCGGCGCGCGGATCGCCTTCTTCCTCGTCGTCGCTGACCGGCCGCGGCAGCAGCATGCGCGACTTCACCTCGGCCAGGATCGAGGCCATCAGCAGGTATTCCGCCGCCAGTTCGAAGCGCAGCTCCTGCATGACGTCGATGTATTCCATGTACTGCTTGGTGATCTCGGCGACCGGGATATCCAGGATGTCCAGGTTCTGCCGGCGGATCAGGTACAGCAGCAGGTCCAGCGGCCCTTCGAAGGCCTCCAGGATGACTTCCAGCGCGTCCGGCGGGATGTACAGGTCCTGCGGGATCTGCAGCATCGGCTGGCCGCGGACCATCGCCAGCGGCATTTCGATCTGCTGCGGACTCGCGGACTCGTTCGCGGCGACGCCACTGGCATCGGCTGCGCTATCGGCTGTCTTTTCGCTGTCGGCGTCGTTCGACGCGGTCTGGCTGTTCATGGTCGGCTTTTCATGACCAATGTTGACCCCCTCCGGGTCGCGTTCCGCCTCACGACGGAGTGTGGTTGCATCCAATTCAGTGGTGCTTGAATCACCGCCTCTGGGACGGGATCCAGCTTGATACCGGTGATCCGCTCAGAACGGCAGGTCGACTTCCTGCATTCCCTCGCGAACCAGTTGCGGCGTTTCGCCGCAAAGGTCGATCACCGTGGTCGGCCCCATCGGGCAGATGTCGGCGTCCAGCATCAGGTCGACGCCGTGCAGCAGGCGCTCGGCCACGGCTTCCGGATCATGACTATCCGGCGATTCTTCCGGCAGGACCACGCTGGATACCAGCAGCGGCGCCCCATGTGCCGCGATCAGCGCCTGGGCCACGGCATGGTCGGGAACACGACAGCCGATGGCGCGGCGCTTGGCCTGCTTCAAACGTTTGGGTAGCGAGGACGAGGTCGGCAGGATGAACGTGATGGGCCCGGGTATCAGCCCCTTGATCAGGCGGAAGGCCTGATTGTCCAGCTTGGACAGGCTGCCGACGTCGCTCAGTCCGGCACAGATTAAGGTGAAGGGATGGCGCCTGTCCAGTGCGCGCAGTCGGATGACGCGATCCTCGGCTTTCACCGCGTCCAGGCCCCATGCGAAATCGTAGCCGGCATCGGTGGGGATCAGCAGTAGCCCGCCGTCGCGCAGCACAGCAGCCGCACGCTCGATCAGCCGGTTTTGCGGATGCGTCGGATGGACGCTGATCCGTTCGGTCATCGTGTCGTCATCAGTCTGAAGGTCGCTGCGGTCCCCGGAGCGCAGCAGTTATCATGCCGGGCTCCACGCAACGGAAGCGCGCATCATGCTCTATCTGATCCTCGGACGCGACCACCCCGGCTCGCTGCCCAAGCGAAAGGCCACCCGCCCGGCGCATCTGGCGCGCCTGGAAGCCCTTCGCGACGCCGGTCGCCTGATCCTGGCCGGGCCGCTGCCAGCCATCGACGCGGTTGATCCCGGCCCGGCCGGTTTCGAAGGCAGCGCCATCGTCGCCGAGTTCGAATCGCTGGAAGCCGCCCGCGACTGGGCGCTGGCCGATCCGTACATGGCCGAGGGCGTCTATGCGGGCGTTGAGGTCAAACCCTTTCTGCGGGTGTTGCCGTGAGCAGTGAGCGGGAACGTATCGCGGGCCTTCGCATCCAACGCATGACCGAGCGGCTGGCGTCGCTGTCGCCGCAGCTGCTGGAAATCGAGGATGACGGCCACCGGCATGTTGGTCACGCCGGTGCGGCAGACGGTCACGGACATTTCAAGCTGCGCATGGTCAGCGAGGCGTTCCGCGGAAAGCTGCTGCTGGCCCGGCATCGAGCCATCTACGCTGCCTTGGGCGACATGATGCAGACCGACATCCATGCGCTGAGTATCGAGGCCAAGGCCCCCGGCGAAGCTTGATGGTCGTCAGTCAAAATAATTTCAATGAATTCAGGAGTTTTTCGAGCATGTTTCAAGTGAAATCGCTGATTGCCATCGCCATGACGGCCGCGTTGCTGCTGGCCGGTTGCGACCAGAAGATCGGTGGCGATGCCGCGCCTGCGGCTTCGGGTGCCGCCCAGCAGGCCCTGCTTGGCGCTCCGGGTGGCAATGTCGTCGCCGTGGTCAATGGCGAGGTGATCAGCGAGCCGCTGCTCGATGTGTTCGCCCGCAGCAAGGGTATGGACATGAACGATCCGGCGCAGCGCGCAAAGGCGCTGGAATCCCTGGAAGAAAACTTGCTGCTGGCTCAGGAAGCCATCCACAGCGGCGTCGCCAGCCAGCCGGACGTGCAGGCCGAAGTCACGCTGGCGCGGCTGCTGCAGCTGTCCGGGCGAATGGTGTCCACCTATCGGCAGACCATCGAAGTGTCGGACCAGGCCATTCGCGACTACTACAACCAGGAAGCCGCGCGCGTCGGCGGTCAGGAGTTCCACCTGCAGCACATCCTGTTCAAGGACGAGAACGAGGCGATCGAAGCGGCGGGCAAGGGCATCCAGCCGGACACCGATTTCAATGCGCTGATGGGCGAATACCTGGCCAAGGGCGCGCAGGCGCGCGATCTGGGCTGGGTCAACCGCACACAGATCCCGGCGTCGCTGGCGGAGTCTGCCTCGAACCTGGCGGACGGCCAGGTGGCGCCGGTGCCGATCAAGAGCGAATTCGGCTGGCACGTGCTGAAGCGCGTCGGCGTCCGCGCCTTCAACCCACCGCCATTCGAGCAGGTTCGCGACGGTGCCGAACAGCAGCTCAAGGCCCGCGCACTGGCGGATCAGGTCAAGGCGCTACGCGCCAAGGCAAGCATCCAGGCGCCGCAGGCGTCAGCGGCGTCTGGCGCTCAGTAGCGGTCAAACAGCAAGTCAATTTCAGGATGCGCGTTATCGCTATTCGTTTCGCACTGCTCTGTTGGGCCTTGGGGGCCATCTCCAAGGCGTTCGGGGCTGAACCCGAAGTGACCTACCGTATCGACTCCTTCTGGCTGTACCAGTCAGCGCTGGAGGTCAGCGACATGAACGTCGACATCGGCACGCCACGCCTGAACCTGTTCAATGCCCATTTTGTTGCGACCATTCGTGTCGATGGTGCCATTTCGTTGAAGGAGCCTCGCCGGCGCCCCTTCATAAAGCGCGTGCACGTCAGTGAGCGGTTCGTCCCGTCATCTACCGATCCGGAGCGGGTTGTGGAACTGCAGGTGACCCCAATCGTGGAAATCGAGGTGGACGCGGACTACGACGGCGCGACAGTGCCGTTCACGCTTTCTATTCCCTACAACCTCAGAACGTATCAATGGGGCGTCAATCACTTCACTGTTGTAGTTTCAGGTCGGGAACAGCGCTTCGAGGTGACGCAATACAAGTGATATCGCACGCAATTCGGCGCGTTCCGGTTCGCCCGGCCCGGCGAGAATGATGCATCGCTGCGTCGTCTAGGGCAGAGCAACGGCAACTGGCGGCGTCCAGCCTTCCGCACGATGTTCGGCGACGACGGTGGTGTAGATGCCACCACGCACGTTGAATTCGCCGGACAGGCGCATGAAGCGCGGGTTGGTGGCCTTTACCAGGTCGTCGAGGATGCGGTTGGTAACGTCCTCGTGGAAATGGCCTTCGTCGCGGAAGCTCCAGATGTAGAGCTTGAGCGCCTTCAGCTCGACGCAGAGGTCTTCCGGCACGTATTCCAGCACCAGTTCGGCGAAGTCGGGCTGGCCGGTCTTCGGGCACAGGCAGCTGAACTCCGGCATGGTGATGCGGATGGTGTAGTCGCGGCCGGGACGCGGATTCGGGAAGGTTTCGAGGTCTTTGCTGGGCTGGGTGGTCATGCTGTTGTCCGTTGGCCCGATGCGGGCAGTGTGGAGAGGTTGCGGTTATGGGCTGCGCGGCAGCGGCAATCAGCCAAGTGATTGATGCTAAAGGGTA
>ERZ795053.2215-NODE-2215-length-23828-cov-4.966559_pt1 | contig 23828 bp, 19 predicted proteins | sample MGYA00375137_ERZ795053 | MGnify/ENA primary metagenome ERZ795053 (study PRJEB30182, sample SAMN05720284) | activated sludge metagenome | isolation source: Anaerobic digester | place: Hong Kong | collected 2014-12-17 ...
TTTCTAGATGAAAATAAACAATATGTTTTTGAATCTGATTTGCAGCTTTATTCAAAGTTTCTTTCAATCGATCAATATGAGATAGATAATCGTTCCTTTATTTCTTGTCATATTTCGAGTTTGACAGGTTTTGACTTTGAAGGAATTGATTTTTCTCTCTCCTTGCCAAAAACTAACTTATCGAATTTTTCAGGCAGTGTTCATCAGATTCATGTTGAAAAGAATCGAATTAAAGCCACTAAGGTTTCATTGAAATTACCTCAAGAATTAATACAATTATTATCTCAATATAACATTCCTATCGGTAATTTAAAACAGTTGTCAATGCAATATGACGGAGATCTTTCCTATCAGGAAGGTAGGCTTTCTATTCATCCTTCAAAATTATCTTTAAATTATTATGGTTATGATTTTCAGTTTAATAATATTGAAGGATCTATTGATAAAACTCATTGCTATTTACTTGCGAGTTATCTGAAAGAAAATATTTCTTTTTCTATAGAAACGGATTTGTCTTTTCTGCAAGATAGGCAAGGTTTTTTAAATTTGATTCAAAGTCCTGAAAAGCAATGTAAAATTGCTTGGGACTTTAAAAATGGTTTTACAATTCAGCATATTTTAGGTGAGTTTTTGGGGCTAGAATCCTCATTTTGTGATCACAAAGGAGCTTTAATAGGAAAAGCTCAAATTGATTTTCAAAAACTGATGCCATTATTGCCCTCTCCCATAAGAGAAATAGATCAAAAATTAATGCTTCAAGATGGCTATTCTTTAAGGGGTAAATTGGATTATCAAAAGCAGTTTAAATTTGAAGGAAATTTTGGAGGGAAGAATTTTTCGTTTTTAGGATATCGCTTTAATTCATTTGATAGTCAGATTTTGGCTACATTAAATAGTGTTGAAATTAAAGATTTTTCTATTAGTGATTTAAGCGGTTTTTTATCGGTTGATGCTATCTCATTTCAAAATATCGGAGATAATAAAGCCTTTTTTGATATTCCAAAAATTCATATTAAAGATTTTCGTCCTGCCCTTCTTCAATCAAATCAGGGTATTCGAGGAGAAATTACGCCTTTAGTAATAAGAAATTTTTATCTTTTTGATTTTTCAGGGTATCTCTTTGATAAAAATACATATAAGGGAATGGGGAAACTGGAGTTTTTGAATTCTTATAAGAGGGGAGGTCATATTTTTGATGGTCCGGCGGATATGTTTTCTCGTATTTTTGGTCTAGATGTGGAACTAATGATCCCTGTGAGTGGTCTATTTTATTATGATATTGATTGTAAAAAGGTGAAATTCAAAAAATTGGTCGATGCATACAGTGAAGGTAGACGGTCGGAGTTTTTCTTTTCAAGTGATGATTCGTATATTGATTTCGATGGTAATTTAGATTTTAAAATTAAAATGAAGCAATATGTTTTATTTAAATTTACTGAAAATTTCATCGTTTCTATTCAAGGAAATGTTCAAAATCCTCAATTTAAGTTTGAAAAAAGAAAAGAATAAAAAGTACGATTTTAATTTTTTATTTGATTTATTTTGATTTTTCAAAATACTCTTTAGAGATGTTTAAAAACCTGTTTTCTTTATTTTTTCCATTTTCTTGTTTGCATTGCGATTCCATTTTGAGAAATGGTGAAAAAATTTTATGTTCCGATTGTTTTAGTTTATTGCATGAGGTAGATCCTTTTGAAAATGGTGAAGAAGTATTTGTTTTTGATGGAAATAATATTGCCATAAGTTTGCTTAAACAATATGAAAGGTCTTGGGATAGGTTGTATAAGGTTTTAGCAAGTTATATGGTTTTGGCAATAGATCAGCTCGAGTTGGGGGAATTGGATGGAATTTCTCCTTATTTATTTGATAAAAGAACTATTCTTGTGGGAAGACAAGTAGCTAAGATGATGGGGCTGAAATTTATCTGGATTCCTCAAAAAGATCAGAAAGTTTTAATGATTGGACTTTATAGAAAAAATAAAAAAATGCATCAAAAAACGCTTTTTTTTATAAAAGATTAAGAAGCTAAGTTTCTTTTGATCATTTGGATTTGACGGTTTAGAAGATCATTTTCTTTGATCTCAGTCGATATTTTTTTCCAAGCATGCAATAGGGTAGAATGGGTTTTTCCTCCAAAGGAAATTGCAATTTTAGAGAGAGATTCTGAAATCAGCTCTTTTGCTAAAAACATGGCAACTTGACGTGCTTTTGCGATTTCTTTTTGTCTACTGTCTCCTTTAATGTCAGAGACTTTGATGTTAAAAACTGTAGAGACATTTTTTAAAATGGATTCAACAGAGACAGCTTGTTTAGGAGTAAAATCGAGCATTCCTTTTAATAGATTTTCAGCAAAATCAATAGAGATAGGTTTATGCATAAGTCTTGAATAGGCCGCGAGGCGATTGATAGCTCCTTCGATTTGTCTGACGTTATCATACATATGATCTGCGATAAAAAAGGCAACATCGGTGGGAATTTGAAATCCTTTGATTTTAGCTTTATGTTGAATGATCGCCACTCTAGTTTCTACTTCTGGTACATTGATATGGGCAACAAGACCCCATTCCATTCGCGCAATAATTCTTTCAGATAGTTTCAATTGTGATGGAGGCTTATCAGAGGTAATGACGATTTGTTTGCCTTGGTTAATCAAGGCTTCAAAAGTATTGCAAAATTCTTCTTCAAAATTACCACGATTTTGAAGAAATTGAATATCGTCGACAAGTAGAACATCTAAAGAGCGATAATATTGTTTCATTTTATTCAACGTTTTGTCTTTTAAGCTACTGACTAAATCGTTAATAAAAGCTTCTGTTGTAATACACTGAATTTTGATTTTTTTCTTGGAGGAGTAAATATAGTGACCTATACCATGTAAAAGATGGGTTTTTCCAAGTCCGACACCACCATGAATAAAAAGAGGATTGAAAGATTTTCCAGGTCTTGCGGCAACACCTAAAGCTGCTGATTTAACAAATTGATTGGAAGGTCCTTCGATAAAGTTTTCGAATGTATATTGGTTGTTGAATTGAAATTTTGAGAATTCATTTTTGGGTTGAGTTGGGGTTGGAGTAGGAGATGGGGACACAATCTTTTTTTGGGGAGCATTAACAACAAATTCAATGGCTAAATTCCCTTTGTCATCGCATGGAAAGAGGGTTTTTAAATCATCTGCGTAGTTTTCGATCAAGTATTTTTCTACAAAAATATTTGGCACTTGCAGGATCAGTTTTTCATCAGTAAGTTCAAGACATTTGATGGGGGCTAACCAATTTTGATATGCTGCAGTCGAGGTACGTTTTTGAACAATTTGTAAAAATTCAGTCCATAAATTTTGTTCATTACATATCAGCATAAATTTTCTTTTGGTTAAAGGGTGTTTGGAATCCTATCTATAAAACGATTACATTCATAACAAAATCTATCACGGTGTTTTTACAAAAAGCAAGAAGTTTTCCATTCTTAATTAAGAAGATTTTCTAAGAATAAGGTAATGAGAGGTTTCCTTTTAAAGGATAAATAAAAAGCTGGTGGCTTCTTGAGCAACTTTTTTATTGCTACTCATTGAAAGTTTTTGCATGGCTTGTGTAGCTTGTTTGTGATATCCGAGAAGATATAATGATTTAGCTCTATTCATTTCTGTGTAAGCATCATCTGGATCAAGTTTGAGTGCTTGATTATAAAAATTAAGGGCTTCCAAGGGATTATTGAGTTCAAGATAAATAGAACCTAGAATTTTATTGTTATAGTTGTCGTTAGGATTTAAAGTGACAAGAGCTTTATAGATTTTTAGGGCGATATCATATTTTCCTTGCAGAACATATTGATAGCCTACATTTTTTAGATCGGTTAATTGTGTTTCGTTCCAGTTTAATATTTCTAGCCAAGCAATTGATGACATGATTTATCCTTTGTGAAATTTATTGCTACTTTGAATGACGTGCCTTAGATCATTATCAAGATTGATAATTGTTTCAAGGCAGTCTTTGAGATCTTGTTGTTCTGTAATGATTGAATAATTGTCATTGCTGACGGATTCAATTCGTTTTTTTGATTCAAGTAGCTGCTCTTTTGTTCCGCAAGATGGAATGATTCCAAGTGAACTGAAATAGGAAATTGATTTATTATCAAAATTTATAGGTTCTTCTATATGAGCAAATGGAGTTTGTTGAGATAATTCCGGATTAAAAAGGGCGTCGAATTCATTATAGATTACTTTGGAAACGGTTGTTCTTGTTTGCTCTGATACTAAATCAGCTTTTTGAAAGAGATGCTTTTCTTTTTCGAATTTGTTTTGGTCGACTGCATAACGATTAGAAACGTTGAGCTTATCTATAGTTGTGGATTTGTCCGCCATGATCTTTTTTTTGTTTTTATTTTGATTCTAACAGGCTTTGTTTTTTTTTCACTTTTTTTTTCTCTCTTTCAAAAGTTTTGAACAATTGGTGGGAGGAAATGTTTTTTTTGTGAGTTTTGATGTTTTTTGATTCAAGTGTTTTTATTTTAGTTGTTTGTGTTTCTTTGTTGTTTTGGAAAGGGGTAACTGAAGTGGTTGTTTGTAAACAAATTTCCCACAATTTCCCACTTTGTTGACAAAAATATTTTGTAAGTATGTAAGTGTTTGATTTTCAAATGGATAATATTGTGGAAAATTGTTTAAAAACTCGATTTTTTGAAAAAATATACAAAAAATATTGCCCAGTTTTTTGATTTGGTGCTAGTATGTGGTAAAAGGTGGGAAATTAAAAACTATGGATGCTTTTTTCTTTAGCGGATCCAATGATGCAAAGCTTGATGAGAAGAATCGTTTCGTTCTTCCTCAGCAGATGCGTTATGGTCTTGTTGAAGATGGAAAATTAGAATTTGCTCTTGGAATTGGACTTGGCGGTTGTTTGGCAATCTACAAAAAATCAGATATTGCCAAAATCGTTAAGAAATTTCAGGAAAATATCCATGTAGCAAAGTACCAAAAGTTTTTCACATTTTTCTTTTCAACGTTGCATTACACAAGTTGTGACAAAATTGGTCGTATAACAGTACCGGCAAGATTGAAAACTATTGCGGGTATTGAAAAAGAAGTTGTTGTCGCAGGTGTTCTGAACAAAATTGAGATCTGGTCCAAAGAAAAATATGATCAGCAGATTAATGCGATGCTTGAAAATAATGATTCAGAAATTAACTTAGCTCAAATGACAGAAGACGCTTTTGCATTACTTTCAGATGTAAGTGAGAAAAATGAACAATGATTATCCTCATCAATCAGTTTTGTTGAATGAATGTTTAGATGCATTTAAAGACTATAACATTCAAATTTTTTTTGATGGAACTGTTGGGGCTGGTGGTCATGCTGAAGCAATTTTGAAAGAACATCCCGAAATTCATTCATATATAGGTTGTGATAAAGATCAATCCGCGCTCGATATTGCATCCGAGCGATTGAAGCTATATGAAAAAAAATTCAAACCTCATCAAAATAGTTTTGCTGAAATCGATTATGTTTTGAAACAGGAAAAAATCGCTTGTATAGATGGGTGCTTATTTGATTTAGGAGTCTCATCCATGCAGCTGGACAGAGGAGAGAGAGGTTTTAGTATTTCTCATCAAGGTCCTTTGGATATGCGGATGAATCAAAAACAAATGATCACAGCAGAACATATTGTGAATTCTTATTCTGAAAAAGAATTGCAGACCATTTTTTTGAAGTATGGAGAGGAAAGGTTTTTCAAAAAAGCAGCAAAAGTCATCGTTGATGCCAGAAAAGAAAAACCAATTAGAACTACTGAAGAGCTTAAGTTAATACTTGAAAAAGCATTGCCGAGAAAGAAAAATATTCATCCAGCTACGTTGGTTTTTCAAGCTCTTAGGATTGTCGTAAATTCAGAGCTTTCTGATGTTGAGCTGGGGCTTGATCGGGCTATAGAGGCATTATGTCCCGGTGGAATTATAGCAGTCATTAGTTTTCATAGTTTGGAAGATCGAATTGTGAAACAAAAATTTAAGGAAAAGGCTGAAGGGGAAAAATGCCCTATCTATGGTACCAAAAAGCCGGGATCTTTGGAAATAATTACAAAAAAAGCCCTTCTTCCTACTAAAGAGGAAATCAAACTTAATCCAAGAAGTCGTAGTGCAAAACTTAGAATCGCTAGAAAAAGAGGTTCTAAGTGAAAGCAATTAATATTTGGCGTATAGGATTTTGTATTATGATTTTTTCTTTTTTCCTATATTCATATATTGATTGTCAAAACGAGCTTACCAGTTTGAAAATTCATCTACCGAAGAAAAAAGAAAAGCTGGCAACATTACAAGAAGAAAACAAGCATTTGCAATATAAAATCGATCAATATGAAAATCCTACATATTTAATGGAACTTGCTCAAAATAAACATTTTGCTCATCTAAAACATCCTTTTGTAGAAGATATTATGGCTCTTCCGGAAGGAATGGCCTTGCAAACACAAACGGAAAAAAATATTATTGAAGATTATCAAGTAGTTCTTCCCGTTGGAGCAAAATAATGAAAAGGCGTTATGCCTTTGCCACAAAACAAAGAATATATCAAACAAAAAGACTAATAATCATAGCAATTGGCATGTTTTGCCTTTTTTGTTTAGCACTGGCAAGGTTTTATAAAATTCAAATCATTGAAGGTGAAAAATGGGAAAAAGAAGCGATTCAACAGCATTATAGAGATGTGACAATCCCTTTTTCCAGGGGTGTTTTTTATTCGAATACTGAAGTGAATCCTGTTCATAATATGTCAAAACAGCCTTTTGTGATCAATGTTCCAACATTTCATATGTATATAGATCCAAGTGTTATTCCTGAAAAAGATAAAAATGAAATTATTGAAAAATTATTGACTTATGTCTTTGTTCCAAAAGAGATGCAAGAAAAATGGAAGAAAAATTTTTATAAAAAATCTCGTAGTAGAAAATTAAATAGTTATATAGATCCGGCAAGTTATGAAAAAATTATGGATTGGTGGAAGACTTTTGCCAAAAGTCATAAAATTCATAAAAATGCCGTTTATTTTATTCACGATTACAAAAGATGTTATCCTTTTCAAACGATGCTTGGCCAAGTCCTGCATACAGTTCGAGAAGAAAAAGACAAAAACAACCAAAACATTCCAACAGGTGGCCTTGAGTATTATTTTCATAAGTATTTAAGCGGGAAGGAAGGGAAAAAAGTTATTTTACGCTCTCCTCGAAATTCTTTGGAAATTAAGAAGATTTTAGAAAATTCAGAAAATGGTGCTGATATTTATTTGACAGTGAATCATGTATTGCAGGCAATTTGTGAAGAAGAGTTAGAAAAAGGTGTTAAAAATGCAAAAGCGAAAGGTGGATGGGCTCTGATGATGGATCCTTATACCGGTGAGCTTTTAGCGATTGCCCAATATCCTTTTTTTGATCTGACGCATTTTTCAGATTACTATAATGATTCAACCCTTTTGGAGCAGACCAAAATTAAGTCAATTAATGATGCGTTTGAACCAGCATCAATTATGAAACCCATTACTTTTGCTATTTGTCTTAAAGCTAATGAAGAGCTTATGGCAAAAGGTGAAAAACCTCTTTTTGATCCTGATGAAATGCTGAAACAAGGAGATGGAAGGTTTCCTGGAAGACCTTTTCCGATAAAAGATGGGAGACGTCATAAATATCTGAATATGAATATGGCGATACAAAAGTCCTCCAATATTTATCCAGGAATGATCATTGATAAGGTAATGAATCAATTTGGAGAATCATGGTATCGGAAACAGCTTGTGGATATTTTTGGGTTTGGAAGAAAAACGGGGATAGAATTACCTGGAGAATCTATAGGTCTTGTCCCAAGACCTGGCAAGCTTCATCCTAATGGAACATTGGAATGGTCTAAAGCAACTCCTTATTCTTTGGCGATCGGTCATAATATTTCAGTCAATAGCATGCAAATTTTGCAAAGTTATGCCATGATTGTCAACGGTGGCTTTTCCGTGCAGCCAACGATTGTGAAAAAAATTGTAAGAAAAATTGATGATGATAAAGAAGAAATCATATATCAAAGATCGAAAAAACAAATGCAACGTGTTCTAAGTTTAAATAGCGCGCAAAAGCTTATGAAAGCTATGAAATATACAACAAAGTATCGAGGGACTTCTCCAAGAGGGGATATTTATGGTTATTCAGAAGGTGGAAAGTCAGGCACTTCTGAGAAACTTGTTAAAGGGCGTTATTCCCATTTTCATTACATTTCATCTTTTGTAGGTTTTGCTCCGGCTTCTTCGCCAAAATTTGTTTTATTGATATCTATTGATGAACCTCAAAAAGTATTTATTCCAGGGGTTGGAAAAAATCATAATGGAGGAATTTGTGCCGCACCGATATTTAGCAATATTGGGAAAAGAGCTTTAGCGTATTTAGGTGTTGCTCCAGATGATGCATTTGGTTATCCTTATGGGGATCGCAGAAGAGATGTGTCTAAGGCAGATTGGATAGAAGAGGTTAATGAATTAAATCGTCAATATAGTAAGTGGAATCAATGAAGTTAAAACAGGTTTTAAAAAAAGTTCCTTATTTAAATGTTAAGGGTTCAAAAGATATTTCGGTATTTGGCATTAGCAATCATTCAAAGCTTGTTTTTCCGGGGTGTATTTATATTGCTAAAAAAGGATTGAAATTTGATGGATCGCAGTTCGTTCCTGAAGCGGTATCAGCAGGAGCTTCTGTGATTGTGACTGATTTATTCGATCCTTTTTTGAAAAATGTAACACAAGTGATAGTGAAAAATGTTGCGGATTGTGAAGCTATTTTAGCGGCGAACTATTATGAATCTCCTTCTAAAGAATTGAAAGTAATCGGTGTTGTCGGAACGAATGGAAAAACAACAACTTCTTACTTAATTCATCATCTTATGAATGCTGTGAAAAATAATTGTTCGATGACTGGAACGATAGAAAATATTATAGGCTCTGAGAAACAGGTTTCAACACACAGCACACCAGATGCTGTAACTATGCAAAAGCTTTTAAAGGAAATGGTGCTTGCGAAGCAGTCATCAGTTGTGATGGAGGTGACTTCTCATGGCATAGATCAAAGACGGGTAAAAGAAGTGGATTTCGATATTGGAATTTTTACAAATTTTACTCAGGATCATTTAGATTATCATAAGAGTATGGAAAATTACTTTAGATGTAAAAAGAGTTTTTTTGATGATTTGAAGAAAGGATCTGTTTCTATTATTAATATCGATGACGCGAAAGGAAAAGAAATCGTCTCTGATACAAAATCTAAAATCGTCACTTATGGAATCGATCATCTTGCAGATTATCAAGCAGAGTCAATAGAACTTCATCCAACGTATACGAAATTTGTATTAAAGCATCAAAATGAATCCTATCCAATAAAAGTACCTATGGTAGGGCTTTTTAATGTTTATAATATTTTAGCTGCTATTGTGGCTATGCATATACAGAATTATTCTTTTGAACAAATTATTGCGGGATTGAAGAGTTTTTTTCATGTTCCAGGACGTATGCAGCAATATGAAACTGATAAAGGAGTGTACGTCTTTGTCGATTATGCGCATACGGAAGACGCATTATTAAAAGCCTTGACGACATTAAAAGCGATAGGAAAAAAAAGAATCATCACGGTTTTTGGGTGTGGAGGTAATAGAGATCAATTGAAACGTGCAAAGATGGGAACTGTAGCTGAAAAATATTCTGATTTTGTTGTGCTAACTTCCGATAATCCCAGGGATGAGTCTCCTGATGAAATTATTAATCAAATTTTAGAGGGAATAAAAGGCCGAAACTATTTGATAGAAATGGATCGAGAGAAAGCAATTTTAAAAGCAATAAATTATGCAAGTCCTCAAGATATTGTTCTTATAGCTGGAAAAGGTCACGAAACATATCAATTAATTGCAGGAAAAAAGCTCTTTTTTGATGATGCAAAAATTTTAAAGGGGATGTGTAAATAATGTTGCGAAAATTTAGCTTTTTTATATGTTTTTTATCTTTGTTTTGCGTTTCAACTCTTACTGCTGGAAAAAATTATAAATCATCCATGCCGTTAATTGTCTTAGATCCGGGGCATGGAGGTAATGATCATGGGGCAAAGGTTAAAACTCCATTTTATGTTGAAGAAAAGAGGCTAGCTTTAAAGACATGTTTTTTAGTGAGAAGATATCTTGAGCAGATGGGCTATCGAGTCGTTATGACAAGGCTTTCCGATGTATTTGTTCCTTTGAAGGAAAGAGTTTATTATGCGAACAATAGAAATTGTGAAATTTTTGTCAGTATTCATTTTAATTCATGTTCTAAAAAAGAAGTTGAAGGGATAGAGATTTATTATTGTCCGGATAGAAAAAACGGTTCTCCTCAGGCAAGGAAGCTTGCATATAATGTATTACATAAATCAACTCAAAGAACTCATTCAAAGTCGCGCGGTGTAAAAGTTGCGAATTTCTGTGTGATTAAGGAAACCAAGATGCCTTCAATTCTGATAGAAGGTGGTTTTTTAACTAACTCGAAAGAACTTTCAAAATTAAGACAATCTGCGTATTTAAATTCTTTAGCGAAAGGCGTTACTGAAGGGATTCATAACTTTTTCAAGCAGTAAAAAAACGTCCTCGACACGATTTGAACGTGCGACCTACCGCTTAGGAGGCGGTTGCTCTATCCACTGAAGCTACGAGGACGTAAAGATTCCATTATGATAAGTCATTTTTTATTTATTTGAAACATTCCATATTTTGGGAATGGATCAAAATTCTTTAATTAAATTAATTCGTTTTTCGAATTTTTTCAGATTTAAAAATTGGTTTATTTAATTATTTTTGTTTGTTTGACAAAATAATTACTTAGTATTATTTATTAAATTAAATTCATATCTAGTTTTTTATAACCTTTTTTTTAGGAGAAAAAAATGAGTAATAAGACTCATAAAATTAACTTGTTTGCACTTGTCATGATTACATGCGCTTTTGTTACAAGTATTAGAAATTTACCGATGATTGCTGAAACAGGAATGAAAATGTTATTTTTTGGTCTTGTTGCATCAGTCTGTTTTTTTATCCCTTCAGCACTGGTTTCAGCAGAACTTGCGACATCATGGCCAAAGCGTGGAGGAATCTATGTGTGGGTTAAGCAAGCTTATGGTCGTTTGGGAGGATTTTCTGCGATATGGCTTCAGTGGACTTATATGACAATCAGCGTAATTGCCATGCTTTATTTTATTGCAGGATCATTTGCTTATTTGATTTCACCTGAACTTGCCAATAATAAACTCTTTTTAGTATCCGCTTCGCTTATCGTTATTTGGACGTTTACAATAACGAATTTGAGAGGGATGAGAATCTCTAGTTTAGTAAGTACTGTAGGTTTTTTAGGCGGGGTTCTTTTTCCAGGATTATTTATTATAATCCTTGGAATTATTTATATATTACAAGGTAATCCAATACATATTTCATTTGCCTTAACAAAAGAAAACTTATTGCCGGATTTTACAAGTATTTCAAATTTAGTTTTGTTAGTAGGATTTATGAGAGCTTTTGCAGGTGTCGAAGCATCGGCATCACATGCTAAAGAAGTAGAAAATCCAAAAAGAAATTATCCAATAGCTATTTTGATCGTAGTATTTATTGGTATCGGTGTAAATGTTTTGGGTTCTATGTCGGTTGCTTCTGTAGTGCCAAGAGAACAGATTAGTTTAGTGGCAGGTGTCATGGAAGCTTTTACGGTTTTCTTTGCAAAATTCAATCTTAAATGGATGATTCCTTATCTTGCCTTTTTAGTTGCAATGGGACAAATGGGAGGAGTTAGTACTTGGCTTGTAGGTCCTGTAAAAGGACTTTTGGAAACAGCGAGAGCAGGTGATCTTCCTCCATTTTTTAGAAAAGTGAATAGTAAAGGAATGCCGAAGAATCTATTGATTTTACAAGCGGTGATTATTTCCCTTCTTTCTACGGGACTTATGATGATGTCTAGTGTTAATTTGGCTTTCTGGATTTCGGTTGCGATGTCTATGATGATTTATGTTTCAATGTATTTCTTGATGCATTTATCTGCTTTGAAATTACGTTATAAAGAACCAAAAACTGAAAGACCTTATAAGGTTCCTTTTGGAAAAATTGGTATTTGGACAACAACATGTGTTGGAATGATTACAATGGTCTTTTGTTTTTTTATAGCGATGTTTCCGCCATCAGAGCTACCTGCAAGTAATAAATTACTTTATTTTATGTTGCTCTTTGTAGGGATTGTTATTGTTTTCGCTTTTCCTTTTATTTTTAAAAGATTTCAAAAGGACTTATGGAGAGATAACGATTACGAGGATTGATAAAATTTTTGATCTTTAAAACTATGCCCAAACTTTTTTGCATATGCATGAAAAGTTTGGGTATTTTTTTTGAATGATTTTAGCTTGAAGAACTATCCGATTTTAAAACTGCCATAAAAGCTGATTGAGGAATTTGAACTTTGCCAATTTCCTTCATTTTCTTTTTTCCTTTCTTTTGCTTTTCCCATAATTTTCTTTTACGGGTAATGTCTCCACCATAACATTTGGCAGTAACGTTTTTTGCAAGAGCGGAAATCGTTTCTCTGGCGATGATTTTTCCTCCAATTGCAGCTTGAATTGGAATTTTAAATAGTTGGCGAGGAATGGCTTCTCTTAGCTTTTTGCAGATCATTCTGCCCTTGCTTTCAGCTTTTGTCCTGTGTACAAGGATTGAAAATTCATCAACAGGTTCATCGTTAACACGAATTTCGAGTTTGATGATATCAGACTTTTTATAGCAGTTGAATTCATAATCAAAGGATCCGTATCCTTTTGTGACAGATTTAAGCTTATCGTTGAAATCGGTGATGATTTCATTTAATGGAAATAAGTAAGTAAGCATTAAGCGTGTTTCGCTGATACTTTCTGTTTTAAGCAAATCTCCTCTTTTGTCCATTCCAAGGGACATGACAGCTCCCATGTATTCTGAAGGAATCATGATATGCGATTGAACCCAGGGTTCTTCAATTTCTTCAATTACTGTAGGATCCGGGTAGTTAATGGGGTTGTCGATTTTGAATTCTTTTAAATCCTTTGTGGTTATTTTATAAATAACGCTTGGAGCGGTTGTGATAATATCCAAATCGAATTCTCTTTGGAGTCTTTCGAAGATGATTTCAAGATGTAATAAGCCTAGGAAACCGCAACGGAAACCAAATCCAAGAGCTTGAGAGCTTTCTTGCTCAATATGCAGAGCTGAATCATTCAATTGCAACTTGGAGAGGGCGTCTCTTAGTGATTCGAAATCTGAAGTGTCTACAGGATAGATTCCAGCAAAAACAACCGGATGGATCAGTCTGAATCCAGGTAAGGGAGCTGTTGCCGGATTTTTTTGAGTTGTGACTGTATCACCAATCTTAATATCCGTTGTCTTTTTTATATTCGCAACAATATAGCCTGCCTCACCAGCACATAATGAATCTGTTGGTTTTTCGTTTGGTGAAAAAATGCCTACTTCCAGAACTTCATATTGTTTATTGGTGGCCATGAAGGTGATTTTTGTGCCTTTTTCAATTTTTCCGCTCATAATACGGACGTATGCCATCACTCCTCTATAGGGATCATAATGAGAGTCGAATACAAGGGCTTTTAAGGTGTCGTTTTCGGGTTTTTTAGGAGCAGGGCAGTCATGTATGATTCTTTCTAAAATATCCTCGATTCCTATGCCTGTTTTTGCAGATGCTAAAACTGCATTCGAAGCATCAATTCCAATGATATCTTCTATTTGAGAGATGGCTTCTTCAGGATTTGCTGCGGGAAGATCGATTTTATTTAAAATAGGAATGATCTCCAAATCTCTTTCAACGGCCAGCAGTACATTTGCAAGAGTTTGGGCTTGAACTCCTTGTGCTGCATCAACAACTAAAAGGGCAGCTTCGCATGCAGAAAGAGATCTGGAAACTTCATAGGAAAAATCCACATGCCCAGGAGTATCAATGAAATTCATTTGATATGTAATGCCGTTTTTTGCTGTATAGTACATCGTAACAGGATGGGCTTTGATGGTGATTCCTCTTTCTCTTTCCAGTTCCATGTCGTCTAGGATTTGGTTTTGCATTTCTCTTTTGGAAATAGTGTTGGTGAATTCGAGCAAACGATCGGCGATAGTTGATTTTCCGTGATCAATATGGGCGATGATGGAAAAATTTCTAATATGTTCAATAGGAGTCTTTTCTTTCATGTAAATCTCAAGATATTTGATCTTTAGTTATACCTGGATTTTATGAAAATTGCAAGATTCTCTATATGATCGAAAATGAATTCAAGAAAATACTTGAATCTTTTGGAAAGATATGTGTTAATCTAAAATTATTTATTACTTAACAAGAAATTAACAATGAAAACAGACCCTGTTCAAAACATTTCCTTATTGGATGATACGCCAAAAAAATTAAAGAAATCTGTTCAGATTGTAAAAGATGAGAAGGAAAGTAAAGAAAAAAGAATCGTTTTAAAAGTTCTTTCTGAAAAGCAGGTCAAAACTTTTTATGATCGCTTTTCTAAGACTGCAACGGGTCAGATTAAAAAGGAATTGCTTCCTTTTTTTTCTTCTTCTTATAAAGATCAATCCTCTATGCAATTGCCATCACAATCATTAGAAATGGATTTAGGTCATCATGGAATTCCAATTGGTATAGATAAAAATCCATGTTTGTGGGTGAATGCCTGGTTGCAATTTTCTTTTAGTATTCCATGGTTTCGAACTCTTTATAAAAAGCTTCCGAAAGCATTTGATGAACTTAAGTTTTTTTTAAAGCAGTATGAGGTAGATCAAAGAAATAAATTGAAAAGAATTTCAATTTCTTCTGAAATTGTTATGACTGTTTTTTGGGATTATTTTCCTAGTTTCTTTTTGAAAAGCTTTAACTTTAATAAGTTGATTTCCTTTTTTTTGAATACTGTGCTTGTGAATTCGGCTTCGAGGCTAAAGACTAAGAAGTTCTTTGAGAATAAATTACTCTTATTAGAGATGGATCATTTGAATAAAAATTCATTGAAGGAAATTATTCATCATAATTTATGTAGAAAGAATGTATGGCCAGAGGATTTGTTTATTTCTTTTACAAATGTTGATTCATACGTGTGTGGGGAAATTCCCTTTGAAATTGCTTTTTTCGATCATGAAAAAGGACAGAAAGTTCAATATTTTTTAAATGCATTTATTTCTAAAAAAATACAAAAAAAACAATCGAATCAATTCATTGCGTTTGTAAAAGCTGAGGGGGTTTGGCATTTTTGTTCAGATACACAAATCGTTCCATTTAATAAACATTATTTGGATATTCCATTAAGTTCTGGTGTGATCTTTCATTATAGTCTTTAGCTTTTTCTTATTTAGAGATAAAAAAAAGCCTGCAAAATTGCAGGCTTTTTAAAATCTTAAAAAATTGATTTTAATTAGGTTGTTGCTGGAGTCTCAGTTTTTTGAGAAATGTTAACTTTTGCTGTTTGAGCTTCAGCGTCCATTTCTTCTGTTTTCTCAATGAATAATTTATTCAATGCTTTTGCTGAGATGATCCATGCTCCAATAATCACAAGTAAGATAACTGCAATATATGGAGTCATTGCAGAAATTGATCCTAGTGCTAGGATAAGTAATTGCTGCAATAATGATCCACCTGATTTACCAAGTCTTGCTCCTACTACGTCAATAGCAGCTTTCCCTTTAACTTTTGATTCTGGATCAAGAGGGATGTAAGCCATTTCTTTGGTTGGGTCAAATAATGAGTATTTTGAAGATTTACTCATAATGTTTTGAATTGCACCAATAATAACAGCTAGCGCTAATGGAGATGTTCCAAGCATTGACATAATGCCAGTTAGATTTCCTTTGAAAAGGACGAATGAGAAGAATAATAAACCTGTAACTAATAATACTACAGGAGTGATTAGAGCTCCAGCACCCCATCCAAATTTACGGATAACGTTACCACCAACAAATAGCATCATAAATACAGTGATTATACCTGTGCAGATAGAGAATTTACCCATGAAAACTGAATAGTCGTTAGGATTTGGATATTGAAGTTTTAATTGGCTTTTCCAGGTTACTTCTACGATATTAATAGAAATACCGTAGGCGATAACTAAGATAGCTAATAGACCGATATATTTAGATTTTCCTAAGAAAACAAAACTGTCTTTCATAGACATTTTTGTTTTTGCTTTTTTTACAACTTTTTCTTCTGGGTTGTAGAATCTTGGATCAGTTAGTACATTTCTGTTAATCCAAGCATAGATTCCCATAATGCAAATACCGGAGATTACAACCATAGACATTAGGTAGTTCAATGAAACGCCCCAAGCATCTACGCCTGCAGGAAGTTTTGATCTGATATTTGACACTAATATGATGGCAGGTCCAGAAACTAGTAAAGCTAGGTTTGCTCCAAGTCCTAATAGTGAATAGAAACGTTTAGCTTCTGTTACTTTCATGATGTCGTTAGCAAAGCCCCAGAAAAGAAGCGATAAAGCAACACTTCCCCAAAGTTCTGCTAAAATGTAGAATAATGAAAATGTCCAGTTTCTTATAATCGCAATAAGTCCCATGAATCCAGAGGGGAGGATTGCTTGTAGTTTATCACACAACTCGTTTGGATGTAAAAAATCACGAGCTGGATATAACACTGTTGCAAATAGAGCAAAAAATGCAATAAATGGTATCAATGTTGTATAAAATAAAGCTGGTTTGCTTAGTTTGTTACTCAATTTTGAGTAAATGATCATTACTATAACCGCCATAGGGAGAACTCCCCAGAGTTTTAGAAATGGGATTGCTTCAGCACCAGAACCTGCTGCTGTCACAATCAATGTATCTTTTGTATCTCTTAAAATTGTGTAATTGAAAGAAATAAAAAAGAACATAAGAAACATGGGAAGAACTTTTTTTAGCTCGTAAGAATGTACTGGCCAAAAAAATGAACGCCATTTTCCAAATTCTTTTGTTTGCGACATTTTGTTTCCTTGTTGTTAATAGTGTATGTTTAAGAACTATATATTATATGAAGAAAAATTCATAAAATCAAGCGAATTTTCATTTGTTCTTGATAGATGTTAAATATCTTTTTTAAAGATAATAAAAAAGCCTTTGAAAGGATCAAAGGCTTTTAAAAAATAAATAAATAAATATTTAATTATTTTAGCTGTTAGAGCTTAAAGATTTTGTTGCATTAACTGCTTCAACGTAGCCATTCCATAAGTCTTGGTTTACTTTTTCTTGGCGAACTGCATTGATAAGTTCTCTTTTGTAATAAGCTAAAGATTTTTGAGGTCTTAGAATTGAAATGATTTCACTGTCACCTGCAAGTCTTGCTAGGTTAAGCATTCTGTCTAGTTGTGTTCTAGTAAATGCTAATTGATCATTTCTTTGTCTTGATCCACGAGGAGCTCTTGATTTTGGAGCAACTACAAGAGGTCTGTCAGCGTTAATGATGTAATATGTTAATAAAGAAGTTAGTTCTGATGGGTTTCTTTTTTTCATTTTTTTAAGAGTAAAATGATGCATGTATCCGCCAGACTTCATAGGTAAGTATTTGCATAGGTCATTTTCTTTTGAAGCGCCAACTTTTTTAACAGCTTTTGAAAGTACGCTTTCAAGTTCTTTTAAGTTTTTTGTTTTATTTAATGTGTTTTCCATGGATCCCGTCCTTAATACTAATAATAATTAACTTATAACTAAGTTAGAATTTATTTTATTGAGTTTTTTACATTGATTTTTTTAGTAAATTTCAATGTCTTTAATTAATTTCATGATTATAAAAATTGTTCATCTTTCTTGCAATAGCTAATATTATTTTTTTTTAAATTTTTTTCTTTTTTAAGAAAAAAGTTTATTTACTAATGGTGTTTATAATATAAAAATCTTTCTAAATTTTAATGCGAGATTTTTTTATTAATTTTTAATAACTAATTACAAATATATCTTAGGAAGATATAACAAGGTGATATTATGTAGATTTTCTTTATTTTAATATTTTTTCTAATGTTTGAAATGCATCCTGTACAGCTATTCCAGTTTTATATGCTTGTTCTTTCCAATTTTGATTATCTTCGCGTAGGCGTCCTTTTAAGAAATCTTCTGCGTATGAAACTGTTACTACAGAATGTTGTTCAGGAAGGGGTGCTGAAGATGGAATTGAGCTCATAAAATAACCTTTTATAATTTTTCACATATTTATAAGTTCTTTAAATGTTACTTGCAACATTGAAAATATTTTATTTTTCCTGATATTTAGTTTGCATTTGTATATTATAGGATTGATTGTTGTAAGAGAAATGATTATGAAGAAAAAGGTAGTTGTTTTAGGAAGTAGTGGTTCTGTTGGATTAAATACAATAGATGTTATTAAAAAAAGTGATAATTTTGAAATTATTGGTTTAGCAGTTCATTCCAATATTGAAAAGTTACAAGAACAAGTTCAAGAATTTTCTCCTAAACATGTTTGTGTTTTTGATGAAAATGCTTATAGAAATTTTAAAAAAGAAAGTTTTGAATGTGACTTGCATTATGGAATTGAAGGATTGAATCTTTTGGCCTCTTTGGAGGATGCAGATATTATCGTTGTTGCAATAAGTGGTTCAGTTGCTTTAATGCCGACTTTGAAAGCAATTGAACATAATAAAAAAGTGGCTATTGCAAATAAAGAAGTCTTTGTCGCGGCAGGAGATCTTGTAAATAGTGCGTTAAAAAAACACCAGGCTGAATTAATACCTGTGGATTCTGAGCATAGTGCTATTTTTCAATGTTTGCAAAATAATCATAATAAAGATGTTCAAAGAATTATTCTTACAGCTTCAGGAGGGCCTTTCGTAAAATATTCAATGGAGCAGCTTGAAAAAGTAACTTTGAAAGATGCTTTGAAACATCCTACATATAGTATGGGTAAGAAAATTTCGATTGATTCTTCTACTTTGATGAATAAAGGCCTTGAAGTTATTGAAGCTCATTATCTTTTTAATGTTGATAGTTCAAAAATTGATGTGGTGGTGCATCCTCAAAGTTTTTTTCATAGTTTTGTTGAATATGTGGATGGGTCGATTTTATCTCAGTCATCGAATCCTGATATGAGGCTTCCAATTCAATATGCATTAAATTATCCTGTAAGAAAATCGGCTGTGATTGATTATTTTGATTTTGGTATTCAACATTCATTTGATTTTTTTCCTCCGGATAAACAGCGTTTTCCTTGTTTGCAGCTCGCATATGATGCATTAGAGGAGGGTAAGTCTATGCCGTGTTTTTTGAATGCTGCAAATGAAGTGATTGTGAAAAGATTTTTAAATGAAGAATTTTCGTGGATGGAAATTCCTAAAAAGTTAGAAAAATTAATGTCTTCACATCAGCTGCAGGATGTGTTAGATTTAAGCCAGGTTTTAGCTGTTGAGCAAGAAGCTTTTGAGAGAGCAACAAATATATAGGGGAATATGATTACAACGATTTTTTATTTTATTTTAGCTATTTTAGCGTTAGGAATTCTCATTTTTATTCATGAACTTGGTCATTATTTGATGGCTAAAAGACAAAAAATGAAAGTTGAAATTTTTTCAATCGGATTTGGAAAACCTTTATATTCATGGAAGGTAGGGGAAGAAAAATGGCAAATTGCGATTATTCCTTTTGGAGGATATGTCAAAATTTTAGGAATGGATGATGCTGATCAGAAACATCCTATACAACTGGATCCTGAAAGTTATTTTGCTAAATCTCCTTTTTCAAGAATAAAGGTTGCTTTTGCAGGACCTTTTGTGAATTTGATTTTTGCTTTTTTAATCTTTATTGCGATTTGGTTTACAGGAGGCAGACTGAAGCCTTATAAAGAATATTCTCATTTGGTAGGAGAAATAGATAACCAGTCTGAATTATACGCTTTAGGCATAAGAGAAGGTGATCAAATTCTTCGTTATAATGGACATGTTTATAATGAGTTTAAAGATTTACAAAAAGCAATGGTGACTAAGCAAGATGTACATCAAATTCAAGGAAACATGATAAATTATTATGATCTGAAAAAAACAGCATTTGATTTTTCATTAAATACCTATGAGCATCCAAAATATGTTCAAGGCTTGAAAACAATTGGAGTCTTAGAACCTGCTCAATATTTAATTTATAACAAAACTATCCAAGGTCAACCTAATCCTATTTTAGAAAATACTCCAATGTTCAATGTGGGTTTGCATTCAGGAGATCAGATAGTTTGGGTGAATGGGGAATTTGTTTTTTCACTTAAACAACTTTCATCGGTTATTAATGAGGAAAGTGTTTTTTGTACGATTATTCGTAATAAAAAAATTATGCATGTTAAAGCTCCTTTAGTGCAGGTTCGAGATCTTCGTATTACACAAACGGCATATGATGATTTAGATGATTGGAAGTTTGAAAAAGGAATCAAAACTAAAGTGAAGGACTTGTTCGTTTTTCCTTTCATACTTAAAGAAGGAAGATATATTGGAAGGTCTTATCAATTTGTTGATGAACGCTTAGAAAGTGAAATAGCAAGTTATTATTCTGATCGAAGACAATTCTTTACTCCGTTTAAAAATGGTGATCGGATTATTGCAATAAATGGAAAACGTGTTTTTAGCTCTTCAGATATTTTGGAAAAATTACAAAATAAAAATCTTTTGATGATTGTTCAAAATGATGCAAATGCATCAAAACCGATTTCTTGGAAGACAATTGATACGGCTTATCAAGAAAGTCTTTATTCAAAAGAGGTTTCTTCTATTGTTCGCTCTATTGGTACTTTAAAACAGATTAAATCTACAAAACACTGTCATTTGCTCGATCCAATAGTGCCTATGAAAGGAAAGGATTTTTTCAAGTTGCAAGGTTCTAATTTGGCAAAATATAAAGAAGAGATAGATTCAATTAAGGATCCGGAGCAAAAAGCAAAAGCCATGCAGTATCTTGCAAAAGAAGAAAATCGCTATATGCTTGGTATAGGTCTTATGGATCGAAAAGTTCGTTATAATCCGTCCCCTATTAAACTTTTTTACGACTCTTTTAAAGATATTTATGAGATGCTTTATAATTTAGTTACAGGGGGAGTTAGCCCTAAGTACTTGGCAGGGCCTGTAGGAATCGTTCAGATTGTCAAACATAGTTGGTCTCTTGGGGTTAAAGAAGCTCTTTATTGGATTGCTTTGATCAGTTTGAATTTAGGTATTATTAATTTATTACCTATACCTCCTTTAGATGGAGGGCATATTCTTTTTTACGGCATTGAAATTATTCGTAAAAAACCTATGCAACATAAGACAATGGAAAAAATTATTCTTCCCTTTGTTATTTTGCTCATCTTAGCATTTATATTTATGACTTATCATGATGTGGCAAGAATTGTTCAAAGGTTTTTTTAGCATATATTTAATTTTTTTTGTTTCTTTTGCCCATGGTTCTTCATGGGCAGAAGATCTATTGAATCAAATGACTGTTACCGAAAAAATCGGACAGTTATTTGTGATTCCAGTATGTCCTTTGCGTAATGATTATCATGTTGATCAGGTGATTTCTTTAATTAAGGAATATGGTATTGGTGGTGTTCTTCCAAAGATGGCGACATATAGAACACAAGAAGCTATGGTTTTGAAGTTGCGTTCTTTTGCAAAAGTTCCTTTTTTAGTATTTCAGGATGCTGAATGGGGAGCTAGCATGCGGATTATCGATGCATTGCCTTTGCCAAAAAATTATGAATTGGAAGAAATTACGGATCAGGAAGTTTTTTATTCTTTAGGGGTACAAATTGCAAACCAATGTAAAAAAGCTCTTGTAGATGTGGTATTGGCTCCTGTTGTGGATGTTATTGTGGATAATACCGCGCCAACTTTAAAGAAACGTTGTTTTGGCGAAGATCCTGAGATGGTTGCCTTGAAAGGTTATTATGTAGCAAAGGGAATAGAGGATAGTGGTCTCGCTGCCTGCGGAAAACATTTTCCAGGACATGGGGAGGCTTTTATTGATTCTCATTATGAACTTCCTTTGATACCTCTTACTATGCCTGCTTTAAATAAAAAAGCGCTTGTACCTTTTAGAAAATTGATTCAAGAAAATATAGCATGTATTATGAGCGCTCATTTATTTATTCCTGTTTTGTCTAATTATCCAGCTTCTTTGTCTTATTCCATTATTCAAGATTTATTGATAAATAAGATGAATTATAAAGGTATAATTATTACCGATGCATTGAATATGAAAGCATTGATGAATCATTTTACTGTGTCGGAAATTTCAGTGATGGCATTTAAAGCAGGTAATCATTTTCTATTATATGGTGAACATATATCAGAAAAAGTAGATGAATTACTTTTTCAGATTATTCCTGAGGCGATGGATGCGATTTATCAGGCTGTTCTATCTGGAGAGATTTCAATGGAAGAATTGGACTTGAGGGTGCTTAGGATCTTGCAATTTAAACAGAAGTTTCAAATTATTCATTCATAGAAAAAAAGGGAAAATGAAAAATTCATTTTCCCTTTTGATTTTTCGATGTTTAGATATTTTTATTTTTTATCTTCGTCATCTAGGATTTCAACATCAGCATCTTCGATATTATCTTTTGAAGATGACTGTTTGTTTTCAGTATTTGGAGTAGCTCCTGGAGTTGCATTACCAGCTTTTGCAAGCTCTTCTCCAATTTTTTGCATATGTGATTGAAGATCATTAGTTGCTGCTTTAATAGTTTCTGTATTGTTTGTTTTTACAGCTTCTTTTAAAGCGTCTACTTTTGATTGAATTTGCGAAGCAATATCTTGAGGAAGTTTATCTTTATATTCTGATAAAGATTTTTCTGCTCTGAAGATTAAAGCTTCTGCTTCATTCTTAACTTCAATAGCTTCTTTTTTCTTTTTGTCTTCTGAGGCATGTGCTTCAGCTTCTTTGACTTTTGCTTGAATTTCTTCTTCAGAAAGGCCAGATTTTGCTTCAATTTTGATTGTTTGTTCCTTGCCAGATTGTTTGTCTTTAGCGGAAACATGCAAAATACCATCCGCATCTAAGTCAAAAGCAACTTCAATTTGAGGAACGCCTCTAGGCGCTGGTGGAATATCAGATAAATCGAAACGACCAATTTCCTTGTTGTCAGATGCCATTGGGCGCTCTCCTTGTAATACTACAATCGTTACAGCTGGTTGATTGTCTGCAGCTGTTGAAAACACCTGTTTTTTCTGAGTTGGAATAGTGGTATTTCTTTCGATTAAAGGAGTCATTACTCCACCAAGTGTTTCAATGCCAAGTGTTAAAGGAACAACGTCTAAAAGTAGAATGTCTTTTACTTCTCCACCGATAATTCCTCCTTGGATAGCAGCTCCTGATGCTACAGCTTCGTCTGGGTTGATGCCTTTATGCGGTTCTTTATGAAAAATGCTTTTCACTTTTTCTTGAACAGCTGGCATACGTGTCATTCCTCCAACGAGCAAGACATCGTCGATTTCACTTGTTGAAACACCTGCATCTTTAAGTGCTTTTTCGCATGGTCCTTTGGTTCTTTCGATAAGGTCATGGCAAAGTTTTTCTAGGTGTGCTCTTGTTAAAGTTAAAGCTAAATGTTTTGGACCTGATGCATCCATTGTGATAAATGGTTGGTTGATTTCAGTGGTTTGTGTTCCGGATAGTTCGATTTTTGCTTTTTCGGCAGCATCTTTTAATCTTTGCAAAGCCATTTTGTCTTTGGATAAATCGATGCCATTTTCTTTTTTAAATTCATCGAGCATCCAATGAATGATTACTTCATCAAAGTCGTCTCCACCAAGGTGAGTGTCTCCATTTGTAGAAAGTACTTC
>ERZ795053.2217-NODE-2217-length-23819-cov-5.626662_pt1 | contig 23819 bp, 26 predicted proteins | sample MGYA00375137_ERZ795053 | MGnify/ENA primary metagenome ERZ795053 (study PRJEB30182, sample SAMN05720284) | activated sludge metagenome | isolation source: Anaerobic digester | place: Hong Kong | collected 2014-12-17 ...
CGCAGCTGTCTACATCGTCAGCACCGTTTGCTATTGGTTATGAGTCCTGAGCCTAAAGCCTCAGGGCATCATCGCCATTCTTCAAGCGATCAAGACGGCAGGTGCGTTGCAAGCAGAATTGGTGATCCAGTGAGATCTATGCCACCAAAGCGGATTGGGATCGTCACGTTGCCTTTGCTGTTGTTATGGGCTACTTGCGCCCTCGCTTCCGAGTCGACCCAGGGCAGCGATGAAGACAACACGACAAAGGCAGCCAACAGCTACTGCCTCAACATCGCCGACAAGGCAGCGGATGCGCGGATCGCATGGCAAATGAAACGGTTGAACGAGCTTCAAGCCAAAGTCGAAACCAGAATATCAGAGCTTGAGCAGCGCCAGAGTGAGGTCAAGTCCTGGATAGATCGACAGCAAGCCCTGTTGGAGTCTGCAGAGAAGGGACTGGTGGAAATCTACTCGACGATGGACCCCGACGCCGCCGCGGACCAGTTGGCAGCACTCGACATTCGAATCGCCGCCTCAGTTTTGCATCAGCTGAAACCGCGTGAAGCAGGCGCCATTCTTGACGTCATGAGGACAGACCGGGCGGCAGAGCTCGTCCGGATGCTCGCTTCCGCATCAGCAGCGCCATTAGCTGGGTCCACGCAATGATGCACCGTTGTGCCGCCCTAACATTCATCTGCCTCACGGCTGCATGCTCCCCTGATCTGGAAACCATCGGGCGCGCACCGCCACTGTCACCGGTAGGATCGGGGGTCGGACTTTCGGCGAGAACCAAACCGGTTGAAGACGTTGCTGCATTGTCACAGGTACCCACGAGCTGGGTTGGAGGAAGCGCGGACTACTTTCGTGATGCCAGAGCCAGCCGTGTAGGCGACATCATCACGGTGAAGATCGCGATTAATGACCGGGCAAGCCTGAACAATACTTCCAACCGAAGTCGCAAGTCGTCAACGGGTGGCAATCTGGGATTCAATTATGATGTCATGGGAGTTGTTGGCGCAGACCTCAACGGCAAAGGAAACATTAATTCGAATTCCAGCGCTGAGGGTCAAGGATCCACGGAGCGATCGGAAAGAGTCGAACTGTCGATCGCCGCCGTCGTTACACAGCTTCTTCCCAATGGCTATCTACTGATCGAAGGAAGCCAGGAAGTGCTCGTAAACTTCGAACAGAGGACGCTGAGAGTCGCAGGCCTCATACGTCCCGCTGACATCGCCCCGGATAACTCGATCTCATATGAGAAGATCGCGGAAGCCAGGATTGCGTATGGCGGACAAGGACGGGTCTCCGAAGTTCAGCAGCCAGGCTGGGGCCAGCAGATCTGGGACCGGCTCTCACCGTTCTAGGATACACTCAACACGATGACATCACAGCCGGGTTCAGGAGGGGGCGGGAGCAAGATGATGCTGGTCGCTCTGATACTTATACTTTCTCTGACCGGAGCTGGCGCGGGCTTTACCGTTGGTACTCTGCTAAATGCGGCATCTGATGCTCTCCCCGTGAAAGCGACCGAAGGTGTCGCAAGCAATGCTCCGCACGAGGGAGACCATACCGGCAAGGGTAACGCCGCTGCTGTTCACGCCGACAGTGCGCCATCGGCATCCAGCGACGACCTCCCACAAGATCTCGACCTGAATGTGGTGCCGTTTCCACCGGTTCTCACGACTTTGGCAGCGCCGCCCGGCCGATGGATCCGCCTTGAAGGTTCCGCCCTCATCATGAAGCAAACAGAGATTTCTAAAGATGTTCTCGCCGAGAAGGCTGCCGAGCAGATCCTTACTTACCTGCGCACCGTCAACATGGACCAAATAGAGGGGCCAAGCGGATTCCTCGGCCTGCGGGAAGATATCAACGAGATGGTGCGTGTGCTTTCAGACGACCAAGTTCGCGGTATCCTGATTCATGGGGTGGTGGTAGAATGAGAATGCCACTTATCCTTGCCGTGCAACTTCTTGTGGCGAGTTCTGCCGGTGCCCAGACACCCGACCTGCAGAACCTCCTGCAATCCGGCCAAGTTACTGTGTCAGGACAAATTATCCAATATGTCGCCTTGATCACCATCCTCTCAATCGCTCCTGGGTTTTTGATCATGGTGACAAGTTTTACGCGATTCGTGATCGCATTCTCATTCCTACGCTCAGGTTTGGGACTTCAAAGCACACCAGCAAATCTCGTCCTGATATCGTTGTCGCTCTTTCTGACCTTCTTCGTGATGGCGCCGGTCTTCGACAGCGCCTGGATCAAGGGGCTGAAGCCATACTCGTCCGGCCAGATATCAGAAGCTGAAGCCTATGAGCGGATCACTCTTCCGTTTCGGGATTTCATGACATCAAACGTACGTGAAAAAGACCTATCATTGTTCTATGACATCGCCAGAGATCGAGGTGTCGCAATCCAAGACCCGATGGGCAGAATTGACCTCCGCATACTCATTCCAGCCTTCATGATCTCGGAATTGCGACGAGGGTTCGAGATCGGCTTCCTCATAGCGCTTCCGTTTCTCGTGATTGATTTGATCGTCTCCCTGCTGACAATGTCGATGGGCATGATGATGCTACCGCCAACCGTCATTTCATTGCCGTTCAAAGTTCTGTTTTTTGTCCTGATCGACGGTTGGAATCTTCTCATTGGAAGTTTATTGAAAAGCTTCAATCTTTCTTAACCAATTCCCTTAGCGACCAGGTAGAGTTTCTAGCCTAGGACTTCGGCACACGGAGAGATCACGAGATCTCAGGTATGATGCCGCTCCGCAGTACCGGTCGCATCCGGAATGTCCCAGAAAACCTTGTTAGTATGAGTATAGGGACAAGTCACATGTCGAGTATATTGACGAACACTTCTGCAATGACCGCTTTGCAGAGTCTTTCCAACACCAACAAGAGCCTGTCGCTCACCCAGAATCGCATCGCGACGGGATATCGCGTCAACAGCGCGGAGGACAATGCTGCGTACTGGTCGATTGCAACCACAATGAAATCGGATCGCGGTGCGCTATCAACAGTCAAGGACGCACTCGGGCTGGGTGCAGCCACCATCGATGTCGCTTACACCGGCATGAATGCTGCCATCGATGTGACCAAGGAGATCAAGAACAAGTTGGTCGCTGCGCGTCAACCTGGTGTCGACCGTGAAAAGATTCAATCGGAAATCACCGAACTCCAGAACCAATTGACGAGCATTGCAGATTCCTCCGTATTCAGTGGTGAGAACTGGCTTTCGGTTGATTCGAGTGCGACCGGATACAATGCGACGAAGACAATGATCGCATCGTTTTCCAGATCAGGCGGCTCGGTGTCGGTTGGGACTCTTTCCATCGACGTTGACTCGGTGAAACTGTTTGACGGAAACGACCAGTCAGGGATACTGGATTCCACCGATACGACCGCAAATGGTGGTGTCGACTACGCGGTGTCAGATCTCGATATCTCAAGCCTGACGGATACGGACAATGATCTGGCTGATCTGGAGCAGATGATTGGTTATGTCGACGATGCCATCAGCGGTATGACGACTGCGGCGAGCAATCTTGGCGCCATCAAGCAGCGAACCACGATGCAGTCTGAGTTTGTGGGCGCATTGATGAGCGCAATCGACCGTGGCGTCGGTGCATTGATTGATGCCGACATGAATGAGGAGTCGACGAAATTGCAGGCGCTCCAGGTTCAACAGGCGCTCGGCATCCAGGCTCTTAGCATTGCCAATCAGAACAGCCAATCGATCTTGTCTCTATTCCGCTAAGAGCGGAAGAGTGATGGGCAGCCGGCATCTCGGGCTGCCCATCGCACGCGTCATTAAACGCTTGGAAACCTTACGTGTTGTAGACCACTTGTGCGGCAAGCATGGCTCGAAGAGCCAGCCCGGCATGATGCCCACCCGTCACACCCGGTTTAGCCGGAATGTCCCCAACTGGATTGTTTGTAATCGAAGGGACATGCCCTATGGCAAGTATCTTGACCAATGTCTCTGCAATGACGGCATTGCAGAGTCTCAATGCAACCAACAAAGCGCTAGACATAACTCAGAACCGAATTTCAACTGGCTATCGTGTTGGCAGTGCCGAACACAATGCCGCCTACTGGTCCATTGCGACGACCATGCGTTCTGACAATGGAGCTCTATCGACGGTGAAAGACGCCCTCGGCTTGGGTGCCGCCACGATCGACGTCGCATATACCGGCATGAACAGCGCGATTGAGGTGACCAAGGAAATCAAGAACAAGCTGGTTGCTGCACGCCAACCCGGAATTGACCGGGAAAAGGTGCAATCCGAAATCGCCGAGCTCCAGAACCAGTTGACAAGCATTGGTGACTCATCTGTCTTCAGCGGCGAGAATTGGCTATCGGTCGATTCATCCGCAACCAGCTACAACTCGACCAAGACCATTGTTGCATCCTTCTCCCGGTCGGGTGGCGCAATTTCGATTGGAACGATCTCGGTCGACTTGACGACGACGGAACTGTTTGATGCAGCCGATCAGACCGGAATACTCGACTCCGAAGATACGACGACAAATGGGGGTGTCACTTACTCGGCTGTGACACTTGACATCTCGACATTGACAGATACCGACAATGATCTTGCGGATCTCGAGCAGATGATATCGTGGGTGGACGACGCCATCGGCAGCATGACGACGGCCGCCAGCAATCTTGGTGCTGTCAAGCAGCGAACAAATATGCAGAAGGACTTCGTGGGATCGCTGATGGATGCGATTAATCGCGGAATCGGGACTTTGGTCGATGCCGACATGAACGAGGAGTCGACGAAGCTTCAGGCACTCCAGGTTCAGCAGCAATTGGGAGTCCAGGCACTGAGTATCGCCAACCAGAACAATCAGTCAATTCTTTCGCTCTTCCGCTAGAGCTAGGCCCTGATGTCGGCGCGCGGCTTTGATCGCGCGCCACATCTAGCTTCGTGCTGTCTCACGATGAGGCTTGGCGTTAACGAATTGCTAACCATATTCAGAGTATCGCTCATCTTGCGGGCAAGCCCAGCGCTTGCTGCGGCATGATGCCGATCCGCCAACCGGCTAGATCCGGAATGTTCCCATTCATGGAATTCCTGAATCTCAGGGGCGGGCGAGATGGCCAGTATCAAGACAAATGTGTCGGCAATGACGGCGTTGCAAAGCTTGACAACGACGATGCGGATGCTCGACCAAACACAAACCAGAATTTCGACCGGTTACCGGGTCGGAACCGCCGAAGACAACGCGGCTTACTGGTCAATAGCCACGACCATGCGATCCGACAACAGTGCCCTTTCCACGGTCATGGACGCCCTCGGTCTCGGAGCCGCGACCATTGATGTGTCCTACACAGGAATGAACAGCGCGATAGAAGCGGCAAAGGAGATCAAGAACAAACTCGTCGCAGCTCGCCAACCGGGGCTCGATCGGGCCAAGATCCAGTCAGAAGTTGCCGAGTTGCAACGGCAATTGACTAGCATCGGGAATACTTCAGTGTTCAGCGGCGAGAACTGGATTTCAGTTGATTCGAGCCTGCCAGACTACAATCCGACCAAGACGGTCGTCGCGTCGTTCTCCCGCAGTGGGGGTTCCATTTCCATTGGCACGATCAGCGTGGATGTCGCCGGCATCAAGCTGTTCGATGCGGCCGATCAGTCAGGCATCCTTGATGTGGAGGACACAACCACAAATGGGGGCGTGACCTACTCGGTAGCTACCCTTGATATCTCCACCTTGACCAACAATGACACCGATCTGCAAGATCTCGAACAGATGATTTCCTGGGTCGATGACGCTATTGGCAACATGACTACCGCGGCAGCCAACCTGGGTGCCGTGAAGCAACGTGTGACGCTGCAGCAAGAATTCGTCAAGACATTGATTGATGCCATCACCCGTGGGATCGGGACGCTCGTCGATGCAGATATGAACGAAGAGTCGACGCGCCTCCAAGCGCTCCAAGTCCAGCAGCAACTGGGTGTGCAGTCCCTTAGCATCGCCAATCAGAACAGTCAGAGCATTCTTTCGCTCTTCCGGCAGTAGCCGCCAGCCAGCGGTCAAACCTCGCGCAAGATTCGACATCGAAGGTGAGGTGAGGCGTCGGCGAATGTGGTAGGAAGAGGAACGAATCCGTGCAGATGCTGGATATCTTGAAGAAGCTGCGGGGCGGCCTTGCGGCGCTGGGCACCCGACGGCTCGCCGTGCTGGCACTGGCTGGACTCTTCGTCTTTGTTGCTGTTGGGGCCAGTGGGTATTTGCTCAGCAGGCCGCAACGTGAAGTTCTTTATTCAGGTCTGGATCAAGAAGATGTTACCCGAATCGGGACCGTTCTCAGTGATGCGGGAATGGATTTCGATGTGTCGGTCACGGGAGACGCGGTTTCTGTTGCCAATGGGGTCGGCGCGAAGGCCCGAATGATTCTAGCGAGGAAGGGGTTGCCGCGAAGTGATTCTGCTGGATACGAGCTCTTCGACAAGCTTGGATCACTTGGTCTCACCACATTCATGCAGCAAGTTACCAAAGTGCGAGCATTGGAAGGCGAGCTCGCGCGAACCATTCAGCAGATTGATGGGGTGCGTGCCGCGCGGGTTCATCTTGCCATGCGCAATGAGGCAAGTTTCCGTAGTGCTGGCGAAAAGCCAACGGCATCGGTCGTTATTCGCGCGGATCGAAACACGGCGAAACTGGCAGCAAACGCAATCCGACATCTCGTGGCGGCCGCAATCCCCGGTCTGTCAACATCTCAAGTCGCGGTGATGAGCGCCGAGGGCATCCTTCTGACCTCCAATGATGACTCCATGTCTGCCGCACCGGAGAAACTTATCAGTCTTGAGCGCGAAGTTGCGGCTGACATAGAAGCACGTATATCGAAGACAATTGCACCCTATCTGGGTTTGGGTCAGTTCACCGTGAGCGTGAGCGCGAAGTTGAATGCTGACCGCCGACAGATCAACGAAACCGAATTTGATCCGGCTTCGAAGGTGGAGCGATCCACGCGAACGATCAAGGAAAGCGGGGAGGCAGAAAACGCGTCAGGGGCTGATGCCATATCAGTTGAGCAGAATGTACCCGTCGAGGAGTCTCCCAAGGCGAACGGCGACAACTCCCGGGAGAAGAAGGATCGCAAGGAAGAACTGACAAACTACGAGATCAATTCCAAATCGGTGTCCACAACGTCGGAAGGCTATGGAATCGATCATCTCTCGGTCGCAATCGTGGTGAACCGGGAACAGATTATCAAGATGCTAGGAGATGGCGCTTCGGAGGAGGCTGTCGAGAAAAAGGTCCTGGAAATCGGGCGACTCTCTTCGTCTGCGGCCGGTCTGGCCAAGGACCGGGGCGATGTGATTGAGGTTTCGGCAGTGGCGTTCGCACCGGAGATGGACCCGCTGACTGAAATCGGGGACAGAAGTGTCATGGAGGTCCTCAACGGATACCTGGGCAATATCATAAATGCGACGGCCCTGATTGTCGTATCACTGTTGGTGCTCCTTCTGGGTTTCCGCCCTGCACTGCGGATGATTTTGAACGAGAAGTCACTGTCATCAATCACGGATGAAGCTCAGTTGTTGCCGGGAAACGGAACCGTGCGGGCCATTGGCGATTTGACAACCCCCATCGGTGCTCACGCCAGTGAAATACCCCTCACAATGGATCCTCATTCTGAGGTGGAGCAGACGGATCCAATTGTCGATTCTCTCATACGTGGCGCAGCCCATGATCCAAAAGACAGACTCATCAAGATTGTCGAGATCGACCCCGACCGGGCTGTTCAAGTCCTCAAGCAGTGGCTCAATGAGCCACAAGGTAGGGCAGCATGATTCCAATGTCGGATTGGTTCCTCCGGCGCACATCGGAAGCTTCCATAGCCGAATCCTGTGGTGGGTTGACAGACCTCGGTCAGTCGGGCGCAATTGAAGACAGATTGTCACTAGATGTTGATCAGCTGCAAAGAGCCTTTGACGATGGCTATCGCAAAGGCACGGCAGACGCAGAGGCTGAAGCAAATCGACGCCTCTCCCGGGAGACCGAGGCATCGGCGGCGAGCCGCAAGCAAGCACTAACGGCGATGGCGACACAATGCTCACAGTTTGTTGTGGATCAGATCAGAGACGAACTGAACTCACTGATGGGTGAACTGACGGCGTCATTGCTCGGTGTGCTTGACCCGTTCCTGGAGCAATCAGTGAAGGAAAATGCAGTGACCAGACTGTTAGAGCTTGTGGAAGAGGAGATCCTAAGAGGCCAGGATGCGTTGCTTGAGGTGCATGCACCAGTTGCTCTGCGTGACCGGCTTGAAGACATGTTGTCGGAACACCGCTTGTCTGCGACCATTGTCGAGGGAAGTTCGGTCGTTGTCCTCTCCAAAGCCGAGAAAGCGACTTTTGACAGTCTGGCCGAACGTTGGATTGAATGCATCCGGAACGGTGGTCTGTGAGTGTGAGCGAGGAAAGCACCTCGATCGGTGAGGTCGTCATAATCCGACGGAGGGGCGGCGACGATCTTGCGGCTACGAAGGGTGGCGCGTGGAAGATTGCCTACGCCGACTTTGTGACGGCAATGATGGCCTTCTTTCTCGTGATGTGGCTCATCAATGCCTCAAACGAGGCGACAAGAGCGCAAGTTGCCAGCTATTTCAACCCGATCAAATTGACGGATAGTTCCACAGGCAATCGAGGCCTCCGGGATCGCAAGAAACGGAAGACTACAGATTCGTACGGAGGCGAATCAACGACCGAGGGACCCGAGCCTTCGCCTGAAGACGTTGTTCACGAGTCGGAGATCATGAATGATCCCAATTCCACGTTGGACAAGATCTTGTCCGATGCGTCTGTCGGGTCAGGCAAAGGGAGACCCGTGTCAGCGGCGTCCGACATGTCCCCTCCTTCCATGAATCCGTCGGAGCTATCTGCACCGGGAGACGGGGATCCGTTCAGTCCACGCTCGTGGGACGAAACGAAGCAGATCGTGCCTCCCTTGAGAACGCAAGTGAATGCAGAGTCCAAGCAGGATCGAACGGCTCCGAATGTGAATATCACTTCATCGGAGAATGCCGGCGTAGGATTAAATCATCTGGACCGCGACAAAAATGGAAATGAACGAGCAACACCCAGAGAGCCAACTGATCGGGCCTCTCAGCAAACGGGTACGGAGGAGATGGCCTTTCAGCATGACATCAAAGAGGAGCAGCCTATCAATGAACGCGAGTCAAAGCAGAATGTAGCAGCCGAGATCTCGGCTGAAATTGCTGCTCGGCTGGGAAGTGGACTGGATCAACTGCCGGAATCGGTAGAAGTCGCAGCCGTCAGCGATGGCGTTCTCATAAGCCTCACAGACAAAGCAAATTTTGGGATGTTTAAGACGGGCTCGGCTGAGCCCGAGCCACAACTGTTCAATCTCGTCAGTGCCATCGCGTCTGTTCTAGCAGAGCGAAACGGCTTCATTGTCGTGCGTGGCCATACCGATTCACGCCCATTCCGGAACAAGAAATATGACAACTGGCAGCTATCAACTTCGCGTGCACACTTCGCACAATATATGCTGATTAAAGGGGGGCTGGATGAGCGGCGGATCCGACGCATTGAAGGAATGGCGGATCGCAATCCGAAGATTCCAGACGATCCGGACGCAGCTGCCAATCGCCGGATTGAGATCCTGCTCGGAACTGATGACCCATCGCAATGACGAAGCTGCTTTCCACTTTGATACTACTGGTCTGTTACCTGTCCACAACCCACGCCAATGGCACCGAGCTCAACAGAAATGATTTCATCGCTCAACTGAGGCATCTTTTTGCAATGCAGGATGCTGTGGCATATGGCGACCGACAGGCTATCGAGGGGCAACGCCAGGTTCTAGCGGAACTGACCAAGTTTATGCCGCTCGGGCTTCCTGAACCCCGTTCCACACCAAACATAACCGGAGCGCTAGCAGCATATATCTTCAGCGGAGGTCAGCCTGCTGATGTCGAAAGTTACGTGAAGAAGCAAGAATTGGTGGGTCAGCGTAAAGAACTGCTGCAGGGTGCTGCTGCGTATATGCGGGGGCACCTTGATGACGCCCGAGCCAATCTGGCATCGATCGACCCTCTGACACTTCCACCGGCTTACGGAGGAAGAATTGCTCTCACGAAGGCAATGCTTTCCGACCTGCGCTCCGCCAATCGTCAGCGCTACCTTTCGATTGCCATAGCCTTGATGCCGGGAACATTAGTCGAGGAGGCGTCACTTCGCCGATCCGTCCTATCCTTCGCAGAGCGCGGCGATGCCACGCAATTCTGGCGGCGTACCGAACGATACATCAGACGGTTTCACAAATCAGTCTATGCCGAAGAGTTCCTCTCGGGTCTGGCCAGATGGGTAATTGAGTTCCACCGTGATGGCCGTATGGAAGGACTCGACGAACTTGACCGCCTCTATGCTTCCCTTCCCGTCAATCGTAGACGGCTGCTCTACTTGCAGCTTGCCCGTGGTGCGACAGTGGCAAACGTTCCTGACCTCGCTCAGTTGGCAGGCCGCCGTCTCTTTCGCCTTGCTGTGGATGGAAGTTCTGAACAGGCGCTGGGCTCACTCTATACTTGGGCATTTGCAATCTCCGAACCCGCCACTGATTTAGCGAACGCACGACTCCTTTTGATTGACCGCAACCAGGTGGAAGGAGTGGATCGTGCGATCTTGGATGCCGCTTTGGAGGTCATCAATCTGATACGCACGCCGGCAGAGTCTCCCGTGTCTATGCTGATTACAGAAAATGAATTGCCGAAGGATCTGCGGCTCCTTGAAGAACGGGCTTCCGCCGCGATGTCTTCAGCGGAGGCATTACTAGGCCCGCAATGAAGCTTGCAGCGCTCGACTTCAAAGCGGAAGGAAATGCGGGGATCTGGGAAAACCGCCGCGCCGGAGCCATCACAGAACGGAGTAGTGCTCCGGTGGAAAAGATGTTCTCCGAGTTCATGGTAACTACAGCGAAGCACGAGACGGACTTGTCGGGTGCCGAACATGAGGGGAGTGCGCGCGAGGTCGACGACAACAGATCAATTCCGGTTGATGTAGGACACCTGGGGCCAATCCGGTCGAAACTCCCGATAGAAGAGGGCGTTGACAACCAACCGAAGGTCATCGGTCATGGTACCACAAGACAATCCGAGATTGTCCCTCACAGTAAGAGTGGCACCGCAGGAATGGTTGAACGCCAAAGTCACCATACGCACCGAAGTCTTCTGATCCATAGTGATGATTCGGTAGAAAGATATCATCCTCAAAAGACGCTCTGTCGACGTGACCAGGACTCGGACAACGTCCATGAGCAGATCGGCATGACGCGAAGCACAGCTCATCCTATCCCGCCACCATCAAGCCCGCTAAGTGCCACTTCGCAGTACGTGATACCGAATGCTGCGGACCTCAACCTCCAGAGCCCGACGCAGGCCGCAAAACAGATTCTTGCTCATCTGGCTAAGCCCGTCGTTGAACTATGTCATCTCTCCATACGCAACCATCGGGTGGGTCATCACCGGCAACTGACGTTTGGTCTATATCCGGTACACCTGGGCGAAATTCAGATTAGGCTGCGTCTTGAAGGCGGACGACTGTCCGTGGTGATCGTGCCTGAGTTAAAGCAGACAGGTGATCTCCTGCAACAGGATGTCAATATGCTGAGATCTGCGCTCTCAGGAACCGTTGCAGGGGCGGCATCTACTGACATCGCCGTTTCAGTTGGATTGAGCCCGCACAATCTACCTTCGACATCCGAGCAATCTGGAACCGCCCCTCAACTCCCCCATGGAACGACCTTCCCAGGAGGCGAAAACCTTGGACAAAGAGATGGCCAGCACACAGGAGCCAATCGAGATGAAGCATGCTCTAAGAGTAAAACAGAGGTTCACGAGTCGACTACGTGCGGGCGGCACTCTGATGATTCTCTTATGGTGCTTTGATGCTAGAGTCGCTCAAGCCGAATCCCACTTGGGTATCTGCGAACAACAGATGGCCGCAGTTGCTCGAACGCAGGCCATTCCACTCGGCGTTCTCTATGCGGTCGCCATGACGGAAACTGGGCGAAGGGGGCTACTCCAACCCTACGCCCTGAACGTCGAAGGCAAATCAATATTGGCGAAATCCAGGGCCGAGGCCGTGGATGAATTCATTCGTGCGAAGCGGTCAGGCGCGAAGCTGATCGATCTCGGCTGCATGCAGGTGAACCATCACTATCATGGTGGTGAGTTTCGATCAGTGGAAGACATGCTGGATCCGGGTATGAACGTGACCTATGCCGCGCGCTTCCTGTTAAGACTGCGCGAGAGAGAGGGAAGTTGGACGATGGCGATCGCCCGGTATCATGCCGGCCCCGACAACAATCCCGCTCAACAGCGATACATCTGTGCCGTGATAGGCAATCTGGTCTCAACCGGCTTTGGCAATTGGACGCCCGCCGCGAGGGCATTCTGCCACAGATCGAATTAGCGGATACAGGCCTGCACAAGTAATTGGTTGCAAGTTGAAATTGATTTGTTGAAGTGGGAAACGGGCATGAGTCTATACGGCATCATGAGAACGGGTGTTTCAGGAATGAACGCTCAAGCAACGCGTCTGTCCACCGTTGCCGAGAACGTCGCGAACGTCAACACGACGGGTTACAAGCAATCGTCTTGCGAGTTCTCGAGCCTGCTGCTGTCAACGTGCCCGGGAGGTTATGAATCAGGTTCGGTCCTGACGGCAATTCGCAACCATGTATCAGCCCAGGGCAGCCTTCACGATACGGCCTCGGACACTGATCTTGCAATCATTGGGGATGGGTTCTTTGTCGTTGCGGACAACAACTCAGCGCCAGCGCTCAGCCGCGCAGGGTCTTTCGTGGCAGACGGAACGGGCAATCTGACGAACGCCGGGGGCTTTACACTTCTAGGTTATCGCCTTGATCCGGAGCTTCCAGCGATAACAATCAATGGATATTCCGGCCTTACGCCCGTCAATTTTGAGGAGTTGGCATTGTCCGCCACCGCATCCACCGGTGGCTCCATTGTCGCCAATTTACCATCAACGTCAGCTGTCGTTGATCCAAGCGTCCTTCCCTCGCTGAATGCGAATACATCGTCCTACTCTGCCAAGTCCTCCTTGTTGACATACGACAATCTAGGCGGAGAGGTGAAGGTCGACTTCTATTTTGCAAAGATCGCTGAAAATGAATGGGAGATCGCAGCCTTCGATTCAAGCGGGTCATCGGTCAATGGATTTCCTTATTCCAGCGGACCGTTGAGTACCATGACTCTCACATTTGATCCGGCGACTGGTGGAGTGGCGCCTGGGAGCCAAACAGAACTGCAATTTGTCATCCCCAATGGTGCGGATTTCACACTTGATTTGTCCGGCATGTCACAGCTGGCAACCGACTACGTCGTTCTCTCGGCCGATGTGAACGGCAATCCACCAAGCGGCGCCGATTTTGTCGAGATCAATAGCGATGGCTTCGTATATGCCACGTATGGAAACGGTACGCGAGTACCGGTATACAGGATACCCTTGGCTCACGTTGAGAGTCCGGACATGCTCGATCCGGCGGCTGGCAACGTGTACCGAACGACAACTGATTCCGGAGATGTGCAAATCGGATTTCCCGAGACGGGACCTCTCGGAAGCATTCGTTCCGGAGCGCTGGAGCAGTCTACGGTTGATCTGGCGACCGAACTGACGTCCATGATCGACGCACAGCGAAGCTATACAGCAAACTCAAAGGTATTCCAGACCGGCTCCGAGTTGATGGATGTACTCGTCAACCTGAAACGCTAATTGGTCAGTCGCAAGCGGAACCCCCATGTCATCCCTCTCATCGGCGCTGGACCATGCCCTGTCGGGGCTGATGACGACGGCATCACGATCGGCCATTGCGTCCCGGAACGTGACGCAAGCGCAAAATGAAGACTACACTCGTAAATCAGCCAGTGTATTGTCTCTGCCAGGCAGCGGAGCAACCTTATCCGCGGTCAGAAGGAGCATTGACCAGCAACTCCTGGAAAAAGCGATTGAAGCGAGTTCCATCAGTGCGGCGAGGCAGATCACGGTTGACGCATTTAATCGATTGAGCACAGCAATCGGCGAAGCCGGAGACGGATCTTCGCTTGCAGGAACTCTCGCCACATTGCAGGGCAGCCTAAAGGACTATGACTCCGACCCATCGAACGATGCTTTTGGCATAACAGTTGCCTCTGCAGCAGCAGCTGTCGCCAACAGGCTTTCCGCGATAGCCGCAGAAATTTCTGCTGTCCGCAACGACGCAGATCAGCGCATGGCGGATTCTGTCGGTCACATCAATGCTCTTCTTGACCAGTTTAAAGTTGTGAACGAGGCCATCGTCCGGGGCAATGGCTCGTCGTCGGATTTGGCAGACAACCTGGATCAGCGCGACAGCATTCTCAAACTCTTGTCTGCGGAAATTGGAATCCGGACCTCGGTTGGGTCTTCCAACGACATGTCGATCTTTACGGACAGTGGAGTCGTACTCTTTCAGGGCAGTGCTAGAGTTGTCAGGATGCAAGATGCTTACGGACCAAGAACTGGAGGATCGGTTCTTGTCGATGGTGTCCCCATCACTGGCCCAGGCGCTGTGATGCAAGTTCATGAAGGTCGTCTTGGGGCGCTCGCCGGAATTCGCGATAGCTTCGCGCCTGCGCTCGGAAGGCAGATGGATGCCATCGCGTCCGGGCTGGTCCAGAAGTTTGCGGAGAGCCCAAACGATCCATCCCTTGGCCTTCCCGCCGCCCCCGGCTTGTTTGTGGGGACGGTGCCTCCCTTTGTGCCAACGGAAGGTGAAATCATCCCCGGGCTTTCGCTGCGATTTGGAATCAATCCAGCGGTGGACTCAGACACGGGCGGAAACCCTCACCTTATTCGCGACGGCGGACTCGCTGGCTCTGCGTATGTCTACAACACCTCTGGCCACGCGTCATTTCAGGACCGTCTCCACGCGCTCTCGGCTGCGCTGGAAACGTTGGGCCAGATCGACCCGTCCTTAGGATTCGGATCCGAAGGGAGCATTCGTTCAATAGCGGGCCAGTCGGCCGGGTGGACCGAGAGCCGCAGACAATCAGCACAATCAGACGCGGATGTTGCCGGAGCAACCGCCTCAAGGGCGGCGGAATCCCTTTCGCGGATTGCGGGCGTGAGCATCGACGAGGAGATGGCATCTCTTCTCGATCTCGAAAAGACTTACCAGGCATCAGCCAAGATCATCACTGTCATTGATTCAATGCTCGCCAACCTTCTGGACGTCGTGGGCTAAAATGGTTGCTCTTGGCTTTCCGACAGTCTTGCTCTCGTCCAAACCGCGCACGGCCATCGGCGGTTTGCAGCAAAGGCTCGCATCTGCTCAAACAGAGATCGCAACTCAGCGCAAAGCGGATATCGGATTGCACCTGGGAGCTGCAACGGCGAGATTCGTCGACTTGAACTGGCAACTCGCCGAGCTCGACGGTCAGAAGCTACGAATTTCGGCAGCGCGAAACCGCGCCGAGGCAACTCAATCGACACTCGAAAGTATCAGGTCTTTGACCGGTGATTTTCTGGAGACGCTTGCTGGCGCCCGGGGCGCAGCGCTGGGTCAGGATATTGCGGGTCAGGCGGCTAGCGGCTCTATCGCGAGCCTTTACAATCTACTGAATGCGGAGTTTGGGGGAGTCAAACTCTTCGGAGGCTTGAATTCTCAGACTAATCCAATGCCAGACTATGAAGGCGGGTCTGGTCAACAAGCGGTAAGGGATGCATTTGCAGCCAATTTCGGATTCGCTCCTTCGGACCCAAGCGCAGCTTCGATCACACCAGATCGGATGCTCGACTTCGTGAATGGTGCATTCGCAATACTCTTCGATGAGGCCAACTGGCAGACCCTCTGGACAGAAGCTGCGCCCAAGAACGCCACAGTCATGTTGTCGAACGGACAGCAAGTCGAAGCTTCAAGCAGCGCTACAGCCGGATTTGCAGTCAGCCTCACACAGGCATTTAGCATGATGCTCGAGCTCAGTCAGGGACCGCTACGGCAGGATGCCTTCGCCGCACTTGTCGACACCGCGCTGTCAAAAATGTCCGGCGCGCAGCAAGAACTGATCGCCGAACAAAGTCGCATGGGCCTCGCGCAAGAGAGGCTGACGGCAGCGGAAGCTGAGCGGGATACAAAATCTGTCACGGCAAAGAAGGCGATTGAAATGATGCAAGGTGTCGATACTTACGCGCTCGCGATGAAGGTCAATACACTTACCACGCAATTGGAAGCATCTTACGCTCTGACCGGAAGGTTGAGCCGGCTTTCGCTCCTCGCGTACATCTAGAGAACACAGAGAGCAGGAGATCCATTCTTGGGTGCAATGTTCCATTCGCTCTACGTGGAAGCATTCGCAGACACACAAAAAGATTCCCGGAAGATCGAGCGGGAGGCCTTTGAGAGGTCATTGATGCTTCTGAAATCCGCCCAGTCCAGAGGTCCCGCCTCTCGCGAAGCAATCGAGGCCATTCATTATGTCAATCGCCTGTGGACCCGTCTCATGGAGGATCTGGCGTCTGAAGGTAATGGCCTTCCTGATGAGCTGCGTGCGAGTCTAATCTCCGTGGGCATCTGGGTGTTGCGCCGGACAGACGACATTCGTCTTGGAAAGGTGAGTGATTTTTCTGCCTTGATCGACGTAACCCGGTCCATCAGCAAGGGATTGGAAGCTGAACTGCCATGCTAATCAACCTGAAGCGCGGCGAGAAGCTTTATGTCAATGGTGCGGTGTTGAAAGTCGACCGCAGGACATCCATAGAATTCTTGAATGACGTTTCCTTCCTCCTTGAGAATCATGTGATGCAGGCCGAGGATGCATCAACCCCCTGCCGGCAGCTCTATTTTGTCGTTCAGACCATGCTCATGGACCCAGCCAATGCCGGGCTGACAGCAGAACTCTACAAGCATCTGTCGGGTCGACTCAGAGGTAATGACGAGGACGGTCACCTCATTGAGGTTTTGGACGTTGCTGACAAAAAAGTATTGGGCGGACGCTACTTCGATGCGCTGAAGCAACTTCGGCTCTCATTTGCCATTGAGGAGAGTAAGGCCGGTTTTGCGAATAATTCGGGAGAGAGGACAGTTTCATGATGATCTCATCACTAAACATCGCAGCGACAGACGGCGTCTCGGCGGCAGCCGAGAGCCACGCTAAAGCTAACATCAATTATGACGCCTTCCTCAATCTGCTAATCGCGTCGATGAAGAACCAGGATCCGACCCAACCCAATGATCCATCGGAGACATTATCTCAGCTGGCTTCATTCTCAAACGTCGAGCAATCGCTCAAAACGAATGAAAAACTTGATCAACTTCTTTCCGTGATGACGGCCGGCCAAGCAGCATCGCTCATTGGCCGCGAAATCACGTCACTCGATGGTTTGAAATCGGGCCTTGTCCAGAGTGTCGAGATCCATGATGGAAACTCCGCCGTGCTGTTACAGAGCGGCGAGCGAATCGAACTCAATATACCGGTTCGGATTGGTTGAAAATGAATGAGTCTGATGCCCTCGGTCTTGTCCAGAATGCAATCTGGTCGGTCATTGTCGGGGCGGGGCCCGCTGTGGCTGCCGCCACCACTGTCGGCATCATCATTGCGCTCCTGCAGGCTCTGACCCAGGTGCAAGAAGCCACTTTGACATTCGTCCCGAAGATTCTCGCGATTTTTGCCGCGATGTTGTTGTTGGCTCCGGTTGCCGCTGCGCAGCTGATGGCGTTTACGGAGGAAGTGTATTCACGCATTGGTTCTGGATTCTAGGTTCGGCCAGCGTGGCAGCCGGATGTTCTCGATAAAGTGGGATCGAGCGACATGACGGATACGACACGTCCAGAGAGCTCAATCTCCAATTCCCGAGATGTGCGAGACATTGGCTTCGCCATCGGCATTGTATCGATTCTGGTGGTGTTGTTCCTTCCTGTTCCGCCGCTCTTGTTGGATCTTGGGCTGGCTCTCTCCATTTCGTTCTCAGTGCTGATACTGATGGTGTCGTTGTGGATTGTCCGACCGCTTGATTTCTCCGCCTTTCCAACCGTGCTTCTTATCGCCACGATGATCAGGCTGGCCTTGAATGTCGCGACCACAAGGCTGATCCTTTCGGAGGGCCATCAGGGCCCAAACGCAGCCGGTCATGTGGTTGGAGGGTTTTCGACCCTGGTTATGAGCGGTGACTTCGTGATCGGAGTGATCGTCTTCATCATACTGATTACCATTAATTTTCTGGTCATCACCAAGGGTGCATCCCGCATTGCCGAAGTCGGAGCACGCTTTACGTTGGATGCAATACCTGGAAAACAGATGGCGATTGATGCCGATCTGTCAGCGGGCCTAATAGATGAGCGCGAAGCACGTGTGCGGCGTTCAGAGCTCGAGCAGGAAAGCTCATTCTATGGGTCTATGGATGGTGCGTCCAAGTTTGTGCGTGGAGATGCGGTAGCCGGGCTCATCATCACTGGCGTGAATATCTTCGGCGGCATCGTGATTGGCGTGGTTCGTCACGGACTCACATTTTCTCAATCGGCAGATATTTACACCAAGCTGTCGGTCGGTGATGGGTTGGTGACGCAGATCCCAGCCTTGATTGTATCACTCGCGGCTGGCCTACTTGTATCCAAGGGCGGCAATCGCGGAGCCGCCCAGGAGGCAGTGTTTCGACAACTCGGGGGATACCCGCGCGCGCTTCTGGTTGCATCAATGCTCCTCGGGGGGATGGCGCTCGTCCCGGGCTTGCCACTGCTGCCATTTGCAACGCTATCGATCGTCATGGCCGCAACTGCGATCGCAATAAGACGCCAAAGAGCGAGTATTGAGAAGGCCGAAGCCGAGAATGCTAGGGAGGCAGCAGCGAACCGCAAGCAGGAAGAGCGCAACTCCGTCAAGGAATTGCTCAAGACGGCAGAACTGGAATTGCGGCTTGGACGTCAGATATCAAGCGCGATGATGATATCACATGGAGAACTCTCCCACAGAGTCGCAAAGATGCGACGCCGCTTTGCGCAGGAATACGGATTTGTCATTCCTGAAATCCATCTCAATGACGATCTCGCAATCCCGCCGAAGAGTTATACGATCAGCATTCATGGAACAATTGCCTCCGCCTTTGAACTTCGGCTTGGCGAAGTCATGGTTATCCCGGGGGCAAAGCCGCAGCCCTCACTGCCTGGCGAACTGGTGCAGGAACCGGCATTTGGCCTGGAGGCTCTGTGGTATCCCGAGGTGTTCGCCCCTGAACTGAGGATCAATGGGTATCAGCCGATTGACTGCATGTCGGTCATGCTCACTCATCTCTCCGAGGTGATACGCAGCAATCTTGGGCATCTGCTGTCTTACAAGGATCTTCGGTCGCTGACAGATCGCTTCGATCCTGAATACAAGAGGCTACTGGATGAAACATGCCCCGCCCTCCTCTCCTATTCGGGGCTACAGGCCATTCTCAAGATGCTGCTGACGGAGCGGGTTTCGATTCGGAATCTCCACCTCATATTGGAAGCAATAGCGGAAGTTGCGCCGCACATTCGAAAGCCGGAACTCATTGTGGAACATGTCCGGCTAAGATTGGCTCAACAGATTTGCGGCGACCTCGGACAAAATGGAACACTGCGCATTGTCAGACTTGGAAGCCGCTGGGACCTGTCCTTTCTCCAGAGTCTGAAGCGCGACGGAAAAGGTGAGGTCATCGAGTTTGATATCGATCCCAGGCTGATCGAGCAGTTTGCCGTCGAGGTCAACAAGGGGCTCAAGGAGCATATTGATCATGGCGAGCCCTTCGCGCTGGTAACAGCACCAGAAGCAAGACCCTACGTCCGTATGATCGTTGATCGGCTCTACCCGAATGTTCCGGTTCTCTCCCACGTGGAGATTTCGCGAGGGGTCCGCATAGACGTCGTTGGCACACTGTCGTGACCGCAGAACTTCTGAACTGGGCCATTGCCGTCTTTCTGGTTTTCTGCCGTGTAGGGGGGTGCATGATGCATGCTCCCGGACTTTCCGGGCAGCGCATTCCTATGCAGTTTCGTTTGTTACTTGCTGTCGGCTTGTCCGTCGAGCTCGGTACGCTGATAGTCAACGAAAGAGACCATCAGCTGTTCTCATGGAGTGCAGATCAGAAACTGATCGCGATCATCGCAGAGCTGTTCGCCGGCATCTTCATTGGAATGCTAGCTCGACTGTTCATCGTCTCTGTCCAGTTTGCGGCGACAGCCGCAGCAGCGTCAATAGGATTGGCAGGAATTCCGGGGGTGCAGCTGGATGCAGAAGAGAGCGGTTCGCCTCTTTCAACGCTGGCAAGCCTGACTGCCGTCACGTTGATCGTGATTTTGGACCTGCATGCGGAGATGATCCGTGCGCTTGCAGACAGCTATTCCATGTTGCCGATTGGTGACCCACTCTCAATCGGATGGGCGTCCTCTTCGCTATCGGATCTCCTCTCGGGAACGACCATGCTGGCGCTGAGATTGGCCGCACCATTTCTGGTCTATGGCATTGTGGCGAACGTAGCGGTTGGGCTTGCGAACAAGTTCAGCCCACAGGTCACGGTCTACCATTCAACCACAGGGATCGTCATGATGACAGGACTGATACTTCTGTGGCTTGCGATCCCCGAATGGTTCCGTGCATTCAGCGAAGAATATCGCGCCTGGCTCCTGGAGGGCGGCCTATGACGAAGAAAAAGCCAAGGTTGATGCGCCTGAAGAAGGCATTGCTGACCAAGCAAGACGTTCTGGAACAACAGTTTGCGAGCTACCAGCGGCATCTCCTCGAGGTTCAGGACGAGACCGGGAAGATCGAATCAGCAATGGCACGACCGGCCGTCATGATGTTCGACGTCTGGCGTTCAGGCACCTCCCGGATAGATGCTTTGCGTCAAAAGGAATCCGCAATGCGTCATGAGCTTCGTACTGTTGTTCAAGAGATGGCCTGCGTAAGGAGCCAACTGCGCAGGACAGATGCCACTCTCGATGAGATCGCATCCGTGGAGGGACGAAAGGCCCTATTGGACAGCCTTTCGGAATATGTTGCCACGCAGCTGGATTGACAAGGCTACGGCAAGCTCAACCTGTTGTATTGGGCGGGAAAAGGAGTTGACCAATGGCGGTAAGCATTCCATCGGACCTCGTCGTTGATGTTATGAAAGCGGCAGATCCAGCCCGCCTCCGGCAGGCGGTTGCGAAGCTGTCAAAAGCTGTCGAAGGCGAAGATGCGGGGGCGATGAGTTTTCAATCGGCACTCACCGATACGCATAGCAAATCATGCCTCAACATCTTGCCGGCTAGAGAAGTACCTCCACCACAAGTCGACCGTCGGGCTGACACCACGAGACAGGGCTTTGAGCAGATGGTTTGGCGGACCCTCTACGAAACAGTACTGCCGGATGAACAGGCCGGCGTGTTTGGTGGTGGACCATCAGCAGGCATATGGCGCTCGATGGCTGCCGATCAACTTGCAGCCGTTGCCTCGAAACATACCAATCTCGGCGTACTGAGCAGCTTCGACAGTGGACGATCCACGACCCCCAGGGAGATGATAACCAGCGCGCCGTTGTCGGGCTGGCCATACTTCTCAACTTCACAAATTCGCAGCTACGCGGGCTAGTATCATGCATAGTGGAGAGAATGGCCAGCGCGGCCGAGGCCCGGACATCCCTTCATCGGCCTTTGCTCTGACGAGCGCCATTCGCAAGGTAACCAAGGTTCTTGCCGAAGAAAATGAATGTCTTGCGAACAACCGCGTAGGCAGTCACGGGAATTTCACCTTGCTTAAGAATGAAGCGCTTCGCGAATTGCTGGCCGCTCAAAGATCAGGTTACGCAGAACAAACGCTAGGAGCTTTCCGCGAAGAACTCCTGATCATCAAACAACTCCTCGCAACGAATGCCCGTCTCCTGAAGATACATATCCGTGCCCTCGGTGACGTAACTGACATCATCATAGGAGGACTGCGCGCTGCTGAGTCGGACGGAACTTATTCGCGGCGCGGCGTAGCAGGATGAGGGCCTGAGTCATGTTTCGCCTCGCTGGTCTAGGAGTCTGGGTCATTCTCGTAACAGCAGCCGCAACGTACGGATCCGTTCTCTTCTACCATGCGTCCCAAGTGTCTGGGGATGCTGAGACCGCTGACCTCGGTGTTGAAGAACTCAAGACTGACATGACTTCGGTACCTGTGATCCGCAACGGAGAGGTAATTGGATATGTTATCATTCAAATGTCATTTCAGGCCGATCGCAGGCTACTGCAAGAGCTGCATGTCGAGCCCTCACCCTATCTCATAGATGCCGCCTTTCGCACAATCTTTAGCAGCGATGCCGTCGATTTTCGCCGCCTGCGGAGAAGCGACCTCGACCGGTTGACGTCGGAGATCACACGCGTGTCGAATGCGCAGTTCGGCGAAGCTCTGATCCGCACAGTCCTTATTCAGCAGCTCAATTTTGTGCGAAAGGAAGACATTCGAACGAACTGGATAAAGAGCGGTCAGGCAAGCACTGGACATGAGTAACGGTCCAGCCGGGACAGCTATGAATGGCAATCCAGTTTGTGATTCTCAGATCTTAATCTTCATTTCGGAGCTGAGTCGAGCGGAATTGCCGACCGCAGAGGAGATGATTGCTGTTGCCGAGTTCATGAGGCTTTCAAGAGATCCTCAACTCCTCCATGCCTACATAAACCAAAAGAGAGACGGTGGAGGGCACTGCACGGGAAGATTGAACTGGCAAGATACGACCGCCCGGTCGATGGCTGATTGTGCGATTAGCCTCTCGTCCGCCGCTACTCCGCCGCATTGGAAGCCATCTGCCAGAGTCGACTGGAGTGGCGGATCTGACGCGTGGTTCTGCGGAGCACACGACCCGCTTCCCATTGCTTTTGAAGCGACCACCGACGACAAAGAGTTAGCAGTCGGATTCAATGGCCAGGCGAACCGTTGGCACAATTCAACTGCGGACGACAGTGCCAAGTCTGGCCGGTCGCTCAGGTTGTTCTGGATCATCGATATCGTTCTGCGTGTAATGGGATTTCGATGATGTGTTCTGGAGGATTGACAGGCCGTCGCGATGGATCAACCCCATGAATTGGAGTGGCGCGTTGGTTACTGTTTGAAACGAAAGTGTTTCAAGGCGGCCAGCCAAAGATCGATAGCGACGATACTCCAATCCAGGCACTCGCAAGACGTCGTATTGAACAGGTTGCAACTCGTGCATTGCTTGGGGCTGGCTTGAGAGGCAGAGATCGTGCCCAAACTTAGCCTGGATTGTGGGTTCAGAGAACAGCATGCGAATCATACTCATGCTCTTGGTCCTATGTCTGGGGCTGCTTCCGGCGACGGCGTCAAACGCCCAGACTCTCGACACCAGCCGATTTCGGATTGAGTGGCAGGTGGTCAACCGGTTCCGGTTGTTCCGTGACGATCAGTTCTTTCGCCTGCATGAGAATGCGTGGCGACAGTATCTGTTACATGTGGATGGGCGGGGATTGGAAGCTGATGAGCGCAGCCGGCTCGTTGCCCAAACCTCGGTGCTGGGTTCAGAGCATGTGTTGAACGACCGTTACATCGCGTTCTCAAATATCCTCAGGAAGAACTTCGATTGGCGCGGTTGGGCCGCGCGGGACGATGCGGATACATGCTACGATTCAAAATCGCGGACATATTCAGGCTGCGGCGGAATCGGTGCCTATGTCAATCCAACCGCCCACTCCATCGAATTGTGGCTTGGGACGATGGGAGGATCAGTGCCGGAGGGCACCCGATGCGAGTGGCGCATCGACGGCAATGTGGTCGCAGTGCAATCTTGCCGGGAGCGTGTAAGCGGCCCGAATATCGTTCTTCCCTATCCT
>ERZ795053.2218-NODE-2218-length-23814-cov-9.527084_pt1 | contig 23814 bp, 19 predicted proteins | sample MGYA00375137_ERZ795053 | MGnify/ENA primary metagenome ERZ795053 (study PRJEB30182, sample SAMN05720284) | activated sludge metagenome | isolation source: Anaerobic digester | place: Hong Kong | collected 2014-12-17 ...
TTGCGTTTCCGTCTCGTTTCTGCGGGCACGCCCGCACCTTTACCGCCGCGTGCGCAGAACAGAAGTCAGCGCGGCTGTGCGCCTCCCTTCTGCGGCTTGTTCCCTCCTTCTGGTCTTGGTTTCAAGCCTATTTATAAATACAAACAACGCCCCTGCAAGCGATCAGCTGAAAAATGAAACTGTGATTGCTATGAACATTCGGCGCTTTTCTTAATCGCCGTTATTCCCATTGATTTCGTTCATATATCCGGCGGTGATTATACCCGCAGGTAATGCTACGATCGCTATACCAAATATGGCCGAAATCATGGTCACGGTACGTCCGATCGTCGATATGGGATAGATGTCGCCATAGCCCATCGTCGTTAGCGATACCGTCGCCCAGTACACTGCGTCAAAGAATGTACAAAATGAATCCGGTTCGACATTGAAAATGATAAGGGCTGAAATCACGATGTATGCCACTGCCAGCGTCCCTACCGCCAGAAAAGACCCTTTCTGTTTTTTAAATACGGACGTTATAATTTGAAAGCTTTTTGAATACCGCAGAACCTTAAATACTCTAAATACCCTGCATGCGCGAATCAGCCGTAGAATTCTCAGAAGCTTGAAAGTACTGCTGAGCAGCGTGACGGACGGTAGAATGGAGACCAAGTCGATGATCGCCATAAATGAAAACGGATATCGGATAAAAGACGTTACGGATTTCTTCCCGTATTTGTAATCCGCCGTACACAATCGCAGCAAATAGTCGATTATAAAGATCGTAACGGCAGCTTTGTCGGCAATATTGAACGCTTGGTTGTCCTGCTTAAATGCCAACGGCAAAATGCTTGCCGCTATTACGACCATCATGAAATAGTCGTAAACACTGCTCCAAAAATCCATGCCGTCCGATCGTTCGATGATTTCATAAATTCTCTTGCGCATCAAAAATCCCATCCTCATTAAAAACAGTGATGAAACCATTATATCATTTGTAATTAACTTTCTATATGAGTTATTCCCGCTGAATTGGCTTGTGTGACTGAAAAAATCAGCTTCCTCAGTGTCCTCCACAAACAAAAATTTCAAGCTATATACAAACCCTAAAAAATTAAAAAGTGGCCAGCGATCAAACAAAGCTAAAAACGGCAGATGGGACTTCTTTGCTCCAGTCAGGCGCGTTTGCTTGCGCTCCGCGGCTACGCAAACTGCCTTTGTCGCAAAGCCGGCCGCTCAAAAAGCCGCACCGCGGCCTTTTGTCCGCCGCCAGCGCGGCGGGCGCGGCTTCAAGTCCCTCCGCAATGACAAACCAAAGAAAATAACCACCCCTTTGGGTGGTTATTTTCTTTGGTGCGGCAGATGGGACTTGAACCCATACGCTCGCGCACACGCCCCTCAAACGTGCCTGTCTGCCAATTCCAGCACTGCCGCGCACCTTGTCATTATAGCCGCCGGACAGAACGTTGTCAATTCTTTTTCGCAAAATCCGGAGCGCGGATTTTACCCGGATTTGATCGTCTGTTTCAGCCTGTTTTGGGCGCGGTTCCCGGCCAAAAATACCGCCGTCCCGCGCCGCTGTCACACTAAGTTTATAATTATCGCCCGCATGCGTCCTTTCTTATCCGTCCAAAACGCGTTATAATATAATAAAACTTTTCCGGGAGGAAATTATGCGCTTTTCTCTGTTCACCCCGTTTTTGTCCGCCATGCAGCTGCCCGACAGCGTCGCCTTTTCGGTGGGCGGGCTCGATATCTACTGGGCCGGGCTGTTCCTTTCCGTCGGCGTGATCGCAACCATCCTGATTGCGCAGTACGAAGCCGGCAAAAAGCGCCTTCCCGCCGACACGGCGGTCGACCTCTGCATCATCGGCATCCCACTCGGCGTCGTGTTTGCGCGCATTGCGTATGTGCTGATCCACCTTTCCTACTATAAAGCTGACCCTGTGAGCGCGCTGTATTTCTGGGACGGCGGGCTCTCTCTTTATGGCGCGTACGCCGGTGTTCTGGCGGGCGTTGCGCTCTATTCGCTCAAAAAGAAGCTGGGCTTCCTGCGCCTGACCGACCTGCTTGTGCCGGGCGTTCTGATTACGCAGGCGCTCGCACTCTGGGGCGACTTCTTCGACCAGGTCGGCTACGGCACGCAGGTGACCAGCCCGCGTCTGCAGTGGTTCCCATTTGCGGTGCTCATCGAAAACCCGGACAGCATCCGCTACGCGGTGTTCTTTTACGAGTTCGTCTTCTGCGCGCTGCTGTTTGCCGCCATATGGCTGATTGTCCGCAAAAAGGCGAAACGTGACGGCGCGGCGTCGCTTTGGTATCTGCTGATCTATCCGCTTGTCCACGGCGCGTTTGAAATGCTCCGTGTAGACGGCACGGCCCAGTACGGCACGTTCGGCGCGCTGCAGATCGTCTGCGCCGCGCTGAGCGTCCTTGCGCTCGTGCTGCTCATCCTGCGCGCGCGCCGCCCCGTCCCCGCCGCAGAGGAAGCGCCGCCTGCGGAGGAAACGCCGGAAACACCATCGCCCGCGGAAGAGCCCGCAGCCGACGGCACGCCCGCCGAAGCGGAACCCGCGGCGGACGCGCCCGAAACGCCCGGCGAACCCACGCGGGACGACACAAATACGAATGAAACGGAGGCCGCCGCAGAAGGCGGCGCACCTTCCGATAAGGAGGCATAAATCTATGCGCAATTTGACCATGCTGACCGACCTGTACCAGCTGACGATGATGTACGGCTATTTCCGGGAGGGCATGCAGAACAACGAAGGTATTTTCGACCTGTTTTTCCGTCCCAAAGAGGACATCGTGTATGCGATCATGGCGGGCACGGAAAGCGTTGTGGACTACATCAACAACCTGCACTTCGGTGACGACGATATCGCCTACCTGCGTTCGCTCAACCTCTTTGACGAGGATTTTCTGAACTACCTGCGGGAGTTCCATTTCACGGGCGAGCTCTACGCCATGCCGGAAGGCACGGTGGTGTTCCCCTACGAACCGCTCGTTCGTGTGCGCGCGCCGATCATGCAGGCGCAGCTCATCGAAACCGCAATGCTCACGTTCGTCAACCATCAGACGCTCATCGCCACCAAGGCGAGCCGCATCTGTTACGCGGCCAAGGGCGACTCCGTGCTGGAATTCGGCCTGCGCCGCGCGCAGGGCGCGGACGCGGCCATCTACGGCGCGCGCGCGGCCATCATCGGCGGCTGCAATTCCACAAGCAACGTGCTCACCGGGCAGATGTTCGACATCCCCGTTTCCGGCACGCACGCGCATAGCTGGGTCATGAGCTTCCCGGATGAAATCAGCGCCTTCCGCGCATACGCAAAGGTCTTTCCGGACGCCTGCCTGCTGCTTGTGGACACCTACGACACGCTCAAAAGCGGCGTTCCGAACGCCATTCAGGTGTTCGACGAACTGCGCGCCGCGGGGCACGAGCCGGTCGGCATCCGCCTCGACAGCGGCGACCTTGCCTACCTGAGCAAGAAAGCGCGTGTCATGCTCGACGCGGCGGGCTACCCCAACGCCGTCATCGCCGCTTCCAGCGACCTGGACGAGTTTTTGATCCGCGACCTCAAGACGCAGGGCGCGCGCATCAGCGTTTGGGGCGTCGGCACGCGGCTGATCACAAGCGAAGGCAACCCCGCCCTCGGCGGCGTATACAAGATGAGCGGCGAAGTCGTCGGCGGTTCGCTCGTGCCGAAAATCAAGATTTCGGACAACCCCGCAAAGATCACCAACCCCGGCTACAAAAAAGTGTTCCGCCTTTACGGCGCGGACGGCATGGCCATCGCCGACCTGATCGCGCTGGACAACGAGACCATCGACGCAACAAAGCCGCTGCGCATCTTCGACCCCGTGCAGACCTACAAGAGCATGACGCTCACGAACTTCACCGTGCGCGAACTGCTCGTTCCCGTCTTTATCGGCGGCAAGCAGGTGTACCAGTGCCCGGATATCCACGAGATCGCCGCATATGCCAGGAAGGAGTTCGACTCCATGTGGGACGAATACAAGCGCCTGCTCATGCCGCATACGTATAAGGTCGACCTTTCGGACAGCCTCTACGACCTCAAGCAATACCTGCTGCGCGAGGCAATCGGTGCCCGCACATGAAAACCCGTCCCGCCGCGCTCATAACGGCGCTGACGCTGATCCTGCCCGTTTTCCTGTTTGCCGGATGCGTGGACGACACGCCCGTCATCGCGGGCACGCCCACGCCCGCGGCGACGGCGACGCCGCTGCCCGACCCCTTCACCGCGCAGATCACGGCGGAACCCATGCCGACCGACCTGCTCGGCAGCGAGATCCTCTCCGACGATCACTATTTTCAGTATCTTTCGTTCGGTGAAATGCGGGTGTACGAATATGAAGACGGCACGTTCCTCGACGGGGTCTGCGTCAACGCGTTCCCCCTGCCGCTCGACGGCGAGGTGGACGTCGTGTACTACACGGATTCCGGCAAGGTCTGCGGCGTCGGCAAAATCCACAACGCTCTCGGCACGACGCTGCTGGAAACCGGCACCAACGCCATATACGCCGAAATCAGCACGGACATCAGCGTGACCGCCATGGACTTCGTGCTCGAAGTCGAAACGCCGTTTCAGCCCGTGACGAGCACACCGGAGCCGTAACACTCCATCTGTAACAAAAACATCATTTACTTGCCTTGCGCATCCGCAGGGCTTATACTGTTAACGAAGCGGTAAAGCCGCTTTGCGAAATTATTTATTTGGGAGGATTCGTTACATGGCATCCAAGAAAAAGTTTTCCGTAAACGCACCGAAAAAGGTTACGTTCTGGATCTCGCTGGTGCTGGGCCTGCTCGGCGTAATCGGCGCAATCATCCCCGCAATGGCGACGTTCGCGCCGTGGATCCTTGCGCTTGGCTGGCTGCTGCTCACGCTCGGCTGCTTTGTCAAGGGGCTGTAAAAAACCTCTGCTCTTCTGTCAAAAAGACCGCCGCATTTTCATGCGGCGGTCTTTGTTCGCTTTGTGCTGTGATGCGCTTACAGCTTCTTGAGAAGCCCGGTCATGTCGTTGAACTGGTTGATCAGTTCGTCGATTTCGTCCGCCTGCGCGTGCGTGTCCGTCCAGTAGTGCTCGTCGTACCACTGCTCGTTGATCTCCTTGTAGGTCTTGCCCTGCTGCTCGACCCAGGTGTAGTACTTGAGGTTGTGGATGCGCTTGCGGGTCACATAGGTGAGCTCCTCGACATAGTCCGTGCGGATGCCGTGCAGATGCTCGGCGTAGTCCGCGGCGGCCATTTCGGCGGTGTACGCGCCGTCCGCTTCTTCCAGCTCGCGGATGCGGCTCTTGTACATCTCGGAAGAGTCCGTCAGCACGGTGAAGAGCACGTCGTGCTCGGTCAGCTCGTAATACTTGGCCATCTTGATGCAGCAGAGCATGTTCGCAATGCCGGAGATGCCCATCAGCGGGAGCAGCTTGACGAATTCCGCCGGAACGCCGACGACGTCCACAAGATATTTCTGGCCGACCGGATCGTTGAAGAGGCGAAGCAGCTTCTGGCTGTCCTCGTCGTCGATAGCGATGACCATGTCGGTGTTCTTGACGTTGTGGATCCACGGCACGTGCTTGTCACCGATGCCTTCGATGCGGTGGCCGCCGAAGCCGTTGTTGAGCAGCGTCGGGCACTGCACCGCTTCGCCGACGGCGAGCTTCGCATGCGGGAACACTTCCTTCATGTAGTCGCCCGCGGACATGGTGCCCGCGCTGCCGGAGGTGAACGCCGCGCCGAAGAGCCGGTCGCCTTCGCCCGCGATATCGCCATACACTTCTTCGATGGCGCGGCCGGTGTTGTGATAATGCCAGAGGGCGTTGCCCATTTCGTCGAACTGGTTAAAGATCACGACGTCCTTGCGGGTTGCGCGCAATTCCCATGTTTTGTCGAAGATTTCCTTCACGTTGGACTCGCAGCCCGGGGTCGCGATGATTTCGCCCGCGACGGTCTTGAGCCATTCAAAGCGCTCGTTGCTCATTTCGGCGGGCAGGATTGCGATGGAATCGCAGGCCAGCAGCTGTGCGTCGTACGCGCCGCCGCGGCAGTAGTTGCCGGTGCTCGGCCAGACTGCCTTGTTGAACGTCGGGTCGAACTGACCGGTGACCAGACGCGGCACCAGGCAGCCGAACGTTGCGCCGACCTTATGGCAGCCCGTCGGGAACCATTTGCCGACCAGCATCACGATGCGCGCTTTCACGCCGGAAAGCTCGGACGGGATTTCGATGTAGTTGACCTTGCCGAAGGTGCCGCCGAAATCCTTGGGCTCGTTATGCCAGGTAATACGGAAGAGGTTCAATGGGTTGACGTCCCACAAACCAACGCTTTTCAGCTGTTCTTTGATTTTGTCCGGGATCAGGCTCGGGTCGCGCAGCTGCGCGAACGTCGGGATAATGATTCCCTTCTCACGCGCGCGGTCGACGCAGCGCTTGAGATTATCACGGTTCATGGTCAGATCAATCATGCTATCGCTCCTAAAAAAATATTGATAGAAAGTGCTTTTTACCGATATCAGCATACAACATCGTTTCGCGTTTGTAAACCCAAAACGGCCAAAAAATTGAAATATATTTATGTATTCTAATTTTTTGTTTGGCAAACGCCCGATGCATGGCGCGCGCCGTGCGTTCAGCCCTGCGCGGCGCTCCATACGCTCCCGTAACGCGCGGCGAACGCAAGCAGAAGGTCCACCGACTCGCCGTAACTCGCTATTCCGCTGGACTGCGAATTGTGCTTCAAATACGCGTCGTTGCGCCTGTCCGCGCTCTGCTGCACCTCGCCGTCGAACGCGTCCCAGTATGCGTCGTAATCGGCCAGATCGCGCCAGACTGCGTCCCCGTACGTCTCCGCCGCGGCGATATACGCCGCCGGGTCGGCCTTGTAGAGCGCGTTGCCGGAAACGATCAGCGCGTAGATCAGCCCGGAATAGCGCACGTTCGCGTCGTCCGAAAACGCGCAGGCAAGGCAGGCCGTGAAGTCCGCCTCGTTTTCCGAGGCTATCCCCGTTTGGTGCGCCATCTCGTGCGCGGCGGCATGGTACAGCAGCAGCGGCGGCTGGTCGTCGTTGACGTTCGGCTCGGCCGTCAGCCCGACGAACACGCCCGAAATGCCCTGCACCGAAAGCCCGGTCGACCAGAACACCCTCTTTGCGCGCGTCACGTCCGCAGGAAACACGGGAAACGCAGCCGAAAGGTTCTCGTACGCCTGCGGCAGTCCGTTCAGGACGCTCTGAAGCGATTCTTCCGGCGCGAACACGCCGTTATCGTCCTCATGCAGCGTTTCGCGCAGCGCCTTTGCCTCAGCCGCCGTATCCAGCACGAACGTTTCCAGTTCGTCCGTGCTCCTCTGCCCGACACAAAGCTCCATGCGTTCGCTCAGCGGCTCGCGGAAATAGTTGAATCCCCAGGTGACGTAAAACAGGTTGAGGAGCACGCCGGCCGTCAGCGCAAGCGCAACGACGCTTTTTACCAGCCGGTGAAATCCGCTCCTTCGGACGATCCACTGCACAGTGCGCAGTAAAATCAGCCCCGCGGCAAGGAGGATCAGCGCATAAAGCAGGATTTCCGCAAGCGAAAACGGCACAAGCGACGTGGCGCGCGAAATCGCCCGCCGGATCGCCTGATAGACCGTTTCGCTGTAATATTGCTCAACCTGCGCCGCGCGTCCGTCCAATATGTCCGGCCAGCACAGGCCCAGCGCAATCAGCATGAGCGCGAGCGCAGCCGAAAACACGGTCCGCCGCCAGGACGCAGGTTTTTTACCCTTTTGTTCCATGCGCCGATTATACCATGCGATCGCGGCGGCGCAAGCGCATTTGCGCGGCGTAATCAAGGCGGACCGGTGGCGAAAATCGTCCGTCCGTGCTAAAATACTGCGAGAGGTTCATACTATGGAAATTGGAATTTCGACCGCGAGCTATTTCGGCAAGCTGCAGACCGAGGACGCAGTCCTCGATATCGGCGCGCACGGCGTGCCGGTTTGCGAAGTGTTCCTCAACTCGTTTTCGGAATACGAGCCGTCGTTTGTCGATCTGCTCTGCGAGCGGGTCGAAAAATCAGGCGTAAAGGTATTCAGCGTCCATCCGATGAGCATGCAGTTCGAACCGCAGCTCTTTTCGGTGCATCCCCGTCAGCGTGCCGACGCATGGGCGCTCTTCGAGCGCGTGCTCACCGCGGGAAAGCGCCTCGGCGCGACGCACTACGTCATGCACGGTCCTGCGCGGCTCTTCGGCGGCGTGAAAAACATCGGGCTTATGCGCATTGCGCCGATTTTTACCGAACTTGCGGCGCTGGCAAAAAACTACGGCATCCAGCTGACGCTCGAAAACGTGAGCTGGTGCGTCTTCAACGAGCCGTCGTTCGGTTCGCGGCTCCTGGACGTGATCGGCGGCGACGAACTGCGCTTCACGCTGGACGTCAAACAGGCCGTTCGCAGCGGGCACGACCCGGTCGAATACGTCCACGCGGTCGGCGAGCGCATCGTCAACCTGCATCTCTGCGACGCGACAGAACTGGAAAACGGAACCGTCCGCTACGACATGCCGGGGTTCGGCGACTACGACTTCCCCGCGCTTTTCCGCGCGCTCGCCGCGCATGGCTACACGGGGCCGGCGTTTATTGAGGTCTACAGCGATATGTATCAGCAAATCCCGGTGCTTTACCGCAGTCTTGACCGCATGCGGCGGCTGGCCGCCGTCGCTGCGGAGCCGTAACGCGCCGCACGGGCGGATTTGTTAACACATATCCGCTGAGGCCGTCAAAAAACTTGTTTTTTGACGGGATAACCGTTCTTTGCCTCTCGCTCTTCGGGCGTCCGGGCGGCAAAGAACACAAAGAAACCGCCCGTTCCGGGCGATCCGTTCCGCCGGATGAACCGGCGCAGCCGGAAAAACGGGTTAAGGGCTGTGGCCCTTAACAATCCCGGAGACTTTTTTGACAAGCTGGGCGGATTTGTTAACACATATCCGCTTTTTAAAAACGCCCGGCTATGATATGATGAAATGACACCAACGGGAGGCAAAAATAATGATGGAACGATATAGGGACGAATCCTGGCGGCAGTCCATGCGGCTGCGCCTCGACTTCAACAATATGATGTCCGATCATCTCGGCAAACGCGGGCTTTACCGCCGCGAAGTCGAGACCATGCAGCCGCAGATCGACCGGGCAATCGTCAACATGCGCGCAAAACGCCCGCTCATGCGCTGGCGCGAACTGCCGTATAATCAGGACGAGGTCGTAAAAGCGCTCCTCGAAACTGCGGAGGAAATCCGCGGCAAGTTCGAGAATTTCGTCGTACTCGGCATCGGCGGCAGCGCGCTCGGCCCCATCGCGGTGCAGCAGGCGCTCAACCACCTGCACTATAACGACCTGCCCGCGGAAAAGCGCGGCGGGCCGCGTCTGTTTGTCGAGGACAACATCGACCCGGAGCGCATGGCCGCGCTGCTGGACGTCATCGACGTGGAAAAGACCGCGTTCAACGTCATCAGCAAATCCGGCGGCACGTCCGAAACCATGAGCCAGCTTCTGATCATCTCCTCGCTGCTGCACGAAAAGCTCGGCAAGGACATCAGCACGCACCTCATCGCCACGACGGACGAATCCAAGGGCAACCTCATCAAGATCGCCCGTGCGGAAAACCTGAAAACCTTCGTGATTCCGGAAGGGGTCGGCGGTCGTTTTTCGGAGCTCTGCCCGGTCGGCCTGCTGGCCGCCGCGGTCTGCGGCATCGACATCCGCGAGATGCTCGCCGGCGCGGCGTTTATGGACGAAATCTGCGACACCCGGCGGGACGTTTGGAAAAACCCCGCGTACATGATGGCGACGCTTCAGGTCGCGAGCATGCAGCGCGGCTGCAACGTGAGCGTCATGATGCCGTATGCGGACTCGCTGCGCTACATGGCGGATTGGTACGCCCAGCTCTGGGCGGAGTCGCTCGGCAAGCGCACGGACCTGGACGGCAAGGTCGTCAACGCGGGTCAGACCCCGGTCAAGAGCCTCGGCGTGACCGACCAGCATTCGCAGGTGCAGCTCTACACGGAAGGCCCGTTCGACAAGGTCGTTACCCTGCTCGCTGTCGAGCGTTACCACGAGGAAACCATGATCCTCGACGGGTATTTCGACGTGCCGGACGTTTCGTTCCTCTGCGGGCACACGCAAAACGAGCTCATCGCCGCCGAACTCAAGGCCACCGAATACGCCCTGAGCAAGAGCGGGCATATGAATATGACCGTCCGCATGCCGGAGGTCAATGCCTTCACGGTCGGCCAGCTTCTTTTCCTGTTTGAAATGGCGACCGCGTTTGCGGGCGAACTGCTCAACATCAACGCGTTCGACCAGCCCGGTGTGGAGGAAGGCAAAAAAGCCACCTACGCGCTGCTGGGCAAGCAGGGCTACGACGAAAAACGCGCCGAGCTCGCCGCCGCCGCGGAAAAGAGCGAGCGCTATATCGTCTGATGCCGCCGCTTGTCCGTACGCTCACCCCGGACGACCGGGCGGAAGCCAAAGCGATCTGGCGGGCGCGTTTCGACGATTCCCCCGCCTTTACCGACTGGTTTTTCACCGAGCGTTTCTCGCCGGAGACTTCTTTCTGCGCGGAAGAAAACGGAACGATCGTAAGCATCGCGCACGGCTCGCCCATGCGGCTGAACGTGCGCGGCGTTTCGCTGCCCGCCATGATGGTTTCCGGCGTGGCGACCCTGCCCGGAAACGAAGGCCGCGGCCTGATGAAGCGCGTGATGCGCGCGCTGTTGGAGCACTGCTATGAGCGCGGCATCCCGCTTGCGTTCCACACGCCTTCGCATTTTTCAATTTACCGCGCCATCGGCGAATTCCCCTGTTCGGACGCGCGGCTCTACAAAAAGCCGGCCGTGCCCGCCGTCCCGGTCGAATGGGACGACATGCCGTCCGCGGAAGAACTGCTGGACGTATACCGCGCGGCAACGGCGCACTACAGCGGGTGCGTTTTGCGCGACACACTGCAGATGGAGCGCCGCATGTGCGATTTACTCTGCGACGGCGGGCGGTTTCTTTCGCTCCGCGTCAACGGAACGCTGGAAGGCTATCTTTTTGCATCGCCGGACGAAACCGGGTTTTACTGCGAGGAAGCGCTCTGCCGCACGCCGGACGCCTATCCCGCGCTGGTTTCCCGTCTGCCGAAGGGTACGCGCGTGAAACTCCCGCCGGACGCTTCCCTGCCGGGCAGGCGGTATGCGCAGGGCGTGCTCGTCCCCGTTGACGTCTCGTATCTGCTCAAAACCCTCTGCGGCAGGCCGGAGGCGTTCACACTCCGCGTGCTCGATCCATTCCTTCCCTGGAACGATGCGGTGTTCGACGGCGCGGGCCGCCGCACGGACGCACCGCCGACCGACACGCTCTCTTCCGGGCGGCTTTCGCAGTTCCTCTGCGGGTATCTGCCGTTTCGGGACGTGTTCGGCGAATGCACCTGTTTCTGCGCGGACGAGTACTGACGGGCGAATCTTTCTTTGTGTTTTCCCCGATATTTTACCGATAAGGAGCATTTTTTACTATGTACGACATCGTTTCCCTCGGCGAACTTTTGGTGGACTTTACCGAAAGCGGTCTTTCACCGGCCGGCATGCGCCTCTTTGAGCAAAACGCGGGCGGCGCGGTCACAAACCTCGTCTGCGCCGCGTCCCGCTGCGGCGCGAAAACCGCGTTCATCGGCAAGGTCGGCAACGACATGCACGGGCATTTCCTCAAGCAGGCGATGATTGACGCGGGCGTGGACATGCACGCGCTGGTCGAGGCGGACGACGTTTTTACCACGCTGGCGTTCGTAGCGCTGGCCAAGAGCGGCGAGCGCGAGTTTTCCTTTGCGCGCAAACCCGGCGCGGACACATGCCTGCGCTCGGACGAGCTGGACATGGAGATGCTCAAAAACACGCGCATTTTCCACACCGGTTCGCTTTCGCTCACCGCTGAGCCCGCGCGCGCTGCAACCTATGAAGCGATCGACGTCGCCAAGGCCGCGGGCGCAATCATTTCCTACGACCCGAACTACCGCGCCTCCCTCTGGCAGAGCCGCGAGCAGGCGCTCACGTACATGCGCTCGCTGGCCTGTTCGGCGGACATTATTAAAATTTCCGACGAGGAACTGCCGCTGATTACCTGCGAAACCGATCCCGACAAAGCGGCGGACGCGCTGATCGACATTGGCGTGCGTGTCGTGGCCGTCACGCTCGGCGGCGAAGGCGCATATGTGCGCGTCGGCAGCGAAGGCCGGGCGGTGCCGGGTTTCGCCGCAAAGGCGGTCGACACCACCGGCGCGGGAGACGCGTTTTTCGGCGGGTTCCTCTATCGCTTCCTGTCCACCGGGCGGACGCTGAAAAACGTCACGGCGGACGACGCGGCGGACTGCGCGCGCTTCGGCAACGCGACCGCTTCGCTCTGCGTGGAGCACCGCGGCGGCATCCCCGCCATGCCGAAGCTGGAAGCCGTGCTCAAGCGCATGAACGGCTGACCCGCAGGTTTTAACTTTTAAACGCAAGCAACAGCCCGCCGGAAATCCGGCGGGCTTGTTTTCATAAGATACATTCCTTTTGCAGGGGGGCCCTGCACCCCATTCAAGGGACACGTTCCTTGGGAATCCCCTGTTTCTTCAAATACGGATTCTTAGGGCTTTGCCTTAGGAGGCGGAGCCTCCAACGTTCCCCGTTCAAAATAATCAGAGCAGCTTTGCCGCTTCCTCGTCCAGAAAGAACTCCGCAAACGGGTGCAGCTGGAGCACCGAGGCGGGCACGCGCTCGGTCACCGGCCCGCGCAGCGCCTCGCGGACGACCTGCGCCTTGATCTCGCCTTGTGCAAACAAAACAATAGCGCGTGCGTTCATAACGGTCTTGATCCCCATGCTCACCGCCTGCGCGGGCACTTTGCCGGGAGAATCGAAAAACCGCGCGTTTGCAAGCCGCGTCGATTCCGACAGCGTGACGACGTGCGTAACCGAGCCGAACGGCGTGCCCGGCTCGTTGAAACCGATGTGCCCGTTGCGCCCGATGCCGAGCAGCTGCAGATCGACGCCGCCCGCCGCGGCGATCGCCGCCTCGTACCCCGCCAGCGCGTCCGCGCCGCAGTCCGCGCCGTCCGGCACGTGCGTGCGCTCGTACGGAATGTCGATTTTTGAAAAAAGATGCTCGTCCATAAAGCGCCGGTAAGACTGCGGGTGCGTTCCGTCCAGCCCCGCGTACTCGTCCAGATTGAAACTCGTCGCCTGCGCAAAGGTGACTTCCCCCGCCTCGTAGCGTGCCGCCAGCTCCGCATACAGCCGCAGCGGCGTGGAACCCGTTGCAAACCCAAGTACCGCGTCCGGCTTTTTGCGCAGAAGCTCGACATACCGTTCCGCCGCCTGCTTTGCCGCCTGCTCGCTTGAGCAGATATGAATCTTCATTTCGCTCTCGTTCCCCCTCAAAAATCGTTCGGCCCTTCATGTATTATCTTGCACGCGGCGTGCCGGTTTGTCAATATTATGTACGGACATTTTAAAAATTGTGAATCGATATTCCGATAGTGCTTGTTGTTTTTTAACATTTGTGTTATGATACGTGTTATATAGGAGGCTGAGAACAGATATGATCAACGAGCGAATCTCCCGCGTGCGGGATTTCATCCAAGCACACGGAGAAGTCAGCGTTTCCGAGCTGCAGAATCTGTATGAAGGCTATTCCTCCATGACCATCTGGCGCGACCTCAAGCAGCTGGAAGATCAGGGCTATATCCGCCGCGTCCACGGCGGTGTAATTTCGCTGCAGTCGGCCTCGTTTCAGGTGGAGGGCGTATACAGCAAGCGTGCCCGCGAGAACACGCGCGAAAAGATTGCAATCGCAAAGGCGGCCGTCGGGTTGATCCATCCCGGTCATTCGGTCTACCTCGACGCGGGCAGCACGCTCATGGCCGTCGCCAACCATATCGGCGGCGAGCGGTACACCATCGTCACGAGCGGCGCGAACATCGCCATCGAGCTTTCCCAGCGGCACACGTGCGACGTGCTGCTCACCGGCGGGCAGATCAGCGAAAACACGCTTTCGTGCTCCGGCGCGCAGGCGGAGCAGTTTATCCGCAGCATCAACATCGACCTTGCGCTCATGGCGCCTTCCGGCTTTTCGCCGAGCACGGGATTCACGAGCGGCTCGCAGAGCGAGAGCATGCTCAAGCGCGCGGTCATCGCCAAGTCAGCCAAAGTCGTCATGCTCATGGACGCGAGCAAGCTGGGCCGTTCCCTGCCGTTTACGTTCGCGGCGCTTTCGGACATCGACGTGCTGATCTGCAACGAAACGCTGCCCGCGGACGTACAGGCCGAGGCAAGAGCAAACGGCGTGGAACTCATCATCGCGGAAGTATAATCCGGCAGCGCGAGTATTTTTACGCCGGACCATGCGAATGTGCTGGAAAAGCCGTTCCCGAAATATCGTTTATGGCATAGCAGTCCTTTTCACGATGAAGAATCAGGGATTCCCAAGGGACGTGTCCCTTGGGTGGGTGCAGGGGGAACCCCTGCAAAAAAGGTTCTTTACGCACAAAAACTCCGGCTTTCGCCGGAGTTTTTGTCTTCCATAAATTCTTATTTTTTTGCGCCGATGACGGGAACGCCGCTTGTCAGTTCCTGCTGGCGCGCCAGATCGGCAATCTGCTCGCCCACGAAAATCTGCCCTTCTTCGGTCAGGTGCAGGCCGTCGTCGCAGATCATCTCTTTCAAAAACCCGTTCTTTGCCAGGCAGCGCTGCCGCAAATCCAGAATCCCAATCTGAAATTCCCTTGCAACGCGTTCGACCAGCAGGGAATACATCTCCTGATAGCGGTAAATCTGGTAAACATCCCCAAGCCACTTTAAAATGTTGCCTGCGTTGAGGTTGTCGCCCACAAGGAAGCTGAAATAGCGCTCCGCGTCGATGGGCGGCAGCGTCATCAGGATCGGCCGGATGCCCTTTTCGTAGAGGCGCTTTACGATTTTGCGCATGGAGGCAAGATACGTGTCCGGCGGGGTCGCCGGATCGTGATGCAGCTCGGGGTGCTCGGAAATCTCCGCCCAGTTGAAGTTGCAGTCGTTGCCGCCGAACTCGATCACCGCCGCGTCGCAGACGATGCCTTCTTCCACATCGTGCTCCAGCATCTCCAGTCCCTTCGGCGCGGTGCAGCCGAACTTCGAGCGGTTGACGACGGTTACGCCGAGTTTTTGCGCCGCAACGTCCGCCGCGGTCGTTTTGGAATACCCGTGCCTGTGGCGCGCGCTGTTCCAAACCACGCCCTTTGCCAGCGAATCTCCCCATACGACGACTGTTTCCTGCGGCCCTGCCATAACAAACTCCTTATAACTGATTCTTGTGTTTATTATAGCAAGTTGTTGCTCAATTGAATGTTAAGTTCCCGTTACAGAATCGTGGAATTGTAACCCGCCGCGCGCACTTTGCCTCCATAGTTGGATAAATGATGTAAAAACGGCGCGGCGCTTGAGGCCGTCAAAAACCCAGTTTTTTGACGGGTTAACCGTTCTTTGCCTCTCGTCCTTCGGACTCCCGGGCGGCAAAGAACACAGAGAAACCGCCCGTTCCGGGCGATCCGTTCCGCCGGATGAACCGGCGCAGCCGGAAAAACGGGTTAAGGGCTGCGGTCCTTAACAATCCCAAGGACTTTTTTGACAGACTGAAGCGCCGCGCGGTAAAACCCGCGCGGCGCTTTTGGTTCGGTTGGTTCGGTTTTCCTTATTCCATGGTGTTGAGCTTCTTGTAGTAGTCGATCTTCTCCATGGCTTCCTTCTCGGCACGCTCGAAGAGGCCTTCCGCAACGTCCGGGAACGTCTTCTTCAGCGAGGCGTAACGCACTTCGCCGAGGATGAACTCGCGGAAGCTGCCCGTCGGGTCCTTGCTGTCCAGCGTGAACGGGTTCTTGCCCTGCGCTTCAAGGTCCGGATTGTAGCGGTACAGCGGCCAGTAGCCGGCCTCGACCGCCTTCTTTTCCTCGATCTGCGAGTGGCCCATGTTGATGCCGTGGTTGATGCACGGCGCATAGGCGATGATCAGGCTCGGTCCCTTATAGGCTTCCGCCTCGTTGACGGCCTTGATCAGCTGGTTCGGGTTTGCGCCCATGCTGACCTTGGCGACGTACACATAGCCGTAGCTCATGGCCATCAGGCCGAGGTCCTTCTTCTTGGTGCGTTTGCCGGCCGCGGCGAATTTCACGACGGCCGCCGTCGGGGTCGCCTTGCTGGACTGGCCGCCGGTGTTGGAATAGAGCTCCGTGTCGAGCACGAGCACGTTGATGTCCTCGTCCGCCGCGAGCACGTGGTCGAGTCCGCCGTAACCGATGTCGTATGCCCAGCCGTCGCCGCCGAGCACCCAGATGGACTGCTTGGTAAGCAGGTCGGCGTTTTCAACGACTTCCGCCGCAAGCGCGCAGGCGCCGCCGTCGGCCGCCTTGCAGGCCGCAAGCAGCTTGTCGCCCGCCGCGCGGGAGCCGTTTGCGTCGTCGCGCTGTTCGAGCCATTCCTTGCCCGCTTCGCGGATCGCGTCCGTGGCGTTTTCCGCCTCGACGAGTTTGGTTACGATGTCCACGAGGCGGTTGCGGCGCTGCTTGTTGGCAAGCTGCATGCCAAAGCCGAACTCTGCGTTGTCTTCAAACAGCGAGTTCGCCCATGCCGGGCCCTGGCCCTTGTCGTTCATGGTGTACGGGCAGGTCGGCGCGCTGCCGCCGTAAATGGAGGAGCAGCCCGTCGCGTTTGCGATGACCATGCGGTCGCCGAAGAGCTGCGTAATGAGCTTGACATACGGCGTTTCGCCGCAGCCCGCGCATGCGCCGCTGAACTCGAAGAGCGGCTTTTTGAACTGGCTGCCCTTGACCGTTCCGGTGTTGAGCGGCAGGTCGTTCTTCTCCGGCAGTTTTGCGGAGAATTCCCAGTTGGCTTCTTCCTTCTCGATCGCGTCCGCGAGCGGCCGGAATTCAAGCGCCTTTACCTTCGCCGGGCAGACGTCGATGCAGTTGCCGCACCCGGTGCAGTCGTACGGGCTGACCTGGACGCGGAACTCAAGGCCTTCAAAGCCCTTGCCGACGGCCTTCTTCGTGACGAATCCTTCGGGCGCGGCGGCTTTTTCCTCCGCCGAGACCAGCACGGGGCGGATGACCGCGTGCGGGCAGACCAGCGCGCACTGGTTGCACTGGATGCAGTTTTCGGGGATCCACTTCGGCACGTCCACGGCGATGCCGCGTTTTTCGTACTTGGTGGTGCCGGTGGGCACGGTGCCGTCCGGGCTCATCTTGGAGACCGGCAGCTTGTCGCCTTCCTGCGCGATGATCGGATGGATGTAATCCCAGAAATACGGATCGTCCGTGGTCTTCATCGGCTCCGCGCCTTCGGTGGCTTCCGCCCACGATGCGGGATACTTGATCTCCTCGATGGCGGTCACGCCGATGTCGATGGCGTCCCAGTTTTTCTTAACGACGTCGTCGCCCTTCTTGCCGTAGGACTTCTTGGCGGCGGCTTTCATGTATTCGATCGCCTCGTCAACGGGGATCACTTCGGCGAGCTTGAAGAACGCGCTCTGCATGATCGTGTTGATGCGGCCGCCCATGCCGACTTCGCGGGCGAGCTTGATTGCGTCGATGTTATAGAAGCGCAGCTTCTGCGTCGCGATGGCGCGCTTCATGCCTGCGGGCAGTTCTGTTTCCATCTCTTCCAGCGTCCAGGGGCTGTTGAGCAGGAACACGCCGCCTTCGCGGATGCCTTCGGCGACCGCGTAACGCGTCACATAGGACGGGTTGTGGCAGGCCACGAAGTCCGCATAGTCGATGAGGTACGGGCTCTGGATCGGCTTTTTGCCGAAGCGCAGATGCGAAACGGTCAGGCCGCCGGACTTCTTGGAGTCGTAGGCAAAATAGCCCTGTGCGTACATCGGCGTATGGTCGCCGATGATCTTGATGGAGTTTTTGTTCGCGCCGACCGTGCCGTCCGAGCCGAGGCCGTAGAACTTGCAGGCGATGGTGCCCGTGGGCGCGGCGTTGACCTTGCGGCGGATCTTGACGGAGGTGTTGGAAACGTCGTCCTCGATACCGACGGTGAAGTGGTTCTTCGGCTGCTTTTCTTCGAGATTGCCGTACACCGCGTCCACCATGGACGGCGTGAACTCCTTGCTGCCGAGGCCGTAGCGGCCGCCGAACACTTCGATGCCGGTCTTGCCGGCTTCGACCATCGCGTTGAGCACGTCCTGATACAGCGGTTCGCCGAGGGAGCCGGGCTCCTTCGTGCGGTCGAGCACCGCGAGGCGCTTGACGCTCTTGGGCAGGGCTTCGAAGAACTTGTCGATTGCGAACGGGCGGTACAGGCGGACTTTGATCAGGCCGATCTTCTCGCCTTTGCCGTTGAGGTAGTTGACGGTTTCTTCAACGGTGTCCGCGCCGCTGCCCATCACGACGATGACGTTTTCCGCGTCCGCCGCGCCGACATAGTCGAAGAGATGGTAGCTGCGGCCCGTGATCTTGGCGGTTTCGTCCATGTAGTGCTGGACGATGTCCGGGATGGCCTTGTAATATTCGTTGGTGGCTTCGCGTCCCTGGAAGTAGATGTCCGGGTTCTGCGCGGTGCCGCCCTGATGCGGATGCTCGGGGTTGAGCGCGCGGGCGCGGAACTTCTTGACCGCGTCGTAGTCGAGGAGCTTGCCCATGTCCTCATAGTCGGTCATTTCGATCTTCTGCACCTCGTGCGAAGTACGGAAGCCGTCGAAGAAATGCAGGAACGGAACGCTGCCCTTGATGGCGGAAAGATGCGCCACCAGCGCGAGGTCCATAACCTCCTGTACGGAGGCGGAGGCCAGCATGGCAAAGCCGGTCTGCCGGCAGCTCATCACGTCCGAATGATCGCCGAAGATCGAGAGGGCGTGCGCGGCCAGCGCGCGGGCGCTCACATGGAACACCGCGGGCAGCAGCTCGCCGGAGATTTTGTACATGTTCGGGATCATCAGCAGAAGTCCCTGCGAAGCGGTGAAGGTCGTGGTCAGCGCGCCGCCTTTGAGCGAGCCGTGCACGGCGCCGGCCGCGCCGCCTTCGCTCTGCATTTCAGCAACGCGGACCTGCTGTCCGAAAAGGTTGGTCCTTCCGTTTGCGGCCCAAACGTCCGCCACCTCCGCCATAGGGGAAGACGGCGTGATCGGGTAGATTGCCGCTACGTCCGAAAATGCGTACGCAACGTGCGCTGCGGCGGTATTCCCGTCGATTGTCATGGTTTTTGCCATTTGGTGGATGCCTCCTAAATGATGTGTATGCAACCGGGTTTTCACGCAGAAAAACCCAATGATTACCGACTAATATTATAGCTTTCCGCCCGTCTACTGTCAATGAACGCCGCGGATTCTCTGCAGGATTTCCTTCTGTTTTTTGGGCACAAACGGTGTCCGGCGCGTCGTTTTTGCAGGATTTGCTGCAACGCCCGTTTTTTACGCAAATCCTTTCCATTTATGCCGCAGTTCATATATATTGAACGCCACGTTCAGAAAATCTTGTTGGAAACGCGCCCGAGCGCGAGCAGCAGCGGCAGTCCAAGCCCGAAGCACGCGACCGCCTGCCCGGCGGCGACATACAGCGCCGCGACCGGGTAAGTCACCGGCACGGCGTAAACGTAGACCAGCAGCGCGCCGACGATCACCGCGTTGTACAGCACCGCCGGAAGCGGAGCCAAAAACTTCGTCACGCGCTTGCGCATGGCGTAGGTCGTGTACGCCGCAAGCAGCGTGGCCAAACTCCCGAACACAATATCCCAGATGGGCGCGCCGGTGAGCAGGTTGGCGATCAGGCAGCCGATAAACAGCCCCGGCACCGCCGAAAACGTGTAATACGGCAGCACGCAGAGCGCCTCCGCCACGCGGCACTGGATCAGCCCGGAGGAGATCGGCGCAAGAAAGATGGTCAAAAGCGCGTAGACCGCCGCGATGATCGCGCCGCGCGCGATTTCGTTGATTGCAGTGTGTTTTTTCATAGTTCCTCCAACAGGCGCTTCACTTCCGCGCGCGCACGCGCCGCCAGCGCGTCTTCGTCGATATTGATCAGTTCGCCGTCTTTCACGCGCATGCGTCCGTTCACCCAAACATAGTCCACCGGCCGGTGATAGCCCACCGTGCCGAAAAGGTTCGCTTCGTCCCGCTCGGCGCAGACCAGTTCCGCTCGGTCATAGCGGATCGCGAACAGATCCGCCGCGCAGCCTTCCGCGATCTGCCCGAGTTTTTCGCGGCCAAGCAGCTTTGCGCCGCCGCGCGTCGCCATTTTGAGCAGGTCGTAACCGTCCGGCGCGTCCGCGCCGCTGTTGAGCCGGTGCAGCAGGTACGCCGTGCGGATTTCTTCAAGCAGGTTGGAAGCGTCGTTGCTGGCGCTGCCGTCCACGCCGAGACCGGCGGGCACGCCGAGGCGCAGCATGTCCGGTATGCGCGCGACCCCGCTGGAAAGCTTCATATTGGAACACGGGCAGTGCGAAACGCCCGTCTGCGTTTCGGCAAGGAAACGCAGTTCGTCGTCGTTAAAATAAATCCCGTGCGCATAAAACACGTCGTTTCCGGTGAAGTCCACGCTCTGCATGTATTTGAGCGGCCGCATGCCGGCCGTTTCAAGCGTAAAGCGTTCCTCGTCCTTCGTCTCGCAGAGGTGCGTATGCAGCCGCACGCCGTAGCTGCGCGCCAGCGCGGCGCTTTGGCGCATGATCTCCGCCGTGACCGAAAACGGCGAGCACGGCGCAAGCAGTACCTGCCGCATGGAGAATTCGGACGCGTCGTGATACCGCTCGATGGCGGCGCGGCTGTCGCGCAGGATTTCGTCCGTCGTCTGCACGACCGAGTCCGGCGGCAGTCCCCCGTCCTTTTTCGAGAGGCTCATGCTTCCCCGTGAAGCGGCCATGCGGATTCCGAGCGTCTCCGCCGCGTCGAACTGCGCACCGAGCAGGTCGCCCGCACCGTTTGGAAAGACATAATGATGGTCAAAACAGGTCGTGCAGCCGTATTTCATGAGCTCCGCCATGCCGCAGAGCGAGCTGAGACGCACGGTGTCCTCGCTGATGTGCGCCCAGATGCCGTAGAGCGCGGTGAGCCAGTCGAACAGCTCCAGATTCTGCACGCTTCTGAGGTTCCGGGTAAAATACTGATACAGGTGATGATGCGTGTTGATCAGGCCCGGATAGACCATCAGCGCGCCCGCGTCGATCGTTTCGTCCGCGTCCGCTTCGATGTTTTGCCCGATCTGCGCAATCCGCCCGCCGGAAAGCAGCACATCGGCGTTTCGCAGCACGCGGTCCGCGTCGTCGCAGGTGACCAGCGCACGGATGTTTTTTAAAAGTGTTTTCATGGGTCCCTCCCGTTGGGTTTGCATGCCGGGTATAAGCCGGTATCATTATATTAAACACCTTGCGGGTTGTACAGGTTTTTTGCTATACTAAGTTGCTTTATATGCCCGAAAATGCGCCATTTACCGCGTGTTTGCGGGCAAATTACCGCGGCGGGCCGCTTTTTTTGCGGCGCGCGCGGTTTACGGAGAAAAAACCTTTGGCCGAAACGATCATTCAGCTTGTCAATGCCTCCTTCCAGTACGCGGGCTCGGAAAAGCGCGCGCTCGACGGCGTGAGCCTGTCCATCCGGCGCGGGGAATCCGTCGCCATTGTCGGGCATAACGGCTCCGGCAAGAGCACGCTCTGCAAGCTCTTCAACGCGCTGCTGCTCCCCGCCGAAGGGACGGCCACCGTCGACGGCATGGACACGCGGGACGAGGACAGCACGCTCGAAATCCGCCGCCGCGTCGGCATGGTGTTTCAAAACCCGGACAACCAGCTCGTGACCACCATCGTCGAGGAGGACGTCGGCTTCGGGCCGGAAAACCTCGGCGTTGCACCGCCGGAAATCCGCGCGCGCGTCGAGCAGGCGCTTTCGGACGTGGAGATGAGCGCCTATGCGGACAAAGCCAGCCACGCGCTTTCCGGCGGGCAGAAACAGCGCGTCGCCATCGCGGGACTGCTGGCCATGCGGCCGGAGGTGCTCGTTCTGGACGAAGCAACCGCCATGCTCGACCCAAGAGGCCGGCAGGAGGTGCTCTCCACCGTGTTCCGCCTCAATAAGGAACGCGGCATGACGCTCGTTATGATCACGCAATTTATGGAAGAAACGCTCGGCTGCGACCGGGTGTTCGTCATGGCGGACGGCAGGCTCGTTATGGAAGGAACGCCGCAGGAGGTGTTCAACCAGCGCGAACTGCTTGAAAAAAGCAGGCTGGAAGCGCCCGCGTTCGTGCAGTTGCGCGACGGCCTCCTCGCCGCGGGCGTCCCCGTTTCCGAGTCGGCAATGACCTGCGAAGCGCTGGCGGACTCGCTTTCGCGCGTGCTGCCTGAGTCCGGCTCCAAAGAAGAGAAAGAATAAGAACTATGCCGATTTTGATACAGCAACTCAGCCACACCTACCTGCCGGGGAGCGCGCTTGCGTACCCCGCGCTTTCGGGTATCGATTTTTCCATCGAGGCGGGCGAATTCCTCGGCGTGATCGGGCACACCGGCTCCGGCAAAAGCACGCTGATCCAGCATTTCAACGGACTGCTGCTGCCGACGTCCGGCAGTGTGCTCGTCGACGGGCTGGACACGCGCGAAAAAAAACTGCGCAGGCAGATCCGCTCGCTGGTGGGCATGGTGTTTCAGTATCCCGAATACCAGCTGTTTGAAGAGACCGTGGAAAAGGACGTCGGCTTCGGCCCGAAAAACATGGGGCTTGACGAAGACGAAATCCACGAACGCGTGTTTGAGGCGCTCTCCCTCGTCGGCCTGCCGCCCGAACAGTTCGCGGAGAACTCGCCGTTTGAGCTTTCCGGCGGCGAAAAGCGCCGCGCGGCGCTGGCGGGCATCCTCGCCATGCGGCCGAAATACCTCGTGCTCGACGAGCCGATGGCCGGGCTGGACCCGCGCGGCCGCGCGGAAATCCTCTCGCTGGTCGAATCCCTGCGCAAAAACAACGGCACGTGCATCGTGATGGTTTCGCATTCGATGGACGATGTTGCGATGTATTCCGACCGCATCGCCGTGCTCAGCGGCGGCAAACTCGCCATGCTCGGTACGCCGGAGGAGGTTTTCTCCCGCGGGAGCGAACTGCTTGAAATGGGGCTCAACCTGCCGCAGGCGACGCGTCTGGTGCGCGCGCTGCGCGAACGCGGCGTAACGGTCGGGCGGGATTATTACCGCATGGACGAACTGGAAGAAGAACTCATCCGGAGGTACGGCCATGCACGCTAACATCACCCTCGGCCAGTTCCTGCCCGGAAACAGCGCGGTGCACCGCCTTGACCCGCGCACGAAAATATTGCTCATGATCGTGTATATCGTGATCGTGTTCCTCGTTAAAACGCTGTATGTGTTCGCGCTGCCGACGCTGCTGCTGGTGCTGATGTTCGCGCTTGCGCGCGTGCCGGGCTCGTACTTTTTCTCCTCGCTCAAGCCCATGCGCTGGCTGCTGATTTTTATGTTCCTCATCAACCTTTTTGCAACCAGCGGCACAACGGTGCTCTTTCGCTGGCACTTTATCAAAATCACGCAGGAGGCGCTGCTGCAGGCCGTGTTCTTTACCCTGCGGCTCGTTTTGCTGGTCGCCGGCACGTCTGTTCTGACGCTGACGACCTCGCCCATCGCGCTCACCGACGGGCTGGAAAAGCTGCTTTCTCCGCTTCGCCGGCTGCATTTCCCCGCGCACGAACTGGCCATGATGATGACCATCGCGCTGCGCTTTATCCCGACGCTGATGGAGGAAACCGACCGCATCCAGAAGGCGCAGATGGCGCGCGGCGCGGACTTTGAAAGCGGCA
>ERZ795053.2219-NODE-2219-length-23791-cov-6.509816_pt1 | contig 23791 bp, 18 predicted proteins | sample MGYA00375137_ERZ795053 | MGnify/ENA primary metagenome ERZ795053 (study PRJEB30182, sample SAMN05720284) | activated sludge metagenome | isolation source: Anaerobic digester | place: Hong Kong | collected 2014-12-17 ...
TGAAAGCAAGATTTTTAACATTTAAAACCTCAACGTTTCTGCATCTCGTTACAGAAAAGTGCATTATCCCAAATCAAGTCCTGACCTTTAGGGGGCTGAGTCATGAAAGCGGTCAGACTTATCTCTGGCAGGTTGTTCTCCGGCAAAGCCTGCTTTCGTTTCACTTGATTTGTCAAATGTAATGCCATAGAACAATAATTTAAGGGCTGCTGAAAAACTCCAAAAGCCCATTTTGAAATCAAATATTTCGGTACAGTGAACCGGAATAGTACATGCCTGGTTTATTCAATCTTTTTTATTAATTTCCCTGTATTTGTTTTTGAAAAATGATTGGTATCTTTTTAGTTTGCAAGAATTTAGATGTTTATCAGCAACCCCTGATTAAATCCGGTGACCAAAAAAAGAGGTTGTTTCAAAAAGCCAGCCTCTTTTTTTCTGTCCTTTAAATCTCCCGGAGAAATCAGCAACCAGAATTATCGCTTCTTTCTTGCTAAATGAAGATTTTAAAAGGGAAAACCAAAGAAATATTCCTGATCATTTTTAGTTTTAATATATATTAAAGATAAAAATAATATATATTAAAAAATCAGAAGAACATAATTTGATTACATTTGCAGTAAGATTTTTAATATTTGGATTAAAGGAAACATTAAGAATTATCAAATCAGTAGTTCTCAAACATGCATAATTATGGCTATTTATTTCCAGGCAAGTACGTCAAAAAGTTACCTTGATCCGGGCGGGGAAAGAAAATACATTGCCAGGCCTGCAAACCGTCAAAAGGCAGATTTCAGAATGATCAGCGAAATGATTGGTGAACGATCCACATTAACATCTGCTGATATTATTGCTGTGTTGTATGCTTTTGCAGAGGTTGTCCCTGAACTTCTGCTCAACAATTATTCGGTTCATTTGCCTCCGCTGGGAATTTTTTCGATTTCGTTAAAAAGCAAAGTGCACGATTCGCCTTCAGAAGTCGAAGCAGGAAGCATCAGGGAAATCCGAATACAATTCAGACCGGATAAAGAGCTTAGCAAAAAAGTGAATATGAAAAAGCAATTGAAAAAGACGCAATAAGCAAAAAAAAGCCGCTCAGGGCTACTGAACGGCTGAAAGTATTCTGAGAAACAAATTGAGATTAACGCGAAATTACAAAGCGCTTTGTTTCAAAAATTTCATCATTTACAGTAATTGAATAAAAATAAAAGCCATCATTCAGGTCACTCACATCAATGGTAACTTTACCTGAACGGTCGCTCAGCGGTGATTCTTTTACAAGAGTGCCCATCAGATTGTGGATTTTTACAGAAGCTGACCTGACATCATAAGGCAAAACATAATCGAACGACACCCGATCCTGAGCAGGGTTGGGATAAGGATTTGAAAACTCCGGTTCAGTAACCTGCAAATCTGTCATTCCAACAGTGCCGGCATTGAACTCAACAAAAAAATGGGTGGAATCGTTGGGATTATCATTGTCGAAAAAAGTGTACCGCATGATGGTAACCCCCGGATTACCTATTGGCATGTAATCGCCCGAAAACTCAGTATTGGTAACACCCGGATCAATAATTCTTCCCATTGGGGAAACAAAAATATTGCTTGCCCAGCAGACTACCCAGCAAAACGTATTTGATGAACCGGGAACAACACTGATTTCTTCCTTTTTGACCATAACCAGTTTTGCTTCGTTCGAGATGTTCTTGATATTCATATGAGCATAAATAGTATTTGTTGAAACATCATCGGAAACAGTAATGGTACCGCCAAAAGGAAAAAGCACCTCTTCCTGATACAACTCAAAGCTTTGTGAAAAAACAGTGGTTAAAAAAGAAACAGCCAGTAAGACAAGTATTAACTTTTTCATAGAAATGATTTTTTGTGTTGTTGAATTACTATCAAAAAACATGCAATTTTTGGTTATCTTACATGATTTTTGGGTGGCAAATTTAATAAAACATTACAATCGTTATCTTTTATTTCAATCATTTAATAATTGCTAATTTTGACCTTTTGACGAAAGCGATAAAGAGATCATGGGCAATACCGAAAATTCTAACTATCAATTATTTGATGATCCTATCAGATACTATAATGCCATTCTCGACGACATTCATGCTGCAGGAGAATACGTACTTCTTCAGATGTACAAATTCAGCCATCAGGCTATGGGAATAAAGTTCAGGGATGCGCTGACTGCTGCAGCTAAACGCGGAGTGGAAGTGAAAGTACTGATTGATTCATGGGGAGGCAGTTCAATTCCCGATCATTTTTTTTCTGAACTGTTGGAGGCCGGTGGTGAAGTCAGGTTTTTCGAAAAAATTAAAATCAATATTGACTTTTTTACCCGTAGTCATCGTCGCAATCATCGTAAAATGATAATCATCGACAATATTATTTCATGGATAGGCTCGTCAAACATTTCGGACTACAACATGATCTGGCGCGAAAGCATGCTTCGGATTACCGGCTCTATTGCAGTAAAGTTCAAAAAGGTATTTTTAACAGATTTCAACTCTTATAAAAAGTATTTCCGTTACAAACGAAGGCTCACGCGTATCATACGGCATGGTGATATGGAAATTCTTCGGGATGTGCCATCGGTAACAAGGCAGAAGATAAAAAAGCGTTACGAGTACATCATCAAAAATGCCATCAGCGAGGTAGTCATTATCACTCCCTATTTCCTTCCGGGATACAACCTTCGCAAAGTACTTAAAGATGCTGCCAACAGAGGAGTAGATGTAAAAATAATCATTCCCAAACGGTCAGACATCCGCATGGTTGATATTCTGCATGGCCGTTACCTTGAAATGCTTTACAACAACAATATCCATTTCTTGTATTTCACCCTGCATAATCTGCATGCAAAACTGGTACTGGTGGATAAAAAAGTGTTTTCGATCGGATCGCCCAACTTTGATTACCGCAGCTTCAGATATATGCACGAAATAGTGCTTTTGGGCAGTAATCCTGATGTGGTACAACTTATCGAACAGTTTATCGAAGAAACCGAGAAACTCTGCGAACCTTTCGATTATGAAGCATGGAAACGAAGGCCTGGCATTCAGCGTTTTTTTGAATGGCTGCTGCTGCCATTGCGACACATGCTTTAGGAGACTTTTATTTGAAAACAAAAAAATGACATAGCAACTTTACAGGGTAAATTGAATGTTGAATCCGGAATGAAAAAAGAGCCAGAAATAGAAATAATCCGCCACAAAAGATTTTTATGCTCTGTTGTATCAGTAAAAATGTCCATTACGGCTAAATACTGTTCTTGTAAAAGTGATTGACTTTTTAGGAAACGATACCACCAAAGCAATTCAAATAGAGAATTAATTATGGCAGGAACATTTTCACAAATCTATATTCAGATCGTTTTTGCGGTGCAAAACAGAGAAAGCATGATTCAGGCGTCATGGGAAGATGATTTGTACAAATACATTACAGACATTGTCAGGAATAAAGAACAAAAAATGCTGGCAATAAACGGAATGCCCGATCATATTCATTTCTTTATCGGAATGAAGCCATCGTGTTGTTTGTCAGATTTGGTGAGGGAAGTGAAAAAATCTTCAAACGATTTTATCAAAGAAAAGAAGTTTTCAAAGTTTAAATTCAATTGGCAGGAAGGGTATGGAGCGTTTTCTTACAGTCATTCGCAGATTGATTCTGTTATAAAATACATTATGAATCAGAAGGTTAATCACAAGAAGCAAACATTCAGGGAGGAATATTTTGATTTTTTGGAAAAGTTTGGCATCGGATTTAAAGACGAATATTTATTCAAATGGATAGAACAACGAATCCGAAGGATTCCAATGTTTGTAGAAAAAACATCCGGAATTTTATACGACCCCGACGGGGTCGCATGTTCCCTTTTACGTTCGGTTTTTATAAACATTCAATCCCTTTGGGATTATCAAAAAAAATTTTTGAGGTGTTTATTTAAGTCCTTAGTTTAATCGTCAAATAACGAATTATTTATCAATAATTATGTGGTCTAAATAAAGCAAATATCATTTTTGACTTGTTAAAAGCAGAAATTTAATTTTATCTAAAATCACAAAGAAAATAAAACACGGATGACGCAGATTCAACTGATTTTCACAGATCAGTGTAAATCTGTATCATTAGTATAATCCGTGTTCAAATTGCTTGAAAAACAATGAATAAAAATTGATAGGTTCCCAATTTAACACCTTAAAAAACGATTCTGGCTGAGGTAGCAAAAATTTTGTTTTCAAAATATTGTTACAATTTTGATGTTTTTTTCACAACGACAACATAATGAAATCGGAATACAGAAAGCTAAACAAAACTGTTTAATTAAATTCGTAATAAAACCTGAGTAAACGATCTATGACCAAAATCAGCGAAAAAAAGGCATCAGTTGCTGTTAAATCAGGAAGAGCAAACAAAACAAAAGAAAGAACACAGGCCAAGATATTTGTACTTGACACTTCGGTAATTCTTTACAATCATAATTCGCTCAATAGTTTCAAGGAGCATGATGTAGCAATTCCCATCACAGTTCTCGAAGAGCTTGACCAGTTTAAAAAAGGGAACGACACCATCAATTTTGAGGCAAGGGAATTTATCAGAATCATGGACAGACTTTCGGAAAACTCCTCTTTACAGCAGTGGATTCCTTTGGGAGACAAGTCTCTGGGGAATTTTAAAGTAGTGATGAACCACAGTGCAAAACCGATGGATGCCGAAGAAGTGTTTGGCGAGCGAAAGGGCGATCATCGGATTTTGAATGCTGCACTGGCACTTCAGCAAGAATATCCAAAGCGAAAAGTGGTTATGGTAACCAAAGATGTTAATCTCAGAATCAAAGCCAAAGCACTCGGACTTACTGCTGAGGATTTTCTAACCGGCCGTATTGAAAATCTCGACTCCTTGTATTCGGGAATTTCCCGTTACGTAAATGTGAACCGTAAAGTCATCGAAAGGTTGTATTCCGAAGGATTATGCGAGGTAAGCGACCTGGATGTTTCATCCCCTGTTCCTAATCAGTATTTTATCCTGCAAAGTAATGGGGCTTCAGCTTTAGGTTATTACAACCCCCGGAACCAGCTCATCGAAAGGCTTGAGAAACAAACGGTAGCAAAAATTAACCCACGAAATGCCGAACAGGTCTTTGCACTGCATGCGGTTACCAATCCCAATACCAGACTGGTAACTTTGCAGGGAATTGCCGGCACCGGCAAAACGCTGCTTGCACTGGCTGGTGCCTGGAACCAGCGAAGAAACTACAAACAGATTTTTCTTGCCCGCCCAATCGTTCCATTGAGCAACAAAGACATCGGATTTTTACCCGGCGATGCAAAATCCAAAATTGAACCTTACATGCAACCCTTGTATGATAACCTGAAGTTTATCCAAAATCAGTTTGGTGAACATGATAAAGAATACCAGAACATCTCTGCTGCCATTCAGAGCGAAAAATTGATCATTCAGCCTCTGGCTTATATTCGCGGCAGAAGTATTTCAAATGTCTTTTTTATTGTGGACGAAGCACAAAATCTTACCCCGCACGAGGTAAAAACCATTATAACCCGTGCAGGCGAAGGAACGAAGATAATTTTCACCGGGGATATTTATCAAATTGATACACCATACCTGGATTCACAGAGCAACGGTCTGTCGTACCTTATTGACCGGATAAAACACCATGAATTGTATGCGCATGTAAGACTTGAAAAGGGCGAACGCTCGGAACTGGCCAATTTGGCAAACGAGATGCTTTAAAATCAAATCCCCAGAAAAATAACATGCATTACTACATCACCAACTACTTTCAGGGTGGCCGCATCTATCTGATCAATGTTGTCCTTGACAGTGTGCCAGTATTCGAAGAAAGTACCGTTTGAAGAAGTGGCATCCAGGTGAATAATGTCAATCATGGGAATGCCGGCAATGATGTTAACAAAATAATGATCGTCAGTGATATAACCTCCCTGTTCAAAAATAAAATAATCAGCATAGCCAATTCGTGCGGCCAACTCCCAGACTCTTTGTTTGATGTCGGGAGCAAAATGCATCGAAAATCCCTCCAAAGGGAATTTAGCATCCGGAGCGCCTACCATATCCAGTAAGATTCCAAAATTTGCTTTATAATTTGGTACATGAGGATTCCGTGCCCAATACTGTGAACCAAGACCCCACATATCAGTGGATTCATTTGTTTGTCTGTCCTTTGGCGGACCATAATCCTCAAGATCAAAAAGAATAATGTCCACTCCGACGGAGGGATTTTTTTCATGCAACTGACGGGCTATTTCAATAAGTACGCCGGTACCACTTGCACCATCGTTGGCACCGTCAATGGGTTTGTTGTGGTTGGCAGGATCAGGATCATGATCTGCATAAGGGCGCGAATCCCAGTGTGCACCAAATAATATCCGGCGTTGTTGTTCCGGATTAAATACAGCAATAATGTTTTGTCCGCTAAAAACCTGATTGTTGTAAACCCTGGCTTTGAAGTCCTGAACATAAACTTTGGCTGAAAAGCGCCTGAGTGTGGATTCGAGCCAGACGGCACATTGGGCATGTGCTTCACTGCCGGGTACGCGCGGGCCAAAGGACAACTGTTTCTCAACATAATAATACGCTGAATCGGCATTAAAATCAGGAACACTGACTTTTTCAGTCTGTTTCGTTTCGGCTGCGGCAGGAGACTTCTTTTGGTTCTTATTCCCGCAAGAAAATAACAGGAATGCAAACATCATAGCAAAAAGCAAAAACCTGCAATGGAACAATTGTTGAAACCCAGCCTGTAAGAACCGGATTATCTGATAATGATAATTCATTTGCTTAATTTTAATGGTTGACCAAAATATGAGGTAAATACGAACTCCTTTTGTTCTTTGCGCATTCGTTCAGCCAGTTCAAGTTTCTGCAGATTTGGATGCAACACTTTGTAATCACCTGCATAACCAACGGCAAAAATGGTTATTACAAGATAATCATCACCAATTTTAAATGCTTCACTAATTTGCATGCTGTTAAAACCACCCATCTGATGAACAAACAATCCTTCATGCATGGCCTGCACTGTGAGGTGGGCAACAGCCTGTCCCAGATCGTAACTGTGCCATGTGTTCAGAGTGCCGGATTTTAGTGAGTTTTTTCGCGAAACAGCAACCACCAGAACAGGTGCTGTTTTTGCCCACAACTGATTGAATTCAACCAGTGCGTCATAGATTTTTTGGCAGGTTTCGTCGCCGGAGCGTCCAACAATAAAATACCAGGGCTGTTCATTACTTGCGGATGGCGCCCAGCGCGCTGCTTCAAAGAGACGTTCCAGTTGTTCATCACTCACCGGACGATGGCTAAAAGCGCGGGGGCTCCAGCGCTCTGCTAAAAGTGGATGAATGCGAACTCTGGTGTTTGCAGGTTTTTTCATAACTGAATTTTTTGAAGTACAAAGTTACTCTTTATGTGAAATCATCAGCAAAAGCGTTTTTAATGCCTCTCAGAACCTTTTCTGTTTTTACGGCTTTTTTAGTGAAAAATGGGTCGAAATCCCTGATTTCTCCGGTATTGGTTTTTCTCCTGAAAAAATATCCCGCCAAACTGATCGTTTGATTGATAATTTCCCTAAAAAAGCAGCCTCAACAACAAGAAACATGAACAGCAAAATCGGTCTTAAAACTGTTTTATTTTACTTTTTTCTTCATCTTGTCTTTTTCTTCAAAGTATCAGGCCAGCAATCCCATTACTATGACGATCCGAAAGCTTCTTTTCGCATGGGACTTGATCTGATCGAAAAAAAGCAGTTCGGAGCAGCACAAGAGGTATTTGGACGGCTTATCGAAGCGCTTCCTGCAGGTGAATCCGTAATGCTGCTCGAAGCAGAATACCATGATGCGCTATGCGATTATTACCTCAATCATCCTCAGGCCGGCGAAAAATTCAGCAAATTTGTGCAGCATTATCCCGATCACAGTAAAACCAACCTTGCTATCCTGCATCTTGGATTAATAGAATACAGCCAGCGTAAATACAAAAACGCACTGGAGTATTTCGGGCGCGTTGACCCTTTTCGCCTCAGTCCGGAAATAACACCGGAATACCTTTACAAAACCGGCTATTCATATCTGCAGCGCGAAGATTTTTCGAAAGCAAAGGAAGCGTTGTTCCCGATACTGAATACACCTTCCGATTACCGCAACGCTGCCAATTATTATTACGCCAGCATTGCTTTTCTTGAAAAAGACTATCAAAAAGCATTGCTGTATTTTGAGAAAGTTGACAAAACATCAGCATTTGCAGGGGAAGTATCTCAATATTTGATTCAAATCAATTATGTGAATAAAAATTATGACCAAGTCATACTATCCGGCTCAAAACTCATTGAAGGTGATATTCAGGACAAAAAGAGAGCCGGAGAACTGGCCCGTATTGTTGCTGAAGCTTATTACCAGAAAAAAGATTTTGCCAACGCCTTAATCTATTTCGAGCGCTATATCAAAGATACCCGCAGATCGCCAACCCGTGAAGAAAACTATCAGTTGGGCTATGCCAGTTATCAGACAGGAGATTTCAAAAAAGCAACCGGTTTTTTTGAAAAATCAATTAAAGACAAAGACGAACTTTCGCAAAATGCACATTATCATCTGGCCGATTGTTATTTGCAAACCGGACAAAAAAATTTTGCCAGGAATGCGTTCTATGCTGCTTTTCAAATACAAGGCAATGAAGACCTGCGCGAAGATGCTTTGTTCAACTATGCCAAACTTACTTTCGAGTTGGCTTACGATCCATTCAATTCGTCATTGAATGCGCTCAACCAGTATATTCGCGATTATCCAGCTTCAGATCGTATTGATGAAGCCTATCATTATCTGACCAACCTGTTGCTTTCGTCCAAAGACTACCAGGCTTCAGTCGATGCCATAGAGAAACTTGAAATAAAAAACAGGGATTTACAAACAGCTTATCAGCGATTAACGCTTCAATACGGGATTCAATTATTTAACAACGGAAACTATAAAACTGCTGCAGACAATTTCAGAAAATCACTTCAAACACAGATAAACAGGGAATTGGCCAACCGTGCAACATTTTGGCTGGGTGAAACTTATTATCAATCAGGAGACTATCCAAGGGCAATTGATCTTTACGAAAAATTTATGACTTCACGGGGAGCTTCGAAACTCGACATTTATCATCTGGCACTCTACAACCTGGGGTATTCCTATTTTAAGCTCAAATACTATGACAATGCCATATCTTCATTCAAAAACTTTGTTGACCGACCGGGAGAAAGTGAAGGGAAATACATTGCCGATGCACTTACCAGAATCGGTGACAGCTATTTTATCACCAAAAACTATGCACAGGCCGTGAATTATTATCATCAGGCCGCAAGCCACTCATCAGGAAATAAGAATGATTACGCACATTTTCAGAAAGCACTATCACAGGGAGCGCAAGGCAAATCAGAAGAAAAAATCAGTACCCTGAATAATTTGCTGACCAAAAACCCACAATCTTCCTATGCCGATGATGCATCATACGAAATTGCCGAAACGTACCTGTTGCTCAACGACAACATACGGGCTCTGGAATGGTTCGACAAGATTACTACCCTTTATCCCAACAGCAGCTACCTGCAAAAAGCATGGCAAAAAAAAGGAATGATTTATTACAACCAGAATAATCTTGACCAGGCCCTGGAAGTATTGAAGCAACTTGTTACCAATTACCCCAACACTTCAGAATCCCGCGAAGCACTGCTCACTATCCGAAATATCTACATGGATAAAAATGACGTCAGCAGCTATTATACTTTTGCCGAAACAGTTCCTTTTGCCAACATTACAACTTCTGAACAGGACTCAATCACATACATCGCCGCTGAAAATTTTTATCTGAACAACGATTGTCAATCAGCCATTGATGCTTTTGAAAAATATATCAGAAAATTTGAAAACGGGGCTTTTATCCTGAATGCCAATTTCTATAAAGCCGAATGCGAATACCAGTTGCAAAATTACAGTGAGGCACTCACCGGATATGAATATGTAATTAACTCCCCAAAATCAAAATTCACCGAAAACGCACTGGCGAGAGCCGGAGATATCTGTCTCAATAACAAAGATTTGGAAAAGGCACTCGGGCATTTCTCAACGCTCGAAACCCTGGCCGACCTGCCTGCCAACGTCATTAAAGCTATCAGCGGACAGATGGAATGTTATTTTGAACTCGGACAGTATCAGAAAGCACTGGAAGCAGCTCAAAAACTACAAAAGCATGACCGTTTAGGCAACGAACAAATCATCCGTTCACATTATATTGCAGGTAAGTCTGCCCTTTTTACTGACAATTATGACCTGGCTGAAACAGAGCTAAAAAAGACCGTTGATCTTTCAGATGACATACACGGGGCTGAAGCAAAATATCTGCTGGCCACTGTCGCTTTTCAGCAAAAAGAATTTTCACTTGCAGAAGATCTTGTTATCGGGCTGTCCGTTGAATATCCTTCCTTCGAATACTGGAAAGCCATGGGATTTATTCTGCTTGCTGATGTTTACTCCCAAAATGGAAATACTTTTCAGGCCAAACAAACCCTTCAAAGCATTATCGATAACTATCCGGGCGAAGACCTGAAAGAAATCGCCGGCCAGAAACTCACGACTATCATTCGTGAAGAACAAGAAAATGCCGAAGAACCATTACAAATTGAAGAAGAAAAATAGTCCGGACTACAGGATTGATTAGTTAAAAACGAAATTCGGAAGCAGTATCATGAAAAACATAACTTTTGCATCAATCACATTATTCATCATCATTTTGGTGATATTTGCCACAACAACCGGCTCAGCCCAGGGACAGAATCAGGAGGTCACAATTATTGCTCCTTACAAACCCACCATTTCCGATGCGGAAAAAATTCCTGTTTCTGCCACAATCAGAGATACTGTGGTGAAAGTACCGGAAATGAACTACAGCATTGTTTCCCGGCCTTTCACCACAACTTATGAAATTGAGCCGCTGAAACCCGTTTTTCTGCAGATTGAACCAGGTCAGAGCATGAGCCGAAATTACCTGAAAGCAGGTTTTGGTAACTACACTACACCTTATGCCGAATTTTTTGCCAACAGCCTGAGCTCCGAAAAATACTCGCTGGGATTTCATGTACGTCATCTTTCATCACAAGGAGAAATTAAAGACTATCCGGTAAGCAACTTCAGCAGCAACCGTGCTTCGGTTTACGGAAAAAGATATTTATCCGGCAAAGTACTTTCAGCAGATGTTTTTTATGATCGTAATGTGGTTCATTATTATGGGGTCAAAAAGGACGATACAGCAGTTTTTTCATTACCCGATGATGAGCTGCGCCAGCGTTTTTCGCTTTTCGGAGGCGACCTGACACTTGCCAGCAACAGCAAACGACGAAACACTGCCGGGTATATTGCCGGTTTACGGTTTTATCATTTATCAGATCTTTTTAATACCCGTGAAACAGGTTTTACGCTGCATTCGGGCATCAGTAAACCGGAAAACATACTTGATATGGCTTCCGGAGAAAAACTCGGGTTAAGTTTTAACCTGGATTTTTGGAACAATAAGGACAGTATCGTTTCTCAGGGTAACGTCATTGCTACAATCAATCCTTATCTTCAGCTTGATTTCGAGCATCTCAACCTGACTCTGGGCGCACAGGGTACTTTTTCAGCCGATTCATCAGGTTCCGTTTATGTTTATCCTGCGGTAAAAGCTTTTTTTAAGGTCATTCCTGACCATTTACGGGTTTATTTTTCTGCTTCAGGTGGGTTATCACGCAACTCATTCTATGCTGTCAGCCGCGAAAATCCATGGATTAATTCTGTTTTTCCGTTCGGTTTTACAAATACAAAATATGAATTTAAAGGAGGTGTTACTGGTCAGATCAGCCAAATGATCAATTTCAACCTGAGCGCTGCTTATTCGGATGCAGAAAACATTCTTTTATTGGTAAATGATTTCCATTCTTATTTTAAACCTGATGTTCCGCTTAACTTTGCCAACAAATTCACGGGGATTTACGATAATGCTGAAATAACCACCATCAGTGCTGAAATTGGATACGAACAACCGCAAAAAATTAACGCCCTGCTTGTTGTCAATTACACTGATTATTCGATGGAAAAAGAAGAACACCCCTGGCACAAACCTGCACTTGAAATCAGTTTGTTTTCCCGTTATTTCGTTGATTCAAAACTTTCGGTGTCCGGTGAGTTGTTCTTCAGAGGAAAAGCCTATGCAAAGATTGATGAATCGCCTGCAGCCACTGAAGCTGTTCGCAAAGCCTATCTTGACGTAAACCTGTCGGCCGAGTATCGCTTACGAGATAAAATTTCCGCTTTTGTTTTGCTGAACAACATGACTGCAACGCGCTATTACCGTTGGTACAATTACCCTTCACAGCGCATCAGTGCGATGGCAGGGCTGACATTTGCATTTTGAAAACGTCTGATTCCATTAGCTAATCAGGCTCCAGTCCCTTTTATAATTGCGCAATTGAGCCAGTCTTTCGGCCATCATCCAATTTTCCGGTTTAAGAAGTTCAGGATCAATTTCGAGGATTTCTGAAGCAATGTTGCGTGCAGTGATGAGTATTTTTTCATCTTTGTAAATATCAGCCAGTTTCAATTCAAGGATTCCGCTTTGGCGTGTTCCCTGCAGGTCGCCGGGTCCGCGAAGTTCCATATCAACCTTTGCAATTTTAAACCCGTCGGAAGTCTGCACCATGGTATCAATTCTCTTTTTTCCGTCAGCAGTAAGTTTAAAACTGGTCATCAGAATACAGTAAGATTGATCTGCACCCCGACCTACTCTTCCGCGCAACTGATGTAACTGAGAAAGTCCGAAACGTTCGGCGTTTTCGATAACCATGACCGTCGCATTAGGGATATCCACACCCACTTCGATCACGGTTGTAGCAACCATGATTTGTGTTTCACCCTTCACAAAACGTTTCATTTCAGCTTCTTTTTCTTCGGGTTTCATTTGTCCGTGAACAATACTGATGGCATAATCAGGTAAAGGGAAAGCCCTGCTCAGACTTTCATAACCTTCCATCAGATCAGCAAGGTCCAGTTTTTCTGACTCTTTAATTAAAGGATAGACCACATAAACCTGCCTTCCTTCAGCAATTTTTCTTTTTAAAAATCCATGTAAAGCCGGTCTTTTTGTATCGTAAAAATGATAAGTCTGAACAGGTTTCCTTCCGGGAGGGAGTTCGTCAATTACTGACACATCCAAATCTCCGTAAACAGTCATGGCAAGTGTGCGTGGAATAGGAGTAGCTGTCATCACCAGAACATGCGGCGGAGTGGTATTTTTTTGCCAAAGTTTTGCCCTTTGCTCCACTCCAAAACGATGTTGTTCGTCAATAATGACCAGACCGAGATTGTTGAATCTTACTGCATCTTCGATCAGGGCATGGGTTCCGATCAAAATATTCAGCTCTCCGGATTGAAGGATTTGGTGCAGCAATTTTCTCTCTGCGCTTTTTGTTGATCCGGTCAGTAATTTTACACTGATATTCATTCCACCTAGAAATTTGTTGATTGTTTTGAAATGCTGTTGGGCAAGTATTTCGGTAGGTGCCATCAGGCTGGCCTGAAACCCATTGTCAATTGCAATAAGCATGCACATCAGCGCCACCAGAGTTTTTCCGCTGCCGACGTCACCCTGAAGCAAACGGTTCATCTGGCTGCCTGTTCCCATGTCAGATCGAATTTCGCGAATAACTCTTTTCTGTGCTTTGGTAAGTTCAAAAGGCAGAAACTGATTATAGAATGTATTAAAATGATCGCCGACGATTTTAAAAGTATGACCTTTTATCACCTTTGAGCGATGAATTTTATGCCTGAGCAGCATAAGCTGGATGAAAAAAAGTTCTTCAAATTTTAGTCTTCCTATAGCTTTATCAAGGGTTTCCTGGTTTTCAGGATAGTGAATATTTTTAAGTGCTTCATCACGTCTGATAAATCCGAACCGCCTGACAATTTCGGGCGAAAGGGTTTCAGGTATGACCAGATCAGCAAGAAGTATAAGTGTTTTGGTGAGTCTGGCGATTCCTTTACTATCCAGACCTTTTGTTTTTAATTTTTCACTTGAAGAATAGAAAGGCTGCAACTGTGAACCCACTGCTTCCCATTCGGTAGCCGGCTCAATTTCAGGATGCACAAAATTGAATCTTCCGTTGAACCACGATGGTTTTCCGTAAATAATAAATTGTATGCCGGGTCTGATTTTTTCCATCGCCCATTTAATTCCCTGAAACCATACAATCTGAATTTCTCCTGTATCATCAGTCAGCAATGCTGTAAGGCGTTTTGCCCTTCCTTCACCGATGGTCTGAGCCTGAATAATTCGTCCTTTTAACTGAAAATAATTCTGGTCGTTGTTTACTTCTGTTACGGATGAGAATTTGCTTCGGTCAACATATCTGAAAGGGAAATAATTAAGCAGGTCATCAAAAGTAAAAATATTTAGTTCTTTTTTAAGCAATTCAGCTCTTTTAGGGCCAACGCCTTTCAGATATTCAATTGGTGTTTGCAGAAATTCCGGCGACATGATTACCTGATTGATAATAGCTACAAAAATACATTAAAAACTCCTTGCCGGAATACCGGCAAGGAGTCAGAAAATTTTCAGAAAAAGGAGGCTGTAAGTTTAATAAACCCAAAGCTCCTGCTCGAAATCGCGGATTTCGTTTTTTATCCTTTCCGATTCAAGAAGACCGTCAAGACCTGTAGCATATTCATCAATGCGGCGATCAAACACATTATCTTCTTTAATAATATAACTGGAAAAACGACGCTGCAGAAACAACTGATCGTATGAAAGCCTGCGAGCGCTGTTTCCGGTATTAAACACTTCGTATCTGGCAAGAACAGGCCGGATTTCGGGATAATAAAGCCAGAACAATGGTTTGTAACCCCGAAATTCATTAGTTGTTGGATTTATATCTTCTTTCACCGGACAAATACCAACTATCCGAACCTGCATTTGAGAACGCTGTTTGTCGAAAATCCAGTCTTCTTTTACCCACAGTATTTTAACATCCTGGGGTGAAAACTTTGTTTGTATAGTAGTATCAATAAACTGATCAGGATTATTAGGATCAGGGACACGACTTTGCACTGATTCAGTAAGCTCGATCTCCAATTGAGTTGATGAAATAGGTAACATTTCTTCAAAATTATCAGTTCTGCCTGGTGCATAGGCCGTTATTTCACCGCCACGCATTGCATCCCACAAAACCTGAATAAGACTTCTCCAATTCCCCTGAGGGGTTTCAGGAAAGTAAAGAGGATGGTTCATTTTTTCGCGAAAGTCAATACTTCTCCAGATTCTTTTTTCCCAAAAAACGTCGGATTCTCTGATGTAGGAATATGGAACAGGTTTGAGGTCATTAATATGTAACCGCTCATATGCTTTATCTTTTGGCTCAGTGATAAGTTGTATCTGATTACCTTCCTGTCCAAACGACAATTTGATTATCGCCAAAAGGATAAAAGTAAGAATGCTGACAAAATTTATTTTACTCATACTTATCAGATTATTATTAATTCATAATTAGTGTGATAGAAGATAAGGTACGATCAGTACCATCAGGCCCCCGGGCAATTATATTCTCAAACCAGATTCTGTCGCCTCTGTTTGAGGTTTGAATTCGGTTTTTCATCTCCTCGGTCAATCGGTTGCTATCTGTTCGTCTTTCCCAGACAATGGAACCTGTAACAGAAATCATATTAAAAGAAACCACTCTGAAAGAAAGATCGAACTCAAAGTCCTGAGGCATACTTGCCTCAATTCCACCAGCTTCGGCTAAAACATTTCTGTTAATGTTTCCATTATTTACTCCGGCAATCATAGCTACCGGATCAGGTACTTTTTTTATTCTGTAAGGCATTATTCCCTGTTGTTTCAATTGGCCGTCAATTCTAGCCGAAACAGTGATTAATGCTTCTCTATATCCAACCGGGACTGTCGCGATATATTCACCCGGTTCAGCACCTCTTCTGATATTTCCAACAGAGATGTCAACTTCAAGATTTTCGAGAGGAACACCGGGAGATGAAACTGATATCGGGTTATCAACACCTGCATATAAGACATTCATTTTGGTAGCAGATATTGTGGTTGTCGGCTTGGCTACCATGTATTGTGCGGAGAAAGGGTAATAATTCACCTCGCCCGTACCGGTTGTTTGACGGAATAACCCGGCAAATTTTTTCAATCCTTCACTACTGGCCGGAAAGCTTAATTTAACTACTCCTTCTTTCCCCGAAATTTTGGTTGCTTTGTCAATCTGATCTGGAGTCATCCTGTCTGCGCCCTGCAAAATATATACTTCCGGATCCTGACTGGTTTCATAAGCAGCAACAAGTATTTCGGCTTCATACTTATCACCAACAAAAACGTAATCTCTGTTGGCCATCACTCTGGCTTCAACAACATCATATTTGAATGCTTCTGCATCAATAGCGGACAACAGATAATTAACCACATCAAATTCAGCATTGTAAACTTCAGTAATCATTTTATTGAGAAGGGTAATATCGGCAGCCAGAACAGTCTGGTCAAAATTGTACTGAATCCAGTTCAGTGGTTTACCGTCACGATTGGTATAATCCCCGTTTGTTCGTAATCCTACCTTTATATTATGCCTGTTTTTCTCATCAACCAGATTTAGAATATTTTCACGAAATTCATTAATCTTCCCCAGAAGGATTTTACCTTCACCCTGTGAGCCATCTGTTGAATTGCCTAAAAAAAAGTTGGTAGCAATGGTAAAATCATCCAGCCTGACCAGTTGAGTAGTTTGCTTAATCTTTGCTGTATCGTAGGGAATCCCTTCAACTTCAGCAATCAATCTGAATTTGACATCGTCGATGTAAGTTCTGATCGCTTCGGACATTTCTTTAGCCTGATGTGCTTTTTCCCGAAAGGGAGCCACTTTATTCTGATTTATCTGGTATTGTTTTTCAAACGTACGGTAAAGCTCATCAAGCTTTTCGGAAAATGTTTCGTTGGTATTAACCACGCTGTCATTAACAAGTGAAAATGCCTCCAGTACCTCTTTTGATACATTCAAAGCTAATAGCGCAGTGAGTACGAGGTACATCATGGCAATCATTTTTTGCCGCGGGGTTTCTTTGTATCCAGCCATTGATTTTGGATTTTTTTGATTTACAAACTACTTGATGTTCATTGCTGAAAGCATATTGCCATATACACTGTTCAGAGAAGCCATTCGTTTGGTCAATGTATCCAGTTCTCTTTGGTATTGAATGGTTTTGTTTGATGATTCTTCGAGGTTGGAAAGAAACTTCTCAAGTGTTTGTTCCAGTTTGGCTGATGCTTGTGTTTGTAATTCAGAATTTGAAAGTTGAAGTTCATAAATCCTGTTCAGTGAAGCAAGATTATCTGATAATTTGCTTAACTGCAGATTAAAATCTTCACTTTTACCTGCTGAGCTTTTCAGATCTTCAATTGTTTTGGCAATATTCTCTGCTGAGTGAAAATAGGTTTCAGATAATTTTGCGGCAGAATCTGATGCGTTTTTGATGGTTTGCGAGAGGTCTTCAGATGCGCGAATGTCGTCTTTAAAGGTTCTGGCAGCTTCAATGTAAGCATTTTTCAGTCCTGAAGCCGCATTTGACATGTCCTGAACCTTTGAGGTTAACTCACTTGTAGCAGCCACCTCTTTGGTCATAGCCATTGAAGCATCAGTATAGGTTTTTGACAAGGAAGAAACTGATTGAGATGCTGTTTTCATGTTGGAGACAAAATCCTGAGTTGCCAGACTTGCATTGGTAAGGTCATTAAGCTTCGATGCGCTTTCACTTAGTTTTGTAAGCCCGGTTCCCAGACGATGGATGACATTATCGTCCAGGTTCACATCTTTTAGCATAATGTCAAGTTGAGTCATTGGTCCGGCACCTGATCTGACAGGTTGTTTCTGGAGTAAAGCTTCATCAGGTTTAATTCCATGATAATCTTCCAGAAATTCAGGGTACACTTTGCTCCAATCGGGTTCAACATGCGGTTTTTGAAATGCTGATAGGGCAAAGATAATTGCTTCGGTAATCATTCCTACTAAAAGCATTTCAGTAGCCAGAGGGTAGTGATTGATTTTGAAAAGAGCGCCCAAGATAACTATTGATGCACCCAAGCCATAAGCTACTGACATGAAGCGTCTGAAAAACGGAGTCTCCATAAAATCAAAGGCTCCCTTTTGCTTCCCTTTCTCATTTTTTTTGCTCATAACCTAATTGATTATTATTTTGATGTTTAATTAGCAGTTTTATAGATTTCTTAATAAACGTTGGAAGCCCTTCTGGGATTATCACCTTTGGAACGGCCTAAATAAGGCATTACGCAACGGAAACCAATATACGATTTTGCGGTATCCTGATATTCGTAATCTTTGGTTGAAACAAGCAGATAGTGTTCGATATCCTTCCATGAACCACCTTTAATAATTTTGCGTTTCATCGAGATGGGATCATCAGGTTTTGCCAGATAGCTGTAATCCGGATTTAAATCCCATGTAAAAATATTTGCTGATTCATCGAAAGAGCTGTTTGTCCATTCAGCAACGTTACCGGCCATATCATACAGGCCAAAGCTGTTTGCAGGATAATGGCCTGCAACAACTGTGGAAGACCCTCCATCATCAACATAATTTCCGCGATTGGGTTTAAAGTTGGCAAGCAGGCAGCCCTTGTCATTGCGACTGTAAGGGCCTCCCCATGGAAATGGATTTGCCTCATAACCTCCTCTGGCAGCCCACTCCCATTCGGCTTCTGTCGGCAGGCGAAAATCATTTATTCCGGCTTGTTCTCTTCCTTCAAGGTAACCATTGAACAGCGCTGTGCGCCATACACAAAAAGCTCTTGCCTGACTCCAGTTCACACCTACTACAGGATAATTGTCGTAAGTGGGATGCCAGAAGTAAGATTTGGTCAATGGTTCATTGTAACTGTATGGAAAATCATGTATCCAGCATAGCGTATCCGGATAGACATTGATCACATCTTCTTTTACAAATTGCCTTCTTCCCTCAGTTCCGGGCGGACGGTTAGCAAAACTGGCATCTGCAGGGTTACCCTGATTGGTAAAATCTTTCCGTGCTGCTGCTTGCAAATCAATCCAGTAATGTTTGTAATTCAACTTTCTCGTGTCAATTTCCTTTTTACGGAAAAAACGTTCCTCTTCAGGTAAAAACATTTCTTCAAGGGTTTGGGCTGTTTCCTCTTCATCCCACTCAATAGCAGTAGTCCAGTTTAAAAATGGAGGGTCAAACAATTCACCGGTTTTGGCATCTTCTTCAATAAAATATTCCTCCGGATTTAACTCTCCCAATAATTGTCTGGCTATCGAATCCCTAACCCAATAAACGAATTGACGATACTCGTTATTGGTAATTTCAGTTTCATCCATGTAGAAGGAACTCACTGTAACCCTTTTTGGATTGTTCATCATAGCATAGGAAACATCTTCTTCTCCAACACCAAGGATAAAAGTACCGAGCGGAACAAAAGACATTCCGTATGGATCTGGCTGACTGAAAGTCGGACGCTGCTGAACCCCGATCAATTCTCCGTTCCCGGTGTTCTTGCAACTGCTTAAAATTATCCCGATTAACAGGAAAAACAATAGTTTATTCATGTGAACTGCTGATTTTACAGACAGGTTAACGACTTCATGCATTTTTTATTATTGCTGATTTTTTTATACTATGGCAATGAATGATTATAAAATGTAGATTTAAAACTCTTTTAGTCAGGTTGAGTGGCAATGTCACTTTAACGCTCATTACAAAAATCTGGTATTGCGGTAAATCTTTTTGAATTTATCAATTTCAATTTTGAAACAATAACCTACTCTTACTTCATGGCTTCCCTGTGAACCAATGGAAGAGGTAGGAATATCATAGGAATAACCGATATTAAAATCACGATATTGCATTCCAAGTATTATAACAGGAGAATCCTGATAACGGTAACTTAATCCGCCCCATACTTTATTGTTATATCGCAACAATGCGGTAAAATCATATTGCGAAGATGTTCCGTCTGTTTTAATCATCACCGATGGCAAAACATCCAGAGAAGGGGTATTTGGAAATGTAAACTCATAGCCTCCGATGACATTAATTTGTCGTTTCAACTGCATGCCGGTTCCATCATTTTTCTTTGCCTGCCTCATCTGCAAAACAGATAAACCGAGATAAAAGTTATCGGGCACTGAATAATATAGTCCCAGCCCGCCATCAATGTAAATATCTGATTCTTCAGCCTTGTTTTGTAATACCGGATCATTGCCCTTATCGCCGGGGGGTTCTAATTTATTGAAATCAATGGTTTTATTTATCAGACTCAACTGAAGTCCAATCCCCAAATCCCCAGCACCAAGCATGGTCTGATATGCATAAATCAGATTTACTGTAATATCCTTTTGGTAACCGATTTTGTCCTGAATGATAGTCCCTGCCAGCCCGCCTCTTAATACTTTTACCGGAGAATTAATGGATACAACGTAGGTTTCAGGTGCAACATTAAATGATGTTCCTTCGGCATTGGTTTCTTCAAAACCAACCCATTGCTGTCTGATTAGCCCGTCAACACAAATCCCGTTGGTCGTTCCGGCAAACCCCGGGTTGTATGCAATCCTGTTGAACATGTACTGGCTGTATTGCGGTAACTGCTGGGCATTGAGTAGCATCCCTGCCAAAGTAAAAAAGAAAATTATCGGAATAAATTTTCTTGTCATCGGAACTATATTTGTTTTCTGTTAAAATTTACCACAAAGAAAACACTTTTCATCATAAACATCTGCTGATAATTTGCAAAAGAATTCCAATCAATGCTATAAAACTTGTTTGCTAACGACACAGCACAATTGATATTGCAGATTGCAGAAACCTGAGGATAAAGATTTTCTAAAATAGATTCTGAATAAAAACAGATTACAACAAATCTTCAAGATCGTTTACCGGAACTGGTTTTGAAAACGGGCTGAAATCACTGATGGATTTCAAAATTGCATTTAGCTCCTCCTTTTCGGTAGAAATGTATTTAATTGAGAGGTTGATCCCGGTGTTTTCATAAAAAATGTAGGCGTTTTTGCCTGTAATTTTAAAATTTTGTGGTGGTACAGACTTTTGATCGGTATATTTTCGCAGGAGCGATAAAGCAACTATGTTTGTGTCAACTTTTGAAACATCCGAAAAAAACATCTCTCCGAAAAAGAATTTTTTTTCGATAAAATGATAAATTAATCGTACGCCGGTATTAAAAATTCGCTCACGATAACCAAGCCTCCTCCAAAAATAATTCTGATAATTAAAGGTGTCATAGCAACTGAATTTCTTTTTTTGATTCTTAATTCTCCGAAAGGAAGTATTAAAAGGTGTGTTTTGAAATTCAATTTTCTTGTCGGTTTTAAACTCTAGAATGCTATCTTTTGACATAACACTCCGAAAATGGTTTAGTGCATCCATTTTGGAACATGGCTGCATAAAATTTCTGTTGGCAACGCTAACCCGCCTTGAACCGGCAACATAATCCTGAAAAGTATAACTGAATCGCCCGAAAATCAATTTTAAAAGGTAATATTTCAACATTTCGTTTTATTCTTGATTCTTAAAAACAAAATTATTGTTTTTATCTGCAAGACCACTAAAATTATCCCAAAAATTATTCAACCCCCCGTAAAATGCTCATTTCAAAAGTAAAAAACTTTAAAATAACCCGGATAACACAATTAATGAAATAAATAAAAGAGAAAAGTCATTTAAAAAGTTTGGGAGCGGGGGGATAGAAACTAGATTGAGTATCAGTTTGTATTTTATCCCCCTGCTTTAGGTAACTCCCAAACTACCCCTTAAAACCAATTATTAAAAAACAACCATGATTTAGTCGTTGCAAACATAGTCTCTTTTTTCTTTTATCACCAAATTTTTTCTTGTTTTTTTATTTCACAAATTTATTACCAAGAGTCCAAAAATGGTCAATATTGGTTCTCATCAGTTTAATAAACGATTAATTTTAAGTCTTTTAATTAGTTAAAAAAGATTATTTGACCATTAGGATAAATCTGCACAAAAACCAGTATTTCATCAGAATTGAGAGAGAAATGCCGTCAGATTATCGCTTCTTTTCAGTTTAAGTTTCTTACGTAATCTGGTTCTTGCCATTTCAATACTTCTTACACTTTGGTGAGTGATATGCGAAATGTCTTTGGTTGACATATTCATTTTCAGAAAAGCCGAAATTCTCTTTTCGTTATTCGAAAGTTTTGGAAATCTTTCGTAAATATTATCGTAGAAAGATTTATTGATCTGCTCGAAGGTCATTTCAAACTGATTCCAGAAATCCTCCGTTTTATTCTCCTGCAGCATATTCATCATTTCCTGCAGCTCTTCAAAAACATTATCCGGTTTTCTGCTGAGGATTTCATCAACTTTTTCAACCAAACTGTTGAAGAGTTCAGTTTTTTCAATAAGTTGGGCGATTTTTGAGCTAAGTTCACGATTTTTTGATTCAAGTTCTTGTTCAAGCTTATCTTTTTCGCTTTCCAACAATAGGCTTTCATCTTTTTCAACAATTTTCTGTACAGTCAGATCTTTAATGAAAGCGCCCATTTGAACGGGAAGTCCAAACTGATCCTTGATAATCCATCCTTTTACCAGTGCCTGAAGAATATTACCGTCCTTTTTTATGTAGTTGCGTTCTACAGTATCAATAGTATCACCAAACAGGATTGAATTTTTCAAGGTAGGAAGTTCATTAGCTTTATCCTCACCCGCCACAATATCGAAATAACTTCTGTTTTTCAGTTCATTTTCCGTATAGCCGGTCATATTGCGAAATGCGCTGTTTGTTTTGATTATTTTTCCGTCAAGTTCCATCAGCAAAATTCCATCTGGAGAAGTGTCAAACAGCAGTCGGAATTTCTTTTCGCTTTCAATCAGGGCATCTTCGGCATTTTTTCGTTCAGTAATCTCAATGGAAAAACCGATAACACCAATAATTTCACCACTGAAAGTTTTGTATGGTATTTTATCAGTAATAAACCAGCGATTGGGATTATTTAGGAGCGGTTCAATAATATTTCTTTTAGGAATGCCAGTTTGGATAACTTCAAGATCATCTTTCCAGAATTGTTCAGCAAGATTTTTATCCATGATGAAATCCGAAATTTTTTTACCGGAAACAATATCCATATTCAATCCGGTAATATTCTGATATGGTTTATTCAAGGCAATCAGTCGGTTTTCAGTATCTTTGGCAAAAACCATAGCTGGAATTGAATCAAGGAGTAACTGTCTGAAATATTGTTCTTTATAATGTTCACGCAAAATTATCTGCTGATCGGATATATCCCTGATATAGCATGCATAAGCCGGTTGGCCGGCATATTGCGTTAAACGGCAATGCACAGCAGCTTCAATGGTGCCTCCGGTAATTTTTTTCGCGGTACTATCGAAAGAGAAAGCGCCTTTTGTGATTACTTTTTCTTTGATAGTATTCCATTTATAATGGTATTTGGAAAAGAATTTCTGAATGCTTACTTCCTCAGATGTTTGAGGATCAATCCCAAACATTGTTTTGGTTATGTTGTTGGTAAAAACGATATTATCGTTCTCATCGGCTACAAGAATTGCGATCGGGGTATGATCCAGCAGTGTGGCAAAATCTGAGTTTGACATGATTTAGTTTTAAATTTTATTAATTAACTACAAAATTAAAGTAAAAGAAAACATAAT
>ERZ795053.2220-NODE-2220-length-23790-cov-4.573836_pt1 | contig 23790 bp, 17 predicted proteins | sample MGYA00375137_ERZ795053 | MGnify/ENA primary metagenome ERZ795053 (study PRJEB30182, sample SAMN05720284) | activated sludge metagenome | isolation source: Anaerobic digester | place: Hong Kong | collected 2014-12-17 ...
GCTCACGATATTTATCGCCTCAACCAGGACGGCGGCGGGCGGGTGCGGCTGACCCAGACGCCGCTGTGGGTGTCGGTGCAGCCGGACGACGCGCCGCAATGGAACAACGTCTCACCGGCTTGGTCGCCCGACGGGACGCAGATCGCCTTTTTGACCGACCGCACCGGACGCTGGGAAATCTGGCTGATGAACGCCGATGGGTCTAATCCACGGCCCATGTTTTCAGAGGCAATGAATGCGCAGTTTACCTTTACTTACAACTTTGTCGATGAACGTATGCTGAGTTGGCGATAAGGGGCTGAAAACCAAATGACCGTCACCGAGTGCCTCTGGACAAGTGACGGTCACCCTTAACCCCGCACGTGGGCTTTGCGGCCTACTGAATATTTGTGGATTATCGCAATTTATCGATAATGTAGGATATATTGCCCTAAAATTAGGACAAAGTTGCCCTAAAGTTAGGACAGACAACCCCCACCAATTTTGCTATCATTAAACCTAACCATCCAAATATTAAAAATCCAGAGGCAGTCGTATGACGAAAGTGAACACAGAACCTGATCGCATTCTGGTTGTGGCTAATCCCCTACGAACTAACTTTGCAGCAGACGAGGCCAATGATGGCTGAGTCTGGCAGCAATTTGCTCGACTTGCTCACCCTCCCCCCACTTCAGCGTGACATTATTATCTATTTAACCCGCAACGGTTCGGCCAACGCGGCCACTCTGGCCGAGCGGTTGGAGTTGCAGCCGGAGGAGGTGGAACATGCCCTGGCTGACCTGGCCGACCGGGAACATCTCCGGCTGTCAGACGACGGCCAGGCCCAGCCCACGCTAGGCCGCACCCGCCGTCGCACCTTACCGGCTCGCCTCTGGCCGGCCTTGCTGGCCGCTAACCGCTTGTACTCCATCCAAGAGGCGGCCACCTTGCGCACCGCCCTGCCCATTCTTCAGTTCGCCCGGGCCAAACTAAGCGAATTTGCCGACCACGGCCCCGGCCATGTCCTGCGGGTTAGGTCATTTGCCGTGCAGCTCGGTTATATTATGGGCCTGACCCCGACGGAGCAGCATCTGCTGCGGTCGGCGGCCTTGTTCCACGATGTGGGCAACATCATCGACCGGGCCGACCACCATATCACCAGTCAGGAAACCGTCCTCAAATTAACCCAAGCCGGCGAACTGCCCTTCAGTACCGCTGAAGCGACCTTGGTGGGCCTACTCTGCCGCTGGCACCGGCGCGAGTATGACCCGGATCGGTGCGATATTCTAGGCGACGAGACTATCCGCACCGGGCTGTTGGCCTCGATATTGCGGGTGGCCGATGCCATGGACATCGACCACCGCCGCTCCGATTACACCGACCGTTTTGCCTGGGTCCTGCGTTTCTTTTACCCGGATGAACTGCCGTTCTGGACCAGCCTGGAGGAGATATTGGGCCTGCGGATGCACTGCACGCCGCAGGTTACCCTCCAAATCTTAACCCGCGACCGGCTCACAGACAATATTCAAATTACCATGCTGCGCCGCGACCTGGCCGATACGCCGCTGCCCTGGACTGTGCAAGAGAATTACATACCCCAAGAAACGGCCTCGATCCCGCTGGAGGCATTGGCAGCCGACGCCGCGCTGTCCCATAATGGCTCGGCCTTGCTGGTATTTCCGTTTGATCCGCACAGTCTGGTCATGGCCGCCCTTAGCCGCAAACAGCTTCAGGCTACCGGCTATACCGTTGAACTGCTGTGTTATCCTGACACGGTCGACGCCCCCGGCTGGCTGTGGCGCGAGGCGCTGGCCGAGCTGGACCCGGCCGGCTACGCTCACCTGATCGTACTCAACGATCGACCGGAGCCGGCCATCGAGGCGGAGCGACTCCAGGTGATCGGTCACTGGCGCAGCGCCGACTTGTGCGTTAGCCTGTTAAACCGGCACGAAGCCAACTGGGCGCGACTGCCGGAGCTGGTCCAGCTTGGCGTTGAGGTGACTTTAGGCGGCGACTGGGCCTATTTTTGGGGCACGCCCACCGACCAGACCGCGCTGACGTGGGGGCGATTGGCCGCCCTCTGCACCCGCGATCCGGCCCAGGCCACCGCGAACTTCATTGCCGCTGAACAGACCGTTATCGAAGGACTGTTGAAAGTTGTTTATGACGCCACGACCCAAGCGGCGGATGACTTGACCGGCTGGGTGGCTCTAGCCGAGCCGATCCTGGCCCGGATTGAAGCCAATGATCGCGCCTATTTCATCGACCAAGCGCCGGATTTTGTGGCCGCCTACGCCACACCGCCCGATCCCGGCCGGGTAGAAGGCCGGGTACTGTGCCTAACGCAGCCGCCGAGTAACTTGCCCCAGGCGTATTATTGGGCCTTGGAGCAGGCTATCGAAGGCCAGGGCCGGACGCCGGCGCGAGGCATCTGTTTCAACGTGCCGTATGCGGTCGCCACCTGGCCCGACGGCGACGCGGTTGAACTGCTGGCCATCAATCATTGGCGCGATGAAACCGCTACCCCGATTCGGTTGCTTTACCCAACCGATTTAGGGCCACCGCCGGAAGGCAATGAAAACGCCATCCGCGTCCGCCTGGCGGCAGAGCAGGCCGAGACAGTGGTTGGGGCTTTAGTCGCTGCTTGTAATCAATGATGACTGCTTAGTAAAGGACCGATATGACAATCGAACCACTTATCTCACGGGAAGAAGCCCTGAGCGGGATGCCCGGCCGGGTCACCAAACAGGCTAGTGTGCTGCTGATCTCGATTGAAAACCGGACGGTCTATTTGCTTACGCAATCGCAGGAGACCGCCCAGTTGGCCTTGAGTGAGGCCGCGGCGAAATCATCCCATCACGCCTTTCTCGAAGCTATCGCCCAGGGCCGCGACCTGCCCTTTCAGCCCACCATTCGGGACCTGGAGCGGTATGCCGCCCGCTGGGCTATTTTGGTTCCGGCTAACCCTAATATTCAAGCCGCTGCCGCTCACTTACTGGGCCAGAAATATGAGTTTACCGCTCAGGCCATGCCGGGCATTCGGGCGGCTCTGGGCCTGGATACCGAAGCGGTTCGCGAGGCTTACCAACGTTTGTACGGCCGGCCGTTGGCTTCAATATTTACTTCCGCTCAGGTTAGTTGGCTGGATCAGCTACGCTGGCGCTGGGCCAGGCTGGCCGGCCGGTTGGAGAATTTACCGCCTTTTTGGCTGGCCTGTATTCTGACGGTGGTGATTGGGGCGGTTTCCCTGGCGCTACCGATTGCCGTGGCCGGGGTGGGGGCGCTGCCGGGTGTGGTGGTGATTATTGTCATCGGCCTGATCAATATGATCACCATCGCGGCCATGGCCGAAACGGTCACCCGCAGCAGCGATATTCGCTATGGCAGCGGTTTTATCGGCCGAATTGTGGCCGATTACCTGGGCCAGACCAGTTCGGCCTTGTTGTCTATCGTGCTGGCCGCCTTTTCTTTTGGTCTGCTGCTGGTCTTTTATCTGGGTATTTCCACCACCTTGGAGGGAGCCAGCGGGCTGCCGGCCGAGGTCTGGATGGTGGGGTTGTTGCTGATCGGACTCTACTTTCTAACCCGGGGATCGTTACACGCTACGCTAGCTTTGACCATTGTGATTGGGCTGGCGAACATGGCTCTACTACTAATCCTCTCCATGCTGGCCTTTGCTTATTTCCGCCCGGAGAATCTGCTCTACATCAATGTCCCCTGGCTCAATGGGCAGCCGTTTGACCCGACCACATTGAGCTTTCTCATCGGGGTGGTTATGGGTATTTTTTCCGCTCATATTCTGGTGGTTATTTTTGGCCCACTGCTACTGCAGCGCGACCCCGGCGGGGGAGAGGTGATTAAGGGACACACCGTCGGCATTGGCGTCGCTATCATCCTGAACGTGATTTGGGTACTGGCCGTCAGCGGGGCAGTGGCCCCTCAGGTTTTAGCCGAACAACAGGGTACCTCCTTGGTGCCGCTAACTGCCACGATTGGCCCGGCTATGGGCGTCTTAGGAGCTATCTTCGTCATCGTCAGTATGGGGCTGGGATTGGTCCAGTTTTCAGTGGCGCTCTTTAACCTGGCCCATGAGCGAATTGACACCACCAGAACAGCCGCTTTGGGCCGGCGGGGACAATTCTTGCTGGCCTTTAGCCCGATCATCCTGGTTTTCTTGCTGGCCGAATGGATGGCGTGGACCGGTACCGGCTCTTTCACCGGCATCCTGGCTATGCTGGGGATCATTGTCGACTCGCTGATGACCGGCATTTTTCCCGTGCTACTGCTGGTCGCCAGTCGCCGCAAAGGGGAATTGGTGCCTCAAGTTGTTTACCGTTTTCTGGGTAACCCCCTGCTTTTAACAGGGATTTATTTGTTATGCGTGGCCAACCTGCTGTTTCACGCTCTGATCATCTGGCAAAATCCGTTTCAGCGCCTACTAGGGCTGGCCATCGCTCTATTGACCCTAGGGTTGACCATCGCCATGGTTCGCCGGGGCGTCTTTCGCCCGCGTTTGGTCATCGAACTGCGCGACGATCAGAGCCGGGGTGGGAAATCGAGAGTCAATGTCACCATGAACGGTCAGGCAGTTCCCGCCGAAATTCAGTTGGGCTATAACAACAACGAGGCACGACTCCAAGCCAATTCCGGCGCCATTCAAAATGCGGCCGGGCTGCGTTACATCCGTCTGGACCTGCCGGTCACCACCGCCCGCGAGCTAAAAGTGTTGGCCCACATTATCACCCCGGATGGGACCGCTCAAGCTTGGCCGGCCCACCTTACCATTGAGAGGAACGAGCCTCAACCCGTGTTGGAGTTACCCCTATCCGGCGGGCAGGTGACGTTACCGATAACCGGCGAAGCCTGTCGGATGGTTGTCAATCTTAGCTAGGGCCATGACTCTCGGGATCGGATCATCCGCTGACGATGCTGTCCCAGGCTGTCGCGAACTAACAGGCGAGTTAACTCTAGAGCAATCCACCCCAATGCAAACGATAACCGGTTTAGGTATTAAGATTCATGATTTCCTCGCTTTGATTAAATCCTCCAATTTGTATACAATGAGCATTATGATGTTTGCACAAAGGGGTGCCCTAGCATGGACAAAAACCAACCCCTCAATTTTACCCAACCACGGCATCCCCGCTGGCTGGTCGTTTGGCAGTGGTTGACCCACCCGTCAGGGCTAATTCAGGATGTAGCGCTGCGCCGCAAAGCCGCCATGCTGTCAGGATTGCTGCTGCTGATATTTGCGCTGGAAATGGCGTCGATCATCTTCCGTGCTTTCTTTTTCCCTGACGTTCAAATGGCTTTCCGGCAAGTCATCATCGTTCTTTTGTTGGCGAGTATCTATCTCCTCAGCCGGACTCGCCATTATCAAATTGCCGCCGGCTTAACTGTTTTCTTCTATCCTGTTACCGTATTCACCGTGGTTCTTAGCGGCGCTTCGCCTATTCCGGAACTGGCCCTTATGGGCTTAATGATCGCTTTGTTCGTCGGCAACCTTTTGCTGGCCCTACCTGGACTAGTCGCCTTAGGTGTATTTAATGTTGTAGGTATGATAATTGTCGTCTGGCTGGTACCGGAAAATTTTCCTCATATCAATTTTGTTCCGGCGATTGTCCTCTTTAATACCATCGCTGCCATTTTAGCCATCGTATCACGGCGTTTGCAGCAAAACATTGAGCAAGATCGCCTGGCTACGCTGCAAGAGAGCGAGGAACGCTTCCGGCAACTGGCCGAAAATATTGAGGAGGTTTTTTGGATCGTCACTCCGTGGGTGACTACAATTGAATACGTCAGCCCGACGATTGAAAAGGTGTGGGGCCGCCCGGCCAGCGAGTTTTACGAAAACGCCGATACCTATTTGCAAAGCATTCACCCTGATGATCGAGAAACCGTGGTCAAGCCCCGGTTAAAACAGCAAGCGTTGGGTGAACCAACCCTCCATGAATATCGCATTGTCCGGCCCGACGGAACCATCCGCTGGATTTGGGATCGGGGCTTTTCGCTCAAAGATGAAAGTGGACAGGTCTATCGTGTGATGGGCATCGCTGAAGATATTACCGAGCGTAAACAGGCCGAGCAACAGCTACGCGATAATGAAAAGCTGCTCCGGGCTTTGGCCGAACAATTTCCGCGGGCCTACTTGTCGGTGATCAACGCCGACCTGACGATTGGCTTCACCAGTGGGCAGGAGTTCGAACGCTACCAATTCGACCCCAAACTGTTTGTAGGACTGCAGGTGCGGGATATTGTTTTTGACACTTACGGTGATGAAGAAGCTGTAGAGACGATAATAACTGCTTATAACCGGACGTTTGCCGGCCAGGAGCAATACTTTGAGCTTTCGCTGGGAGGGGAGCATCTATTATTTGAAACCAGGCCGTTGGTGAATGAGCAAGGAGATATTCACCAAATACTGGCGGTAGTCCAAAATCTTACCGAACGCAAGCAGGCTGAAACCGCTTTGCGCCAATCTGAAGAACGCTTCAGCAAGGTGTTTTCGACCAACCCCAACGGTCTGGTTCTTACGCGCTTGCAGGACGGATATATCATTGATGTCAATGCAAGTGCGGAGCAGCTATTGGGCTATAGTCGGGCTGAGATGATTGGACACTCTACCCTCTGGCTGAACCTATACGCCAACCTTGATGATCGACCTAAACTGGTAAAACAGTTGCAACTGCACGGCTCGCTGCGGGATTATGAATTGCTCGCTCGAAAAAAATCGGGGGAACTACTAACACTGACGGTCTCGATCGAACTGATCGAACTGGATGGTGAGCCGCATATGATCTCCGCTATCCGTGACATCACCGAGCAAAAGAAAGTTGAAGCCCAACTGGCCTATCACGCCTACATTATGGAAAACCTGGCCGAAGGCTTGAATTATGTAGACGATCAAGGGATTATCCGTTTTACCAACCCGGCCTTCGATGCCATGTTTGGCTACAAGCGCGGCGAACTGATCGGCCAGCAAATTTCGATTGTGAATGACCTGCCGCCGGCTGAGAGTCAGAAGTTTGTGGCCGACGTTCTGGCCAAGTTACAAACGAAGAATGTATGGGAAGGCGAGGTTCGCAACCGCAAAAAGGACGGTACGTCTTTTGTCACCCAGGCCAAAATTCAGGCCCTAACTTTGGGCGAGCAAAGCTACTGGGTCACTTTTCAGGAGGATATTACCGAGCGTAAGCAGGCCGAGGAAGCCTTGCGGGCAAGTGAAGCCCGCTACCGCGCCTTGTATAACCATTCGCCGGTGATGATGCATTCCTTTGACGCCGAAGGCCGGTTAGTGAGCGTCAGTGATTACTGGTTGGAGATGATGGGCTATGATCGGGAGGAGGTCATCAGCCAGCCAGCCACTAACTATCTCACCGAAGAGGCACAACGTTATGCCCTCCAAGTCGCTATTCCCGAATTTAAGAAAACTGGACACGTTAAAGAAATTCCCCTCCAATTTGCAAAAAAGAATGGTGAAGTCATCGATGTCCTGCTCTCGGCCGTGGCTGAGTATGATAAGGACGGAAATTTTGAACGCAGCATGGCCGTATTGATCGATGTCACCGAGCGCAACCAGTTGGAGGCGCAACTGCGCCAGGCCCAAAAGATGGAAGCGGTTGGTCAATTGACAGCCGGCATTGCCCATGATTTCAACAATCTGTTGACGGCGATCAATGGTTTTGCCGAATTGACCCAACTGGCCCTAACCCCTAACGATCCACTTGCCACAAATATCGGCAAAATTTTACATTCAGGCCAACTGGCCACTAATCTCATTAGCCAACTGATGATCTTCAGCCACAAACAGATTATTGAACCCCAAGTGCTTAACTTGAATGAGGTCGTCAACCAAACTGATAAACTGCTGCGGCGGATCATCGGTGAACACATTGATTTAAAGACCACCGTTTCCCCGACCTTATGGTCGGTTAAGGTCGATCGCACCCAATTGGAGCAAGTCATCGTCAACCTGGCGGTCAACGCCCGCGACGCCATGCCGGAGGGCGGCCAACTCATAATCGAAACCGCCAATATCGCGCTGGATGCCAATGCCGACAGAGCCGACCATCTTCAAATGGCGCCCGGCGAATACGTACTTATAAGCGTCAGCGACACGGGGGTTGGTATGAGTCAGACTGTCCAGTCTCGCATCTTTGAACCATTTTTTACCACCAAAGAACGCGGACGCGGAACCGGCCTGGGGTTGGCCACCGTCTATGGTATTGTTAAACAAAACAGCGGGGGGATTCAAGTCTATAGTAAAGTAGGGCAGGGAACGACCTTCAAGATTTACCTGCCACGGACGGAAGAACCCGATCCGCACCAGGCGTTTGCAATGGATGTGGCGGATCTGCCAACCGGCAGCGAAACGATTTTGTTGGTTGAAGATGATGAGGGCGTGCGGGGTCTGGTCTCACGGGTTTTAGAGATGCAGGGCTACACCGTTCTGGCAGCAGGCGATGGTGAAGAGGCATTGCAACTGGCCGCCCATCACAACGATGCCATCGACCTAGTGCTAACCGATGTAGTAATGCCAGGCATCCACGGTAGAGCACTGGCCGAACAACTAAACCAGCGCCATCCCTATTTGAAAGTTCTTTACATGTCCGGCTACAGCGATGAAGAAATCGCCCATCACGGCGTGCTAAATCACGGCGTGGCTTTTTTGCAAAAACCATTCAAATTCAGCGTTCTGGCACATAAGATACGCCAGGTGTTAGATGTCCCCGCACCGAGTTAGCACCAACGTATCAACGCCACGAAGCCCGCCCCATCCTCGAAACCATCATCGAACAGATCCCCGAGCCTGAGTTACCAGCGTCGTTGGTGGGGTTGCCGGAAGCAAAACCTTGACCTGGCCCCTCAAAAGTAGTTTGACGCCTTGGTCTCACCGTATAAACTCAAAAAACGCTACAAATTCTAAAAGCCAACGGAGGCGAACCTATGGAACACCCTATTCTGCAAACTACTATTGCCGGCAGTCTGCCCAAACCGGCCTGGCTGGCGAAACCGGTCAAGCTGTGGGCGCCCTGGGCCTTGGAAGGCGAAGCCCTGACCGAAGGCAAGCGCGATGCGGTGCGGTTAGTCCTCCGCGATCAGGAACAGGCCGGCATCGATATTGTCAGCGACGGCGAGCAAACCCGCCGGCATTTTGTGACCACCTTTATCGAGCATCTGGAAGGAGTGGACTTTAAGCGCCGCGAGACGGTTCGCATTCGCAGCCGGTATGACGCCCAGGTGCCGGTGGTGACCGGGGCGGTGGCCCGTAAACAGCCGGTCTATGTTGAGGACGCCCGCTTCTTACGCAGTGAAACCACCCACCCGATCAAGTTCACCTTGCCCGGCCCGATGACGATGGTTGATACCCTCTACGATGATTATTACCGCAGCCGAGAAACGCTTGCCTGGGAATTCGCCAAAATTTTGAACGAGGAGGCTCGCGAGCTAGCGGCTGCCGGGGTGGATGTGATCCAGTTCGACGAACCGGCCTTCAACGTCTATTTTGATGAGGTGCGGTCATGGGGTATCGCGGCTTTGGAGCGGGCGGCTGAAGGGCTGCCGTGTAAAACGGCGGTTCACATCTGCTACGGATACGGTATCAAAGCCAACAATGATTGGAAAAAAACGCTTGGCTCCGAATGGCGGCAGTATGAAGAGTTTTTTCCGCTCTTACAAGCCTCTACTATCGATCAGGTGTCGCTGGAATGCCACAACTCTCACGTGCCCATCGAGTTAATTGGACTGCTGAAGGGCAAAGATATCTTGGCCGGGGCCATCGATGTGGCGACCGACCAGATCGAAACGCCTGAAGAGGTGGCGGCCACCATCCGGCAGGCGCTCAACTATGTAGCGCCGGACAAACTCTACCCCTGCACTAACTGTGGCATGGTTCCTCTCAGCCGCCAGGCGGCCGTCGGCAAATTGAAAGTCCTGGCCGCCGGCACAGCCATTGTTAGACAAGAGTTGGGTGGTCATTAAGTTATATATTTCGCGTATCGCCTTGAGCACTATTTTCAATTATGATATACTGGTTAAATGAGGTCACGCTACAAGGCTCTTGTTACCGATGATGATCGGTTCATCAGGAAACTCTGCCAGTTCGTCTTAGAAAAGCAAGGCTTGGTGGTTCACCTTGCGGAAACGGGGCAAGCGACGTTTCAGGCGCTATCAGATGCCAGTTTTGATTTGCTCCTCCTCGACATTGACTTGCCTGACATCGACGGCCTGACGGTACTCGAAAAGGTCACCGCCCAATATCCTCAAATTAGTCCGATTATGGTAACCGGCCATGCTTCCCTTGAAGCGACCATTCGCGCCCAAGAATTGGGGGCTGAAGGGTTTATCCTCAAACCCTTCGATGATACCAAGTTGGTCCAGATGGTCCGGCGGGTGCTTGATCGCCGCCAACTGCGCGAAGATTACACCCAACTCCAAACCTCGATGCAGACTGAAAAATTGGCTGCACTGGGCCGGTTGACGGCTTCCCTGGCCCACGAAATCAACAATCCCCTCCAAGCTTTACGCAGCGGCCTGCGCCTGCTGGGCCGCCCCCAACTCGACGACGCCAAACGACAGCACTATGTCGCGACGCTAGCCCAGGAGGTCGAACGTCTCATCACGATCACCGGCCAAACCCTCGACTTTGCTCGGCCCGGTCAAGCTGGCCTAGAGTCGACCGACCTTAATGCGTTGTTGCAAAGTACTTTAGCCTTGGTTAGTAAGCAGTTGCAGCAAAAACATATCGACACCGATGTTACGCTGGCTGCCGACTTACCGGCCGTTAAGGTTGTGCCGGATCACATTAAACAAGTTGTTATTAACCTGATTCTCAATGCTATCGATGCGATGTCTGACAGTGGGCTATTGACCCTGACCACAACCTACTTGCCCCACAAACGCCAGGTTATGATCACGGTACAAGACACCGGCAGCGGCATGACGCCCGACGTCATTTCCAAAGTTTTTGAGCCGTTTTTTTCGACTAAGGACACCGGCACCGGCCTGGGGTTATCGATTAGTTATTCGATCATCGAAACACACGGGGGTTACATTGAGGTCGAGAGTACGCCGGACACAGGCACCCTATTTTCAATCTATTTACCCGACAGCAGCGAAACGGAACATGATGAACCTACCTGACGCCAGAAAAATTTTGATCGTTGATGATGAGGCCAGTCTGCGCTTATTTCTTAGCGAGGAATTGTCAGACCAAGGTTATGAGGTTTACACCTCGGCTAACGGGCATGAAGCGCTGGCGCAGCTCAACGTGCAGCCCATCGATCTGGCCATCGTCGATCTGCAAATGCCGGGCATCAACGGCCTTGAGTTGATGGCGGCCATAGAGAAAATGGCCGATCCTCCTGAACTGATCATGCTAACCGCCCACGCCAGTCTGGAAACATCGATTGAAGCGATGCGCCTGGGTACAAGTGATTTTTTACTGAAACCTTATGAAGTGGATGAACTGCTCAGGGCCATCGAGCGGGTGATGAAACGCCGCCGCCTCAAATTACAGCGCCGCCTGGCAGCTCACCTGCTGGCTGAGAGTTTTGGCGTAACCTCAGCGCCGGTGAATTACCGGACGGATACTCCTGAACCGAACCCGGCTTCGCCCACTCGGCTAGAAGCGCGAGCCTTGATCGTCGAATTGGAAACCATGAGCGTCACCAAGAGCGGACGTCCGCTGTCCCTCAGCCCTACTGAATTTCGCTTGTTGACCACGTTAATGAAGCATCCCAACCAACCGTTGACCTTTCAGGAATTGGCTGACCTCACCCACGGCCAGACGGTTGATGCTTTCCAGGCTCGTGATCTGCTCAAAAGCCACTTGGGGCGCTTGCGCCGAAAATTGGGCCAAGCCCCGGATGGACAAGCTTACATCATCAACGTCCATAGTGTTGGCTATAAATTTGTAACAAATTAGCCATCAAGCCCAGCACCGGGCCTTTGTAAGAAGTTAATCCCCGTCCAGAGATAATCCCCTAATTTACATCATCCAAAAAACCGGAAATCGGCCGGTTCTTTATAACCTCCTTATCCCCACAAAATCCGCAACTGACATCATTTTGGGTCTAAATTGGGCCAAAATGTTCCCAACCCTGGGTCAACTTATCCTGGAAAAATCAGTTATAGTAATTGAAGATAACCATCTGACAACTACTGTTAACCGATTATTAAAATCTATCTGGGAGTTAGACTTATGATAAGGCGAATTCTGATTGTTGATGACGATCCCGACATCCTCCTATTGTTGACCCGATCTTTAACCCTAGTCGGGCCGGATTACCAGCTTGAAGTCTGTCAGTCCGGAACTGAAGCGCTGACCTTGGGCCAGATCCGACCTTTTGACCTGGTCATCTCCGACTACTCCATGGACGACCTCAATGGCCTACAATTGGCCAGCAAACTCAAGGAGCGGCAGCCGGAGTTGAAGGTTATTTTGATGAGCGGTAATGGATACGCCGGACTGGCTCAAAAAACTGCTGAAGCGGGGTTAAACGGCTTCATCAGTAAGCCGTTCAAGCTGGCGAAGGTCTTTGAGACCGTACGCGCCGTTCTGGAAGCGTAAACGGTGTTGAAAGATAGATTAAGGTTTAACCCTTATACATTATTCACATTATCAACGAGGTAAGAAAAATGAACCCAGTATCATCTCCCCAATTTGAAATAAAGAATCGTTTTAGACTATTCAATTCGATCCAGGGTAAGCTCCTGGGATTTTTCCTGGCTCTAGCGCTGCTGCCGTTGTTGGCCATCGGTATTTTCTCCGACTGGGAGAACCAACATGCCTTGTACACTGATGCCACTGACGAACTTGCCACCTTAGTCAATATTCAAGCCGACGAGATTAATAGCTGGCTTGATGATCGCTTGAGAGAGATGAAGGTGATTGCCGGTTCGGATGAAGCACAATCGATGGATTACGATAGAGTTGAGGAAATTATTGAGCTGTACGCCCAAGAATACCTTCAGTATGAGACCCTCTTCGTCGCCGGCCGGGATGGGATGACTATTTTTCACAATAACAGCGACACGCCGCTCCACCTAGGGGATCGGGCTTATTTTCAAAAAGCCTTGCAAGGAGAGCCCAATATCTCTGACGCCCTCGTTTCTAAGTCAAGCGGAAATATTATTGTGGTGGCCGCCGCGCCAATCATCGTGGATGGTCAGGTTGTCGGCGTAGTCGGCGGTACGATACCGACGACAGAAATTGCCGAACTGTTGGCCCATGCCCGGACAGGTCAAAGTGGTGAAGCCTATCTGATTAATCGCGACGGCTATATGATTACCCCCTCCCGTTTTACCGACGATCTGAAAGCTCAGGGATTGATCAAAAAGCAGACTGAACTCGAACTTAAGGTGAATACGATGGGCGCCCAAGAGGCGCTGGCCGGCAAGTCAGGCGTCAATGAGTATCCCGACTATCGCGGTTTGCCGGTTCTGGGCGCTTATACCCCTATTAAGCAGATGGACTGGGGCCTTCTGGTCGAAGTCGATACTAGCGAGGCCTTGGCCACAGCTACCCAAATGCGAAACCTGGGCCTGCTCATTGGGCTGATCACCACTGTAATTGTGGTGGGGTTCGCCGTGTTTGTCGCACGCAAAATGACGCAACCGATTTTGAGCATGACTGAAGCAGCCCGCCGATTGGCGACCGGTGATGTTAATCAAACCGTCGAAGTCAAGAGCAACGATGAACTGGGAGCCATGGCTTCGGCCTTCCAGGAAATGATGGACTACATGCAAGAGATGACCTCCGCTGCCCAACGTCTGGCGCAAGGCGACCTGACGGTCGATATCCAGCCGCGCTCCGAGCAGGATACGCTTGGTCTGGCCTTTCATCATATGCTCGTCAACCTGCGTGGCTTGGTTCAACAGATAGCTGAGAACGCAACCAGCGTCGAACTGGCCTCAAGCCAACTGAGTGGCGCGGCTGATCAGAGCGCCCAAGCAACCAGCCACATTGCCGGCACAATGCAGCAAATCGCCAACGGCGTTAACCGGCAAGTGACCAGTATCAATCACACGGTCTCAGCCGTGACCCAGACCAATCAGGCTATTGAAGGCGTGGCTCAAGGAGCCCAGGAACAGGCCGCTGCGATTACACGCGGCGCGATGATGGCCAACCAAATTGCGGACACGATCGAACAGATAGCTCAAGGGGCCGAAGCCGCGGCTGATAAAGGAGCTAACTCCACCCAAACAGCCCAGACTGGCGCTCAGACGGTTCAGCATGCAATCGAGACTCTGGACAGCATTAAATTGGCGGTTGAGCTAGCCGGTGAGAAAGTAACTGAGATGGGCCACCTCTCCGGCCAGATTGGGGGGATTGTGGAAACCATTGACGATATTGCGTCGCAAACCAACCTGCTGGCCTTGAATGCCGCCATCGAAGCAGCTCGGGCCGGCGAACACGGTAAGGGCTTCGCCGTTGTGGCCGATGAAGTACGCAAGCTGGCCGAAATGTCGGCTACCGCCACCAAAGAGATCGTTGACCTTATTCGCAATATTCAAAATAGGGTCGCCGAAGCCATCCAAGCTATGGCGCAGAGTTCTGCCGAGGTTAACAACGGCGCAATTCAGGCCGAGCAGGCCGGTCAGGCCTTGACTAACATCCTTGAGTTAATTGAAGGGATGCAGCAAGATGCAGCCGATGCCGTCAGATTAACTACGCAGGCTCGTGCAGCAAGCGAAGAATTGAGCAGCACTATGGACAGCATCTCCGCCGTGGTCGAAGAAAATACGGCTTCAACCGAAGAGATGGCCGCTACCTCAATTGTGGTACAAGAGGAAATTGAGTCGATTGCCAACGTCAGCCGCGAGAATGCCACCATGGTTGAAGAGGTCAGCGCCTCAACGGAAGAAATGAGCGCTCAGGCCGAAGAAGTGACCGCATCGGCTCAAGTGATGGCTGAGATGGCCGAAAAGCTGCGCCAGACCGTTGCTCAATTCAAAGTGGCTGTTTCCGGTCAGATGGAAGTCAAATCTGTCCAACCTGTTCCGTCAAACCTGCCTCGGTTAATCCACCAGCCGTACACCAATGGTCATCACCGGGTGATGAATGGCCACTAAAATCTGACAGGCTAGGCGGCCACTAAAAGTTCAACCCCGATAGAATTCAAGAAACTCCTGCGGATAGGGACCATTGGTCACCGCAGGAGTTTTTATTAATCCTTGGTTACTACAATTGACTCAATTGTCGAATATGGGCAATCTCTGAGGCATCCAAGCCCAATGACTCCAGAAAATCTTGATGGGCTTCCGGCAGGCTTTGCTCAAACGCTTGATGCCAGCGATGCATGGCGGCATCATCCAGCCCCGCTTCCCGCAACAGCGCCGTCCAGGATGATTTGTCCAGCACGCGACCTTGGATGAAATAGGGAGCCTGCCCTAACAGATCGAGTACCAACCGTTGTTGTTCGCGTAACTGTTGTATCTCCTGATTTAAGGCGATGAGCCGCGCCTCCAACGCTTGGGTGAGGTGGTCGGCATCATCGGCTTCGAGCAATACCCCAATGCGTTCGAGCGACAACCCCGCCGCCCGATAAGTTCGTATCCGCTCCAGTCGAGCGAGATCGGCCTCACTGTAGAGCCGATACCCGGCCGGACTCTTATCACTGGGCGACAAGAGTCCGATACGGTCATAATATAGCAGCGTGCTGCGCGACAGTTGGGCCAGCTCCCCTACTTGACCAATAGTGTACATGCGATTGCCTCCAGAGGGTGACGGTCAGGCTCCACAAAGCGCGTCCGGGCCTCGGTGCTAAACAATCGCTCAGGGCTATAGTAATGAAGGAGCACCTCTTTGGCCTCGTTGACTAAATCGGGGTTCAGCACCAGAAAGCGTTGCCAATCGGCTACCGGTTGTCGAACCAAGCGCAGTCCAATCACCCGTATCAAAGCTTCGGTGATGGTCTGATGATATTTATGGTGTGCGCCGAGATGTTCGGCAAAGGCGCGGATACTTCGCCCCACGCGCTCGATCGCCGGCTCAAGGCCGTCTTGAATGATGCAAAGAAAGGCCAACCGCAAATGGGCTTTATGATTGAAGGTAGCAGGGGTAAGCTTTAGGGCCTCAAAATCGGCTAAGAATTGTTTATCGTCTTGTGTAAGCATGTTTCTCTCCAATGAATATGTTATCTTGTGTCGTCATTGGAGCCATTATAAACCCTACACTTATAGTCAGGTCAAGCCCTGTTATTGAAAGTTTAAGTTGGTGGTACCGGTCTCATTTTTTGCCTTACTGTTAGCATAGAGAGTATGATGTACCGTAGGCTACTCTAATCTATATATCTCTAACCTCTTACGAAGGTGATGATAATGCCAGATTATTCAACAGACTCGCCCCCGCTCCGTTTGGCAGAGTTGATGGCGGCGCTTTCTATCGCCACGGACTTGGGCATGGGGCAGCCCATAGAATATGCCATGACAACCTGTATTGTGGCTGTGCGGTTGGGCGAAGCGGCCGGCTTAAGTGAGGCCGACCTGCGCGACGCCTATTATGAAGCCTTGCTGCGCTATATTGGCTGTAACGCCGACACCTATTGGCTATCCTCGATTGTGGGCGACGAAATAGCTTTGCGAACTGAGTACGTCAAAATTGACACCGCTGACATCGAGAGTACCGTTGAGATGGTGATACGTTATATTCGCCAAGCCAACGCCAGCGCCAGTCCACAGCAATTGGCTCAAATAATTGACCAAAAGATGGCTGAACTGCCTTTGGTGACAACCAGCTTTTTCCCTGGTCATTGCGAAGTAGCCAGACGCCTAGCAACTCGCCTGAACTTTCCGGAAAGTTTTGTGCGAACCGTCGGCCAAATGTATGCTCGTTGGGATGGCCAGGGGGTCCCTGCCCTTAAAGGAGATGCCATCACCCCGGCCACGCTCGTGGCCTTATTGGCTCAAGATGCGGTCGTCCTTTATAACATGGGCGGCGTAGCGGCGGCCACGGCCATGGCCCGTGAACGGAGCGGCGGCGCGTATGCCCCCTGGTTGGTCGAAATTTTCTGCGAACAGGCCAAGAAGCTGTTTACCGGGCTGGACTCTGAACCGACCTGGCAGACGGTGCTAGCCATCGAACCCGGTCCTCAACTCACTCTGGATGAAACCGCGTTCGACACCGCCTGTGAAGCGATTGCCGATTTCACCGACATCAAATCGCCCTATTTCCTGAACCACTCGCGCCGTGTGGCGGAGTTGGCTGCCCGAACCGCCGAACATTGTGGTCTGCCGCCGGGAGATGTGCAGTTGGTTCGTCGGGCCGGTTATCTGCATGACCTGGGCAAGGTTGGAATTAGCGCCGGTATTTGGGGCAAAGAGGACTCATTGACCGAGCGTGAATGGGAGAAAGTTCGGCTGCACCCCTATTACACCGAACGCGTGCTGGCCCGACCGGCCAAACTCGCTGAAATTGGCGCGCTGGCCGCGCTGCACCACGAGCGGCTAGATGGCTCCGGCTATTTTCGGGGCGCGCCTGCCACGATGTTATCCCCCGCCGCGCGTATTTTAGCTGCCGCCAACACTTACTGCGCCCTGACCGAGCGCCGGGCGCATCGACCGGCCCTTTCCCCCGAACAGGCCGCCGAAGAACTCACCCGTGCCGTCAGAGCCGGCCAGCTCGATGGCGAGGCCGTCAACGCCGTCCTGGTGGTGGCCGGCCACCAAGCCCCGTCGGTTAGAAAAGAGATGGTCGCCGGGTTGAGCGAACGCGAAGTCGAAGTGCTGCGTTTGATTGCCCGCGGTCTCACCATGAAGCAGATCGCCGCCGAATTGGTGATATCTTATAAAACGGTTGACCGCCACATCCAAAATATCTACACCAAGATTAATGTCTCTACCCGCGCTGCCGCCACCCTTTTTGCCATGGAAAACAATCTATTAGTGTAACCCCAGTGGCGCCTTGGGTTAGCGTAATTGCTTGACGATGTTGTCCCCACTTTCCCTAATCCAAGGGCAACAATGGGGAGTTCTCCCGATGTTGCCCCAACCTGATGGTGATATACTGATGACAGTTGTTCAAATCAAATCAGTGTTATCACATTAGAAAGGAAAGGGAAATTAAAATGGTTAAAAATCGTCTTTTGCAGTTGGTCGTTGTTGTTGCTATGTTGATGGCGGTCGCTGCCAGTGGTATAACCGCGAGTTCGGCGAGTGCTGACGATTCTTCGGATCCTTTCAAGGCGTCTGTTTCGGGTACGGTGTCCATTACAGATGAGCTAACCTTCGAGCTTGCCGGTACCGTCAAGGCGAATCACATTGGGAATATGAAGGGGTACCAAGCCAACGGTTCGTTCACAAGCCCTAACACCGATACCTTAACCGAGACCCTGACCGCGGCGAACGGCGACACGCTCACCATTCTGTGCAACCAGACTCTCGAAGAACTTAGCCCCGGCGTGTATCGCGGGACGGATTCCTGGACCGTGATCGGCGGCACGGGCCGGTTCAGTGACGCCACCGGTTCCGGTACCGGGGAGACCACTGTTGACCTCAACACGGGCACGTTCACCAAGGCGATGGATGGCGTCGTTAGCTACTGATCGCGCCCGGATAATTTCGCCTCACTAGAGCAGCCGTTGCCTTCACCCCAGGCGCAGACTACCCTTTGATCTTAACAAAATCCTGACCCCATACCCGCCCGGATCGATTTCCGGGCGGGTATGATTCTGCCCGCATGAGGATATGATCGATGGTATAGGCGAGGATGATGTGGAATTTGTGGTGGAGGACAGGGCCTAAATCCCCGTTGTCTCTACCCGGTTGCCGATAAAGTCGCTTGCAGCCGCCGGTTGACCGGCACGTTATTCAGGAACGAGGCTCGCATGTCAGGGTCGTCAATCTCGGTCGCCGTTCGCTTGAGGATATTCGTCGCCAGTTGTAACACCGCCCTGGCCCGATCATCCTCACAGGCGTGAAAAACAGAACAACACTCATCCAACGTGTTGAGCGGCAGCGGCAGGCCGGCCCCCCCGGTGGGTTCGATCTCGCGCCAAACCGCATCGGCCAGAGCCAGGGCGGCTTCGCGCTGGCCCAGGGCCAGGTAAACTTTGGCCTGTTTGGCTTGCGAGGTCAGCCGCATGTGAGGCAAATCCACGTTGAGCGTGATCGCCTCATCGAGGGTTAATTCAGCCTCGGCCAGCCGTCCGGCGCGTAATTGAAAATCGCCCCAATAAAGCAAAGAATATCTTAAACTAAAGTTCACTTTCAGGGCCTTTTGGAGGGCAATGGACGCTCGATACTGTTTTTCGGCGACGTCCGTTTGGCCGAGCCGATCCATAACGAGGGCGTACAATGAAAGCGTGTTGGCCTCATACGTTTTGTAGCCTTGCTGCCGGTAAAATTCCAGACTTTTTAGGGTATGCTCGCGGGCCTGTTCATAAGCGCCTAACAGCACATAGGTTTCAGCCAGGTTATTGTGAGCATCGCCTAATTTAGCCTGATTATTGATTTGCGTGTACAAACTCAATGCCCGGCGATCACAGATCAGGGCCGGCCCCAAATTGTAGGCTTCCGCGTAGGCCGGAGCCAGACGGCTGTACACCAGAGCCTGGCCGGGTAAATGTCCCAACGACTCAAAGATAGCCAAGGCCTTTTCCAGCACCGCCACGGCTTGATCAAACTGACCATCGTAAAGATAATTGCGACCAGACTCGCAGTATAGCCAGGCCTCAAACTCCGGATCATCTATTGCTTTAGCCAGGGCGAAGGCCCGGTCCAGGTAAACGCGGGCCTGTTTAGGGTTGGATATAAAATCTAAATGATTCAGGCTCCAAATGAGATAGATTTCCGCTTCCAGGTCGGCCAAGGCCGGATTTGACTGAGTCAAAGTGAGGGCGCGTTCGATACTGACCATTATCTCATCGAATGTGTTTATTGTGTTGCGTAACGAAAGTTGTTTGACCAACAGGAAGGGGAGCAGGTCAGGTCTGGTCTCGGTTTGGGTCGCCAGGGCATCGATAGCGATTTGCAGCAACTGCACGCCTTCAAAATCTAGCCCCTCGTGGACAAAGAAGGCCACCAAGCCCGTCGCACTTTGCCGCAGTTGCTCCCAGGCCGAGGTTTCGACCGCCCAGCGCCAGCCCTGGCGGATATTGTCGATCTCCAGTCGCAAGGCGGCGCCGGTTTGGGCCGCCGCTTCCCCTTTTAGCCGATTGGCTTCCCCCTGTAGTAAAGAGAGAAAATAGTGGCTGTGTCGGGTTTGCGTCTGCGCCGCGGCGGCCGGCTGCGCCTTAAGTTTGCGTAGAGCCAACTGCCGCAGCAATTCATGCATGGTGTACCGGCCATCGCCGCTGCCCCGCAAAAACGATTTGTAGCGCAGGCGAGTCAACACCAGCGGGGAGGTCTCGGTTACGTTTTGCGCCGCAGCCAGGGTGAAGCCACTGCGAAAGACGGCCAGTTGGGGCAAAACCGCTTGTTCAGCAGGCGTCAACAGTGTCCAGGAATGTTCAAAAACCGCCGCGATATTACGATGCCGGGGTGAAATATCGCGAAAGTCGGTTTCTAAAAGATCGAAATCTTTGACCAACGAGGCAGCAATCTGGTTGACTGAAACGTCGCGCACCCAGGTGGCGGCCAATTCAAGGCCCAGCGGCAAGCCTTCCACCAGACGGCAAATCTGAACAACATCGCCTAGCGTGGCCTTTGACAACCCAAACGTTTTGTCGAGGCGATGGGCGCGGTCGGCAAAAAGGCGGACGGCGGCATAACGGGCCGCGTCCGGGTCGTTATCCGTAGCGGGGTAAGGCAGGCCGCGCAGGCGAAACAGATCTTCCGCTTGGGCATTGAGCTGTTCTCGTGAGGTGACCAACAGTACGACCTCCGGCGCGGACTGGAGCATATCAAGCAGCAACTCGGCCCCGCCATCGATAACATGCTCCAAATTGTCCATAATCAGCAAAAGCTGCTTATCGCGCAGGATCTGCCTAATTTCGGTCTGGGGCGATTCGGCGCTGGCCCTGAAGGTGACGCCCAAGGCTTCGGCCACTGCTGCCGGAATTTCGGCGGCGGTCGGCGCGCCATCCAACGGCACAAAGAAAACGCCGTCCCGAAAGGTCTCCTTCTGGGCGTGAGCCGCCTGAATGGCCAGGCGGGTCTTGCCGATGCCGCCCGGCCCGACCAGCGAGATCAGCCGGCTGGTTCGTTCGGCCAGTCGCCGGCTGAGTTGATCAAGCTCGGCCTCCCGGCCAATGAAGGGGGTTGTGCTTTCCGGTAGGGCATAGCGCCGGGGGGCGGGCCGAACCGCTCCAGACGCTCCGGCTTCAGAGGGGGCCATTTCGAGCGTGTCCGCCTGAATTTCCTGTCGCAGCAGCACCGTTTCGGTCTCCGGCTCAACTCCCAACTCGGCCTGCAAAATCGCCTGGCACGTTTGAAACTGGTTCAGGGCGGCGCTGCGCTGCCCCTGGGCATACAACGCCCGCATAAGCTGCCGGTGGGCGCTTTCATGCAGCGGGTCCAGTTCGATCTGGCGGCGGGCATATCCGGCCGCCTCGACTAGATGACCGCTCTGAGCGGCCGCGTCGGCTAACTGCTCCAACTGTTTAAGGGCCTGCACGTGCAGCCGCTCCCGCCAGACAAACAGCCACTCCTCAAAAGCCAGACACTCCTCCAGAAAAAAGCCCGCTAAAAATTCACCCCGATACAACTCGAGCGCTTGTTTGAGGCTGGTCCGACACGCTTGACAGCCGGACAGGGTAGGGTGAGCGTGAGCTTCGCTTTGTTTGATACAAGCCAGAAAGTGACCCACATCGAGCCAAAATTGGTCGGTGGGGGTGAAAGCCACGGTATTACGAGGGGTTTCCAGTAGCTCGCTGCCCCCCAGATAGCGCTTCAGCCGGGAGAGAGCCACCCGCAAATTGTTGCGCGCATCGGCGGCGGGCAATTCAGGCCAAAATAAGCCGACCAGGGCGTCGCGGCTGTGGGGAAGATTGGCCTCCACTGCCAAATAGGCCAACAGCCCTTGCTCTTTGCGGCGCGGCTCTTTAGCGGGAGAGGCGTCCGGGTGATGCAGTTGCCAGGGGCCAAGCAGCGACAATTTTATCAAGCCAGGGGAATGTTCCATCACTGTCCGTTTTTGTAATCTTACTTTGGGTAGGTTGCTGGCAGTATAGCACAAATTGGGCAAGTCACAAGCGAATGAGATTGGGTACAGCAATAAAGGTGACGGTCACTTTTGAGGAGGTAAAGCCTTTATTGCCGTTGATCAGATGGGGATTTTTGACCAAGTGACCGTCACCTGTCGTTATGTTGGGTAATGGTGGGGTAATGGTCGGCTTTTATTATGGAGTAAATCAAGGAACAACGTTACTTATGTCAGACAAGCCGGGTATCTATAAATCATTCTTAATCCGCATCTGGAGCGATAAAGCCGGCTCAAAGCGGCGGGTGATGGTCGCCCCCGTCGGTGGGGCCGGTCAGCACTACTATTTTGCCAACCTAGATGACCTGATGATTTTTCTGCTGCAAGAGATGGAAGACCCAGCGAAAGGAGAGATGCAAAATTAAACAAATTGAAGGTTAAACGGCAATACCCAAATCAAGCTTACTATACTAAAACCGTACTTATTCAGCAGTCAATAAATAACAAAGGAGAAAAATTATGTTATTCGTGGCATTACTTGAAGTTAAAGGGTCCAACGCCCCGGCCGAACGAATCGCGCGGCGGGCAGAGTGGCAATATCCGGCCGGCGTAAAGGTCATTGCTGAATATTGGCTTCAGACCGATGGGTATTCCGTCATTTCGATTATGGAAACCGATAATAACGCCGATATCTTTGCTATCTCGGCTGAATGGGGCGATGTCTTTAATGTCAAAGTCTCACCGGCGCTGACGGCGGAGCAAGGGCTTCAGTTGGCTCAAAAAATGATGCAAGGCTAAACCCTGGCCGGGTCGTTAACCGCTATGGCCCCAAAAATTAAACTTCTAGTTGATCGATCATAAAACAGACAAAAGGAAAAAATCAAGGACAACTTAGCAATAGCCAAACAAGCGTATCAAGATTTTGCCGAAGGTAATATCGAAGGCGTGGTGGCAATGATGCACCCGGAGGTTGAATGGCACGTCAGCCCCGGATTTCCGTATGTATCAGGCGATGGGGTGGTCGTTGGACCGCAGGCGGTGGTGCAGAACGTCTTCGCTCCGATACCCGAATGTTACGACGGATTTACCATCGACGTTCAGGAGTTTTTTGGCAGTGGCGACAAGGTGGTCATGGTGGGCTACCTCACCGGGGTTTGGAAGGAGACGGGCAAGCGCTTCAAGGCCAATGTGGTCCACGTGACAACCCTCAAAGACGGCAAGATGACCCATTTCTTTGAAGCGGCTGACACGGCCGAGATTATCGGCGCCGGTTAGGTTCGAGGATCAAATAACTTCCGCATTTTTACGGTACACCCTATTGCATAGTGCGTATTCCGTATCACTATCAGCTACACACTACGGTGTTGGTGCGGCAAATTTGCGCCACCCGCGAAAATTATAGGCTACGGATGACACGGATTGAACGGATTTTTCACTATCTAAATTTATTTTATCCGTGTTAATCCGTATAATCCGTTTAATCCGTGTCCTATTTTTGGCTGTGGCTTCGCCACGTTATGCACTACGGGTAATTGAGGCAGTTATTTATTTCCCAATCCTAGAAACATAGGTTATACAGCAGAAGTTTCCAAAAAAGAGGCATTCTATGACCATCGACCAACACAAAATCATTGTAGAGCGTCTATTCAAAAAACTGTGGTTGCAAGGCGATCTAGCCGTGGTGGATGAATGGGTGGCGGCGGACTATGTGCTTCATAGCAGTCTGTTTC
>ERZ795053.2221-NODE-2221-length-23774-cov-6.654749_pt1 | contig 23774 bp, 21 predicted proteins | sample MGYA00375137_ERZ795053 | MGnify/ENA primary metagenome ERZ795053 (study PRJEB30182, sample SAMN05720284) | activated sludge metagenome | isolation source: Anaerobic digester | place: Hong Kong | collected 2014-12-17 ...
AATGGTTTCTCAACACGCCGTCGCATCACCGAGTGCACCATGCGTCGAATGAGGAATATCTCGACAAGAATTTCGGCGGCGTGCTGATCGTCTTCGATCGTATGTTTGGAACCTTCGCGCGAGAAGAGGACGACCGCCAGATCCGTTATGGCCTGACGACGCCGCTTCTCTCGAACAATCCGGTTGTCATCGCGCTCCACGAATGGGCGAACCTTGCGCGTGACGCGGTGAAGAGCCGGTCTGTCGCCGAACTGGGGGCGACGCTGTTCGGCCGGCCCTGACGCTGAGCCGCGCGCCGCCCCGCTCGCCTAGAACGCAACCTGAAGGCTGACTGCGCCGAATTGCGAGGCGTGTTCCTGCCCCTCGAACTCGTCGGTTCGCAACACATGGGTATAGGTTACGCGCGCGCGCGGCCAAACCAGCGCGACGCCGACCTGCGCGTCGGCGATCCACGTATTCTTGTCGACGGAAGGCCCGTCGCGGAAACTGTTGCCATCAAGGAAGATGTTGCGCGCGACCGCCCGGCCTTCGACGCCGGCGAAAAGATAAGCGCCGAATTGCGTCGCCTTGAAATAGGATGAACCCGGAATGCTCGGTTGAATGCGCGGCGCGCCATAATCGTCAGGCATGCGCCAGCCAATTCGCAGCGAGCTGCCGCCGGCCGCATAAGTGAACACATTGCCGAGATTGACGCCGACCGTAGGCATCACTTCGAGATCGAAAGGGCCAAGCTCTTTCTGCACCATGCGCCAGCTTCGCTGATAGGCGATCAGCAGCGCGGGCTCGTTCCTCAACTGCGCATCCCAGCCGAGCGGTTCGACGCCATCGATGATCTCGTGCACGAACTTCTGTGATTGTTCGGCGAGCGAGGCCGGGCCGACGACGCCGAGGCTGATTTTCAACGCATGGAAGCGGCGCCGGTTCTCGCCCGCGAGCGAGACTTCGCCATAGAGCCAGCCAGCATAGGGTCGTTGCTCGGTCGGCGCCGGGAAGACGTCTATATCGCGCGGCGTATACATGTTCTGGCCGGCGGCGTAGGTCGCCAGAAACTCGGCGTTCTCAGGAAATAGAAAAGAGTCTTTCAAGGGGTCGAGAAGCCAGTTCGGCGCGTGGCCCGGGGGCGTCGCATATTCAAGGCGAATGCCGTTCGTGTAGTTGCGGTCCTGATTGTAGAAGAGGTCGTTCTCCAGAATGAACGTCCATACGCCGGGCTCTTCACGCGCTTCCTCTGCGCGCAAGGCAGGAGAGGCGAGAAGGGCCGCGGTCGCAACGCCCGCACAACACCAACGCAAGACAAGCTTCATCGTAATAAGACGCCTCTGATTCACCGGCGCGGGCATAGGCGCCGGTTTCGCTCATTCTTCGCGCAATTATCCGGCGGAATTGTGAAATCCGTTAAGGGGGCGGGAAGAGCCTCCCATCTGGGAGGCGCGCAGAGCATAGCCGATATGCAAGCTTGGGTTGCTGCGTCAGGAGCGCGCGTTCCGGGCGGCGAGGGCAATCAGCGCAATAGCTGCGCGAATTGGCGCCGTGATGCGGCGCGGCATCTTTCGGCTAGGCCGCAATCCTCGTGAGGGCTCGGGCGGCCCGCACCCAACGGGTTGACGGGCTGGGCTTCATGGGGCCTTCTTTGTCTGGGGAATGATGGGGAGAACAGAGATGGGGCGGCTCGCTAGCGGCATTCTGCTAATTGCGGCGCTGGCGCTCAATGTGCTCGCATTGTGCGCTCTCTCTCAGGTTGATCCGTTCAGGGATGGATCATGGACGCAGCCTCTGGCGTTTTTGGGCGGCGCTTACGATTGGATAGCGCATCAGTTTGATCGAAGCCTGTCGAGCATCTTTGCATCGCCGCGGCCAACCTTGGCGCATCTTGCTATCGCCTATCTCACGACGGCGAGCGCCATCACGCTTGCGGCCGCGACATTCGCGCGAAGCCGGGGCTGGATCGAATCCGCCAAAACTTCCGCGCTCGCGGTGGCTTGGCCGTTCGGAATTCTGTTCTACGCCTGGCGCGCCTTCAGGCTGAATCTCGCCAGCGATTTCGACCGCCGGCAGGCTGTAATCCTCGCCTCATATGTCTTGTGCGTCGGCGGCGCCTTCGCTGCGCTTCAAGCCACTGCAGAAAAGGCCGCGGATGAAGCCGCGATAGCGTCGAGAGAAACGATTGCTTCTCCGGAAAACAATACGCGCCTCACATATGATGTTGCGAGCGGGGCGCTGCGTCTATCGTCGGCGCCTGATGGCGTCTTCCTGCCTGTCGAAGAATTTGTTCCTTCTTCGGAGGATGATAAAATTCTGACGCCTTCTGCGCGCGGCGAAACTGCGGCTATCAATGTTCAGACCGACCCCGCCTTGCAGGCGAAGGTCGCGGAGATCGTCAAGCTCAACAACAAGGCGGTGCAACTGAACAGCGCCGGGCGCTACAGCGAGGCTCTGGCTTATGCACAGCAGGCGCTAGCGCTCGCCGAAGAAGCGCTGGGCCCAAACCATACGTCGACCTTGGCGCTGGCGAATAATGTCGGCGCAATCCTGCGCGCGCTCGGACGTTATTCGGAAGCTGAACCTATCCATGAGCGCGTCCTGGATAGTCTCGAGCGCGTCCTCGGTCCCGATCATCCGGGCACGCTTATTGCTGTCAACAATCTCGGCGCTCTCTACCAGGCTGAAGGGCGTTACGCGGAAGCGGAGCCGCTTTACATTCGCGCCTATGAAACGCGAAAGCGAGTGCTGGGCCCGGAGCATCGCGACACGCTTGTTTCCGAAAACAACCTCGCAACCCTTTATGTATACCAAGGGCGTTACGCAGAAGCTGAAGCTCTCTTTCTGCGTACGCTTTCAGTCCGCGAACGCACGCTGGGTTACAATCATCCCGATACGCTCTACTCAGTGAGCAATCTCTCTGCGCTCTATGAGACGCAAGGCCGCCACAAGGAAGCGCTCACGCTTGCGAAACGCGCTGTGCAGGCAAGGGAGCAGATTCTCGGCCCAACGCACCCTGACACACTAACGTCAATCAGTAATCTTGCCGGGGTTTATGAGTCACTTGGGGACTACGTCGCCGCAATCGCAAACTATAAGCGCGCGTTAGCAGGCTTCGAGAGCATGCTCGGGGCGCAGCACCCTTACTCGCTGGCGGTTGCGAGCAACCTTGCTTATGTTTACCAGAAGGCGGGCGATTATGCGCAGGCGGAGGCGTCGCATCGGCGTATCCTCGCCGACCGCGAGCGCATGCTGGGGCCCTCGCATCCGGAAACGCTCAACTCCTTGATCAACCTGTCGCAAGCTTTGCGCGCCCAGCAGAAATTCGCCGAAGCGGAGACCCTTCTCATCCGCGTGCGCGATGTCGCCATGCGCGATCTCGGCGCAAGTCATATCGTCACCAACACGGCGCTTAACAATCTCGCCGTGCTCTATCAGGTTCAGGGCCGCTACGATGAAGGCGCGCTCGCCTTCGCTCAGGCGCTGGACGGGTTTTCGTCTGGCTTCTTCGGTTCGGCCGGCGACGAGGCAGGCCGGGATGCGGCGAGATCCGTGATGACGCGCGAAGGCCTGATGCCGAATGTCTATGACTTCGTTGCGACCGCGCCGGAAACGCCGAACAGCGCCAAGCTCGCCTCTTCTATTCTCTCCGCGAGCCAGCTCCTGAAAGATTCTTCCGTCAGCGCTGAGATCGCCCGCGGCGCAGCGCGCCTGGCGAGCAGCAACCCCGCCTTGAAAGCGCTGATCAATACTTATGATGAACAGTTCGTCGCGCGGGCGCGAGCGAATTCGGAACTCAATTTTCAACTCAACAAACCTGTCGGCGAGCGCGACGAGGCGCTTCTCGCGAGCGCGCGCAGTGCGATGAACGCGGCGAATGCAGAGCTTCGCCGGATTCAGACGCAGATCAGAACGCAGTTCCCCGACTATGCCGCGCTGTCGATCCCCGAAGGCGTTCCGGCGGCGCAAGTCGGCTCGCTCCTGCAGGGCGGAGATGAAGCGTTCGTCGCATTTGCGACGGCGGGCGAAAAGGGCGAACTCATCGCAGTTGTCGTGCGCGCGAATGGCGCGGCGAGCTCTGTCGCGATACCCGTCAGCCGCGAAGAGCTTGAGCGCAGCATCAAAGCCCTTCGCGCCGGCGTGACTTTGCCCTCGGGCGGCGCCTTTGCGCCTGCGGCGCTCGCCGCGCTTTCCTTCGACATGAGCGCCGCGACGAAACTCTATGACGCGCTCATCAGCCCGCTGGAAGCAAAGCTGGGCGGCGCTGGCGGGATCGTCATCGCGCCTGACGGCCCGCTCGAAAGTCTTCCTTTCAATCTCCTCGCCGTCGCCGAGGCTGCAAACCCCGACCCGGCGGATGCATTCGCGCGCTATCGCGGCGCCGACTGGTTGATCGATCGTTATGCGTTGAGCACCGTTCCGACAGTGTCCGCGCTGAAGCAATTGCGGCGGAAGGGAGCGCCGTCGGCGGAGAAACCCTTTGTCGGATTCGGTGATCCGGTGCTCCAGGGCAGCGTTTCCGCTGCGCCGAAAGCGCCGCGCCGCATCACGCTTGGCGGTTCCGGCGCAACGAATGTGCAAGCCATCCGAGAGCTGACGCCCGTGCCGCAGACCGGCGCGATGCTGAACGATCTGGCGGCGGCGCTCGGCGCGTCATCGGCGGATGTCTATACGGGCGCGCGCGGTTCGGAAGGCGCGCTCGCCGCGCTCAACGTGACGGGCGGACTTTCGAAATATCGCGTCGCGGCCTTCGCGACTCACGCGCTCGTCGCGGGCGAATTGCAGCGTCTCGGCCTCGATGAGCCTGCGCTCGTACTGACGCCGCCCGCCAACGACAATCCGCAGCCGGCGGACGATGGCCTGTTGCGCGCGAGCGAAGTCGTCGGGCTTTCGATGAACGCCGACTGGGTGCTTTTGACAGCGTGCAACACGGCCGCGGATGACGGCGCGCTGGGCGCTGAGCCGCTTTCCGGCCTTGCGAAGTCATTCTTCTATGCCGGCGCACGGTCGATCCTCGTATCGCACTGGCCGGCGGAAGCGAACGCGACGGCGCGCCTCGCAACGGCGATGATCAGAGAGAAAGAGGCCGGCGCCTCCAAGGCGCGCGCATTGCAGACCACCATGCGTGCAATGAAAGCGGACCGTACATGCCCGGCCGGCGAAACGGCGCGTACGGATTGCCCGGAGAATGCGCATCCTGCACTATGGGGAGGCTTCGCGATCGTGGGAGAGGGCCAATGACTGGACGCCTGACGGGAATGCGTCGCTTTGCTCTCCATTTCCTCATGCTCGGCCTCGCTGCGGCTTTGCTTCCGGCGACCGGTGCGCTCGCCCAATCGCAAATCGTCGTCGATTACTTCAACGCGGTCGATGGAGGCGATAGCGCCGCTGCGGCGCGCGCAGGCGACAAGCTGCTCTCCGCTACGCCCGACGAAACGGATTTGAGCGACACTGCTCACTACGCCCTGCTGCTCGAAATCGGCCGTGAGCGCGAAAGCCGCGACGACCTGCGCGGCGCGGAAGCGGCCTATGTGCGGGCTCTTGCGTTCGGCGAACGCACGTTTGGCGAGACGGACATTCGGCTGAGAGAAGCCCTCATCGCGCTGGGCGCGTTGAAGATGAAAGAAGGAGACACCGCCGCAGCGGAGGCCGCCCTTCTTCACAGTCTTCACATTGCGGAAGCCGAACTCGGCTCAAGCAATCCTTCCCTGCGTGAGGAGCTCGATCTCCTCGGCCAGCTCGACATTCCTCCATCGGAGGACAAGTCAGGACCGGACGGCGGCGACCGGGCAGGCTCTTATCGCGTACGAGAGGCGCAGCTCGCGCAACTGGCGCAGCTTCAGCGAAGCGAAGTCGTCACGCTCGGAGCGGAGGCGGGGCCGGAAGTCGATCAATGTACGGATGAGGCGCGCAACCAGAACGCCGTGCAGCGAATAGAAGTCTTCTACGGCACGCATCGGAAGAAGTCGGCGAGCAGCGTTCCGTCGAAAATCTATGAGAACCCGAAAGGTCAGCTTTCCGAGATTCCGTCGCTCTCTTATGGTGCGGCCTACGTTTCCGTTCCCTGTAATCGCGATCTTGGCGCCGTGCCGACGCCGAGCTGGTGGAAGGGTGAGTTCCGGCCCAATCCGGCGAAACATGTCGTCCTTGAGGATGTCCGTGAAATCGCCGGCGCCGATCCTTTCTGGGGTGAGCTGAAGTCCGCCATTGGCGCAGCCCGCGCCAAAGAGGCGCTCGTCTTCATTCATGGTTTCAATGTGAGCTTCGAAGGCGCAGCTTTGCGCACGGCGCAGCTTTCCGCTGATCTCGAACTCGATGGCGCGGCGATTTTCTATGATTGGCCGTCGCGCGCCGGAATCGCGCCATGGGATTATCGCGCGGATCGACAGCTTGCGACGACGGAGACAATCGCGAAATCGCTCGCCGGTTTCCTGCAGGACGTCGCAGAGAAGACGGGCGCCGAGCGCGTAAGCATTATCGCGCACTCCATGGGCAATGAGCCGTTGACCCTCGCGCTGAAAGAACTCTCCAACGGCGCTTATCGCGCGCGGCGGGAGCCGGTGTTTGACGAAGTGGTCTTCGCTTCCCCAGACGTGAACATCGACAATTTCAAGAGCCGTGTCGCTGACGCCATGCCGGTCGCGAGGCGTATGACGCTCTATGCTTCGGAGAAGGACAAGGCTGTCGGATTTTCTGGCTGGTTCGACGGCTTCGAGCGGGCCGGCGACGCGCATAACCGCGTTACGGTGGCGGGCCTTGATTCAGTCGACACTACGAAGGCGAGCCAGGGCTTCATCGGGCACGACGATTTTTCGGGCAATGGACTTGATGATCTGAGAGCGGTCGTCTGGCACAGCCTCGGCCCCGACAAGCGGTGCGTCCTGAAGCTTGCGAGCGGCGAAAGCTTGTGGGCCTTCAATCCCCAGTGTGAGAACACTGTTTTCAAGGCGGCGGTCGTCATGCTGCGTCGGCTCGGGCCAGAAGAAGCGCTCAACGAAGCCGACGCCCAGATCGCGCTGGCAAAATCCGAAAATCTTGCAGATCAGCTAGCGAAATGGCGCGCCGTGAAGGCCGAGCTGAAGAGATATTAAGGCGCGCTGCGATTCCTACAGGTCGCGCAGCGCGGTTTCGATTGCTGCGCGCGTAACGTCCGGGTCTCCGACTTCCCGTGCGAGCAATAGAGCGAGCTTTGCAAGGAAGAGCGGGGCTTTTTCTTCGCCCGCTTTGTCGATGCTCTGTGCAAGCAGCTCGTAGAAGCCTTCGAGATCGGTGAATTCCATGCGCATCAGTTGAGCTCCTTGCGGCTCAGAATTGCGGAAAGCGTGTCTGCGATAAGGCGCGCATTGGCGTTCTTCCATCGCGCCGCGATATACATGTCCGGCCGCACGAGATAGAAGCCGCCCGCTTCGGCGCCGAAGCGGCGCGCGCATGCGCCCGTCTTGTCCGGAATGAAGCGTATCGTTTCCGTATCGCTTCCGTCAGAGCCGATGACGATGAGGCGAAACGCCGGATCGACCGCTTGCATCGCCTTGGCGAGTTCGTTCGTCTTGTTCGCTTCCCTGAAATAGAGGCCCGAAAAACTCGGCCCCAAATGATCGCAAAGGTATTTGTCATCGTTCAGGCGCAAGCTGGGGACGACCGTTCCCGGCGCTGGGCCGCCTTCGAACGATGTGTCGTCCGCCAAAGTCAGAGGGCTCGCCTGATAAGCGTATGGCGTCATCTGCCGCGGATTGGCGAATGCGCCGGCGAAAGGTTGCGATAGAGCAAGAGAGAGCGCGGCGTTGCGCATAAGCGCCCAGCCATAACTCGGCGGCGTCATGAAGCGCGCGCTTTTGGAAGCGTTAGCGAAAACGTCGAGCGTCGCGCCGCGCCGCTCCGGCGTATAACTGTCGAGCAGTGACGACCCGGCTTGGCCCTTGATGACGCGCGCAAGCTTCCAGCCGATGTTTTCGCCATCGGCAAGACCATTGTTGAGACCGCGCACGCCGAAGATCGGCACGATGTGCGCGCTGTCGCCAATGAAGAAAACGGGCCCCTTCCTGTAATCATCGAGGGCAAGCGTATTCGCTGAATAAACGCTCCACCATTCGAGCTCCCAAGGCCCCGTGTGACCGATATCGGAAAGAATGGAGGCGACTTTTTCCCGAACGTTTTCCTCGCGCGTCGCTTCTTCCTCGCTCTCTTCCTCTTTGAGCTGATAATCGACACGCCAGATATCGTCCGGCTGGCGATGGATGAGAACTGTGCCGCCCGGATTGCAGGCGGGGTCGAACAGCGCGCGCCGGATTGTCGGGTAATCGTGCTTCATCTGCACGTCGGCGATCACATAGCGGCCTTCGAAGTTCTCGCCTTTGAGTCGCAGCCCGCACATGCCGCGCACGGCGCTGCGCGCGCCATCCGCCGCAAGAACATAGTCAGCCGATAGCGCGTAGTCGCCATTGGGATCGCGAATTTTCAGCGTCGCGCCATCGCCTTTCACATCGACGCCCGTCACTTCGCTTCGCCATCGAAATTCGATTTCCGGCCGGTTTGACGCCGCCTCCCAGAGAAACTGCTCAATGTATTGCTGCTCGAGATTGTACATCGGAAAGAATTTTTCATTCTCTCCATGCGGCATGTCGAATTCGAGAATCTGTTCGCCGCGGTAAAAGCTTCTTCCTTTCGTCCAACCGAGCGATTTTTCAATGAAAGGCCGCACTGCGCCCAGCCGGTCGAGAATGTGATAGCTCTGCCGCGCAATGCAGATCGCGCGGCTGCCGTCGTTGAACGTGTCCTTTCGCTCAAGAACGATCGAGCGCACCCCAGAGCGGGCGAGGGTGAGGGCCGCGACCATGCCGACCGGGCCTGCGCCAACAATCGCGACGGGCGTCTTCTCTCCGCCGCCAGGCGGCCGCGCCGGCGCCGGGAAACGGGGATATTGAAAATAGAGGGAATCGAGCTCGCCGCGGCCGGCCGGTCTCATTGGCAGTCATCCTTGAATCTTCTGGCGGCGAAGCGCGCCGCGTCGCCTGCAATCTAACCGGGCGGGCGCCCTTAGGCGAGCCCCCTGTTTCGCGCGTCGCCAGCGCTAATAGTTTCGTCTTCGACAAGAAGTCCGCATACAAACAAAATAGCGCCTTAGCAAATTAGCGCGCCACTAATTTGTGTAAGGAGTAATGCGTGGTTGGGTTACGGCTATGGGGCGGGCGCCCTGTGTGACAGGCGTTTCACGAACATTCGCTTGCCGGCCCTCGTCTTTGAATTTAATGTTCCGCATCGGGGCGAGCCCATAAAAAACAGGGAGAGAATTGTGAATAAAAAAGCACTGATCGCCGCTTCAGTTTTAGTCGCATTCGGCTTCGCAAATGCGCAAGCAGGCGGTGATGATTCCTTGGCGGCGTGTAACGAGTTCGCCGCCAACAATGGCGTTTCCGCTGAGCCATGCGCTTGCATCGCGGATGCGGTGTCGGCCGACGCAGCGCTCAAGGCGGAACAACTGGCTCTGGTGACGATGGCTGATTACGAAGCCGCTTCGCCGGCGCTCCACGCCGCCATTGATCCTTGCATTCAGGAATAGCCGAGCCTTTCCTTCTGCGCCGCGGATTGGCGTCGCCATTCCGCGGCTTCGCCTTTTTCTACGCATTTGGGCGGCGTCGGTTGAGCCTGCGGAAGTGCTGGGTCCATGCGGTCAATTGATTATTTCGATCGAGGCGCGCTGCTTTATCCCTCGCGCACGGCTGTCATTGACGGCGAGAAGCGCTCTTCGTTCGAAGAGGTGAGGGAACTCACCCTGCGTATAGCGTCGGCGATGCGGGCGAAAGGGCTCGCCCGCCAGCAGGCGGTCGCCCTTTATTCTCCAAACTGCGCCGATGTTCTCGTTGTGCTGCTGTCGATCTGGCGCGCGGAAGGCGTCTGGACGCCGGTCAATACGCGCAACGCTGTCGATGCGAACGCCGCCTATCTCGACTACACGCACTGCAAATGGCTTTTCTATCATTCAAGCCTCGCCGCTGACGTTGCGGCGCTGAAGGCGAAAACGCCATCGCTCACGCACTTCGTCTGCATCGACCGATCGAATGAGGGCGACCCTTCGCTTGTTGAGTTCGTCGGAGATGCGAAGGCCGAAGACTGGCGCGACGACTTCGCAACGGCCAACGGCAATCCGGACGATATTGTCGGCATCTTCCCGACGGGCGGCACAACGGGGCCGTCGAAAGGCGTCGTCGTCGTCAATTCCGGCTGGGGAACCATGATCGAGACGGCGCAGGGCGCATGGGACGGCCGGACTGACGATCCGGTCTGCCTCACCGTCGCGCCAATCACGCATGCGGCGGGGCCTGTCGCGCTCGCTTCGATGAGTTTTGGCGCGACGCAGGTGATCCTTCCCGGGTTCGATCCGGAAAATATTCTTCGCACCATTGAGGCGCGCAAGGTCACCCACATGTTCCTGCCGCCGACTGCGCTTTACGGCCTTCTCGATTGTCCGGCGCTCGGACGATATGACACGTCCAGTCTCAGGCTTTTCCTGCTCGCCGGTTCTCCCGTCGCGCCAGAAAGGCTGAAACGCGCGGTGGAAGTCTTCGGCCCGTGTATGGGCCAGTCTTACGGTCAGGTTGAATGCCCGATGATTGCGACATGGCTTCCGCCCGAAGTGGTTGCTGCGGCCGCGGCGGGCGACCATCCGGAGCGTCTAGCAAGTTGCGGCCGGCCGACGCGTTCGGTGAAAATCGGAATCCTTGACGACGACGGCAATGAACTTGGCGTCGGCGAAGTGGGAGAGATCTGCGCGCGCGGCGCGCTCGTCAGCAAGGAATATTTCGAAAAGCCCGAAGCGACGGAAGAGATTCGCCGTTTCAACTGGCACCATACGGGCGATGTCGGGCGCCGCGATGAGCACGGATACATCTATATCGTCGACCGCAAGAAGGACATGGTCGTCACCGGCGGGTTCAATGTGTTCTCGGCGGAAGTCGAATCGGCGGTGATGGAACTCGCTGAGGTGCGCGAATGCGCGGTCATCGGCGTGCCGGACCAGAAATGGGGCGAAGCGGTGAAAGCGATTGTCGTGCTCGCCGATGGGGCGGCACTCGGCGAGGAAGATATCATCGCACACGCCAAAGCGCGCCTCGGCGGCGTGAAGGCGCCGAAGTCGGTCGATTTTGTCGGCGCGATCCCGCGCACGGCTGTCGGCAAGGTCGACAAGAAAACCTTGCGCGCGCCTTATTGGGCGGGTGCAGGACGATCCGTAAACTGAGGGACGCGCTCAGATCTTGATGACGACTTTTCCAAATGCGCCGGCCGCCTGATGCCGGTAGGCTTCAGCCGCCTCTTCGAAAGGAAAGACGCGGTCAATCGCCGGTTTCACACCGTTCACCTCAAGCGCGTGATTGAGGTCGATCGCCATCGCAGCGCTTCCGACAAAGATGCCGCGAATGCTCGCGCCTTTCAGCATCAGCGGATGGGGGTGCGTGTCGCCTTCGCGCGTCAGAACGCCGATGAGCGCGATCTCTCCATTATAGCCGACGGCTTGCATTGACTGGGCGAGCGTGCCGGCGCCGCCGACTTCGACGACGCAATCGGCGCCGCCTTTGTTGCTCGCTTTCGCCGCTTCCGCGCCCCAGTTCGGCGTCTTCCTGTAATTGATGAGCGAGGCGGCGCCGAGCGCGCGCGCCCGCTCAAGCTTTTCATCCGATGATGACGTCGCAATCACATGAGCGCCCGCCGCATGCGCGATCTGCAGCGCGAGAGTTGAAACGCCGCCCGTGCCGAGCACGAGCACGCAATCCCCGGCGCGAAGGGGCCTCCGCCCGCACATCAGCGCATTCCAGACGGTCACGCCCGCGCAAGGAAGCGTCGACGCTTCTTCGAAGCTCAAATGGCGCGCAATCTTGACGACACCCTCTTCGGGAAGCGTCACATATTCGGCGAGCATGCCTTTCGCGCCCACAGCGCCAAGGGCGGGGCCTTGCTCGGGATTGGCCGGGCCGGCGCGCCATTTCTGAAAGAATATGCCAGCGACGCGGTCGCCCTCCTTGAAGCGCGTCACGCCTTCGCCGACGCCTGCGACTTCGCCGGCGCCATCCGATAACGGAGTAATCGGCTCGGCGAGCGTTCCGCCGAAATATTTCCCTTGAACGATAAGCTGATCGCGATAGTTGAGCGAACAGGCGCGCACGCGGATGAGGACTTCACCGGGCCCTGGCGTCGGCGCTTCGCAGTCGACCGCCTTGAGGTGATCGAGCGAGCTCGCTCCGCTCTCAAGCACATATTTCCGCATTCGGCATTGCTCCATTCTTCTCGCGTCATGGCCGGACGATTCCACGCGCACTATAGGCGAGCCGGAGGATTCTTCGCGGCCCGCGCGCGGTGCTTCTGAAACGGAAAAACCTTTGTTCACTATGGGTGGCATTCGCCGCGCCTCGCTGCAAAGCAGCGCGCTGCAAGCCTTTCTGGGCGCGTTGAACTTCCCTCCAATGCTAGACAGCGGTTCGCCCCGAAAATACGCTTTCCAAAAGCACTGGCGGCGCCTCACGCCGCAGCAAGAAGAAGCGCGCTCAGCGCATCGAAAGGGAGTGTGGCTGCATGGCTGGAAAGCCGAAGGTTCTCCTCATCGTCACAGCGGACACCAAGGCGGAGGAGGCGGCGTATCTGCGCGCCTGTCTCGAAGAAGCGGGCGTTGACGTCGTGCATATGGATCCGAGCGTACGCGCCGATCTCGGCGTCGCGGAGATCCGCCCTGAAGAGATTGCGAATGCGGCGGGCAAGACGATCGAGGAAGTCCGTGCGCTGAAGCACGAAGGCAAATGCCAGGCCGTGATGATGGAGGGCGCAATCAAGCTCGCGCTCGACTATCACAAGAAGCATGGCCTCTCGGGCATTCTCTCGATTGGCGGGTCGATGGGGACGACGCTCTCGACCGCCGTCATGCGCGCCTTCCCCTATGGCTTTCCAAAGCTGATGATCTCGACAATGGCGTCCGGTTTCACCGCGCCTTATGTCGGCAACCGCGATATCGCGATGCTCAATTCAGTGGTCGATATCAACGGGCTCAACAGCATTGCGCGCGAGGTCTACCGCAACGGCGCGCTGGCCCTCGCCGGCATGGCCAAGGGCTTCAGCCCATCGCGCGAAAGCGAAAAGCCGCTTGTGCTGATGACGACGCTCGGCACGACAGAGAAATGCGCGAAGCGCATTCGCAGCCGCCTGGAAGACGAAGGCTTCGAGGTGATGATCTTCCATTCGAGCGGCGCGGGCGGGCCGACGCTCGACTCGATTGCGGCGGACCGGGGCGCCGCAGCGGTGATCGATCTCTCGCTCATCGAGGTCAGCGATTTCCTGAAAGGCGGGCTCGCGGGCGGCTCGCCGGACCGGTCGAAAGCAGCGCTTGAAGCGGGCATTCCGACCGTTTTCGCGCCGGGCAATATCGACTTCATCATCGCCGGGCCCATCGATGCGGCCAAGGCGCAATTCCCGAACCGCCGCTATCACATTCACAACTCGGCGCTCACCGCCGTTCGGGCGTATCCGGATGATTTCCGCGAAGTCGCCGATCACATGGCGGGGCTTATCAAGTCAGCCAAGGGACCTGTGAGCTTTTTCACGCCGCTCGGCGGGCTTTCATCGCATGACAGCCCGGAGGGCCATCTCTACGAGCCCGGCATGGCGAGCGCTTTCGCCGAACGCGCGCGCGAAGTGATGCCAGAGAACGTCAACCTTCGAGAGTTCGATGCGCACATCAATGACGACGTCTTCGCCGATGCGATCGCCGATGAAGTGCTGCGTCTCACCGGAAAGGCTGCGTGACGATGGCCGATGAATTCACTCTGAGCCCGGATGATGTCGCAGATATCATCGCGATCCTTGAGAAGTCAGAATATGACTCTCTCGATATCCAGACGGGCCGGTTTCGCCTTCGCGTTGCGCGTTCGGGCGATGCGTGGACGCAGGAATGGTCGTCCGCCGGCGCATTGAGCGAGGCGGCCGGACCGGCTGTGATCGCCGAGGAAGAGGCAATTGCGGAAGGCTTTGCGGCGATCCGTTCTCCGCTGCCCGGCACATTCTACCGTTCGCCGCAGCCCGGCGCGCCGCCTTTCGTCAATGTCGGCGACGACGTGAAGCCAGACACAGTCGTTGCGATTATTGAAACCATGAAGTTGATGAATCCGGTCCATGCAGGCGTCAGCGGTAAGGTCTCATCAATCGAGCCGCAGAACGCAGAACCGGTCGACGCAAACGCCATCCTTATGCGCGTGGCGCTGCGATGAGAATCGAAACGCTCTTTGTCGCCAACCGCGGAGAGATCGCGCTGCGCGTTATCCGCACGGCGAAGAGACTTGGCATACGGACAGTGCTCGGCGTTTCGGAAGCCGATATCGCATCGCGGCCGGCGAGCGAGGCAGATGCAATTGTAAGGCTGGGGCCCGCGCCGTCTTCGGAATCCTATCTCGCGATCGACAAAGTTGTTGAGGCTGCAAAAAAATCTGGCGCCGACGCCGTGCATCCGGGTTACGGATTCCTGTCGGAGAACGTGCGCTTTGCGCGCGTCGTGCAGGGCGCGGGGCTGGTTTTCGTGGGGCCGGATCCGGAGCAGATCGAGGCGATGGGCGACAAGCTGAAAGCGCGCGCCTTCGCCGAGAAAGCGGGGCTTCCGGTCGTTCCGGGCGGTGAAGTGAGCAATAAAAAGAGTCTTGCGAGAATTGCTGAGAAGACTGGCTTTCCGCTGCTGATCAAAGCGGTGGCGGGCGGCGGCGGGCGTGGCATGAAGCGCGTCAATGCTCCCGAAGAACTTGAACGGCAGGCGGATTTCGCGATGGCGGAAGCGCAGGCCGCTTTCGGCGATCCGGGCATTTATGTCGAGCGTTTCATCGCGCGCGGGCGCCATGTCGAGGTGCAGGTGATTGGCGATGGGATGCGCGCCATTCACCTTGGCACGCGCGACTGCTCCATTCAGCGGCGCTACCAGAAACTCGTTGAGGAAGCGCCAGCGCCCGCCATTCCGCCAGAACAGCGCGCGAAGATTGAAGACGCCGCCGTTCGTCTCGCTGAAGCGCTCCGCTATCGCAGCGCGGGAACGGTCGAGTTCCTCGTCGATGCGGAGACTTTCGACTTCTATTTCCTTGAAATGAACGCGCGCATTCAGGTCGAGCATCCGGTGACGGAGGAAATCACCGGCATAGACATTGTCGAGCAACAGCTTGCGATCGCGAACGGCGCGCCGCTTGGCTGGAAGCAGAGCGAAATCCGCTTTGCGGGACACGCCATCGAAGTGCGTATCAATGCGGAAGACCCGGAAGCCGATTTTCGGCCGGCGCCGGGGCGTGTCGCGCGCGCCGTCTGGCCGGGTGGAGAGGGCGTGCGCATCGACACGCATATTCGCTCGGGCGACAGCGTGCCGCCGCATTATGACTCCCTTATCGGCAAGCTGATCGTCTACGGCGCGACGCGTGAAGAAGCGATCGAGCGTGCGGCGAAAGCGATCCGCGCGATGAAGATCGAAGGCGTGACGACAACCGCCGGGCTTCACAAGCGCATCCTCGATGATCCGCGATTCCGGACTGGCGGCGTTGATACGCGTTTCTTTGAAGGGCTCGCCAATGGCTGACATCAAACTCGTCGACGTTTCGATCAGGGATGGCAATCAGAGCCTTTGGGGCGCCACGGGGCTCAACTCGGCGCAGATCCTTGAGGTCGCCGGCGCAATGGAGCGCGTCGGTTTTCACGCTTGCGACTTCACCTCGTCGACGACGATGGCTGTCGCCGTTCGCTATTTCCAGAACGATCCGTGGGAGCGCATCAGGCGCATGCACGCCGCGATGCCGACGACGCCTCTGCAATTCATTACGACGGGCTTGCGCTTCATCGCCTGGCAGCAGGCGGACCCGGATTTCATGCGGCTCGCTTATCGCCGGCTGCAAGCGGCAGGCATTGGCCGCTTCATCGTGCTCGACCCGATGCACGATGCGGACGCGGTGATCGACGCGGCGCGCATCATCAAGGAGGAGGGCGATGCGGAGGTCATGGGCGCGCTCACCTTCACGCTCTCCGATATTCATGATGATGAGTTCTATGCCGACTTCGCCGGCAAGCTCGCCGCCAGCGAGCATGTTGATCTTTTCTATCTGAAAGACCCGAGCGGGCTAATGTCGCCCGACCGCGTGAAGACGCTCGCGCCCGCCGTCAAAGCGCGCATCGGGAACAAGCCGCTCGAAATTCACGCCCATTGCACGATCGGCTATGGCGCTCTTACGAGCCTTGCTGCGGCTGACCTCGGTATCATATCCGCTGTCCATGTCGGCGTCGGCGTTCTCGGCGACGGCTCGTCGCTGCCGGAAGCGGTGCGCATGGTCGCAAACCTGCGCGAGGCTGGACACGAGGTCGATATCGACGATCAGGCGCTAGGCTTTGTAAGCGATTATTGGTGGCGGCTTGCGAGGGCGGAGAACCTTCCCGCAGGAACGCCGCAAGCGTTCGATGCAAGGTTCCTGCGCCATCAGATCGCCGGCGGCGTGATGACGACAACGCGCCGCCAGCTTCAGGAATTGAAGCTGGAACACAAATTCGATGCGATCGTTGAAGAAACCGAGCGCGTGCGCGCGGAGCTCGGCTACCCGATCATGGTGACGCCCTTCCCGCAGATCGTGATGACGCAGTCGCTTTATAACGTCATCGGCGAGAAACGTTATGGACAAGTCTCCGATCAGATCCTGCGCTATGTCATGGGCAAGTTCGGCCGCCCGACACAGCCTGTCGACAAGGAAGTGGAAGCCGCCATTCTCGATCGTCCGCGCGCGAAGGAAATCGCGGAAGAGCCTGATTTTCCGGCCTATGCCGACCTTCGCAAGAAATTCGGCGCGCATATGGACGATGAAGAGTTTCTATTGCGCGCTGTCATGCCGGGCGAGCAGATAGACGCAATGGTCGCAGCAGGGCGCAGCCGGTCGACTTATACGCCGGAAGCAGCGCCCATGTTTTCGCTTCTGAAGCAGCTCGCCGCGCGGCCCGATGCGCGTGACATCGCCGTCGAAATGCCTGGCTTCCGCCTCGCTTTGCATCGGGGGGCGGGCCTTGCTTGAGAGGCTTCAAAGCGCGCGCGGTTTTGTGTTCGACATGGACGGCACGCTCGTCCTCGGTGACAAAGCGAGCGGCAATCACGCGGCGTTGCCGGGCGCGATTGAGGTGATCGCGCATTTGCGCGCGGCGGGCGTTCCTTTTCAGATATTCACTAACGGTACTGCGCGCACGCCGGCCTGGTACGCGAATTCTCTGCGGCATGCGGGTCTCGACATTCGCGACGATGAGATGATGACGCCCTCGACGGCGGCGGCCGCGTATCTCAAAGCGAAAGGCATGGAGCGTGTGCTCGTGCTCGGGCGGGAGCCCGTCTGGCGCCCGCTTGCAGATGCAGGGCTTTCAATCGTTGAGTCGCCCGGCGATGGCGGCGCCGTCGATGCGGTTTATGTCGGCTGGTTTCGCGAGTTCACATTTCCCGATCTCGAAGCCGCAGCGAACGCCATCTGGAGTGGGGCGGCGTTGACGACAGCTTCCGATGTTCCCTTCTTCGCCGCGGCGGGCGGGCGCGCGATCGGCTCAAGCTTTGCGATCAACGCGATGCTGCGCGCGCTTACCGGCGCCGAGGTCACTGTGCTCGGCAAGCCATCGCTCGAAGCGCTTGGCGTCGCGCGCGGGCGCATGGGGCTGGCGGGGGAGCCTTTCGAAAATCTCGTTGTCGTCGGCGACGATCCGGCTCTCGAACCGAAGATGGCGAACGATGCAGGCGCACTCTCGGTCGCGGTCACGACTGGCATCTATTCCGAAGAAAACTTCGCGTCGGAAACGGAAGACAAGCGCCCGGCGATCATCCTCACCGGGGTCGATGCTCTCTTGCCGATGCTTCGCGGCGCGCGCTGACAGAACGAGGACTGTATGACTGGCTTCACGCTTGAGGGAAAACGTATCGTCATCACCGGCGCCTCCGCTGGCATCGGTCGCGCGGCGGCGCAGATCATCGGCGGCCTCGGCGCGCGCGTAACGCTCGCCGCGCGCAGCCGCGATGCGCTCGAAAGTCTTGCGGATGAAATCGAAAAGGCTGGCGGCAAGGCGCATGTTTGTGTCGCCGACATAGCGAAAGCAGAGGAAGTCGAAGCGATTGTGAAGGCCGCGCGCAGCGCCTTCGGGGGGATCGACGGGGTCTTTGCCAACGCGGGCATTTCGGGTCCCATCGGCCCGATGCAGGAGATTCCGCTCGCCGGCTTTGACGAAGTGATGAACATCAATGTGCGGAGCAATTTCCGCCTGATGCAACTCGTCCTGCCGGAGATGATCGAGCGCAAGGCCGGGTCAATCGTCGCGACAGGCTCGATCGCAAGCGAACGCGGCCTGCCGATGAGTTCGGCCTACAATATCAGCAAGCACGCTGTCGCGGGTCTTGTACGCGCCGCGGCTTCCGAAGTCGCGCGCTACAATGTACGCGTCAATTGCATCGCGCCCGGCATGATCCGGACGGCGATGCTGGAAGGCATTGCGAACGAACTTTCAGGCGGTCATCTGGATGCGGCGCTCGAAGGCCTTTCGAAGGCGCCGCCGCAAGCGCGCATCGGCAGGCCGGACGAGCCCGGCTGGGTCGCAGCGTTCCTTCTTTCCGATGCAGCAAGCTATGTGAACGGGCAGGTCTGGGGCGTCGATGGCGGCCTGCTCGGCATTATCGGGAATGGGGGATAAGGCGCTATTCCGTCCAGCGCGGTTCCTCGCCCATTGTCACCTTCGAGCTGTTGCCGAGCAGGAAGTCGCCGAGCGCGTCAATGCTCTCCGGGTAGGCTTCCTTAACGCGCGCCCGAAGCTCTTCGCTGTTCTTCGCGCGTTTCGATTCATTCAGCCAGAAGTCGATATAGCCGCGGCTATAGGCAAGGCTCGACGGGTCGTTCGGAAGGCCGGGTTTTGAATGGCCCGCAACGACGATTTGGGGATCGAGCGCGGCGAGTTCGTCGATCGACTTGCCCCACGCCGCGATTTCCTTTCGGCCATGTTCGCCGAACCAGAGATACATTTCATTGTAGAGCAGGTCGCCGGCGAAGAGCGCATGGATCGAGGGAACATAGAGCGCGGTTGCGTGCACATGATCGCCCTGCATGGGCCCGAGTACTTTCATCTCATGGCCTTCAAGCATGAATGTGTCGCTTTCAAGCGCCGCCGGCGCCGTCGGCGTCTTCGGGCCGTTCGCGCCAAGCATCGGGCTCCAGCGCTTCACCTTGTAGGGGAGCGAGCGCCAGATGTCGTCGACAACGACCGGATGCGCGACGACTTTCGCGTCCGGGAAAGCCTGGGTCAGCACTTCCATGGCGAAGAAATGGTCCGGGTGGTCGTGCGTGACGAAGATCGTTTCGAGCTCCTTGCCGCTGTCGAGCACCATGGCGACGACGCGGTGCGCGTCCGCCATTGTGAAGGGCGCATCGACGAGCACAGCCTTCTTCTCGCCCTTGATGAGCGCGATATTGGCGTAGAGCGAGCCCGCGCTTGTGCGCAGCACTTCGACTTCAAGCGGCTTTTCCTGTGCGAAAGCAGGCGCTGCAAAGAGCAGAACGAGCGCGAGAAGATATTTCAGCATCGCTTCCTCCCTAGAGGGCGGTCTGCCCGCCATCGATCAGAATGACTGCGCCATTGGTGAAGGTTGCTTCATCAGAGCAGAGGTGAAGCACCATGCCGGAGATTTCTTCGGGCGCGGCTGGCCGGCCGATGGGCGAGCTCATCATGAAGGCTTCCATGAACCCTTGCCGGTGGAACCAGTCTTCGGTCATCGGCGTGCGCACGAGGCCGGGGCAGATGACGTTCACGCGAACGCCCTGCCGGGCGTACTCGATCGCCGCGCTGCGCGTCAGGCCAATGACGCCGTGCTTGGAAGCGATGTAAGGCGCCATGCCGGGATTGGCGATGACGCCGCCGACGGACGATGTGTTGACGATGGCGCCGTACTTTTGCTTCGCCATCACTTCAAGTTCGGCGCGCATGCACAGGAACGGGCCTTTGAGGTTTATTGCGATCGTGCGGTCGAAGGCGGCTTCATCAAACTCGGCAAAGTCCTGCTCTTTTGGAAAGACGCCTGCATTGTTGAACGCCGCATCGAGCCCGCCATGCATGGAAAGGGCGGCGGCGATGAGCGCATCGGCGTCCTTTCGCGTGGAGACGTCGCACTCGGTGAAGTGTGCGCGCCCGCCATGCTTGACGATCTCCAACGCAACATCGCCTGCGCGCGCGTCGACATCGCCGATCATCACTTTCGCGCCTTCGCGCGCAAAGGCGAGGGCGGTCGCACGGCCAATGCCGCTCGCGCCGCCCGTGACGATGACGGATTTTCCCTCATACCGCATGGATTACTCCTTCGGCGAAATGAGCACCTTGCATTGATGCGTTCGCTTTTTGAGGCTTTCGAAGACCGTTGGCACGGCGCCAAGGCCAATCGTGTCGGTGATGAGGTGGCGCGGTTCCGCCGCGCCGGCGTCGAGCGCATCGAGCGCAGCTTCGAATTCCTGCCGCTTGAAAAAGGCCGACGTCTGAAGGCGCAGTTCTTTCGAGAGCGCGACAAAGGGAACGAAAGTTTCCGGCCTCGTGCAGAGCCCAAGAATGAGCACGGTTCCCTTGACGCGCGCCTGTTCGACCGCCTGCGGAATGAGTCCGGGAACGCCGACGCACTCGTAGACGATGTCGGCCTTGCCGCCGAGCGCATGATCGGAGGCGGCGACAGGTTCTTCCAGATCGACAATGAAATCCGTCGCGCCCATCGATCTCGCTCGCTCTTCCTGATAGCGATTGACGTCCTGCACGACGACTTTCGAGGCGCCGAAACGGCGCGCCCAGAACGCGACGCCAAGACCGATTGGCCCTGCGCCGAGAATGAGCACCTTGTCGCCGGGTTTCTGGTTCGCAAGCATCACGCCGTGCAGCGCGACGGCGAGCGGCTCCACAATCGCGCCATCCGAAAGGCTCGCCGTCTTCGGCAGCACGACGCACTGGTTTTCATGCGTGACGGCGAGTTCGCCATAGCCGCCGCCTTCAAGCGCCATCTGCGAGCACCAGGCGGGCTCGCCCGCAAGGCAGGAAGGGCAGCGTCCGCAGCTTTTGAGCGGCACGACGGAAACGCGGTCGCCGAGCCGAACATGCTCGACGCCTTTGCCGAGCGCGATGACTTCGCCTGCGAATTCATGGCCGAGAATATCTCCCGGTCCTTTGCCGAACGCTTCGTCCTCGGTCATGTGAAGATCGGAGCCGCAAATGCCGCAGCGTCCGACGGAGACGAGAACCTCGCCCGCGCCCGGCGACGGGTCGGGCAGGGTCTCGATGACGAGTGGCTTGTGCAAGCCCTGAAGAACGGCTGCGCGCATTACTTTGTAAAGTTCCCAAGCGCCATGCCGCCGTCGATCAGCATGTGACTGCCGGTGACATAGCTCGAAGCGTCAGACGCGAGATATAGCGCGAGCGGTTTGATCTGGTAGGTCTCGGCGATGCGTCCGAGGGGTACGGATGAATCCCACGCTTCACGCACGACCGGGTCCTGCAGCCAGCCGCCGCCAATATTGGTGACGAAAGGCCCGGGCGCGATTGCGTTGACGCGGATGCGGTGCTCAGCGAGTTCCAGCGCGACGCAGCGCACCATATGGGCGACGCCCGCTTTCGCCGGATGGTAAGGCATGCCGACGATCGCCTCGACGACCAGCGCCGCATTGGACGACGTCGCGATGATGGAGCCGCCTTTGCCGCGCGCTTTCATCACCCGCGCCGCATCGCGGATCGTGTTGTAGACGCCAGTGAGGTTGATCGCGATCGTGCGGTCCCACCCGGCGACGTCATAGGTGTCGATCTGGCCGTCTTCATTGCGATGACCGTCCGGATTCCAGAAGCCGGCGCCGGGATCGATGCCGGCGTTTGCGAAGGCGATGTCGCAACCGCCATAGGCTTTGACGTGTTCGTCAAATGCGTCGCGCATTGCTTCGCGATCGCGCACGTCGAGTTCGGCCGCGCGCGCTTCATAGCCTTCCTCGCGAAGGCGGGCGGCTTCGCGCCGCGCGCCTGCGAAGTCGATATCGGTGAGGGTGACGCCGGCGCCGGCCTCCGCCATCGCTTCGGCGTAAGCAAGGCCAAGGCCGGAGGCGGCGCCCGTGACGAGCGCCGAGCGCCCTTTGATGTCGAACTGATCGAGCGTGCGCATGGCTTACACGTAAAGCTGTTCGTTGATGGGAAGGCCTTTTTCCTTGCAGTAGCTCTCATAGTGATTCATGAACCACCACACATCGAGCGTTTCGACGAAGTTTCCGTTCTCGTCGTAAAACTCGTTGGCGCCCTGCATCCAGAACAGCGCTTTCATGCCCTTCGGATCGTCGGTGACGAGTGTATGCGCCGTACCCGGCATTTCGGTGATGAATTCGCCAGGCTTGCACACCCAGTCATATTCGAGATAGCGGAACGAGCCTTCGAGCCCGACCGCCCAGACCTGTCCGCGATGCTTGTGCGTGCCGATGACGCCGGGCGATTTGATCCAGAGGATGTTGCAGTAGACGTTGTTGCGCACATCGAATGCGAGATGGCGAATGGCGGCGTTGTCGCCGAAAGGAACCCACGGGCTCTCTTTTTCCGATGCGCCGATATAGCTGCCTTCAACGCCGCGCTTCTTGATGAGGTCGCCATAGAGTTCGTTCACGCTGACGATCTTGTAGGCGCCGGAAGGCGGGGCTTTCATGGTTGTTTGCGACATAGGGCGTTCTCCTTCAGAAAGGCCGCAGGCGATTAACGGAAGAGCGTGTCGACATAATCGGCGCCGATGCCGACCTTGTCGTAATGGGCGCGCGCGCCGGCGATGTAGTCGTGCACGTCGAAATAGCCGACGCCATTGCCGTCATCGTCGAGCCAGATGAGCGGGCCCTCGACGACGAAGAAAACACGCATCGGCTCGTCGCTGTCATAGGCGACAAGCGTGTGGCCTTCGCCCGGCGTTTCATAAACGAAGTCGCCGGCGGTCGCCGTCCAGTCATGTTCGAGATAGCCCCATTTGCCTGAGATCGTGTAAGCGAAAATCTGGTGCGGGTGATAATGCCGGTTCACGAGACCAGCCGATTTCGACATCAGAACATCCGCCCACATATTTTTCTGCGGCGAGATCCAGACCGGCTTAGAGGAAACTGTCTCGGAGATCGGCACCCAATAGCGCTCGTCGCCTTCCGCGATCTTCGACATATAGACTTCCGGCAGCGCGTCCGGCTTGAACGAGTTGGCGATCGGCTTGATGCCTCTCCAGAATTCTTTCTTTGCTGCTTCAGGCATAGCGTATCTCCTACTCTTTGCTTGCGTTCGCGACATAGTTTGCGAGCGCCTTCAGTTCGGCGTCGCTGATTTCTGTTTTCCGGAAGGGCGCCATGACGGAAATGCCGTTGCGCACGAAATATTCGACCGTCTCAGGCGCAAGGTCCGTCCATTCGAGCAGAACGCCGGATTTGACGCCCTGATATTTCACGGTGAGGGCGTTCGTGCCCGGATGGTGGGCGCCGGGATCGTGGCAGTGCGAACACCATTTGTCGTAAACGGCTTTACCGGCGAGCATTTCTTCGCTGAGCGCAGGCTGTGCAGGTTCGGCCGGCGTCGGCGCGGCCGCTTCCTTCTTTCCGCAAGCGGCGACGGCGAGAAGACCGAGCGAAAGCACAATGTTGCGCGCGCGTATCATTGGCCGCTCCCGCGCAAATGCTTCGGCCACACATTATAGCGCCCTGGCGATATAATGCCGTTAGGGTCGATCGCGTCTTTCAGGGTTTCGTGGAAGCGGCCAAGCGCGTTGTTGT
>ERZ795053.2228-NODE-2228-length-23746-cov-10.565109_pt1 | contig 23746 bp, 18 predicted proteins | sample MGYA00375137_ERZ795053 | MGnify/ENA primary metagenome ERZ795053 (study PRJEB30182, sample SAMN05720284) | activated sludge metagenome | isolation source: Anaerobic digester | place: Hong Kong | collected 2014-12-17 ...
GTCCTCGCCGTAGAGGTTCCTGAAGGTATAGAGGATCATCGGCGCGACGTCGGGGAATTCCCTGAACAGCGCTATGAGGTCGCAGCTGGGACCGTAGCCTATGACGCCGTGGAGGCGCAGGCCCGGGGCGTACTCGGCAAGGCGGTCGGCGGCGGCGAACGCGGCGTGCCCGCCCTGTGAGAATCCGGCCACGTAGTTGCGGGTGTCGCTAACGCCCTTGAAGCCGCCGCGGGCGACGATGGTCTTGGCCGCCCGGATCGCGTCGAGCATCACGGCGGCCTCGGCCTCGGCGACCATGTAGTACTGGTCGCGCTCGGGATCGCCGAAGCCCAGGTAGTCGGGCATCAGGCCTATGGAGCCCTGCCCGGCGTGCGCTATCGTGTGGGCGCGGTACCGGCCCCAGAACACCTTGAGCAGGTGCTCGCGCGACGGGCGGCAGGCGTCGATCACGCCGGTCGAGCCGGGGCCGAACGCGTACAGCGGCCGTACCGCCGGCGCCTCGTCGCCGTAGTCCGGGATGAACACCTGGGTCTGGGCGACGGTCGCGACGCCGTCGGGGTACACGCTCTCGAACTTGAGCCAGTACACGTCGACCGGGTAGACGGCCTTCGGGGCCGGGGCGCCGGCGAACAGCGCGGCTACGAAGCCGTCGATCTCGGCCGGGGCCATACGCCGCTCGAACTCGAGCGACACGACGTCGCCGGGCGCCGCGGCGAGCGGAGCGGCCAGCGCGACGAGGAACATGGCTCCCAAGAGGACGGCCGGGGCCCGCGTTCCGGCCGGCCGGGCCAAAAAGGTAGGTATCGATCTCATCGAGGTCGACGATACCAGTATGGGGCCTCGATGGCAAGCGCGGGCGGGTCGTGCTATACTCCCGCGATGCGCGCAAGAACACTACTGACGGGCGCCCGCGCGGCGCTCGCGGCGGCCCTGGTCCTGGCCGCCGCGCCGGCCATGGCCCAGTCCAGGTCCATCTACGGGGGCGGCGTCGACGCCGACGCGGCCCTGGTACGCCTCGTCGACGCGGGCGCCCCGGGTGAGGTCGAGCTATGGCTCGGCGCCGAGACCCTGAAGGCCGGCGCCCTCGGCGAGGCGACGCCGTACCGCGCCGTCGTGGCCGACGTGTACATGCTCGGCTACCTCGGCAAGCGCTACGAGTTCATGCCCGAGCCCGGCTCGCTCTATACCGTCGCGGCCACGGCCGGCGGCCTCGTCGTGCTCGAGGACGAGCGCCACGACGATCCGGCCCGGGCCCAGCTGTACTTCTACAACCTCGGCGCGGCCCCGGCCGAGCTCAGGACGGCCGACGGGTCGGTCCTCGTCGCGGGGCCCTGCGCGCCCGGAGGATCGGCCCAGGTCGCGGTCAACCCGGTGCAGGTCGGCCTCGCGGCCTACTCCGGCGGCGCCAAGGCGGGAGAGCCGCTACGGCTCAGGCTGGAGCGGGGGGCGTCGTACTCCGTTTTCGTCTACCCGGGCTCCTCGGGCCCGGCGGCCTTCTCGGTCAAGGCGGCGCTCGAGTAGCGAGCGGCGGCGATGGTCTTCAGCTCACCGACCTTCCTGTACCTCTTCCTGCCGGTCTTCCTGGCCCTGTACTACGCGCTGCCGGCGAGGGCGCGCGTCGGCTGGATACTGATAGGCAGCTGGGCCTTCTACGCGCTATGGCGCCCCGACTTCCTGGCCCTGCTCGCCGCCGTAACCCTGTTCGACTGGGGTGCCGGCTTCCTGGTCGACCCGAGGCGCGCCGGAACTGGGGCCGCGAGAGAGGGAGCCGCCGGAAAGGGCGCCGCCAAGGCGGCCCTCGTCGTCGCCGTGGTCGTCAACCTGGCCGTGCTCGGCTACTTCAAGTACTTCAATTTCGGCGTCGATACGCTCAACGCTATCCTGGAGCGCTGCGGCTGGCCTACCCTACGCGCCGCCGAGGTGATCCTGCCGGTAGGCATATCGTTCTACATCTTCCAGGCCATGAGCTACGTCGTCGACGTGTACCGCGACGACGCGCCGCGCTCGGAGTCCTTCGTCGACATGGCCGCGTACATAGCGCTGTTCCCGCAGCTCGTAGCCGGCCCCATCATCCGCTACAAGGACCTCGCCGGCCAGCTCCGCCGCCCCGACCCTGCCCCGGACGGCGTCGCCTACGGACTGCGCCGCTTCGCGGTAGGCCTCTGCCGTAAGGTGCTCATCGCCGACACGGTCGCCCCGATAGCGGCGGCCGCCTTCTCGATGGCCGAGCCGAGCGCGGTCGACGCCTGGCTCGGCGTACTGGCCTACTCGATCCAGCTGTACTTCGACTTCTCCGGCTACTCCGACATGGCCGTGGGCTTGGGCCGCATGATGGGCTTCTCGTTCATGGAGAATTTCGACGCGCCGTACCGGGCGACCGGAATCGGGGACTTCTGGCGGCGCTGGCACATCAGCCTGTCCACCTGGCTGCGCGACTACCTGTACATCCCGCTCGGCGGCAACCGTAAGGGCGCCGCGCGCACCTACCTGAACCTGGCGCTCGTGATGGCGATAGGCGGCCTATGGCACGGCGCGTCGTGGAACTTCGTCGCCTGGGGCTGCTGGCACGGACTATGGCTCGGCGTCGAGCGCTTCATAACGGGAAGGACGAAGCGGCGACGCCCCTCGCCGCCCGCGGCGGCGCTAGCCACGGCCGTCCGCTGGGCAGCCTGCCAGCTGATCGTCGCGGCCGGCTGGGTCGTCTTCAGGGCCCCGGACATGGCCGCAGCCGGCAGGATGTTCGCCGCGATGCTCGGGAAGGGCGGCGCCGGGGCTATGGCGTCGGGCTGGATGCCGAGCGCCGACATGGCCTGGCGCTTCGGACGGCTCGAGGGCATGGCGCTGGCCGCCGGCATCCTATACGTCGCGCTCGAGCGTCGGGCCGCCGACCGCGCCTACGGGACGCCGGCCCCGTCCCTATCGGGCGCCAGGCGGGCGCTCGGTTCGGCCGCCGTAGCCGCGGGCGCCGTAGCGGCCCTAGCGGCGGCAGCCATAAAACTATCGGCCGACGGCTACTCGCCGTTCCTGTATTTCCAATTCTAGGCGGGAGGCGCACCGATGCTACGCAAGGGACACATCGCGCTGCTGGCCTTCGTCGTCGCGTTCGGGGCCGTAGGCGCCGGGGCGATAGCCGGCATGGATAGGGCCGCCGCGCCGAAGGACGATTCCCGCGGGGCCGCGTCCGAGGCCTCGCGCTTCATGCGCGGCGAGACGACGGCCGCGTTCATCAGGGGATTCGACGCCGCCGTGCCGTTCAGGGAGAAGGCGGTAGCCTGGTTCGCGTCGCTGCGCTACGACCTCTTCGGCGAGGGCTACCCGGGCGTCCTGGTCGGCTCCGACGGCTGGCTGTTCACGACCGAGGAATTCGAGCCGTCCCTGTCGGCCCGAAACGGCTACCTGGACGGCCCGGCGGCCGACGCGCTGGCCGCGGCCCGCGACGCCCTGGCCGAGCGGGGCATTGCCCTCGTCGTCGCGCTCGTTCCGGCCAAGGCCCGCGTCTACGCCGACAGGCTCGGCGCCTACGCGCTCCCCGATGCGATCGAGCGGAGATACCGCAACGCGCTTTCGACGCTAGCCGGCTTATCCATATCGACGATAGACCTCGACGCCGCCTTCGGCGCGGCGCGCGCCGAAGGGCCCGGGCCGGAGCTGTTCCAGCGAAGCGACACCCATTGGACGCCGGCCGGAGCCGCCGTCGCGGCCCGGGCCGTCGCCGAGGGCGTCGGCCGGCTATCGGTCGCCCTGCCGGCCATGCGCGTCGAGGCCGCCGACGCGCCGGCGTCGGAGCGCGAAGGCGACCTGATGGCCTACCTGCCGAAGCGGGGCGGCGCGAGGCGCCCGCTGCCTCCGCCGGAGACCCTGCCCGGCTACGACACCTTCGTCGACTCGGGGGCCGGGCTGTTCGGCGCCCAGGAGATACCGGTCGCCCTGGTCGGCACCAGCTACTCGGCGGAGCCGGCCTGGCACTTCGACGGCTTCCTGAAGCGCGAGCTCGGTACCGACGTGATCAACCTCGCGTCGTCCGGCGAGGGGCCGTTCAAGACCATGGCCGCCGCGATAGCGGGCGGCGAGCTCGAGCGGAACGGCGTTCGGCTGGTCGTATGGGAGATCCCCGAGCGCTATATCGACGTCGAGCCGGTACGCTAGCCGACGCGGCCGCTAGCCGGCGCGGGGTAGCGGCGGCCTGACGTCCGGCCCGCCGTCGAGCGGGTCGTCGTCCCTCATGCCTATCAGGAACATCACCCGCGACGCCGCCTCGGCCAGGGCCTCGGGCAGCGGCATCCTGCGCCCGGCGGCCTCGGGCTCGATGCCGGCCAGCTCCGAGCCGTAATCCGCCATCACCGGCGGCTCCGCGCCGAAGGCGTCGAGCAGGGCCTCGCCGCTCGCGCCCCTGACGCCGCCCCGGCTCGAGCCGAGCCTGCAGACCGAGAAGGCCGTCCTGGACAGCTTGTCCCTGGTGGCGGAGAACGCGAACATCCTGCAGATCAGCGGCCGCGCCTCGTAGACGCCGCAATGGTACGGCGTGTCGGTCCTATACAGGGGGCAGCCCTGCCGGCCGTCGGGATAGGAACGGGCCCCGAGCCGGCCGGCGGCCGCCTCGTAGGCCCTGGGCCTGTCCGACGCGGCCAGGTAGGCGGCGAGGTAGGCGGCCTCGACCGGCAGGATATCGGGCACGAAGCCCTCGCAGCAGGACCCGCAGCCGAAGGGGCAGCTGACGCCGGAGGCGGCGACGAAGGCGGCGACGGCCGAGTCGGCCCGCTTGTACAGGTAGGCCAGGCTCTCGAGCCGCTCCGCGAGCAGCGACGGGGGGAGGATACTCGGAATGTCCATAGAAGGCTCCGGGACGGCGGCGCCGGCCTGAACGCGGCCGGGTCCAGCCGCGTATCGACGATGTCAGCGATCCGAGCGGCGGGTAGAACTCCGTCGGCGTCGACTATAGCGACCGGCGGCTCGGGCGGTCAAGACGACCTTACGCGCCGCCCCGGCGAGCGGACGCCTGGCGGCCAGCCCGACGGCGAAGCCGCCCATATCGGCCAGCATGTCGGCCAGCTCGGAGGAGCGGCCGTCGACGGCGATCTGGAGCGCCTCGGTCAGCGCCGAGAAGGCCAGCGCGGCGACCAGGGCGAGCGCGACCCTCCGGGGCCCGTCGAGGCCGAAGTCCAGATGGGCGGCCGCCGCCAACGTAATGAATAGGAGCGCGTGCACGAGCTTGTCGAAGCCGGGTATGCCGGGGCCGTCGGGCAAGGCCGAGCCGGGCAGCAGGACGGCGACGAGGATCAGGGCCGCGGTCGCGGCGGTCGGGAACGGGAAGCGCTTGGCCATGGCCTACGATCGCCCGGAACCGGCGGGTTCGTCCAGCCCCGCGGCGCCGCCGGATACCGGAGAGGTCGCGACGGTCGAGGCCGTCATCGCCGAGGCGGCCCTGGCGGCGGCGTCCCGGACGGCCGCCGCGGTATTGGCGTCGAGCCCGGACCTTGCGGCGATATACGCGGGCTCGGCCTCCGCCACGGCCGCCAGCGAGCCGAACGCGTCCATGACGCGCCGCGCCCTCGTCGGCCCGACGCCCTTGACCGCCTCGAGCACCGGGAAGCCGACCGCCTTGCCGCGGAGCCGCTGGTTCATCCCGGTCGCGAAGCGATGCGCCTCGTCGCGCACCGCGACGACGAGCCTGAGCGCCGGCGAGTCCTTCGGCAGCACGATCGGCTCCTTGGCGCCGTGGGGCCATAGCTCCTCGTTCTCCTTGGCCAGGCCGACGACGGGCAGGTCAAGGCCGAGCGCGTCGAGTATCTCCCAGGCGGCGTTCACCTGGCCGCGCCCGCCGTCTATCAGCACCAGGTCCGGCGCCTCGGCCTCGTCGTTGGCCACGTGGGTATAGTGCCGGGCCGTCGCCTCGCGCATCGCGCCGAAGTCGTCGATGCCGCCCTCGAGGCTCTTGATCTTATAGATGCGGTAGCCCTTCTTGTTGGCGGCTCCGTTCCTGAACGACACCAGCGACGCGACCGTGTGCTTGCCGGACAGCTGGGCGATGTCGAAGCCCTCTATCAGCTCGGGCAGGATCTCGAGGCCGAGGGCGGCGCGCAGGGCCTCGAGCGCCTCGACGTCGCCCGACTCGCGCCGGCGCTTGGCCAGGTCCTCGCGGGCGTTGTGCTCGGCCATCGCCAGGGCGGCCTCGTGCCGGCGCTCGCCCGGCGCCGCAAGGGCGAACTCGACGCCGAGCCCGCGCCGGATGAAATCGGCGGCCAGCCCCAGGCCGTCGACGTCCTTGACGAAGACCTCGGGCGGCGGAAGGCGATCGGGACCGTAGTAGGCCGCCATGAACTGCGAGGCGGCCTCGGCCTCGGAGCCGAAGGAGCGCTCGCGGTAGAGGTCGCGCCCGACGAGGCGCCCCGAGCGCGTCTGGAACACGACGAAGTCGACGAGGCTGCCGTCGAAGGCCCAGGCCAGGTAGTCGCGGTCGCCGTACGCGAAGTCGACGACGCCGGAGTCGCCGCGGAACGACTCGATCGCCTGGACGGAGTCGCGCAGGGCGGCCGCCTTCTCGAACTGCAGCGCCGCGGACGCGGCCGCCATGTCGGCCCTGAGCGCCTCGAGCAGGGCGTCGCTCTCGCCGGACAGCAGCGTCGCTACCCGCTCGACCTGCAGCGCGTACTCCTCGCGGGTAGTCTTACCGGCGCAGGGGGCTGAGCATCGGCCGATGTGGTAGTACATGCACGGCGTATCTCGGCGCCTGAGCGTCTTGCAGCGCCTGAGCGGGAAGAGGCGCCGTACCAGCTCCAGGTAGCGGTCGATCACGTCGGCGCTCGGATACGGCCCGAAGTAGCGGCTGCCGTCGTCGACGATGCGCCTCGTCCTGAAGACCCGCGGGAACTCCTCGTTGGTAATGCGTATCGACGGGTAGGTCTTGCCGTCCTTCAGGTTGATGTTGTACTTGGGCGCGTAGCGCTTGATCAGGTTGTTCTCGAGCAGCAGGGCCTCGTACTCGGTCTCCGTGAGTATCCACTCGAGGGTCGCCGCCTTGGCGACGAGGTGCCTCGTCTTGATCTCTCGCTTGCCGGTGAAGTACGAGGCGAGCCTCGCCTTGAGCGACTTGGCCTTGCCTACGTAGATGACGACGCCGTCGGCGTCTTTCCAGAGGTAGACTCCCGGCGCCTCCGGGGCCTGTTTGGCGCTATTCCTCAATCCGGCGGAAGGCCGGGCTTTATTCTCGTCCATAATCTTCGATAATATGATAACGGGGTTTCGCCGGAATGTGGAGCCTCCCCGGCCGCATGGCCGATTCCCCATCGATATCGAGGAACGAACAGCATGAGCGCACCCTTCAAGCACCGAGGCTCCGGATTCAACGCGGGACGCGCGGCCGTCGCGGCGGCCATCGCCATAGCCGCGCTCGGCGCGGGGCCGGGGGCGGAGGAGACGCTCGTCATCGACGCGGCGAGCGTCGCGCCGGGCTCGCCCCGGCAGTGGGTATTCGACGGCGCCGCCGCGTCGTCGGGGCCGGCCGGCCCGGTCATCGGGCTCAGCCCGGCGCCGGCCGACGAGGAGACGGAGCCGGACCTGCGGCTGTCCTTCGACGAGGCGCCCCCGGGCGATCCTTCCGGGAAGTGGACGCTCGAGGCCGTCGGCCCGGTATCGATCAGCCCGTCGTCGCGCTTCGGGGCCGGGGCCGGCTCCTTCAGGGCGCCGGCTACCAAGCTAGTGCTCCAGCCGGCCTCGGCTGGCGTCTTCACGCCGAACATGCCGATCGGCGACATGTCCCTCGAGTTCTGGCTCAAGCCGACGAGGGCCGACTCCGGCGAGATAGTCATGCTCTGGAAAGCCAACCGCAAGGCGGGCTCCGCCTGGCTGCCCCAGCAGATATCATGCCTCATCGCTAGGAACCGCATGACCTTCGGGTTCATCAACTTCTTCGCCGACCCTAGCGGCAAGGCGACGACGCTCAGCCTGAAGGGATCCTCGGTCGTCGTACCGGGCGCTTGGTCGCACCATCTCGTACGCTTCGACTCGTCCACCGGGCTGGTCGAGTACCTGATGAACGGCGAGATAGAGGCGGTGGCCTACGCCACCTCGACCGGCAGGCAGGCCGGTACGGTGTTCAGCCCGATGGCCGGCAATTCGGGTCGCATGGAGATCGCGCCGAACTATACCGGGCTGATAGACGAGCTGCGGATCGTACGCGCCTTCGTCGAGGCTCCGAGGCTAGGCCGATACCGCCCGTCCGGCGGCTCGGCCGTCTCGCCGATATTCGACCTCGGCGGCACCAACTCGCTGCTGAAGGCCATCGAAGTCGACGCGATGACGCCGGCCGAGTCGGCGGTCCACTGGAGCTACCGCTTCGGCGACTCCTCGGCCGGCTGGGCCGACGACGATCCGGCCTGGGCGCCGTTCTCCCCGGGCGGGGCCCTGTCGCTGGCCGGCGCCGAGGTCAGGGGCCGCTACCTGCAGCTCAGGATGGAGCTATTCCCCGACGCCTCGGGGGAGCTGTCGCCGACCGTCTCCGCGATACGGGCCCGCTTCGAGCCGGACCTGCCGCCGAGCCCGCCCGCGGCCGCCCGCGCCAAGGCCGGAGACGGCTCCGTCGCCGTTTCCTGGTCGCCGTTGACCGAGGCGGACATAGCCGGATACGTGGTATACTATGGCTCCGCGCCGGGCGACTACTTCGGCTCGGACGCCCGCGAGGGACGCAGCCCGATCTTCGTACCGGGAAGCGGCGCGTCGAGCCTGACGCTGACCGGCCTCAGGAACGGATCGCTGTATTTCATAGCCGTCGCCGCGTACGACGGCGCCCATCCTCCCCATATAGGGGATTCATCGCGCGAGATCAGCGCGCGGCCATCGAGGGTCTCGCCATGAGCACTGCGAAGAAAAAAACGGACAACCTCGCCATCGCGCTGAACGCGCTGAAGCTGCGCGACTTCGAGACGGCGGAGCGATACTCGCGCAAGCAGCTGCTCGCCGACCCTACGTCGTCCGAGGCGCGCATGGCGCTCGGGACCGTATACCTACGCACCGACCGGGCGAGCGACGCGCTCGCCGCGTTCTCGAGCGCGGTCGAGGCCGACGCCTCGGACGTACGCGCGCTCGAGGGCATGGCCGTATCGTACCTGCGCCTCGGCAAGCCCCTGGACGCGCTTGCCGCGCTCGAGCGGGCTATAGACCTTAACCCGAACGACGCCGAGCTGCTGTTCAACCTGGGCAACGCCCATAAGGCCCTCGGCAACCTGCGCGCGGCGGAGATGTCGTTCGCCAAGGCCATTGAGCTGGACGGCAACCACGTGATTGCCTACAACAACCTCGGCAACGTCTACCTGTCCCTCGGCGACGCCTCCAAGGCCGTTCAGATCTACTGGCGCGGCCTGGCTATCGACCCGAACTACCCGTCGTTCCACTACAACCTAGGCATGGCCTACGAGAAGCTCGGCAAGCCGTCCGACGCGATCACCGAGTACGCGGCCGCCGTCAAGGGACGGCCCGGCTGGATAGACGCGATGACGCGCTACGGGGAGTGCCTGGCCAGGAACGCCGCGTCGAAGCGGGCGATCGACGTATTCACCCAGATCATCGCCATTGACCCGCTCAACGCCCAGGCCAGGAACGGCATCGGGCTCGCCTACGCCGAGGAGGGCAAGCCGGACGAGGCCGTCTCCTGGTTCCGCAAGGCCCTCGAGGCCGACCCCGGCTTCCTCCAGGCCGCCGTCAACATCCAGGACGTGCTCGAGAAGACCGGCCGCTACGCGGAGGCGGTCGGGGAGATCCAGGCCCTCGTCGACCTAATGCCCGACAACGACGGGCTGCGCGTCCAGCTGTCGCGGCTGTACAAGGCGCTCGGCCACCTCGACCTGTCCATGGACACGATCACAGACGTGCTGCGGCGCTCGCCCAACGACATCGAGGCGCTCAAGATCTATGGCGCCTTGCTCCAGGCCCTCGGCAAGCCGGCCAAGGCCAAGGAAGTCTACAAGAAGATCGTCAAGCTCGACCCGAAGCAGGCGTCGTTCAGGATCGAGCTGGCCAGGCTGTACCGAGAGGCGGGGGACCCGGCCTCCGCGGTCCGGGAACTGGACGAGTACCTCGTCAGCCGGCCCAAGGACCAGGCCGCGCGCATCGAGCTGGCCCGGGCCTACGCCGACCAGGGCGAGTACGCCCACGCCGCCCAGATACTCAGGGAGCTGCTCGAGTCCAGGCCCGACGACGCCGAGGCCTGGCTCGAGCTGTCGGCCGCGTACCAGGCCCTCGGCGATAAGGACAGGGCCGTCGAGGCCGCCGATCGGCTCGTCAACATCAGGGGCGGCAGGGGACGGCCCGACGACATGGACGGCCTCAACGACTCGATCGCGACCTACGAGAAGGCGGTACGCGCCTACTCGTCCGATATGCGCGACGCCTGGGAACGAAACATCGAGGTGCTGCGCGAGTCGCTGCGCAAGGACGCCGAGGCCGCGGGCGAAATCCGCGGCGACGAGGCCGAGCCTATCTTCGATCTCGGCAGCGCCGAGTCGATACCGGTGGACGAGGCGGAGGAGCTGATCTTCCTCGACGAGCGAGAGGAACCGCTCGACGGCGTCGAGGAGCCCGACGAGGAGCCGGTAGAAGAGGAACCGCTCGACGACGAGCCTCGCGTCGACGCGCTGCTCGAGGGCGAGGAGCTGTACGACGACGAGCGGCCGCAGGCGCCGGAACCGGCCAGGGAGCCCGAGCCCGCCGCGGCCCAAGCGGCGCCGCAGCAGCAAGCCCAGCAGCCTCTAACGCCCCAAGCGCCCCAAGCCCCGTTCCAGCAAGCGCAGCCCGTCTTCCAGCAGCCGTCCTATGCGCCGCCGCCCTCGCCGCCTCAGTATCCGCCGTATCCGCAGTTCCCGCCGTTTCCATCGTATCCGCCGCCTCGCGAACCGGAACGGCAGAAGCCCCCGAGCCTCGACCCTCCCGACCTGTCGCAGCCCGACGAGGAACTCCCGCTTGACGAGGAACTCTCGCCAGAGGAGGAGACCGTCGATCTCCCGCTCGAAGACGAAGGCGCCGAAGAACCGGTCGAGGAGACGCCGGAACCCGAGCCCGAGCCCGACGAGGAGCCTCTCGAGGAAGACCTTGAATGCGCGCCGGAGTATATAGACGAACCCGCCTTCGACGACGAAGCCGACGAGGTGATCACCGAAGAGGAAGACGAGCGACCCTGGGACGAGCCGGAGCCCGAGCTTGGACCTGAGCCGGAGCCCGAGCTTGAACCTGAACCGGAGCCCGAGCCTGAACCGGAGCCCGAGCCGGAACCAGAACCCGAGCCTGCGCCGCGACCGGAGCCTAAACCGGCCCCCGAGCCGCGAAGCGAGCTCGACGAGCCTAAGGATACGATCGACCCGTTCGGCGAGGAGGCGGCCAAGCTGTACGTCTACCTGAAGGACCTGACGCAATCCTTGCCCGACGATAAGCGCGCGGCGATGGAGGAGAGCGGCGTAGCCAGCAAGCTCGACGCCATCATCGACCGCGTCACCAAGCCGATCAAGGCGCCGCCCATTCCGGACGAGATCATGGGCGTACCCATCTCGCCTCGGCTCGCCAAGCTGATCGAGTTCATGCGCTGGGAGAAGAGAAATGCCGGCAAGTAACAACGCCAACAGGATAAAGAGCTATATCGTATCGATGCCCAGCCTGCCGACGACCGTCGCCAAGGTCATGGAGATATGCAACAACCCCAAGGCGAGCCCCATCGACCTTGACCGGGTCATCTCGCTCGACCCGGTGCTGATGGGCAAGGTGCTCAAGCTGATCAACTCGGCCTACTACGGCCTCCAGAACCAGGTGACCAGCCTGGTCAGGGCGATCATCATGCTCGGCGTGAACACGGTCAAGAACCTGGCGCTCAGCACCGCGGTGCTCGATAAGCTGGCCGACAAGTCGGGCTTCAGGGCGCTCAACATGGAGGGATTCTGGCGCCACTCGCTGTCGGTCGGCGTGGTAGCCAAGATGATAGCCAGGAAGAAGGGCGTCGAGGCCCAGCGCCTCGACGAGTTCTTCGCGGCCGGCCTGCTCCACGACATAGGCAAGATACCGCTCAACAACGCGCTGTCCGACGAGTACGTACGCGCGATGAGCCTGGCCGACCGCGAGCGGATACCGCTCCACCTGGCCGAGAAGCGCAGCATCGACCTCGACCACGCGGAATCCGGCGCGATGATAGCCGACGCGTGGCACCTGGACGGCCCGATAGCCGACGCCATACGCTACCACCACGACCTCGCGCTGTACGAGGGCAAGAGCGAGGACATCGTCCTCGCCGTCGCGGTCGCCGACTACTACTCCAATCGCGAGGGCATCGGCTTCTCCGGCTGCCTCTACCCCGAGAAGCTGCCCCCCGAGGTCTTCGAGCGGCTCGGCGTGCCTAAGGTCTGGCTCGAGGACATCGACGCCGCGGTGGCGGCGGAAATCGAGAAGGCCTCGGTCTTCCTGAAGATACGGTAAAGGCTGGAGGCCTATTATGTTCAGCGTCACGATATGGGGCGACCGGGGCTCGATGCCGGTGCCCGGGGCCGACACGGTGCTGTTCGGCGGCAATACCGCCTGCATCGAGATACGCTGCGGGGAGCGGCTCATCATCATCGACGCCGGCTCGGGCATCAGGAGCCTCGGCGACTGGCTGGTCCGCAACGAGCTCAAGAAGGGCCCGATAGACGCGGACGTCTTCCTGACGCATACGCACTGGGACCATATCATGGGCTTCCCGATGTTCACGCCGATCTACGTGCCCGGCACCACGCTGCGCATCCGCGGCCCGGTCAACTTCGAGGACGAGACGCTCGAGCAGATCATCGGCTCCCAGCTGTCGTACCGGTACTGGCCGGTCAGGCAGGACGAGCTGGCCGCGAAGATCACGTACCAGAGCCTCAAGGAGACGCAGCTCGACCTCGGCGACGGCATCGTCGTCAGGACGAAGTACCTGAACCATCCGGTACTATGCCTCGGCTACCGCGTCGAGTACGAGGGCAAGGCCTTCGCGACCGCCTACGACCACGAGCCGTTCTCGAACCTGTTCCCGACCGACCCGGCCGATCCCGACTACGACCCGATGATAGCGGAGGAAGGCGAGAAGGCCGCCCGCGAGGAGAACGAGCGCGTCGAGGCCTTCTACCGCGGCGTCGACCTGCTCGTGCACGACACCCAGTACAGCGCCAAGGAATACAAGGCCGGCAAGATGGGCTGGGGCCATTCGTCCTTCGAGTACGCGATCAACGCCGCCAACCGCGCCGGCGTCGGGCGGCTGCTGCTCTTCCACCACGACCCGAACCGCACCGATACCGAGCTCCAGGAGCTGGAGCTGTTCTACCAGGCCAAGGTCGCCGGCAGGACCAGGCTCAGGGTGGATACGAGCCGCGAGGGCATGACGATACGGCTATAGCGCGCCCGACCTTGACAGGAGGGGCCCATGCGAGGAGAATCCGGCCCGATGGATGATTCTCAGAACGCGCTCGCCCGGGCGCGCGCCGCCGTCGCGGGCGGACTGGGCTCGGGGCTCAAGACGTCGCTCTACCTGCTCCGGATCATGGTACCGGTCAGCCTGGCCGTCGCGCTGCTCAAGTGGTGCGGCGCGCTCGACTGGGCCGCCCGCTTCATGGCGCCGGCGATGGGCTTCGTCGGCCTGCCAGGCGAGGCCTCGCTCGTGATCGTCAGCTCGATGCTGCTCAACGTGTACAGCGCCGTGGCGGTGATCGAGACGCTCCCGCTGACGATGCGCGAGATAACGATACTGGCGGCGCTGTGCCTCTCGGCCCATAACCTGATCATCGAGACCGCCGTGATGCGGAAGTCGGGCTCGTCGGCGGTCAAGATGCTGTCGCTCAGGATACTGGGCGGCTTCGCGCTCGCCTACGCGCTCAACCTGCTGCTGCCGAGGGACGCGGCCTCCGCCGTCGCGTCGGCCGCCGGAACGGCGCGGGCGGCGTTCATGCCGATGCTCGGCGCGTGGGGCCTGTCGACGCTCAGGCTGGTCGTCAAGATACTGCTGCTCGTCAACGGCATCATGATAGCGCAGCGGCTGATGGAGGCCTTCCATGTGCTCGACTTCCTCTCGAAGCTGGCCGCGCCGCTGATGCGCGTCTTCGGCCTCTCGGAGAATTCGAGCTTCCTGTGGATAGTCATCAACGTCGTAGGCTACGCCTACGGGGCCGCCATCATCATGGAGCGGGTGCAGGGCGGCGCGATGAAGCCGCAGGAGGCGGACCTGTTCAACCACCACGCCTGCCTCTGCCACAGCCTGCTCGAGGATACCTCGCTGTTCCTGGCGATCGGGGCGCCTCTGGGCTGGATCACCCTGCCCAGGATCGCCGCCGCGCTGCTGGTCGTCTGGCTCGAGCGCTTCAGGCGCGGCCGCTTCAGGCGCTCGTTCAAGGCCGGCACCGCTTAAGCGGCGTACGGCCTAAAGCCCTAGGCGCCCTGGAACAGCAGCCAATCGGATATCAGCCCGGCTATCGATACGACGCCCGCAGCCTCGAGCGCCAGCAGGACGGCGAGGAGGGCCAGCGCGACGATGCGCCACGGCCTGGCGAACGGCCTGCGCCGCGCCAGCGGCGCGACGACCAGGATAAGCGCGAGCGCGGCGGCGATCGCGGCGCTCCAGATCCTGACGGCCGTCGGGTCGGACGCGAGGGCCGCCTTCAAGGCTATGCCGGCCCTGGCGCTGATCGCGCCTATAGAGCCGAGCCGGCCTACGGCCATCGAGACGCCTATGGCGATCAGCAGGAGGCCGGAGACTATCCTGACTCCCCGGCCGTGGCGCTTGAACCACGCCCAAACCGGCGACAGTCGCTCGAAGAACAGGCCGGCGGCGATGAACGGCAGGGCCAGGCCCGCCGAATAGGCGGCCAGGAGCAGCGCCGCCTGGCCGGCCCCCCCGGACCGCGCGGCCATCAGCAGGATCGAGGCTAGGATGGGCCCGACGCACGGCGTCCAGCCCGCGCCGAAGGCCATGCCGACGACGAAGGCCCCGGCCGCGCTCTTAGGCTTGGCGGGAGCCTTGGCCTTGGCCTCCATGTTCAGGAAGCGGAGGAAGCCGAAGATCATGTTCAGCCCGAGCGCCGCGATGACCGAGCCGGCGACTATGGCCACCGCGCGGTTGGCGCGGCCGGCCGTAAGCATGCCGCCGCCGGAGAACGCCAGGCCGAGCGCTATGAACACGGCGGAGAAGCCGGCCGTGAAGAACAGCGTCCTCCAGAAGACGCCGGAGCGGCCCGATCCGTCGCGTATGCGCTCTATGCCGGTACCGCTGATGAACGACAGGTAGCCGGGGATCAGCGGCAGCACGCAGGGCGATAGGAACGACAGTAGCCCCGCGCCTACGGCGACGAGTATCGATACGTCGGCGGTCACAGGCGCTCCGCGAGCGACTTGAACAGGGCCAGCGTCTCGGGGTCGTCGTACGACCGGGCGCCTACTATGCCGGCGATCGCCCGGCCCTGCTTGTCGAGCACGAAGGTCGTAGGGATGCCGCGGCTCACGAACGGCGAGGAGGCCCGGCCGCTCTCGTCGAGGTAGATCGGGAAGGTATACGGGTCCGTCTTCAGGAAGGCGCGCACGGTCGAGGCCGACTCGGCCACGCTGACCGCCATCACCGTGAAGGGCAGGCCGGCCATGCCGTCATGAAGGCGCTGTATCGACGGCATCTCGCTACGGCAGGGCGGGCACCAGGTGGCCCAGAAGTTGAGCAGCACGACCTTGCCGGCGGCGTCGCCGAGGCCGGCCGCGCCTCCAGCCAGCCGCTCCACCTCGAAGGGCGGCATCGGTTCCGGCTTCGGGAAGACGTAGAAACCGAGGGCCTCCATCGGCTCGGCGTACCACGGGGTCGAATCGGCCGCGGCGGAGGCCATCACGGCGGGCGTCTCGGCGGAGGGAGCCGCGGCGGACGCGGCCGCCCCCGTCGACGCGGAGCCGTCTCCGTTCTCCGGGCCGGCGCACGAGGCGAGGCCCGCCAGGGCGAGCGAGGCGGCTACGATTATAAAGCGCATCGATTTCATCGCGTCTCCTATACGCCCTCTATACGGCGGAGTCATCGTTCGAACGCTCCGATGGTCGCGTATCGCGGGCGGCTTGTTATATATACATTTTACTATATTTCAACCCCGACAGCAAGCGACGTCTCAGGCGTCCGCATAGGCGAATCGGCGCTTTTTCATTATACTAGCCTTTAGTTCGCCGCTGCGCGAGCCTCTACCAACACCGAATTCGAGGAGACGACATGAGCATGGTCAGTCAGATATACGGGCGCCTCGGCGATGACGACGACGACGACGAGGAGGACAAGGCCCAACGAGGCCCGGACGTCCTCGCCGAGCGCCTGCTCGAGACGCGCACCATCCTGCTGTCCGGACAGGTCAACAAGGAGCTGGCCGAGCGGGTCGTGCGCCAGCTGCTGCTGCTCGAGGCCAAGGGCGACGAGCCGATCAAGATCATGATCGACTCCCCCGGCGGCGACGTCGACGCCGGCTACGCCATCTTCGACATGGCCCGCTTCGTCAAGCCGGAGGTCTGGATGATAGGCATGGGCCTCGTGGCGAGCGCCGGCGCCCTCATCCTGCTCGCGGCCCCGAAGGAGCGCCGCATCGCGTTCCCGAACTCCCACTACCTGATCCACCAGCCGCTGTCGGGGCTGCGCGGCGTGGCCACCGAGATAGAGATCCACGCCCGCGAGATCGAGAAGACCCGCGACCGCATCAACAAGCTGATAGCCGCCGAGACCGGACAGCCGCTCGAGCGCGTCGTCAAGGACACCGACCGCGACTACTGGATGGGCGCCGAGGACGCCGTGGCGTACGGGCTCGTCTCCAGGATCGTGTCGAAGAGGGACGAACTGGGCCTGTAGCAGAAGCGAATGCGCGACGCGCATTCGCCGTTGCGCACGCGCGGTTGCGCGAAGCCCCGTTACCTATTCCGGTAAGGGGGTTCCATGCGCCGTACCGGTATCGCTCCGTTCCTAGCCGTCCCGCTGTTCCTGTCCGCCTGCGTCCGCTGCGATACGGCCGCGGCGCCCGACGACGGCGTCGTGATCATGTCCTACAACCTGCAGACCCTGTTCGACCCGGTCGACCAGGGCGGCGAGTACGACGGCTTCGTCGTCGCCGACGGCGACTGGTCCGAGGCCCTGTACCGTTCGCGCATAGAGGCGCTCGCCTCGGCGGTGCTGGCCGCGGCCCCTCCCGGCGGCGCTAAGGCCGCCGCCCCGGACGTCCTCGTCGTGCAGGAGGCGGAGAACGCCAGGGCGCTACGCGACCTGGCCGAGGCGCTCGGCGGCTACGAGTACGCGCTGTCGTCGCCCGACGAGGAGGCGACGCTGTCATGCGGCATCCTGTCTCGCTTCCCCGTGACCGCCTTCCGCGCCCACCGCGTCCGCAAGCCCGACGCGTCGCCGTCGTCGGTACCGCGCTACCTGCTCGAGGCGGAGCTCGACGCCGGCGGCAGGCGCCTCGTCGTGATCGCGGCGCACCTGAAGAGCAAGCTAGGCGGCGCGGAGGAGACGGAAGCGGAGCGCGCGTCGGCCGCCGCGTTCGTATCGTCCGTCGTCGCCGCCAGGCTGGCGGCCGACCCGACGCTGGCCGTCGTCGTCGCCGGCGACTTCAACGAGAACCCGGACGAGCGCGAGCGCGTCGAGGCCGCCTACCCCACCGCGCTGATGCCGGCCGAGTCCGGGCCCGGCCCCTGGCTCCTGATCTCCGGCGACCGATCCTCCCTCGCGCCGCGCGGCGGCCAGCCGGTGCTATTCTGCCCCTGGGACGAGTCCGGCGGCTACAGCTACCGATACGACGGCGTAGACGAAAGGATCGACCAGCTGCTCCTGTCGCCCGGCCCGCTCGGCGCAGGCGACTGTCCCTGGTCCTACGCCGGCTTCAGCGCCGAGCCGCCCGAGTTCGCCGTCGACGACGAGGGGACGCCGCTGGGATGGCGCTCGGGCTCGGGCTACTCGGACCACCTGCCGATACGGCTGCTGCTGTCGCCGTCTCCCTGAGCCGCCGCGCCCGGCCGGCCGCGTCTTTGACAGCGTAGGGCGGCGCGTGGTACAAAGACCGGATATGAAAAACCGTCCGCTGATCGCCCAGAGCGACCAAAGCCTTCTGCTCGACGCGCACGACCCCGCATTCGACGAGGCCAGGGCGGAACTATCGGCCTTCGCCACCCTCGAGAAGAGCCCCGAGCACTTCCACTCCTACCGGCTGGACGCGCTGTCCCTGTGGAACGCGGCGAGCGCCGGCCTTACCGCCGACGCCGTCGTCGCTACGCTCGGGCGCTGGTCGCGTTACGAGCTGCCCGCCTCGCTCGGCCAGGCCGTCCGGGACACGATGGCCCGCTTCGGCCGCGTCGTCATGTCCGAGGGCCCGGACGGGAGGACGCTCAGGCTATCCTGCGACGACCGCTTCGTCCGGGCGGAGCTCGCCGGCTCCAGGAAGCTCGGGAAGCTCCTGGAGCCCGACGGCGACGGCTTCCTGGTCGCGCTGACCGAGCGCGGCACCGTCAAGCGCGAGCTGATACGGCTCGGCTGGCCGGCGCTCGACACGGCCCCCCTGCTGGACGGCGACCCCTTCCCGCTTAGGCTCAAGGCGACGCGGTCCAACGGCGCGCCGTTCGCGCTCCGGCCGTACCAGGAGGACGCGGCGGCGGCCTTCGCCGGGCGAGGCGCGCCGGGCACCGGCTACGGCGTCGTCGTGATGCCCTGCGGCGCGGGCAAGACCGTCGTCGGCATGGCGACGATGGCCGCGATAGGCCGCAAGACCCTGATCGTCACCACGAACGTCGCCGCGGTCCACCAATGGATGGACGAGCTGCTGGACAAGACGGACATATCGCGCGACGACCTGGGCGAGTATACCGGCGCCGCCAAGGACGTCAGGCCGGTTACCATCGCAACCTACCAGGTGCTCACCTGGCGGCCGGACAAGGAATCCGACTTCCCGCACTTCGACCTGTTCAGGCGGGAGCGCTGGGGCCTGATCATCTACGACGAGGTGCACCTGCTGCCGGCGCCGGTCTTCAGGGTCGTAGCCGAGATCCAGGCCATACGCCGGCTCGGCCTGACAGCCACCCTCGTGCGCGAGGACGGGCTCCAGGAGGACGTCTTCAGCCTGATCGGGCCCAAGCGCTACGACGTGCCCTGGAAGGAGCTCGAGGCCAAGGGCTTCATCGCCGAGGCTTTCTGCCGCGAGATACGCGTGCCGATGGCCGACGACGAGCGGATGCGCTACGTTGCCTGCGGCACGAGGGAGCGCCACCGGGTGGCCGCCGAGAACCCGATCAAGGCCAAGGTCGTCCGCGAGATCCTGGACAACCACCCGCAGGACCTGGTCATGGTCATAGGCCAGTTCCTCGACCAGCTACGTAAGCTGGCGGCCGAGCTGAACGCGCCGCTGATCACCGGCTCGACGCCGAACCCCGAACGCGAGCGCATCTACGCCGACTTCAGGTCCGGCCGAGTACGGACCATCGTCGTGTCCAAGGTGGCGAACTTCGCCATCGACCTGCCTGACGCCTCGGTGGCGATCCAGGTATCGGGGACCTTCGGCTCGCGCCAGGAGGAGGCGCAGCGGCTCGGCAGGGTACTGCGCCCGAAGGAGAAGAACTCCTACTTCTACTCGATCGTCTCCAGGTACACGGTCGAGGAGGAATTCGCCGACAACCGCCGGCGATTCCTGACGGAGCAGGGCTACCGGTATACGATCGAAGCCTGGGAGGAATCCGAATGGGCCCCGACGCGCTGACCCGCTGGCGCGACGCCCTGCTGGTCGACCGCGACGATACGGCGATAGCCGCCGCCAAGCGCTGGCTCGGCCCGGTCAGGACGCCGTTCAATAAGCACGAGCTGATAGCCAGGCTCGAGGCGTTCCTGAAGAAGCGGGAGACCGCCTCGGCGATCGTCGGGCTGCTCGACCGGACCGAGCGCCGGATACTGGCGCTCGCCCTGTACGCGGGCACGGCCCCGACCGACGGGCTGCCGAGGCTCGAGCTGGCCAAGCTGGCCTCCGACGAGCCGGCCTTCGAGGCCAGCTCCCTCGAGAGGATACGGAGCCTGCACGACCGGCTCGCGCTGTTCAGCTACAGGGACGGGCGGGGGCGCGAGAGGGTCGCCGTGGCGCCGCCGCTGCTCGAGCGTCTGACGGCCGAGCTGTCGCCGTCGGACGCGCTATCGTCGGCCAAGGCCTGCGAGACGCCCCAGGCGCCCGATCCGTTCGCGGCCTTCTGCGCGCTGATATCGGCCTGCTCCCACGCCAAGCCGGCGTTCAAGGGCAGGCGAGAGCTCAGTAAGCGCGCGTCCGAGCTGCTCGAGGGCGCGGTCCCGGGCCTGTCCCAGGACAAGGAGCGCCTCGCGGCCCTGCTCGCCGGCCTCGAGGCCTGCGGCGCGTTCGGCGTCGGGGACGACGGGCGCCCGGCCGCCTACCCGCGCCGTTTCGCGGAGCTATGCGCCGAGGCCGGGACCGCCGCGCCGCTCGCGCTGGCCGCGGGCTGCGTCTGGCGCGGGCGTACCCTGTTCGGCCACCACGACGACGGGCGGCTCGCGCCAGGAGCGCTCCGAGCCTCGATAGCGGCGCTGCCGCTCGGGCTGGCCTACTCCCCGGCCGACCTGCGTAGGCTATGCGCAATGGCTATCAGGCGGCACCTCGAGGCGCTGGCGGCGGCCGGGATCCCCGGCGCCGAGGAGGCGCTCGACCACGGCCTGGCCGGCGCGGTCTCGGCCACGGCGGAGGCCCTCGGCCGGCTCGGCGTCGTGGCCCTCGGCGGGGACGGCCTCGTCAGGACTAGCTCGGCGGCCGCGGCCCTGCTCTATCCGCCGGCCGGATCGGGGCCAGGCCGCGTCATCGTCGAGGAATCCCACGAGATCAGGGTCCTGCCCGAGGCCGACCCGGCGACGCGGGCCTTCATCGCGTCCGTCGCCAGGCTCGAGAGCGCCGGGCTCGTCTGGTCGGCCTACCTCGACAAGGCCGCGGCCAAGGCCGCCTACGCGTACGGCTTCGGCGCGGCGGGGATCGCGGCCGAGCTCGAGCGCCTCTCGGGCCTGCCGCTGCCGCAGAGCGTGCGCTTCTCCCTGGACGCCTGGGAGGACGAATCGCGCTCGGCCAGGCTCAGGGTCGGCATCGTCGTCGCCCTGGACGGGCACCTTGCCGGCGTGCTCGAGCATTCGCCCAAGGCCGATGGCCTCGTGCGCGAGCGCCTGGCGGACGGCGTCTACCTGCTCGCGGCCGGCGACGTCGCCGAGGCCGAGCGCCTGCTCAGGTCGGCCGGCATCGACGTCGACATGAGGCAGGCGCCAGGGGACGGCGGCGAGGCAGAGCCTATCTGGCCCGCCTCGTCGGCGGCGGCCGCGGATACCGAGGCGGGTCCGCCCCTTGCGTTCGGGCCGCGGAACGATACACTGATAGACGAGGGCGCGCCGCTCGTCGAGAGCCTCCTGGCGGCGCTCGGCCGGCTCGAGCTGCCGGCCGAGGAGAAAGCCAAGCTCGAGGCGGGCGTCAGGGCGAGGCTCGTACTGAGCGAGGATGAATTCGAGAGCTCTCGCGCGGACGAGGAACCGCGATCGGCCGAAGCCATGGATTACCCTGGCAAGGTCCGCCTGCTCGAGAAGGCCTTGAAGGAAGGCTCGCGGGTCGAGCTGGCCTATACGGACGATACGGGCGAAAGGCTCGCGACCGCGGGAATACCGCGGGACATACGCCGTACGTCCTCCGGGGCCCTGGTAACGCTATCGACCGATAGCGGATCCCAGGCCGTCATACCGATACGCGCCGTCTCGGTCGCGCGTCGGACGTAACAGATAGAACTTGGAGAAACGAATGAGGAAGACTACCGATTACGACGCCGGCCAGCTGAAGCTAGCCGTGCTCATCGACGCCGACAACACGCAGCCGAGCATCGCCGAGGGCCTGCTCGCCGAGGTGGCCAAGTACGGCGTGGCCAGCGTCAAGCGCATCTACGGCGACTGGACGACCACCAAGCTGACCCAGTGGAAGGCCAAGCTACTCGAGTACGCCATCCAGCCGATACAGCAGTTCGCCTATACGAGCGGCAAGAACGCCACGGACAGCGCCATGATCATCGACGCGATGGACCTGCTGTACACCGAGAAGCTCGACGGCTTCTGCGTCGTATCGAGCGACTCGGACTTCACGAGGCTGGCGGCCCGGATGCGCGAGGCGGGCAAGCTCGTGCTCGGCTTCGGCGAGCGCAAGACGCCGAAGCCCTTCGTGTCGGCGGTTGATAAATTCATCTACACCGACATCCTGCGCGGCCCCGCCGAGGAGGAGACCGCCGCCAAGGACGAGCCGAAGCGCAAGGCGCCGGCCCCCCAGGACCTGAAGATAGACAGGAAGCTCAAGGCCCTGCTGTGCGACGCGGTCGAGGACTCGGCCGACGAGACGGGCTGGGCCTATCTCGGGCCGGTCGGCCAATACGTGGCCAATCGGCAACCGGACTTCGACCCGCGCAACTACGGCTACCGCAAGCTGGCCGAGCTGATCCGCTCCTGCGGCTGGTTCGAGGTCGAGGAGCGCTCCAGCCCGACCGACACCGGCAAGCAGATCTACATCCGCAAGCGCCAGGGTCGATAGCGCCGCCGCCCCTGCGGCGCCTCCTACAGCGCCCTCGACGGCTCCCCGGCTATCAGGGCGCCGTACGCGTCCCAGGCCCGCGCCGACTCGACGGAGCCGTCGGCGCCGAGGTACCAGCGTATCCTCGAGGCGCCGCTCCGGTCGGCCGCGGGCGAGCCGTCGGCGGCCAGGAACTCGACGCCTACCAGCGAGCCCTTGTCGTCGTACTCGCCGACCCTGCGGTGATAGCCCTCGTAGGACGGGACCGGCTCGCCGTCCGCGCCGTAGAAGGACAGGCCGGCGATGGAGCCGTCGGGCGACAGCTCGTAGCGCGCCTCGTGGAAGCCCTCCATCGAGACGACCGCCGAGCCGTCCGGAGCGCTGAACGATAGGCTGATCGGCAGGCCGCGGTCCCAGGCGATGCGCTCGACGGCCCAGCCGAGGCGGCTCGCGACGGGCGCCCCGTCGGCGTCCATCAGCTCGTAGGTCCGCCCCTCGTCGTCGAGCCTGACGCGCTGGCGGCCGTATCCCTCGTAGGTGTCCGCCGGGGCGCCCTTCTCGTCGAAGAACGCCATGTCGACGACGATGGCCCCGGGCAGCCGCTCCTTGACGGTGACGGACTTATGGAAGCCGAGCGACAGCGTGACGGCCGGGCGGCCGAGCTCGTCGAAATGAGACCTGGTCTCCGCCCCGCCTGGCCCGATACGCCTCGAGTCGAGCGCGTAGCCGTAATAGCCGCTCCACGGCCTTCCGTCGGCGGTCCTATAGCTCAGGTCGTAGCCGCCGTTCCTGGGCTCTATGGCTACGACGTACGAGTTCGAGCAATCCGGCACGCGGCGGCCGTCGGGCGCGTAGAAGCTCAGGCTCAGCCCGTTCCGCGTACGGCTATCGCGCCGCATCGCGTAGCCTGCCTCGTTCATCATCGGATAGCCGTAGGAGCTCTCCCAGACCCGCCAGGCGCCGATCGCGTCGCGGCCGGTACGTATCCTGGCGGCCCATTGGAGCAGGTCGGACGGCCTCAGGCGGCCGTAGACGAAGTGCTCTATCGCCAGGAGGCCGCCCTCCGAATCGTACGAGAAGCGGTACGCGGCGCCGAGCAGGGCCGCCTCGAGGTCTAGGGGCAGCTCTCCGACCGGCTCGTACGGATTGTCGTAGAGGCATAGCCGATACCATCGTTCATCCGCCGCGCCGGGAAAGGCCGCCGG
>ERZ795053.2231-NODE-2231-length-23737-cov-10.212271_pt1 | contig 23737 bp, 17 predicted proteins | sample MGYA00375137_ERZ795053 | MGnify/ENA primary metagenome ERZ795053 (study PRJEB30182, sample SAMN05720284) | activated sludge metagenome | isolation source: Anaerobic digester | place: Hong Kong | collected 2014-12-17 ...
ACGTTAAATGCCAACGGCAAGGAATGGATGGCCAGCAACCTAAAAACCAAACATTTCCATAATGTACCCAACGATGAAATTCCATATATTGATATTCTTAGCCCATGGTCCGATCAAACCAGCGCTGCATTAACCTGGTTCGTTAGCGGGCTTGACTCAGCTATAATGGTTGATAACTACGGGCTGCTTTACAACTGGTTTGCTGTTGCCGATAGCAGAAATTTATGCCCAACAGGTTGGCATGTTCCAACACAGGAGGAATGGAACGATTTAATCACTTATCTTGGAGGTGAAGATGTTGCAGGTGCTAAGCTCAGGTCAACAAGAACCGAACCTGATGATCACCCCCGCTGGAACTCTGATAATATTGAAGCATCCAATGAAATTGGTTTTAGCGCTTATCCCGCTGGGTATAGGTTTGAAGACGGTAACTACTATGATTTTGGAAATGCTGCGATGTTCTGGACTTCTTCTGAAGCAACCGATGGTTCCAGCTGGATGTACTTATTATGGACTTCGAATATATTTATTACCAAAAACGATTACCATCAACGTTCGGGTTTCTCAGTTCGTTGTGTTCAGGATTAATGCCAGTTGCAAATATTTTTTGTGAAATAAAAATACATAACCGAAACAACTCAAAAACATACACATATGAAGCAATTAACCACAACCCTGTTAGTAGTACTTGCAATAGTTTTGCAGGTTATGGGTCAGTCACCACGAAAATTCTCGTACCAGGCCGTTGTTCGTAATGCCGATGGTACAATAATTGCCAACCAGGAGGTTGACATAAAGGTAAGTCTGCTGGTAAGCGGCAGCGATGAGAGTGCTCTCTACACCGAAGTTCATACGCTTACTACAACTCCACAGGGAGTTGTAAATATGGTGGTTGGCAATGGAACCGAGCCCACCGGAAGCCTCGACGATATTCCATGGGCCGATGGAAATATCGATATTCAAATCGATATTAAGATGGATGAAGCAGCCGAGTTTGTTACCATGGGAACAACCCGAATTCTGGCAGTTCCGTACGCACTGTACGCCGCCACAGGAACTCCTGGCCCTCAGGGGCCACAGGGCGAACCCGGTATTTCACTTCTTTGGCTGGGAAGCCTCGATGCTGCCCCAGCTGACCCAACTTTAAATCAGGCTTACTACAACACTGTTGATAAAAAATCGTACGTGTACGATGGAACACAGTGGACAACACTTGCTCAGGATGGAACCGATGGCGAAGCCGGAGCCGATGGCGTTGGAATTCTTTGGAAAGGAAGCCTCGAGGCTGCTCCTGCCGATCCAGTAATTAACTGGGCCTACTACAATACAGTTGATAAGAAATCCTACATTTATAATGGCACCGAGTGGACAATTTTAACTCAGGATGGAGAGCAGGGTCCAGTTGGTCCGCTGGTTGAAGGAACTGAAGGGCAAATGCTTATGCACGATGGCACCTCATGGGTGGCAACAGGTAAAGTGATGCTAACCGATGAAACTTTTGAGGTAAGAGCCGAAGCGGGTCACAATCCAGAGCAGCCAATATTCGCTGTTTACACCAGCGAAAGTAAGCTGGCTTTTGCTGTTTATGAGGATGGTACACGAGTTTATGTGGAGGATAGTGGTGCTAAATCGGGAAGTAAAGGAGGTTTCGCCGTAGGTGGTTTAACTCAAAATAAGCAGGAAGTTAACTACTTCATTCTTGAGCCCGACAGCGTAAGGTTCAATATTGTTGAGGTTCCCAGCAAATCGGGCAGCAAAGGTGGTTTCGCAGTTGGTGGGCTAACCCAGAATAAGTCGGTAACCAACGATTACATGAATATTAACTTCGATGAAGCACGTTTCACAATTCGTGATGATGCTAAGAGCGGCTCAAAGGGTGGATTTGCCGTTGGTGGTTTAACCCAGAATAAGTTTGGTGAATCAGATTATTTTATGGTAAATGCCGACTCAACCTACATTCAGAATACCTTGTCAGCCATGGGCGATATGGTTGTTTCTGGAAGTATGACAACAGGTGGAGTAGTAGGAACCTTGCCAGTTAAAGATGTTGATGGAAACGAGTACGCAACCGTTCGTATTGGGAATCAAATTTGGATGAAACAAAACCTCAAAACAACAAAATATGCCGATGGTACTCCCATTGAACTAGCAAACTTATTGATATATGGTGTTTCTGATGATGCTGATACCCTAAATATTTTTGGCAGGCTTTATACAGAAGCTGCTGTTTACAGCCCAACAGGTGGTGGCGTTTGTCCAACCGGCTGGCATGTGCCAAACTTCCTCGACTGGACGGAGTTGCTAACTTTTGTTGGTGGAGCTGATTGGGCTGCTAATGCTGAGGTTACCGGACAAAAACTTATGGAGAAAGGTACCGTAGGTGCTACCACTGGATATTGGATGGAAGACAATTCTGCAAATAACATTTCTGGGTTCTCTGGTCGTCCAGGCGGAACTGCTTATTTTAGTGCAAGTTGGTTTTATTCGGAGAAAGGTTATAGGGCATACTGGTGGAGCATTGGTCAAACGCTTGCAGAGTACTATACACTCGATGGAACTGGGATTTCAAGCGGTGAGGCTCCCTTTGGTCAAGCATTTTCAGTTAGGTGTATAAAGGATAACTAGTTGTTTTATAATATTTTTTGTATAGATGGGTTGGAGTTTTTCAACCCATCTTGCTTTTGGAAACCTTGAGTTTTTTTGAAAAAGTGATTTTATTAACATAACTTTATCCCGAACTAACATTTAAAGTAAACTCAATTATGAAAAATTTTTATTTAATAGCAGTAATTATTCTCGTAGTAAGTATTGCGAATGCACAGGTGCCTAATAAGTTTTCATACCAGGCAGCATTGCGAAATGCCGATGGTACTACCATCGAGAATCAGGAAGTGGATGTAAGAATCAGCCTTTTAGTTGGAACCATTGAAGGAACTGTTGCCTATTCCGAAACCCATGCAGCTGAAACAAATGAGCAGGGAATAGTTTCATTGTCTATTGGAGATGGGAACGTTTTATCTGGCTCGTTCAACGATATTCCTTGGGAAGAGAGCGTATTCATAAAAATTGATATTAAAATAGGTGAAGCACCCGATTATGTTACACTTGGAGCTTCACAAATTTTATCGGTACCCTACGCCCTTAAAGCAGGAAACGCAATTTGGGGTGAGAGTTCCAATGGACAAACAGTTATGAGTAATGGTGACGCATGGGTTCCCACGAGCCAGGTTAATATGAACGCTAATACAGTAAATGTTGCAGCGCAAGCAGAAAGAGATGTTGAGCAACCAATATTCACAGTTACCAATTCTAACAACGAAGTTGTTTTTGCTGTTTACGAGTCGGGTGCAAGGTTTTTTGTTAGTGGTGATGACCAAGCTAAGGGCTCGAAGGGTGGATTTGCCGTGGGAGGCTTAACCCAGAGCAAAGAAGAGGTTAACTACTTCACGCTTCAACCCGATAGCATTCGCTTCAACCTTGTTGAACCGGTTTCCGGTAAGTCGGGTAAAGGTGGATTTGCAGTGGGAGGACTAACACAAAGCAAGCAAAATACCGACTACTTTGTACTTCACCCCGATAGCGTTAGGTTTAATATCGTGGAAACCACTGGTTCAAAAACCGGAAGTAAGGGTGGATTTGCCGTAGGCGGGTTAACCCAGAATAAATCGGAAACTAACGACTATTTGAACATAAACTATAACGAAGCACGATTCACAGTAAGAGAGGATGCTAAATCCGGTAGCAAAGGAGGTTTTGCAGTTGGTGGTTTAACCCAATCGAAGCAGATTGATGATTACCTTACAGTAAATAGCGACAGCACCTATATTTACACTAGCCTTACAACCACTGGCGACGTTAATGTTGCAGGTAACCTATACACAGGCGGAACAGTAGCTTCTCCTCCTGTAGATTACTATGGACATACATACCAAACCGTTCAGATTGGGAATCAGGTTTGGATGAAAGAGAACTTGCAAACCATTAATTATCAAGATGGAAGTTCGATAAATACATTCAACGATGTGTTTGATTACAATTTAGATCCAGCGAATCGTGAAACATATGGGCTACTTTACTCGGCAACTGCAGTACAATCGGCAATGGGGCTTTGCCCGCAGTATTGGCATGTTCCAAACCAGAACGACTGGGAGGAACTCTTCGCATACCTTGGAGGGGAATGGTGGGGTGAAAACCCTGATATTATCGCAGAAAGGCTGATGGAAGTTGATTTTTGGGACTTTGCACCTGGTACTATTTCGCCTAGTAACCTCTCTGGTTTTTCGGCTCGTCCCGCTGGATTTGGGACTCTTCCTGTTACAGCTGGTGACCCCACTTTTGCCGAGCTCAGGGAAAAGGCTTACTTCTGGACCAGTGGAGATGGCATTGGTGACCCGTTAACTGGTGCATATATAATTTCTCGAGTTGTGGGTTCAAGCCTCGTTTCAATCCCTGTTGCAAATTTGGTGGGTACAGAACTGTATTCGGTTCGATGTGTGAAGGATAATTGGAAATAATTGTTGAAAAATACAACGTTTATTTGGGTTATCTTTACTACTTTTGCAGTTCAAATTACAAACAAATTATTATTGAGCTATGGCTAATTTAAGAAACTTAAAGAAGGATATCGATTACCTTGTGAGCGAGGTTGTTTCCGATTGCTACACATACATGTACCTACACGGTGAAGAGAAAAGAGAACAGGTTGTCAAACTTATCGAAGAGGTTGTTTATACTCGCAACGATCTTTTCCGCAGGGCAAATAATCCGGATAAATCCTTCGACAAAAAGCAGCTAAAAAAACACTATAAGGATATCTATAGCGATTTGTTAACAAACGTCGACAATGCTTTTTCGCAGCTAAGCGAACTTACAAAATAGCATTCCTTTGATTAATTATTCAAATGGTTTTCATCCAATTTTTCGGATGAAAACCATTTTTTTTTAATAGGAAATACTTTTTTTGATTAATCACTTGGTATTATTGTTGAATGGCATGTTTTGTGCGCTATCTTTTTCACATTTTGTGAAGGTACTGTGATTTCGATTTCTTATCTTTCACACGTTTTTTTAATATTTAAAATACTTGTGGTTATATAAATGAAGTTTTGTATTCGTAAAATACATTCAAATTCATTGGTCGTAATTTGCGTGATGGCTACCATTCTGGTTTCGTCGTGTAGTATTACTAAAAATATCCCTCCACAAAAGTACCTGCTCGATAAAACCACCATCAAAATTGACGATTCCAAGCAGAAAACTATTAGTAGTAGTGAACTTGATAATTATATACGGCAGAAACCAAACAAAAGAATCTTATTGTTTCGCTTCCACCTTAGAATGTATAACGCTGCAAACCCTAGTAAGTACACAGGTATTCATCGATGGTTAAAAACTATAGGAGAGGAACCCGTTATTTTAGATACATTTCAAACAGGGCAAACTACCCAGAATCTTAAACAATTCCTTGAAAACAAAGGTTACTACTCATCCACCGTTAAGGATTCTACTATTTACAGGAAACGTCAAAGAGCCGAAACAGAATACAATATAACCCTTGGCAAACCATATAAAATTAACGAAATTCGTTACATTATTGAGGATACAACAGTCAGAAGTTATGTGCTTTCTAATATTGATAACTCCCTTATTAAAAAAGGAGTAAGGTTTGATAAGGATATTCTTAACGATGAAAGGAGGCGTATTGAAGAAGGGTTGAAGGAGCAAGGTTATTTTTACTTCTCTCGTGATTTCATAACCTTCACTGCCGACACTGCTCTTGAGGGAACAAGGGTTAATCTCGATATGAATATTCGTAATCGTTTTATTCGTAACCAGTTCGGAGACAGAATTGTTCAAGAGTATAAAAAGTTTCAGGTGAGTAAAGTGTACATTTATCCAAATTACGATCCCATAACATTCTTCAACCTTAAAGAGTCGAACCAACTTGATACAATACTATTTCATGGCAACTATTATATATACTCAGGGAATCCGGGCATTGACCTAAAGGTGCTTCATAGAGCAAGCCTTATAGAGCCAGGACAACTTTACTCCGAGAGTATGGTTACCAAAACGAGGAATAATTTGAGTTCCCTGCGATTATTCCGTATGGTTAATATCTTTTTTGAACCCGAAGGGAATGGAGATGGCGAGGTAGAGGCTAGCAACGACCCATTCCTGTTTTTTAACGAGCAATCGATGGAGCAAAAACCAAAGTTTGGGAAGTTGAACTGTCACATTCAGCTAGCTGCTCACACGCTGCAAAGTTATCAGGTCGATTTGGTTGGTACTACCTCTTCTTCTGATTTTGGTGCTGAGGCAAACTTTAACTACCAACATAAAAACCTATTTAAGGGTGCTGAAATTTTTGACTTGAAACTTCGGGGAATGTTTGAACTTATTCAGCAAGCTCAAATGGGAACCTATGATCCTGCTTTCGAAGTGGGAAGTATGGTTGGCTTCAGCTTCCCCCGTTTTTTAAGTCCCTTTTCAGGGAAAGAGTATATTACTAAATATGCGCCGAGTACAAAGTTGTCTGCTTCCTACAACTACCAAAATCGCCCCGATTATACTCGAACAATTGCTGGGCTTAACTTTGGGTACAGCTGGAAAAATGAGCGGAATGTTACTCATAGCATTACCCCTGTTGAAATTAATATTATCAATATTTTTGAGATGGATACTACATTTCAAAACAAAATTGAAAACAATGCTTATTTGCTTAACAGCTACCAAAATCAATTCATTACGCTAACTGGATATAACTTTATTTTCAATAACCAGAAGGAGAAAAAAAATATTAATTACACCCTTTTTCGATTCAATTTTGAGATTTCTGGGAATATCCTGAATGGTATTTATTCAACATTCTCTGAAAAGAATCCTGGAGAGGCATACCAGATTTTTGGAACCGATTTTTCTCAGTTTGTCCGCACTGAACTTAACTACACGTTCCATAATGTGATTGATAAAAACAACACGTTTGTTTACAGGGTTTACAGTGGTATTGGGTACCCTTATGGTAATTCAAAGGCGTTGCCTTTTGAGAAGAAGTTTTTTTCAGGTGGCGCTTCGGGAGTGAGAGCATGGCATGCCCGAAGCCTTGGCCCCGGTACTTTTAGCGATACATCGGTTGTTTATCCAAATCAAACAGGCGATATTAAGTTCGAAGCAAACGTTGAATATAGGTTCAAACTTTTCTGGATGCTTGAAGGCGCCCTTTTCGTCGATGCTGGAAATATTTGGGCTATAAACCAAGCCGATGAGAGACCCGGTGCACTTTTTAAGTTCAACAGTTTCTATAAACAACTCGCGCTAGGAACAGGGTTGGGAGTAAGAATGAATCTTGGTTTTTTTACCGTTCGACTTGACATGGGAGTTAAGGTGCACGATCCGGCCGTGAACCTAAAAATAAATGATTCTAATGAGGCTACAAACTGGATCCCGTTTCAACGCCCGTATGTTAGGGATGACTTTGCATTTCAGTTTGGTATTGGATACCCGTTCTAGCAATAATAAAAATGGAAGAGTTGCTCTTCTCCTTCTTAAAAATATTGTATATCTCTACTTGACTTTTCCTTTTATTTGGGCTAGCTTTGTTTTTTACCACAATCATAAAAACAGCAGCTATGAACTTCAATGGTATTGTTGAACTGGTTGGCGATAGAGCGAAATATCTATTCGACCATAAGTGTGAAACCTTCCCAAAAGAACAACTTCATCTTCCGGGTCCCGATTTTATTGAACGAGTAGTTTTCAATTCGAACCGCTCTCCTCAGGTGCTTCGCAGTTTACAGTCGATGTTTAGTACCGGGCGATTAGCTGGCACTGGGTACCTTTCCGTGTTGCCAGTCGATCAGGGGATTGAGCATACGGCGGGTGCATCTTTTGCGCCAAATCCTGCATACTTCGACCCTGAGAATATTGTGAAACTGGCAATTGAAGGTGGTGCCAATGCGGTTGCTTCTACATTTGGAGTTCTGGCATCAATTTCACGAAAATATGCCCACCGCATACCCTTTATCGTTAAGCTGAACCATAACGAACTTTTAACATACCCTAACAAGTATGACCAGATTATGTTTGGTTCGGTCGATGAAGCATGGAATTTAGGGGCAACAGCTGTTGGCGCTACTATATACTTCGGCTCAGAGGAGTCGAACCGACAGATTATTGAGGTGGCAGAGGCTTTCGAACAGGCTCACCAACTTGGAATGGCCACCGTTTTATGGTGTTACCTACGAAACAGCGCATTTAAGAAGGATGGGGTTGATTACCATGTAGCTGCCGACCTAACCGGTCAGGCAAATCATTTGGGCGTTACCTTACAAGCCGATATTATTAAACAAAAACTTCCTGAGAATAATGGAGGCTTCAGGGCTCTTAGCTTTGGAAAGACAAATGATAAGGTTTACACAGAACTATCTTCTGAACACCCCATTGACCTCACCCGTTACCAGGTTATTAGTTGCTATAACGGCAGGGCAGGGCTCATTAATTCTGGGGGTGCTTCAAGCGGGGCCAGCGATTTGGCTGAAGCAGTGTACACGGCCATAGTGAATAAACGAGCAGGTGGAATGGGACTGATTAGCGGACGAAAAGCTTTCCAAAAACCAATGGCCGATGGAGTAAAAATCCTAAATGCAATTCAGGATGTTTACCTGTGCAGCGAGATTGACATAGCATAAAATTGAATTAATTTATTAAGAAAATGGTTGCGATTGTTTGCAACCATTTTCTGTTTATTTCTGTTCGATTTCGAACAGGGTTGTGTAGAAATGGTACAAGTTATTTTTTGCCGAAGATTATTAAACAACTTCATAAATAGCAGAAAATCAGCGAAATAAGATTTATTGGCACAGCGGTTGCTTTCTTCTGAACAAAATACAAAAACTATGATTAAAAATTACTTTTTAATAGCAATTCGAAATATCAAAAAACATAAAGCCTATTCAACAATAAATATTGTTGGTTTAGCAATCGGTATGGCTTGTAGCATTCTTATTCTCCTGTGGGTGCAGGATGAACTACGTTTCGACAAGTGGCACTCTAAGTCGGAGAGAATGGGAAGGGTTTTGGTAAGGGTGATGACAAATGGCGAACCTTACGAGGTTGCTGTAAACCCAGCAGCCTTAGGTCCCAATCTGCAGAAAGATTTTCCGGAAATGGAAAGTGTTTGTCGGTTTAAGAATTGGGGAGAATGGCTTTTCCTGTATAAGGATGGGGAATTTATTCAGGCAAATAGCGGTGCTATCGACTCAACCGCTTTTGATATTTTTGATTTTAAGTTTTTGTTTGGCAGCAAAGAAAAAGCACTTACAGATCCTCACAGTTTAGTATTAACCGAAGATTTATCACATAGAATATTTGGTGATGAAAATCCTATAGGGAAAGTACTCGAAGTAAAGGATCGAGGAGTTTTTAAAGTTGTAGCAGTTATTGCTGATGTAGAACATTCACACTTTGATTTTGATTTCCTTTTCCCTTTTCAGGTTATTAAGGAGGATGGGGAAAATATCGATGAAATGGGACAGGGATCATATAACTTTGCAATATACTTCCTGTTGAAGAATAAAAATCTTTTCTCGAGTGTTGATGAAAAGTTGAAGAATTCTCTGAACAAGTTCTCAGATGAGAATACAACCGAACTTTTTAGCCAAAAGTTTAAAGATATTTACCTGCATTCAAATTTTGCCTACGATTTTATTTTTAAAGGAGATATTACGAATGTGATAACTTTTTCAACGATAGCTTTTTTGGTGTTGATTATTGCATGCATCAACTTCATGAACCTAACCACTGCTCGTTCGAGCAACAGGGCAAAGGAAATTGGATTACGAAAAGTGGTTGGAGCTAAACGCAGTAGTGTTATTTCACAGTTTCTCAGCGAATCAATTTTAATGTCGTTTGTTTCCTTCATTATTGCTCTGGCAATAGTTGGCGTGCTTTTGCCTAAATTCAACGAACTTTCCGGAAAGGAGTTAACTCCTGCAATGTTAATCGAGCCATCAATAGTTCTTATGCTTATTCTAATTGCTTTAATCACAGGAATTTTGGCAGGAAGTTACCCGGCATTTTTTCTCTCCGCATTTAACCCAATTAAAGTTTTAAAGGGAAAGCTCAGTAACGGTGCAAAAAGTTCTCTTTTTAGAAAAGTATTGGTAGTAATCCAATTTACGCTTTCGGTTGCGCTAATAGTTTCTACAATTATGATATCTAAGCAGATGAGGTTTGTCAAAAACAAGGATTTGGGTTACAACAAAAATCATCTGGTTCATATTGCAATGAACGGAGGAATTAGGAAAAACTTCGAATCGCTAAAACAGCAGCTTTTGCAGAATCCCAATATAAAGGGAGTTACCACAAGTCGTGTGCTACCTGTTTACGCTTGCCCATCAACCTCAATAAATGAGTGGGAAGGGAAAGATGATGATAGAGAAATGACCATTCACTTTTTCCCTGTTGGTTACGATTTTTTCGAAACCATGGAGATTTCAATGGTTGATGGAAGAACCTTTAGCAAGGATTTTTCTGCCGATACTGTTAACTCATTTATTATAAATCAGGAAGCTGCAAAGCAGATGGGGATGGAAAATCCGGTTGGAAAAACAATGTCACTCCATGGAACTTCGGGGTACATTATTGGAGTAATGAAGGATTTTAACTTCAATAATATTCGGAATAAGATTGCACCTTTGGTGCTGTTTATGAATCACAACCAGGCGAGAATTTGTTTCGTTAGAATTAGTGAAAATAATACTCAGGAAACGTTGAGTTATATTGAGGATGTTTGGAAGCGCTTTGAACCCGATTACGATTTTAATTTTCGTTTTATGGATGAATCGCTCGCAAGACTTTATCGTTCTGAGCAAAGAAGCAATACGTTAATAAATTACTTCTCAATTTTCTCAATATTTATTTCTTGCCTAGGGATTTTTGGCTTAGCCTCGTTCATGGCCGAACAGAAAACAAAAGAGATTGGAGTTAGAAAGGTTCTTGGGGCTGATATCCCGCATGTAGTTAGAATATTCTCTGTTGAATTTACAAAACTTGTCCTTATTGGTAACGTATTGGCTTATCCCATTGCAGTTTACGCAATGAACAAGTGGCTTAGTAACTTTGCTTACCACACGAATTTAACTTGGTGGATTTTTGTGCTGGCTGCAGTTATTTCATTCACTTTAGTCCTTATTACAATTGCATACCAATCGTACAAAGCAGCTGTTAAAAACCCAGTATTAAGTCTTCGATACGAGTAGAAAAAAATCCCTCGAATATTTTCCGGGGGATTTTAAATTAGAAATATCAAATTATCTACTTGAATTTTGTGTCAGTTTTAAAGAATGATATGAGTTCAAGTAGCTTATCGGTCTTTTCCAAGAGAGTTTCTGATAAACTCTGCAACTCCTCCGACGATGCAGCATTCTTTTGGGTTACTACATTGAAATTCTGAATATTAGTGTTTATCTGGTCGATGCTTGAGCGTTGCTCAAACGATACAGCCGTAATTTCCTGTACGAGTGATGCTGTTTTTTCAATATCAGGGACAATTTTGTTAATTCGTTTCTCAAATTCTTCGGTTTCTCTTTTGGTTATATCGGATAGGTTAATTATCTGGTCGGCCGATTGACGGCTTCGTTCAGCAAGTTTCCTTACTTCTGCAGCAACTACAGCAAAACCTTTTCCTGCTTCCCCGGCACGAGCAGCCTCCACGGCTGCATTAAGAGCGAGGATGTTTGTTTGAAAGGCAATATCGTTTATTACCTGAATCTTTTCGGATATTTCATTTATTGAAGCGAATACATTCTTCGATGATTCGCTTAGGTGAACCATTTCTTGTGAGGCAGCATTCGATAGCTTTTCGGTTTGGCTCGAATTGTCGGCGCTCTGATGTACCGAGGAGGCAACCTCCTCCATGCTCGATGAGAGCTCCTCGGTTGAGGCTGCTTGCTCGTTAGCTCCTGTACTTAGGCTACTGGAACTGTCGGTAAGGCTTCCCCCAATTTCGTTAAGAATTGTTGAAAAATTATGAATTTGCACTATTACCGTTTTAAGCTCGTCGGCAAGAGTATTTACGGAGCGTCCCATTTCTGCAATTTCATGGTTTTGTTTCAATAAACCACTATCAATATTAATATTCAAGTCTCCGCTAGCCATTAGTTTTAGTTTTTTATTCAACTCATCGGCAGGCTTCTTAACCAACTTTTTAGCCACCGTGTTTGCGGCAAGCAACCAAGCCAAACAAACAGGAACCGCCCATGTAACATGAATGAAGCCAAGATAACCTACACAAAATGCAACTATTGCAATTCCCATACTGGCAATAAAAGTTGCCATAGCAGTATAAAAAATGATGGTCTTCCGGTACAAGAACCAAACAACACCGAAACCGAAAGGTATCAGTGCGAATACTACGAAAAGAGTAAACTGAAGGATTGGATTCATGGTTTTCTTTTTATGTCCGATTATAAAAATATTAATTGTTAGCGGATTAACAAAACATATTGAAATATTTTTTTAAACTAACTTTGCGTAAAACAACTATTTTTCTGAAATTGGCTTCCGTTTTTAAAAAGATAACCGATACTAAAAAAGTTCTATGGCAAATCGCGACAGTTTTGGAAGTAAATTTGGGATTATTGCAGCTGCGGCGGGGTCTGCAGTTGGATTGGGAAACATATGGAAGTTTCCATATGTGGCAGGAGAAAATGGGGGTGGAGCGTTTCTGGTTATTTACCTTTTTTTCGTGCTTGTAATTGGAGTTCCAGTTATGATGTCGGAATTTGCCATTGGCCGGAGAGGCCAAAAGAATGCTTACGGTTCCTTTAAGGCTCTGGCTCCAGGAGGAAATTGGCATTTAGTTGGTTTTATGGGGGTTGTGGCAGCATTCTTTATTTTAGCTTTTTACAGCGCTGTTGCAGGTTGGACTCTTGAGTATATCGTTCTTTCAGTTAAGCATAGCTTTGCCGGGCAAACTCCTCAGCAGCTGGAGGAGAATTTTGGAAATTTTTTGGCAAACCCAATTCGCCCAATTGTTTGGCAGCTAATATTTATGATTCTTACGGCTGGTATTGTTCTGGCGGGAATAAAAAAAGGAATTGAGAAGTACACCAAACTACTAATGCCGTTACTGCTGTTTCTCATTATTGTTCTTTGTATTCGATCGGTTACATTACCAGGGGCAGGCGAGGGGTTAGCATTCCTCTTCAAACCAAACTTCGATAAGGTAACGGCGAAAACGGTGCTGTACGCTCTCGGGCAAGCCTTTTTCTCGTTAAGCTTAGGAATGGGCGCTTTAATTACTTACTCATCCTACTTCGATAAAAAAGAGAACTTAGCTTCAACTGCAGTTGAGGTTTCTTTGGCCGATACTCTTATCGCAATTCTTGCTGGAGTAATGATTTTTCCAGCAGTTTTTGCCTTTGATATTGCTCCAACGTCAGGGCCAAGTTTAATTTTTATCACCTTACCCGGCATTTTTCAGCAGCTTCCCGGGGGCGATTTTTTTGGAGCAATATTCTTCATCCTGCTGGCTGTAGCAGCGCTAACTTCAACTATCTCTCTGCTCGAAGTGGTTGTTGCCTTCTTCTCTGAGGAGCTGAATATTACCCGAAAAAAGGCTACTTTTATTGGAACCGTGGCTATTTCGGTGCTTGGGGTTTTTGCATCAATGTCGTTTAGCACGCTCAGCAATTTTACAATTTTTGGGAAAAATATATTCGACCTGCTCGATTACGCTGCTTCGAACATTATGCTTCCGTTGGGTGGTTTATTTATCGTACTCTTTGTTGGATGGTTTGTAGGAAGAAAAGTATTAAGGAGCGAACTAACCAACGAGGGTAAGCTGAAAGCATCATACTATCCTGCTTTCATATTTATTGTAAAATTTATTGCCCCACTTGCAATTGCAGTTATTTTTATTTACAGCATTTTCTGGGGTGGACTAGGATAGTAATTTTTACGTTGAATGAGGTTTATACTGATTTGAGGCTTTACCTTAAAACAAGGAAGTAGAGTATGTGGAGACAGTGGCTATCTTTTTCTCGAAATGAACGCTTTGGATTGGTGGTCCTTTTTGTGTTAGTATGCTTAGCTGCGGTTTTTCCTTACGTTTATCAGGTTTTTTTCTTTAACGCTTCACCGTTGGCACACAGCGAAAACTTCCAAAAAGTTGATAGCTTTTTCACTGCCCTTCAGTTTGTAGAGGCCGAACCCCGCTCAAATTTTTCAGTTTTAAAGGAGGAAGCCCCACTAGAAATAACGTGCGATTTATTTGTATTCGACCCAAATACAATATCAATTACCGATTTGGAGAGGTTGGGTTTTTCCAATAGGCAGGCTAAAGTAATTGACAACTACAGGAAAAAGGGCGGCGTTTTTAGAAGAAAGGATGATTTTGCCAAGATGTATGTAGTCGATTCATCCATGTTCAGCAGGCTACTCCCATACATCAGTATTCAGCCAATTCCCGATTCTTTACAGCTTGCTGTAAGCAAAAGTGTTGAAGATGTTAAAGTTCAGGAACCGTTACTTATTGAACTTAATTCAGCGGATACGTTGGAACTTGTTAAAATAAAAGGGATTGGGAAGAGCTACGCCCGCAGAATTGTTGCCTACCGCAACCTCCTTGGGGGCTTTGTAAACAAACAGCAGCTACTCGAGGTTTGGGGGCTGAACCAGGAACTTTTCAATTCAGTAGAACAAAATATTTCAGTTGACTCCAATTTGGTACAAACAATAAACCTTAACCTTGTTGAGTACGACGACTTAAGAAAGCATCCTTACTTAAGTGATTACCAAGCAAAGTCGATTGTTTACTTTCGTGAAAAACAAGGAAGTTTTTCCAGTGCCGATGAAATTGTTAAAAATAAGTTGGTTGACAAGGTTACCTTCGAAAAGATTAAAAATTACCTAACCGTTAACTAGTTGCTAATCGGTGTTTGTTAAATAAATCCAATAAAAAAGTGCCTAACCACATTATTGGCTAAGCACTATAACCTCCAACAATAAAAAGCTGTTTCTACCTAACTTTCAGTTTTTTTATACACAATGTTCCTTTCTTTCAGGTAGTTTATAATATACTCAAAACACTCCTTGTTGCTACCAATGAGTTCGGGAGGGAAAACTCCCGGTTTTTTGAACAGTCCGTTGGCAATAAGGTTTACTGCGGCAGTGGCAGTGTAACCGGTAGTTCGTGCCATCGACCACTGTTGTGTTTTGGCATCGTACTCATCGTACAAATCGTAGGTTATGGTAGTTGGTTTCCCATTATTCTGTCCCTTAACTATTACACGCATAACTGTAAACTCCGGCTCATTGGGGAGAAGTTTCCAGTCGCTAAATAGAATTTTAGCAGTAAATTCCATTGGTACAATGGATTTTTCTCCGCTTTCAATCGGTGAATTCGAGAAAAACCCCGATGCTTTCAACGCTTTAATCAAGTCGATGTGTCCCGGATAGCGAAGAGTCTTCTCCTTCATGTTAGGAATATGCTTCATAGTTTCCAGAATTGAGCGTAGCCCGTCGGTGTTAAAGCCTTCCAAATCGCCAATATTATCGAACCGGAAAAGTTCAGGCTCGCTTAAGGCTGGTTTCGTAATTAGCTTTCCATTCTCAACACAACGGGCTGGCCGCGTGTACTCTTCTAGCACATCAATAGGGGAGAAGGGAGCCTTGTACTGAAAAGGATAATTTCTGAACTTGGGAAGTCCGCCAACCATGTAGAAGAATTCATCAATTTGCATCATAGTATTGTAGTAGCCAAGAATCACGTTTGGCATTCCCGGAGCAACTCCGCAGTCGGTTATCACGGTTACGTTCTTTTCTATTGCCTTTTGGTTCAGTTCCATAAAATCCTCAGGCATAAACGAAATGTCAACCACATTCTTGCCGCAGGCAATGAGGGTTTCAATGGTTCTGTATCCCATAAAACCTGGTACAGCAGACACAACCAAGTCGAAATCGTTCACAAGTTCATGAAGCTTACTAAAATTGCTCAAGTCAATTTGAATTACATTAACTCCATGCTTTTTTACTTCAGAAAGAGCAATGCTGCTTATATCTGCTGAGGTAACCTCGTGTTTTTGGCTCAAATCGAATGCTATGGCACGACCAACCATGCCAGCACTCAGTACAATTATTTTCATACCTATTTTTATTTTAATTTTCAGATTGAAAAGTAGCAAAAAAGTTGCTGAATGTTAAATAAATAAACTTTTTTTCAATTAAAATACTTTTTTTGATTTTATATGAATAAATAAGATTACTTTTGGAACTTCATTTACCAACTTAATTTTTAAATTTTAATTATGAACATTTTTTGTGGAAGTCTTCCTTTTAGTCTGCAGGAGTCTGAGTTAAAGGAATTTTTTGAAGAGTACGGCGAAGTATCAGCAGCCAGAATTATTACCGACAAGTTCTCGGGTCGTAGTAAAGGTTTCGGTTTTATCGAAATGCCTGATGACGAACAAGCCAAAAAGGCAATCAGTGAGCTTAATGGTGCTGAGGTTGACGGACGTACTATCGTTGTGAACGAAGCAGAGGAAAGGAAAGAGCGCAGCAACACCGGTGGTGGCTACAGAGGTGGCAACCAACGTGGAGGCGGTCAGCGCGGCGGCGGCTTCAATCGTGGAGGAGGAAACTCCAGAGGTTCCAGGTACTAGTTCCAGGAAAATCAGTTACGGGATAATTCTCTAGGAGTATTTTTCCCGTTAGGTTCGATATAACGCATACCTTGCGAGTAGTTTAGAGGCTAACTTTTATAATGAGTTAGCCTTTCTTTTTATATTTATATGATGAAAAGTGTAAGGTTTTATAAATCTTTCGATAAAGCACTTCCCAAACCCATTGCATTAAACGTTTGGAAACACCATTTAGGTTTTATTAGGGAAGCAATACCTTTTTGTAACATCGATTTTATTGATAGCCTACTTGAGCAACTAATATGCATTAAAGGTGCGGTGTTGGATATATACATTGGTTCATTAACTCCCTCGGAAATTGCTGGTCAAATAGTTGACTGTTTATTTCGTGAAAATTGCTTAGATATTGAAAGTTACAATAGTTGGATTATTCAAGGAGGAAACTTCAGAAATATTACCCTTCAGGATGGTTCGGTATGGACGTTAACTTTTGGTCGATTTACAAACCGTTACGTTCACATTCATCCAGCAAGGTATTCGCTGAATAGTAAAAGGGTCCGGTCAACTACTTTAAAAGTCGCAATTCTTTTTTCTGTTCTTTTTATGAATAAAAAGACTAAATTTTCATTGCAAAACATAAATTTTATTCGTCAGGATTATTTTCACCTTTCACCTGTTAAAGGAATAACAGTAGATGGCTCGTTAGGAACATTAATTGGTTGCATATTAGATGAAAAATTTGAATAATACTTCATTTAAACAATTGTAATACAATTATATAAAAAAGGTGTTCTAAATCACCGTTTCTTTTAACATAAAGTTGAAACAATATGCCTATTTTTGCGTTCTAGTAATTGCAAGACAACCTGATTGGTTTGGTTTTAGGGTTTATAGTTGGTTTCAGGTTTTTGCTTTTAGGTTAATTTTTTAGGGTGTGAAACCGGGTCTGTGAGCAGGCCCGGTTTCTTTTTATGGCATTCTCATTCAAAATCAATTTCCGAATATCAGTTCTTATTTCTTTTTTGTTTCTTTGTATTGGTATGAAGAAGCATCTTCTTTTTTTAACTTTTGCAGCTCTATTTTTTTCCTGTTCTCATCACGATAAAAACGAGGACAGGGGAATGGTATTTCGCTATAATGAGAGCAAGGGTATAACCTCTCTCGACCCTGCATATGCTCGTAGTTTACCTTTAATTTGGCCGGTTCACCAGCTTTACAATGGGTTGGTTGAACTTTCTGATTCGCTAACTGTATCGCCTTCCATAGCAAAAATGTGGGAAGTTTCCGATGATGGTATAACCTACACTTTTACGCTTCGTTCCGACGTGTTTTTTCACAACTCTCCAGCATTTGAGGGAGGTTTTGGAAGACGAGTAGTGGCCAGCGATTTTGTTTACAGCTTTGGCAGAATTCTCGACCCGCAGGTAGCTTCGCCCGGTTCGTGGGTTTTTAGCGTTCTCGATGTGAATCGTAAAGGGACAACAAATGGTTGCAAGGCAACCAACGATTCCACACTGGTGGTGTACCTGAAGCGTCCGTTTCCACCGTTTCTTGGAATCCTCTCAATGCCATATGCATACGTTGTGCCAAAGGAGGCTGTTGAGTTCTATGGAAAAGAGTTCCGGAGAAATCCGGTAGGTACCGGGCCATTCAAGTTTAAATACTGGAAGGAGGGAGAGAAACTTGTATTCAGAAGGAATGAGAACTATTTTGAGGTGGATGGCTCTGGTAATTCTTTACCCTACCTCGAAGCGGTAAGCATAACTTTTACAGCCGATAAGCAATCGGAGTTCCTCGAGTTCCTAAATGGAAACATCGACTTTATCTCCGGAGTTTATGCAGCATCGAAGGATGAGCTTCTTACCCGTTCGGGAAAATTAAACCCTAAGTATTCCAACTCCATTAGAATGATTACCGGACCCTACCTCAATACTGAATACCTTGGAATTCTTGTTGATACGACTCTGGAGATTGTGAAAACAAGTCCGCTCCGTTTCCCCGAGGTTCGTAAGGCAATAGGTTACGGGTTCGACCGAGAAAAAATGATTACCTACCTACGAAGTAATATGGGTTACCCGGCGCATGCTGGCTTTGTACCAATGGGAATGCCCGGTTTTACAAGTAAACTTAAGGGATTTACCTACAACCCCAAAAAGGCTGACAGCTTGCTAACGGCTGCAGGTTTTCCTGGTGGGAAGGGTTTAACCCCAATATCAATTTGTACTACCGAGGATTATGTTGATATTTGTGAGTTCATTCAGCATCAGCTTGGGGAGTTTGGAATTCCTATTCAGGTTGAGGTTTTTCCGGGTGCAGCTTACCGCGAGATGATGGCAAACTCGAAAATGTTGCTCTTCAGAGCAAGTTGGGTGGCCGACTATGCCGATGCCGAGAATTACCTCTCGCTTTTCTACTCAGCGAATTTCAGTCCTAACGGCCCCAATTACACCCATTTTTCAAATTCAAAATACGATGAGTTATACAACTCGGCACTCGAAAGTTTTAACGAAACGGAGCGTTTCGTAAGTTACAGAGCAATGGATTCGCTGGTTATGAGTAATGCCCCTGTAATTCCACTTTTTTATGATAAAGTTGTACGGTTTACTCAAAAAAACGTTGAGGGTTTGGGGGTTAACCCAATGAACCTTCTAGTGCTTAAAAGAGTGAAAGTTAAACCACTAAAATAAAAAATAAATCAGCCAATCAATCAATCAGCCAATCAATCAATCAATCAATCAATTCAAATGATTCTAATTGCCGACAGCGGATCAACAAAAACTCAGTGGAGACTGATACCTAATCAAAGCGACCATATTGACTTTTTATCAGCAGGATTAAATCCCTATTTTACAGAAAGAGACGATTTTGAACGTGAAATTCTTGGTTCTTTCCCACGCAGCTTTTCGGTTTACGAAGTTGAAAAAGTTTGGTTTTATGGGGCGGGTTGCGGAACGAAAGAAAAGCAGGACGTAGTAAAATTGTACCTTTCAAAAATATTTGAGAATGCTGGAATTGAAGTTAGCACTGACATTCTGGCTGCAGCCAGAGCGTTGTTTCAAAACAATGCTGGTTTTGCTGTAATTCTGGGAACTGGCTCCAACGTTGCCTACTACAACGGAACATCAATAATACAAAAAACCCCCTCTTTAGGTTACGCACTTGGCGATGAGGGTAGCGGAGCAAATATGGGGAATCGGCTGATTAAAAGGTGGCTGTACCATCAGCTCCCACAGCAATTGGAAGGTGAACTTGAAAAGTTTTGTAGCCTGAGTGTTGCCCAAATACTCTCGAAAATATATAGCCAAAAGTCACCCAGCCAGTTTCTGGCAAGTTTTGTCCCTTTTTTAAAGGAAAACATTGGCTATACAGAGGTACAATCAATTGTTCGTGAGGCGTTCCGTGAGCTGGTTCGTAACCATTTGCTTTGCTACCGAGGTTTTCCAAACGAACCTGTTGGTGTTATAGGTTCCGTTGGATATATTTTTCAAGATTTTTTTGAGGATGAACTCAAGCAAGCCGGAGGTGTAACATCGAAATTTCTTCAGTACCCAATGAATGAACTTGCTACATTTCATAAGAATCAAAAAAGGTGCTAAAAAAAAATAGGTACAGTTTATGTAGTAAACAATTTTAGATTAGTTTTGTTACACATACAATCGATGATATTTATATATGTGAATTATTAAATATAAACCATAACGCCTTGTAAATGAAGAGACTGATGTTTATTTTTGTGGCTGTTGCGTTCTTTGGATGCAATGCACAATCGCAAAAACCTGCCGAACCTGCTGTGAAGTGGTACACCTTTGAGGAGGCCATAAAGCTTAACGAAAAGAATCCTAAGAAGCTGTTTGTTGACGTGTACACCGATTGGTGTAGCTGGTGTAAGGTGATGGACCAGAAAACGTTCAGCCACCCTAAAATTGCTGAATACTTGAATGAGCATTACTACCCGGTGAAGTTCAACGCCGAGTCAACCGCACCTATTACCTTTCAGGGATACGAGTTTAAGAATGAGGGTACTGGACGTAGAAGTCCACACCAGCTGGCTGCTGCCTTGTTACAAGGCAAAATGTCCTATCCATCAATTGCATACCTCGATGGCGAGAACCAGCTGCTTACAGCTGTTCCCGGTTACTACACCCCGAAACAAATTGAGCCAATACTGGTTTACTTTGCCGAGGAACACTACAAAACAACTGCATTCGACGTTTTTAGTCAAAACTTTGTTGGAAAGATTGCTGAAGAATAAATTGATATACTAACAGTGCAATTTTGGCCGAGTTTTTGCTCGGCCATTTTTTATTGTTCTGGTTTCATAAAATGGATGTTTCCGTATTCCTTCATAAAGAAGTTGGCAGGCATTCGAACAAGTGGCCCGAATTGGTATACTGAGGTTCGTATGTGAAAAAGGTCTTGGTTTTCGAAAGTTACTTTTAAGTCAATAGGAATCGGAATACGGAAGTAAACTGCATCGGTTCGTGGAGTTTCCTTTTCGGTTGAAAGTTGTTTTAACAATTCAGTACCCTGCCACTCGCCATTTGGCGATGCTGAAATTAATACCGGGCTTCCACTTAAATCTGAAGCCGAAACGACACCCTTGCTTGGAGAAAATCGGAAAAGAATGGTTGCGCTATTCCCGTTGGGTTTTGGGGTGTAATCGAACCAGTGAGTGGATTTCTGCTCAAAACTTTTTCCAATAAACAGCGAAAGGTATTCCTGTTCAAGCTTCGAAATTTCTTTGAGAACAGCCTCGGCAGCCTTGCCTTCGGCAATGAAATCGGCATCACCATTTAGTAGCTCAAATCTCCGTTTACGAAGTAGAAAAATAAATTCGGCTGCTTCAAGCGCTTTATCCTCAATAGATTTTTCAACAGTAACCGTTTTGTGTACCGGAACCCTAACAAACGTGCTGTCCTGAAAAACTCGTGAGTAGTGAGTTGTTCGTTCGGCAACAATGAATGGTGTGGTGGAAAGGTCGGTATAAATGGGAGTGGCAGGTTCCGGAGCAGGTTGCATTCCAACCTTATTTATTCCGTCGAAATGGATGTTTGATGTTGGAATAATTAAACCTTGCGATGTAAGTTTTAAAAAGTCGCTCTGAAATGTTTCGTTGGGTTCAATTACGAATAGAGCGCTTATGTCGGCTTCGTTATCGCTAGTTGCATCAACCGATTGTATTTCCCACTCAGAATTCTTTTTGGTGATTACATTGGATATTCCCATAAATCGTTCGGCAAACTGGGCGTAAGGACCTGGAATTTCAATGATTTGAACCGACTCAACCTTAATACGATAGGTTGTTAATGGCAGCGCGTAAACCATACCGTGGGGAGAAAGCGAGGAGGTTAAATTGATGGGGGTTATGGTTGTGGTTTTCTTGCTGCAGGCAGTAGCCAGCAACGAGATAAGCAGAATAGTAACGATTTTTCTCATATACATCAAAAATTGTTTTTAGTTTTTAAAAACGCTTTACCCAGGTAACTTATTATATCGGATGCAACCATTGCGTTTGCACCCATTTCAAAGCAAGCCATATCGCCTGCAAGGCCATGAATGTAAACTCCAACCAACGAGGCGTTTAATGAAGAATAGTTTTGAGCCAGCAATCCTGTTATTAATCCAGTTAGCACGTCGCCGCTTCCACCAGCTGCCATTCCAGGATTTCCGGTAGAGTTAAAATAAATGTCTCCGTTTGGAGTGAAAATTTGTGTGAAAGCACCTTTCAGCACAATAATTATATTGTATTTAGCCGACATTTTTTGAGCAACTTCAAAACGCTGGGAGCCACATTCGCTCTTCCCGAAAAGCCTGTCGAATTCCCCGGGATGCGGAGTGATAATAGAGTTTTTGGGAATAATTGATAGTAATTCAGTGTTTTCAGAAATTATATTTAGCGCGTCAGCATCAATTACCATCGGTTTTTTGCTGGCTTCAAAAACTTTTTTGATGGCTTGGGCACGAGTTACTCCTTTACCTAAGCCGGGGCCAATACCAATGGCAGTGAACTTTTCAACATCTTTCTCGTCGGTAAAAATTAGCTCGCTTTGGTCAATTTCAACCAGCGCTTCAGGAACCGAACTTTGTATGATATTGTACCCAACTTTTGGAACGTGAACGGTAAGTAGCCCCACTCCGGAAGCCAAGCAGGCTTTGGTAGCCAGAACTGCAGCGCCCATCATTCCGTAGCTTCCGGCAATTAGTAAGGCATGGCCGTAAGTTCCCTTATGCCCAAATTTACTTCTGCTTTGCAGAAGAGGGTTAACAGTTTTTGAAGTTACAAAGTTAAAGTGGGATGGAGTTTCCTTAATGGCACTCTCGTGGAGACCAATTGGCAAAACCTCCCAGTGGCCGGTAAACTCGTGATTTTCTGCAAAAAAGAAGCTGAGTTTGGGGAACTGAAGGGTTAACGTAACCGTTGCTTTTACAACCGGATTGGGATTTGGGAAAGGATTCCTTTCGCCAAAAAGCCCCGATGGAATATCGATGGAAATAACTGTGCTGTTCGACTTGTTTATATGCGTAACCAATTCCGCATAAATCCCTTCCAGCGGACGGGTAAGCCCCGATCCGAAGAGCGCATCGATAACAATGCTTTTTTCGCTTAGCGATGGGAAATTGGAGGAGTTTGAGATATGTAATATTTTGACTAATCCTTGCTTTTTGGCACGCAGAATGTTTGTTTCAAGATCCTTCGTTTTATTTGAATCCGTTTCGAGCGTGTATAGGTTTACGTTGTATCCAACCATGGCCAGCATTCGTGCCAAGGCAACTCCATCGCCACCGTTGTTGCCGTTTCCGGCAAAAATGGAGAAAGAATTCTTGGAGGAGTAGTTTGCTACAATCCACCGAAAAATCGATTCTGCGGCCCTCTCCATCAAATCAATAGAGGCAATGGGTTCACGTTCGATGGTTTTACTATCGATTTCACGTATTTGGCTTGTTAAAAAAAATCGCATTTGTTTGAGACTTTTAAAACATAAGCAAATATAATCTTTTTCAGCGCAAAACAGAGAATAACATTGGATGAAATGGTGTGAACTGATTGATTTAATGTGAAAGGATAAAAGTTTTTTCTATATTTGCCCACGCTTGAA
>ERZ795053.2232-NODE-2232-length-23732-cov-6.504920_pt1 | contig 23732 bp, 25 predicted proteins | sample MGYA00375137_ERZ795053 | MGnify/ENA primary metagenome ERZ795053 (study PRJEB30182, sample SAMN05720284) | activated sludge metagenome | isolation source: Anaerobic digester | place: Hong Kong | collected 2014-12-17 ...
GAACCCAAAGGCTTACAGGCTTGATCGCACTCCTCAGCCGGACAGTACTGATTTCGAATATCAAGTTCCGAATTTCAAATCTCAATTCTCGAATCTGAGATTTTGGATTCCAGAATCGGATCTCCGATCCACGTTCCGACGCAATGAACACGCGCCGCAGCGCGCCCGCCTATTCCTGCACGATGAACATGTGCCGCGGCGCCGACACATCCGTATTCGCGCCGCTGATGGAGGCGTTCGCGTCGACCGCGCCCGTCAGGGACGCGATGTTCAGCAGGATCAGGATCTTCGAGTTCCCCGTGTCGGCGGCGAAGCCCCGGCCCTGCGAGTCGACCTCGATGCCGCGCAGCGCCACGCTTGAACCATTCAGCGTGATCGTGCGATCCGGCGTCACGACGACGTTCAGCGTTGACGCGTCGTCGAGCACCTCAATCTCTTCCGAATCATCGACGACATACAGATGATCGCTGTCGTCCACGAAGAGGTCCTCGATACCGCCCCACGACAGGCTCGTCACGATGCCGTTCGGCGTCGTTTCGCCGCTGGCCGTACCCGGATTGTCATAGCGCAGAATGCGGCTGCTGTTCTGGTTGACGCCCGACGAGTCCGACACGAAGAGGCGGCCCGCTGAATCGAAGTGAAGCGCGTCGATCGTCATTTCCGTGCTGACGGAGGGCGAGCGATCCGCCGGGTTGAACATCCGGACGGGCGCGACGTTTCCGTTGAAGGACGTCTCCGAGACATCCTCGAACACGAGAATGCCATCCGTCGCGTTGATGCAACCGACAAAGAGCCGATCGTTGTCGGCGTCGTAGGCCAGCGCGATCGGCGCATCGAGCCCCGTCGCCGCGCCCTCGACGATGCGATCGGCGGCGGTGTTCCCCGTCGCGGTCAGCGCGTCGTCGTGGATGGAGAGACCGCCGTTCTGGCGGGCGACGATGAGCTGTCCCATCTTGGTGACGACGAGGCTGCGGGGCTGGAAGATGTCCGTCGCCGCCCCCGCCGGCAGGCTCGTCGCCGGGGCGACATTGCCGTTGTTCGACGCCGGGTTCGAATGGCTCGTGATCCCCGACGCGTTGTTCACGACAAACAACCGATCGACGCTCGTGTTGTCGTTGCCGTTACTGTTCTGGTTGCTGTTCGTGTTCCCCATTGGATCGCCGCCGGGGCAATCCATGCCGAGGGCCACGGCGACCAGCGCCACTGCACACAGAACCTGCACTTTCCGCGCACACACCTGCATACCCGTTCTCCTTGGAACTCAGTTGATAAGGCCAGAAGCTGTCGCCGACCACGGCGACGTTTGACTCCGGAATGCGAGAATCGCGGACGCCGCCAGGCGCCTCGCGCGACGGAGAATGCTATCGCCCCCCCGACGCGCTGTCATGGCCCCGGGCGCCCCCTATTTCCCACTCCTGCGGGCGCCGCAATTTCGGCCGGTCCGTTCCCTAGAGCCAGATCATCGCCATATAGGCGTTGAAGATCACAAGCGCCGCCACCACCTGCGTCAGAAAGACCACGGCGAACGGTCGCGGGAACTGGAGGTAGCCGCGAAATGCGAAGACGAGTCTGATATCGACGATCAGGATCGCGACCAGCGTTGCGAGGTACTGTGCGAGCACTGCGAGATCATCCGCCGCAAAGGCCTCCCAACAATCCAGCAGCATCAACAGGCCGGCGAGCCAGATGAAGACGTCGCTCGAATAGACGAGGCATCGAAACACGTGGGCGGTCTTGATCCGGCGGCGACGCATCGTGGTCCCGAAGAGATGCATGGCCGCATAGGTTGCGGCGAACCAGATCCCGATCGTCAGCACAAAGTGATTGACGCCGAGAACAGTCTGCAGGTCGGAGACGGACCACGACCATGGCGCCATTGGAGATCCTGCGAACGACCAACTGCTCGCCCACCAGACGACGGGGGAAGCCCACACACTGATCGCCGCAAGTCCACACAGGAACGAGAGGATCATCGCTCCCAAGATCACGCCAAGGTACTGACGAAGCCGCGCCATTCGCACAGGGAGCGCCGGCGACACACTTCGCCAGAACCGCCACGGCAGAATCCCGCTCGTCATCGTTCGAAGGATGGAGGCTGCGTGATAACCTTCGTGATACTCGTAGAGATAGTCATGCGTGCGCCGGCGCGGGTCCAGCAGATCGTTCCACGAGAACGCCCCGCCGCACTCGGGGCAGCGCGCCTCGGACAGACCACGCAGGTTGTAGCCGCAGAGCGGGCAATCGATGTCGTCGAGAAACGTGTCCCAATCCGGCGCCACATTCTCGCGCACGGGCTGAGAAATCGGAGTCGCGTTCGGCGTCGTCGGCGGATGAAGCGTCGGTAGGTCCGTCATGCGCGCGTTACCTCAGGTCATTGAGAGCTTTTCCAATGACGAACGCCGCCGCCATCAGGGCGAGCGGCGTGATCACCTGCGATGTCAGCACGACGGCCAGGGCGTGCGGAAAACGCAGGTAGGAGCGAAACGCCAGCCAGAGCCGAATGGTGATGAGAATCCACAGGATTGGGACGAGGGAAATCGCAATCGGCGCCGCGCCCGCCGGACTTCGGCCGAATCCTGAATCGACAATGACGGCCGCAAAGACGAGCGCCGAGTAACCCAGCACAATCATCACCCGGCGCTGCGCCCTCGTTCGGTTCGACGCTGTTCGAAATACCGCAATTAGCGTCCATCCCGCCGCCGCGACGACGAAGATGAAGCTGTCAACAACGGCCCAATCGACCATTGTCAGTTCAACGATCAGCCAGTTACCGAGCCGCACAAGATTCACGCACATCATGGCAAAAGAGATGACGACGACAGCGTCGAACGAATAGACGACGGCGCGGACCACATGCGCTATTCTCACTCGCGCCATCGCCATCGACGTCCCGAAGATCATGAACACCAGAAACGTCACGAACGCCCACACGAACGGGATGGCGACGACGACGATCATACTGACGACAATCAGCAACCATGGTTGATTGATGATGTCCGACCATTCGTCGATATAGGCCCCATACTTCGCGAGAAAAAACGCGGGAATCCCGGCGGCAAGAAAAACGACGGACACAAGCATCGTCAGCACGACGTACAGCGCCAGTCGCCGCATCGAACTCGGCTGCATTGGATGCAGCGTCTTCCAGAATGATGTCGGGCTCAGTCCGCCCAGGATCGTCCGCCGGAAGCTCCAGAAGTTTCGATTCGGATGATGCTCGAACAGGTAGGGATGCTTCTTCCGATTTGGATCAAGCAGATCGCGCCACTCGAAAACGCGCCCGCACTCGGGGCAGCGGGCCTCGACGAGACCGCGCATGTTGTAGCCGCAGAGCGGGCAGTGAATCTCATCGACGATCCGCTCCCAGTTCGGGGTCGAACTCGGCGTTTCGTCGGATTCACATGAAGCCCATTCCACGATCGACATCCTTCCCTAACGAATCGTCAGATATGGCCCGTCAGGAAGCCGTAGAACAGAATACCGACCGGTATCGCCAGCGCCGTGATGATCTGGGTCGAGATCACGACCGCGACAGTGTGCCTGAACCGCAGGTAGCGCCGCACCGCAACGACGAGTCGGCCGACGAATACCGCCCAGGTCAGGATCGCCGCCCCGTTGGTAATCGGGCCGTTCGTCAGGACCCATGCCGCGTTCCGATCCCACAGCGCCTGCACCATCAACAGCCCCAGCGCGAGGCATATCGCAACATTCAGGACCGTCAGGCCCCGGACCCAGCGCCTGGCTCGCAGCTCGCTGCGCGACGTGATCAGAAAGAAAGAAACGATCAACGACACCAGGAAGAGCATGGCAATCAGCTGCAGTGCGCCTTGTTCGTCACCCTGCTCATAAGCGACGATCAGATAGAGGCCCCAGGACTGCAGGAACGCGAGGGCGCCGAACCAGACGATCACATCGAACGAGTACGCGATGGCGCGCGCAATGTGACGGCGCTTGATGCGCGCCCGCTGCATCGTGACGCCGAACAACTCGAAGGTGAGAAACGTCACGCCGGCCCAGATGAGCGGCGCCACACAGATGATCAGGAACTCACTCGTCGTCAGATACGCAAGGACTCGCGTGAACGCCGGCCCCAGACCGCGCGGCGAATTGACCATCCCCCACGACGCAGCGAGCAGTTCCAGCCCGGCAAGTTCCCGTCCGACGAGCGCGACAGCCATCGAAGCCGACGCCAGAAACCAGCAGGCCGCCACATAGACGATCAGTCGCCACAGGGATGTCGGCTGAAGCGGGCTCAATGTCGCCCAGAATTCCTGGACGCGCAGTCCCCCGGTGAGCGTCTTCCGGAAGCTCCAGGTATTCCGCTCCGGATGGTGCTCAAACAGATAGGGATGCGCCCTGCGTCGTTCGTCCAGCAGCTCGGCCCACGTGTATTCGGAGCCGCACTCCGGGCATCGCGCCTCCGACAGCCCGCGGAGGTTGTAGCCGCACAGCGGGCAGACAATCTCGAGATCCGACAACGACCAGTCCGGCGGTCCGTCCAGCCGCGCCGCCATCACTGCGCCCGGCGCATCCGTCTCAACTCGATCCTGCGTAATGCTCACTCTGTCCGACCCCTCTGACGAAGATCCGTCGTTCGCGACGTTTCGCCATCATACCATCCGGCGACGCGATGCTCACGCGTTCTTCGGCAATCTGCGCCGCCGGCTCGTCCCGCACGCCGAGATTCCGCGCGCATCCCAATGGCGCCTCGACGCAAACCTAAAGCGTGCGAGCGTCACCTGTTACCCTTGATTCCGCGATCGAATCGGCGGATGTCAAATGCGATTCGGTGGCCGATTCTCCGAATCATTGCTTGCCACCCGCCGGAATCGGAACTAGAGTGACTCTTGTATTCGATCTCCTCTGATCCCTTCCCATTTCGCGGATCTGGCTGCTTGGCAGCGCCTTTCCCTCGATCCGGATCCGATCACCGAGGCTCGCTCGAAAACAGCGACGAGTCCGAACAGTGAAGCGTTTTCACGACCGGATGTCGGCGCAGTCCGCGTGCGCTCGTTCGCACGACATTAAACAGAGCCCGTCATTCAGCCATTCGCCGCCTTCTCTCTTGATCGATTCGCCAGCCACGACATGCCAGCGTGGCGTACCACGACAGGCGCCGCTTTCGCTGCGCCCGTTGGCCCGGCGATTCACTGCACAAGACGCGATGCGGCGATCCATGGCTCGACAATCGGGACACAAGGGGTTTGACCATGGGTCGAAAACTGTACGTCGGAAATCTGGGATACAACGTCAGGGAATCGGAACTGGAGCAGTTGTTCGGCGAACACGGAACAGTCGATTCCGCAAGCGTCATCACTGACCGGGATACGGGGCGCAGCAAGGGCTTCGGTTTCGTCGAGATGAGCAGCGACGAAGACGCCCGCTCCGCAATCGCAGCGCTGGACGGAAAGGACTTTGAAGGTCGCGCCCTCAAGGTCAATGAAGCCAAGCCCAAGACGAGCACCGGCGGCGGTGGTCGCGGCAACGATCGCGGTCGACGCTGGTAATCGCCACCCAATCGACTGGGAACGCCGGCGACGCGACGATCAGCGGCGCCTCACGCAGGTCGCCCGAATGACCGCCCGGCGCCGGCGTTTCCGTTCACATCACGCTTCTTCCGTGACCATTCGGAAAAGAGAACGACCATGACGCAGGAAGAACGACAGGGCCTGTTGGATCTGCTGAATGATGAATCTCGATGGTGCCGGGACTTCGAGGCTCGCGACTCAAACGGCGATCCCACCTGCTTCGACAGTGACGACGCCGTGTCGTGGGACCTGACGGGCGCCATCTGCAGGCTCTGCGGCTGGGATCGCGCCCTTGCGCTGTTCGGGCAATTCGCCCGCCATATCAATGGCCGTCGCACTTCCGTCCTGCTCTCCCGCGACAACGGTGTCGGCGCAATGGGCGAGCTCCAGGTGTTCAACGACCATCCCGAAACGACCTTCGACGACATCCGACGTCAGATCGACTCGATGCCCATCTGGAGCCCCGGCGGTCGAAGGTCTAACGATGACTCGCAGCCTACCGAAATCGGCTAGCGTCGGCATCGACGCCCGCTGCGCCGTCAACAACGAAAGGACAGACTATTGGCGAAACGCCAGGTATCCGTCAGAAAACGGGAACGGGAACAACAGAAACGCGAACGCGAGGTCAAAAAAGCGGAAAAAGCGGCTGAAAAACGCCGTCGCCGAGAGGCCGGGCCGGACGTCGAGGAGACCGCCCGAATTGACGCCGAGGACGCCGATTCCCACCAGGTCTGAGGTTCCGGGTTGAACCACCGGATAAGACGTTATAATACCGGCAGTTAGCATTGAACCGACCGCTGCGGCGGCGCCCGCGTACGAAGCAGGACCTTCATGGAACTTCCGCGACGTGAACGACAAGACGAACTGCTCCGCCCCGGGGAACTGACGGCGCTCCGCGATCGCCTCCGCGCCAAGGCGCCGAATCACGATCTGACCAGTGTCGTAGCGTGCGCTTTTGATCACCGTACGCGCATGCTCCCCTTCATCTACGCCGACATGAAAATGGCCCCGGCCGGCAGCCGCGCCATCGGCGCCGCCATGCTGGACGCCGGCTTCGAAAAGACGCGTATCGTCCTCCAGCAGTGGAACCGGAATTTCCGCCCCTCGCGGATGCGCCTCGACAATCGCATCCCCGATCTCTTTCTCGTCTCCAGCATGCAGCTTCACGCCGACGCGTGCCGCGACCTCATCCGGGACGCCAGCCGCATCGACGAAGCCCATCGCCCCCTCATCATCGCCGGCGGTCCCAAGTTCATCTACGAACCCTGGGACGCCTTCAGCCCCGATCCGAAGGATCCCTGGGGCGCCGATGTCGTCGTGACGGGCGAGGAATACGTCCTGCTCAGCCTGCTGGAAATGCTGCTCGATCTGCGCGCCAGTGGTGAATCGCTTCGCAGCGCCTTTCGTCGGGCGCGTGACACGGGCGCCCTCGATGCGATCCCCGGACTCGTCTATCCGAACCACGGTCCCGAGGGCGCCGCGATCGAACTCGTTGACACGGGCATTCAGCGCCTCGTCGGCGATCTCGACGAACTGCCGCATCCCGTTCTCGGCTACAGGCTGCTTGAGCCGCCCAGCAAACTCGAAACGCTGGGCTCGAAGGCGGCGCCCGCCGAGCGGATTCGCAAGCTCAGCCCGATTTCGTCACTGGTGCTCACATTCGGCTGCAAATTCGCCTGCGAATACTGCCCGATTCCCGCTTACAACCAGCGGCAGCATCGGGTCAAGAGCGGTGAGCGCATCGCCGATGAATTCGTCCAGCTCTACAACGAATACGGTCTGCACTACTTCTTCGGCTCCGACGACAACTTCTTCAACGATCACAAGCGAACGCTTGACATCGTCGACAAGCTGGCCCACACGACCATCGGCGGAAAGCCCGTGCGCAAGATCGCGCGTTGGGGTACCGAGGTCACGGTCCACGACACGCTGAAGCTGAAGGATCACATTCCGTTGATTCGCTCGGCCGGCGTGCGTTTTCTCTGGATGGGCGTCGAGGACATGACGGCGACGCTTGTCAACAAGGGCCAGACGACAACGAAGACGATGGAGGCCTTCAAGCTTCTGCAGCAGCATGGCATCGCGCCGATGCCCATGATGATGCATCACGACGATCAGCCGCTGATCAGCAACAGCGACAAGCCCTACGGCCTGATCAACCAGGTCCGCCTGCTTCGCAAGGCCGGCGCCGCAAGCATGCAGGTGCTCATGCTCGTCCCGGCGACGGGCTCCAAGCTCTTTACGGGCACCTACACGTCCGGCATGGCCTACGATTCCGTCGCCGGCAAGAAGGTCGAAGAGCACATGCTCGGCGGCAACTACGTCATCGCCTCCAACTTCCGGAAGCCGTGGCGGAAGCAGGCGAACATTCTCATCGCCTACGCCTACTTCTATAACCCGCTGCGTTTCCTGGTTGCCCTCGTGCGTCCCAAGACGCGACTCTATCTCGTCGACAGCGGTATGCAGTTCATCGGCATGTGGGGCCTCGCCATGACGGCGAAGCGGACGATCGGCTGGCTCTTCCGACTGATGACCGGGAAGATCGAACGCAAGAGCGCCCCGCCGAACACGAAGCTGCCCTTCCGCGCCCCCGATGGCCGCACGGCGGCCCACGCGCTGCCCGGCACGCCGCTGGTGACGCTCAATCTGCCGCCGAAGCGCCCCTCGAGCGACAACAGCGCCAGCCAGGACGAGCAGCGCGACGTCCCGCTCCGGGTGCTCGCTTCGTAGGTCCGCGCCGAACCGGCAACTGGCGACGCGCCTTTGCGACTCACGCCGTTCCGAAACGGACCAAAGCGCCTGGCGCCCTTCCGAGCCGGGCCGGTCATGGCCCGGTGGATTCGCCATTCACCGCTGAGACGAGATTCCTATCTCGCCGCTGGGACGAGATTCCCTTCTCGTCCCAATCCCCGTGGAAATCCCCTCCCGCTCCGCCCGTCATCGCCCGCTTGGACGAGATTCCCATCTCGTCCCCATCCCCGCGGGAATCACTACCCGCTTCGCCCGCCATCGTTACATCGCGCGACCGACTCGCTCACGCTCGCGGCTCGGATTGTCGGCGGCGCGGATTTGGACCGAACTGCGCCCGCCAGGAAGCAGGCCGGCGTCACGGAATAAGACACGCGAATGCGTTCACCCACTACAAGCGCAAATAATGTTGACACGAAATTCCCAACTCACGATCGCTGGCACGAGATTCCCATCTCGTACCAACCTCGGGCGGGATTCTTCCCCGCCGAGCTAGGCGCCGAGCATTTCCGCCAGCCTGAGGCACGTTCGCCAGTTCCGCGTCGTGGAAATCGTCCCGAGGGCTCGATCGAAATAGTCATTCGTCAGTTTCGATCGGGCCGCGCCATTGGGACACGAGATGTAGATCTCCCGGCCCGTCACGACGAACGCATCTCCGGGCGAGCGATCGGGATCGAGCCGCTTCACGTCCACGGCTTTGGGGCGATCCGCCAGAAACATGACGAACAGCGTCGCCGGGTCGGCGCCGCGCGAGATCAACGGGTGTTTTGCGACAACGCTTTCAAACGCCTTCGCGTCGCGCTGGATCACAGGCGCCCGCAGCGACAGCTTCGCCGCGATGGCGTCGCTGACAGCGGCCGCAACCCGTTTTGCAGTCGCCGCGTCGGCGTCGAACACGACGTTTCCGCTTTGAATGTAGGTTCGCACATCGGCGCACCCCACGGCCTCGAAGATCGAGACGAGATCCTTCATCGGCAGCTTGTTCCTGCCGCCGACATTGATCCCGCGCAACAACGCCACATATCGCTTGCTCATACCGCCGAGCTTACCACAATCATCCTGACAAAACGCGTGCGATCCCATTCCAGGCGGAGTCAGGGCGCCTGGCGCCCTTCCGAGCCGGGCCAGTCATGGCTCGGAGGATCCGCCAATCGTGTTCACGATTGCAGGTCGACCGCCGCATGACTGCGGTCGCTCGGATCTGGACCGAACTGCGCCCGCGAGGAAGCAGGCCAGCGTAGCGGAACAGGACGCGCGTATGTGTTTACCGGCTGGGACGCAATTTCCATCTCATGGCTCGGTCGATCCGCCAACCACCGCTGGTACGAGATTCCCATCTCGCCGCTGGTACGGGATTCCTGATTCACCGCTGGTACGAGATTCCCAGCTCGTACCCAACTCGGGCGGGATGCCTTTGCCGCACCGCCCGTCATCGTCACATCGCGCGACCGACTCGCTGACGCTCGCGGCTCGGAATGTCGGGCCCCCGGCGTGCGAACGACATCCAGATCGCTGGTACGGGATTCCTATCCCGTGCCCACGCCAGGCGGGAGTCCGCTCCCGCGACACGCATCCCGCCGAAACTACCTATCGGAAACTGAGAAAACTGCGACTGGTTGTCACAATCCGCCCCGCCGACTCGTCATTCTTCCGAAGCCGCCGCACTGTCGCGACGGCGGCATGGCCAATAACAGGAAAACAAACCAATCATGAATCCCACTGAAATCAGAGCCCAGATCGCCGCCTTCGAAAACGCCTACGCCTACGACGCCGGCTACCAGACGGCCGTCCTTGACGCCGCGCCCGAGGCCTACGCCCACTTCGCGGCCGCCCGCGCCATGATTTCCCATCGCCAGCATCTTCCGCCTGACGCCCACTACGTCGCCCGAATTGCCATGATGCGATCCGACGACTGCGGCGCCTGCGCCCAGCTCAACCTCCGCATGGCCATCGAGGCGGGCCTCGATCGGGACCTGCTCCGCCGCCTGCTGGATGCCCCGGAAACGCTGCCGCCCCATCTCATCGACATCTGCAAACACGCCGCCGATGTCGCCCGGAACGCCCCGCCCTGTCCCGAGCGCACGCAACGTCTCCGCGACCACTACGGCCCCGCCGGCTTCGCCGAACTTGCCGTCTGCTTGACGGGCTGCCGCATTTTCCCAACGCTGAAGCGCGCCATGGACATGAACAGGGCCTGCGAAAAACTGACGCTGGAGTCTGCGAGATGACCGACACGATGGCGTTCGACAACGAGCGCGACTACCTCATTCGCCTCTGTTATCGCATGCTCGGCGATGTCAGTGAGGCGGAGGACATCGTGCAGGACGCATGGCTCCGCTGGCGATCGGCCGGCGAACCGATACTCGACGCCCCGCGCGCCTGGTTCACGCGAACCTGCGCGCGGCTCTGTCTCGATCGCCTCAAGTCGGTACAGCGCCAGCGCGAACACTACATCGGCGAGTGGCTGCCCGAACCGATCCTCCCCGCCGTCGCCGATCGACACGAGCGCGACGAGACGCTTTCAATGGCCCTGCTCGTCGCCGTCGAACGCCTTCGCCCCGCGGAGCGCGCCGCATTCCTGCTGCACGATGTGTTCGACTACTCCTTCGAGGAAGTCGCCGATATCCTCGAACTCAATCCCGCGAACTGCCGTCAACTCGCCGCCCGCGCCCGCACACATCTTGCCGGCGAACGCGTCCGATCCGACGCCGACGAGGCGACAATCCGGCGACTCAGCAACGCCTTCTTCCAGGCCATCGACGCGGGCGATCTCGCCGACCTGCGGAATGTCCTCGCCGACGACGTGATCCTTCGCTCCGACGGCGGCGGGAAGGTCGCGGCCGCCCTGCAGCCGATCGTCGGCGCCGACAACGTCATCGCGTTCCTGCAGTCGGTCCTCATCGATACGGGGAACTACCTGTCGATCCGTCGCCATGCGGCCTATTTCAACGGCGCCCCCGGGGAACTTGTCTACCAGGATGGCGCCCTCGCGTCGGCCTTCCACTTCCAGGTCGACGGCCAACGCGTCGTCGGCATCTATGTGCAGAGGAACCCGGACAAGCTCGCCAAACTGGCAAGAAAACCAAAAAACGAAGACTCAAACCTGTCAGACAATCGTGACGTAGGGCGTAACTGACGTTGCGCCGCCGGCGTTTCGTCGACTATGATGGCGTCACACGCGGGCGAGGACATATCCGCCGGCCTGTTCTCGGCGTCTGTGCGCGCGAAGTGGATCTTCCTGTCGGGTTCGGAGTCGTACGATGTTCATTATTTTCGGATTTCGCAGCGTCACGTTGGGCGGTGATCAGGGGTCGTTCTTCTGCCCGCAATGCGGCCAGCAGCGGTACTACCTCAGAAAGCGGATTCGGCGATTCTTCACGCTCTTTTTCATCCCGCTGATTCCGCTCGATGTCCTTGCCGAGTATGTGGAGTGTCTCTCCTGCCGCGGCACGTTCCGACCCGAGGCGTTGAACCGGAACCCTGTCGTGAAAGCGACAGAAGACTTCCATCAGGCGCTCATGTATGTCCTGATCGGCATGACGGCGCACGCGCTCGATTTCCGCGCCAAGCGGGTCGAGCAAATTCGCCAGATCTACGCCGAGTTGACGGCCAAGGAACTCAGCCACGAGGAAATCAAGGCGGACATCGACGCGTTCAACGATGACAGCGGCCCCTATGAGCGATCGCTGAGGACGCTGGCGCCCAATCTCGGCGATCAATCCAAGGAGAAGCTGATCCGCGCCAGCCTGTTGGTTGCGCGTTCGGGAGAACCCCTGACGGAACAGCAGCGCGTATTTCTGGACAGCCTGGCTGAGAAAATTCGAATCACGCCGGCGCACCTGCGTGGAATCGTGAGCGAATTCCTGGAAAGCAGCGACGAATCTGCGGATGACGCAACAGCGTGACACATCGTGCGTCGTCGCCCGGGCGCCACATTCGACAATCGTCACGCCCGATCGCGAAACAGCACGAGGCTGCTCGTCAGACCGTGCACGAAGGTCTTGCCGCCGACGGGACCAATCTCGCCCGCCGCAAAGAACCCCGCCACGGCGCAGTCCGGCGCCTTCTCGTTCACGAGCTGAATGTCGTGATTCGGACTGTCAAACATCCGCGTGCCGCGACCATTGCATGAGAAGAGGAGCCCGCCCTGTGGTAACCTGGCGTTGGCGGAGATGCTGGCGCCAAGCAGCCGCTGCATGTCCTTGTCGGCGCTTTCCGCGTCGCGAATGTGGAACTGGATCGTCTGCCCGGGCCGAATGAAGGCCGCGACGGCGATCGCCGTCTCATCGACGAAATCGAGCAGATTGCGAATCAGAAAGTCCCCCGATCCGAATGAGGGCCTCGTCTCGTCGATCGCGCTACCGATGTGCAGCCGTCCCTGCTGAATGAGCGCCTGATCGGCCTTGTCGGCCGCGTTGAAGACGGCGCTGAGTATCTCCACGGCCGGCCGGCCGCGCAGCTCCCGGATGACATTCTGTTCGGCGCTCGTCACGATGTAGGGCTCGCCGATCGGCCGGCAGCCCTGCGACACGATCGCCTCCACTTCGATCGGTCCGGCAAGCGACACGCCGATCAGCCCCTGTCGCAGGACCTGGTCGTTGAGGAAGAGCCGATTCTGCCCCGGCTGGCTCCCCCCGCTTGGAAGACCACCGACGATCGTGCTGCCGGGATACAACTGGTCCATCAGACCGAGTGTGTGCTCGACGGCGGGACCGAACGTAAACGGCTCCGGGAGCACGATGAAGCTGGGCGATTCGTCGCGATCGACACCGATGCGATCGCTCCAGTCCTCGACGGTCTCGAATCGATTCACATCATCCAGGTCGACAACGAACGGCATGACGCGAACGCCGGGCAACGCCGCCGTCCACAACGCAACGGCCGGCGTGCGTTCCAGTTCGCTCGTCGGACCGATGATGCTCTCGCCCGTGCAGCCGATGAGATTGCTCGCGCCCGTCTTGTCGAGCACGTGCTGAACGATCTCCTCGCAGGCGTCTTCGTGATGCGGCGACACGAAGAGCATGGCCAGATCCGGTCGCGCCACGGCGCCCGAGGACAGGAGATCGTCGACAATGCCTTCCGGTTCGCGATGTGTGCTGATCGCCGCCTTGAATTCCATCTTGGCTCCACAAGTCGACCGGCGCTGAGGCCGAACGAGCGAATCGACTTTAACCAAAGCCCCCCGGCAACGCCAGCGTCGGCGACGACGCGACTTATGGCGCTGAAGGTCGTTTCGGGAGTCCGCGATGCTTGCCGACAAATCGCCAGAGCGACTGGAAATGACGCCAGCCCGCCGACGACAACGCCCGACTGCTTGCGCGGCGATGGGCGTGCACGCACTCGATCTGCGGACAATAGACGACGCGCCGGCCCGACGCCCACGTCCGCAGGCACAGATCAACGTCTTCGAAATACAGGAAGAACCGATCGTCGAAGGGTCCATCCGCGGGGATGTCGGCGCGGCGCAGGAACATGGCGGCGCCCAGTCCCCAATCGACATCGCTCGGCGCCGATCGATCAATCCCCTCGCAGAGGTAATCCCGAAAGAACTGCGGCGTGATGGCGAGACCTCGAACGGGCGAACGCGCATAAAAGACAACGGGCCACGTGTAGAAGCGCCGCACGGAAGGCTGAATCGCCCCGTCGGGATAGCGCAGCAGCGGCAGCGCAATCCCGACGTCGGCGTTGGACGCAAGATACGCGGCGCCGGCGGCCAGGGCGCCGGCCGTCACGCGAACATCGGGGTTGGCGATGAAGATGGTCTCACCCCGCGACGCTCTGAAGGCCCGATTGATGCCGGCGCCGAAGCCGATGTTCTCATCCTCGAGCACAGTGATGGGGAGCTCCGGCGACGTCTCGGACTCGATCGGTTCATCGCGAGAGTTATTGCAGACGATGAGCTCGATCCGCGCGTCCCCTTTGTGTTGGCGCAGGCTGTCCGCGAGCCGGCGCAGATCGTCGGCGGCGTGATAGTTCACACTCAGCACGCTAATCACGCCGCGCCCTCCCGCGCCCCGCGCGAAGCGACCCGCGAACGTGGAGCGTGAACCAATCCGACTCAAGTCGCTGAGCGATCTGTTCGTCCGTCGCCGTCGCGAAGGCTCGCAGCGCGGCGCGCTTCGCCTCGATCAGTTCGTCGGCGCGCCGTCCCGCGACGCGGCCCTGCCGATAGGCGCGCCAGCATCCCTGTCGGAGCTTGTTCAGCGACTGAATCGTCAGGAAGGCGCGGCGCGCCCCGGCGTACCTTCGCCGAAGCGACTCGGGCATGTTGGACGCCCAGACGATTTCGGCGTTTCGTGCCGAGTTGTAATGGTACTTCCAGCCCGTCGGGCTGTAGGACGCGCTGAGATGATGGTAACAGATCGACGTACGCATGAACCGGCAGCGATAGCCGGCCCAGGCGAGCCGGAAGCCGAGGTCCACATCCTCGTAGTAGCTCTCAAAGCGATCGTCGAGCGCCCCCACGCGCTCCAGCGCGCTGCGCCGATAGAACGCCGAGGCGCCGCACGCCGAGAAACACTCTTCCGTCAGTCCGGCGGCAAACTCGCGTGGCGCAAGATGCAGGCGCTTGGCGGCGCCGCCCGCGATCGAATAGACATCCCCGGCCGAGTCGATGAGGTGCGGCGGTTCCGCGAGCAGCACCAGCGAGGCGACAGCGCCGACGTCGTCGGCGTCGAATCCCGCCATCGCGTTGGCGAACCAGTTCTCGTCGACCGTCGTGTCATTGTTCAGCAGCGCGACAAACGGCGTCCGGGCCAGGTCGAGCCCGACATTGCAGGACCCGGCAAAGCCGAGGTTTCGCTCATTGCGGATCACGTTCACGAAGGCGGCGCCGCCCGCGATGTCGCCAATACCGCCGTCAGTGGAGCAGTCGTCCACGAGCGTCACGACGAACCGTCGATCCGACTGGTTGCGGAGGCTCTCGATCAGCGCCGGAAGGAACTTCGCGCCGTTGTAGTTGGGTATCACGATCGTGGCGAGCGGGTCGTTCATGCGGGCGTCAGCGGCGGAGGCGTCAACGTGTGTCGAGGCGGCGTTCTTCGCCCCGTTCCCGGAGGCGGCAGGGAACTATACCCGCCACTTGCGTGCGACGCGACTTGACGGCATCGTATCCGATGTGCATCAGTCCATGTCACATCACGATCATCTGCATCAGAACACACAGATTCGCAAACGCGCCGTCCATGTCGCCATCGCCGCCAGCGTGTCCGTCGCGATCATCGAGCTGATCCTCGGCTACCTGCTGCACCTGGAAAGCCTGCTGGCCGAGGGAATTCACACGCTGCTGGACGGCGTTGACTCCATCATCGTGCTCGTCACGATCTACCTCGCCGCCCGCCCGGCCGATCGTCAGCATCCCTTTGGATACGGCAAATACGAGGCGCTCGGCGCCGGCGTCGAGGGCCTGTTCGTCCTCGGCGCAGGGATCGGCATCGCGTGGCGGGCGATTGATCGCCTGGTCTCCGGCGAGGCGCCCCCGTCGATTCCGCTCTACGTCTGCGCCTGCATGATGGCGGCGGCGGTCTTCTATTACGTCGTCTCCCTCTACCTCATGCGCATTGCGAAGGAGTCCGGATCGCCGGCGATCTACGCCGAGGCGATGCACCTTCGGACGCACATCTACATCACAGGCGGGCTCGGCGCGGGCCTGCTCATTGGCGCCCTCGGGAACTGGCCGATTGTCGACACGCTGCTGGCCCTGGGCGTCGCGGCCTGCCTGCTGGGCATCGCCCGCCAGGTCCTTCGACAGGTCTGGAACCAGATGATGGACGTGTCGCTGCCGCGCGAAGAGGTCCGCCGGCTGAGCGAACTGCTCGAACCCTTCGGCAGCCGCTTCGTCGAAATCCACGGCCTGAGAACGCGACAGGCCGGCGTCGAACGGCACATCGAAATGCACCTGGTCGTGCAGCCGGAAACGACCGTTCGAGCGGCGCACGATCTCAGCCACGAGATCGAGGACGCCATTCTGACGGAATGGCCGGCCGCCCATGTGACTGTCCACATCGAGCCGCTCAATACGTCTCACGACGAGCACAGGGAATGGACACAGGACCAGCCGAAGGTTCGGACAGACGATGATTCACCCACGGATCGTGAGTTCATGCACTGATCTGACGCGAGTCAGAAATCAATACCCGCGATACCCATCAGCGTCACGATCGCGTTGTACGCGCCGTGCGTGATGATCGCCAGCAGCAGCGGCCCGTACATCAGTTGGAGCGTCGGCGCGCGTTTCTGCTCTTCCGTCGCCCGCCAGACGGCAACGACGCCCCGCGATGCGATGATGCTGCAGACGACGTGCAGCGTCGTACAGATCGACCATCGCCAAATCGCCAGCCCGATCGTTGGATTGGTCACGTACATGTTCAGATAGAGCATGTTCTCGATGACGGCGAAGCCGAGGGCGCCTGCGATCGCGGCGATTGTGATCTCGACCTCGCGCCGGACCAGGTAGGGCCGCGTCTCCACGATGAGGAGAACCAGGCAGATCTTCATGATCTCCTCCGTCGCCGGTCCGATGACAATCGGCCCCAGAAACGTCGGGATGATGTTCGAGAGAAACGCGCCGACAACCGCGAAGGGACCACCCGCGAGAATGACGCCGACCAGCATGATCAGCACTTTGGCGCCGGAAGCCCGGCGCTTTCGTTCCTCGTACCACGTGGCGTAGCTGACTTCGCCGGGCGGCGGCGGACGAAACAGCTCGACGCTTCCGCATTCCGGACACCGGGCGCCGGTCATCGTGCCGCGCAGGTTGTAACCACACTGGCCGCAACGCCAGTCGACCTGGATGATCTCATTCGGCCGGCCGGGAAAGATATTCAGTTCATTGAAGACGGAATGTCGGGCCAGCTCTTCGGTCGTATAGCCGGCGATGCGAATCGGCGGCGCCGTTGGCGGCGGGACGGGCGACGGTCTTGAGTCGGGCAAGTCTTCAGGTTGCATACGACGTGTAGTTTAATCGCCAGCGAGCCTGCAGGGCGCGGGCCTCAGGCCTCGCGGACAATGGCGGTGCCATAGGCGTAGATTTCGACGGAAATGGCCCCCTTGTTCCCCGACATCTGCTGGACGTTGCAGAACTGATACCGGAGATTCCAGACCTCCGTCGCGCCCATGGCGCGGGCCTCGTCCAGCAGACGAAGCAGCGCCTCGCGGCGCGCTCGCAGCATCAGTCGCTGCGCGGCCTTCATCTCGCCGCCCACCAGGTTTCGAAGCGTCGTCACGAGCGTCTTGAAGTAATCCGTCGCGATCACGACGTTGCCGGCGACCAACTGCGACTGCCGGACGGTCTCGGGATGGACGATTGTCTTCAGGTTGGTCACAACGATATCCGCCGCCGCCGCCTCTCGAACGGCCAGCCGCCTGAGATGACGCTGCTCCGTCGCGTAGCCGATGACCGACCAGAGGACGGGCAGCATCCAGGGAATCAGAAACATGAGCAGCTCATAGTCCACGCTATCGCACTCCCGGCTGGAATGGATCGACGTTTCCCTGAACCGGCGCGGCGGATGGCGGATCGACGACGACGGCGGTCCCGTAGGCGTACAGCTCGGCGGCGCCCTGCGTCACGGCGCTCGTGGTGAATCGCGTGTTAACGATGGCGTTGGCCCCCAGCTGCTGCGCCTGCATGATCATGCGCTGCATCGCCTCGCGGCGCGCTTCGGTCAGCAGCTCCGTGTATCCCTTGAGCTCGCCGCCCACGAGGTTCTTGAGGCCCGCCATGATGTCGCGCCCCAGGTGCTTGGCGCGAATCGTATTCCCCTGGACGAGGCCTTTGACCTCGCGGATGGGGTATCCCGGAACCGTTTCTGTATTGACAATGATCATGACGTCATACGCCCCGTGAAATTCTCAGGCCCTGCAACCAATTCGCATTCGATTCGGGTATCGTGCGAACACGCGATTGGAAAATCAACATCGAAGTTCGAAGAGTTCCGGGCCTCAAACTCAGATCCGCGCCGCGCCCCGGGGCATCAACCACCGCCCCGGGCCCTCACTCATCGATTCCATTGAATGACGTCGGACAGCGGCTTCTTCACCAGATCCGGAACAACGCAATCATCCGCCGGGTAGCCGACGGGAACGAGCAGAAACGGCTTCTCGTGCGCCGGACGCCCCAGGATATCCCGAAGAAAATTCATGGGACTGGGCGTGTGGGTCAGCGTCGCGAGACCGAGGGCGTGGCAGGCCATCAGAAAGAAACCGCTGGCGAGCCCGGCGCTTTCCGTCGGGTAGTAATTGCGCTGCATTCGGCCATCGACGATCTGCGAATCGACCCGGAAGATGACTACCAGATACGGGGCGACTTCCAGGAAGGGCTTCTCCCAGTTTGTCCCCAACGGCTCCAGCGCGTCCAGCCAGTCAGCCGTCATTCGATTCTCATAGCTCTCTCGCTCTTCCGCCTCCGCCGCCAGTCGAATCTCGCGTTTCAGCGCCGGGTCGTCCACGACGACAAATCGCCAGGGCTGCCGATTGGCCCCGCTCGGGGCGCTGTGTGCGATGGCGATGGCGGTCTCGATCACTTCTCGATCCACCTGGCGATTCGAGAAATGTCGGCAGCTTCGGCGCGCGATCATTTCGGCAAACAGGCGTTTCGCCGCCTCGCGGCGCCAGGCGTCATCGCGAGGCGGCAGTTGGTAAGGTGTCATTGGCGCCGGCATGCTCGCTCCCCTTATTTTCGGTCCTTCAAACGGACGACGAATCGCAGCCCCGACCACGTCGCGTCAATCGCACAGACTTTGTTGTCCACGAGGCCCGAATCGAGACCGAACGCACGAACGACGCTGTCTGACAGATCCGTCTCGACGCCCGAGGCCTTCTTGGGCCAGGCGATCCAAAGTCCGCCGGATATCGACAGGCGACGGCGGGCCTTCTCGAAATTCCGCACCAGATCAGTCCGCTTGCGGCAAAACATGAGGATGACGTCGAACGGCCCTTTTGCGCGCAGCCCGCTGACCACGCAGACATCCCTCGGCAGGGCTGATAGGGAGGACTCGAATCCATCCGGCGCCGCCATCAGCGCGACGCGATGGTTTTCCTTGATTCCGAGCTTCCGGGGAAGCGGTGATCCGGAATATCCGGCCGTGGCTGGCTCACGCATTTTTGTCACAATAATCCCTATATCGATAATCTACGGGCCTTACCGACGACGCCGATACAACTATCATACACATAGCGTGAAATACGCCGATCACGCGCCCTCCAAAACTGGATATGGGGGCCCGGAAATCCCGACGCCAACTCCGTCGGGACACGTTCGCGGCGCGGACGGCGGGACTGAGAATCCCAAGGAAATGACTGAGATGAACGACGCCAAGGTAGTAAACTGGAAGGAACGATACAACGACAAAGTGATGTCGCCCGAACAGGCCGTTCGCCACGTCCGACACGGCCAGCGCGTCTTCATCGGCTCCGGCGCCGGTGAACCGCAGACGCTCGTCGAGGCACTCAGCGCCCGCGAGGACATCAGCGACACGGAAATCGTTCACATCCTGACGCTGGGTGTCGCCACATACGCCGAACCGCGCTTCGGCGATCGCTTCCGCCACAACGCCTACTTCATCGGCCCCAACGTGCGCGACGCCGTCAGCGAAGGTCGCGCCGACTACACGCCGATCTTCCTGTCCGAAATTGCGGATCAGTTCCGAACCGGTCGCGTCGTCATCGACGTCGCCATGATCGAAGTCAGCCCGCCGGACGAGCATGGTTACTGCAGCTTCGGCGTTTCATGTGACATCGTGAAGCCCGCGGCCGAGACGGCGCGATTTGTCATCGCGGAAGTCAACGAACAGATGCCGCGCGTCCTGGGTGACAACTTCATTCACGTGCGCGACGTCAACATTCTCGTGCCGAGCGATCGCCCCGTGCTTGAGGCGATTCAGGGCGAACCCGATGACATCTCGAAGCGCATCGCGCGCCACATCTCACACCTGATCGAGGATGGCGCGACACTTCAGCTCGGAATCGGCACGATCCCCGACGCCGTGCTGCACAACCTGGACGGCTTCTCCGATCTCGGCATTCACACGGAAATGTTCAGCGACGGCGTCATCCCCCTCATCGAAAAAGGCGTCATCACGAACAATCGCAAGACGTTTCATCGCGGCAAGATCATCTCGAGCTTCGTGCTCGGATCGCGAAAGCTCTACGACTTCATCAACAACAATCCGCTGATCGAGTTCCGACCGACGGAGTACGTCAACGATCCGTTCAACATCGCCCAGAACGAGAAGATGATCTCGATCAACGCGGCGATCGAAGTCGACCTGACGGGACAGGTCTGTGCGGATTCGCTTGGCAAGATGTTCTACAGCGGAATCGGCGGCCAGGTGGACTTCACACGCGGCGCCGCCCGCAGCAAGGGCGGCAAGCCGATCATCGCCCTGCCGGCCACGGCGGACAAGGGCTCGATCAGCCGCATCGTCCCCTACCTCAAGCAGGGCGCCGGCGTTGTCACCAGCCGCGGCGACGTTCACTACGTCGTCACGGAACACGGCGTCGCCTATCTGCACGGCAAGAACATTCGTGAGCGCGCCCTCGCGCTGATCCAGATCGCCGATCCGAAGTTCCGCCCCTGGCTCCTCGCCGAAGCGAAGTCTCGAAAGATGATCTATCGCGACCAGATCGAGCTGCCGATCCGCATGCCGATCTATCCGGAGCAGTACGAAGAGGTCTTCACGCTGCGAAACGGAAACACGGCGTTCCTGCGGCCCCTGCGCCTGACGGATGAGCCGTTGCTGCGTGACATGTTCTACAAGCTCTCCGACGAATCCGTGCACTATCGCTTCTTCCGCATGATCAAGTCGATGCCGCACGAGAAGCTGCAGGAGATGCTCCACGTGGACTACGAGGCCGACATGGTCCTCGTCGTTATGACGGACCGCGACGAATCGGCGGAGATGGTCGGTATCGCCCACTACAGCCGCAACCCGCGGGACAACTTCGCCGACGCGGCCTTCCTCGTGCGGGACGACTTCCAGAACCAGGGCATCGGCACGCTTCTGATGAACCGACTGGTGGACGCCGCCCGCGAGAACCGCATCGCCGGCTTCACGGCGGACGTCCTGATCGACAATCAGGGCATGCTCAAGATCTTCCACAAGTGCGGTTTCCCCGTGGAAAGCGAGATGGAAGACGGCGTGTACGCCCTGAAGATTCCGTTCACGAAAAACCGCAAGCGCGTCGACGCAACGCCGGCCGCCACGGGCGAGCCCGTCGCCACGGCGTGACGAATCGATCGAATCGCGCTCAATGCGCTTCCGTCAGTTCCTCAGGCGCTGGCGCTCGCTGCGCGGCGAAGAGTTCATCCAGGGTGAACACTGTTCCGCATTCCGGACAGCGCGCTTCACGCAGCCCGGCCAGGTTGTAGCCACACGTCGAACACAGGACGAACTCGGCGCCTCGATCCCGAATCCTCGCCGCCCGCTCCGCCGGCGTCTCGCGCCAGTTCACGATCGTGAGGAGGACGAAGACGATCGGAAAGAGGATGCCGCCGAAGATGGTCGCCGGTTCCAGCGGAACATTCGCGAATTCCTTCAGACTGTACACACCGACAAACGCCGCGAAGGCGCCGAGACCGACGGCGGTCAGCGTCTGTCGAACGCGCCGGACGGTCCATCGGACACTCGAACGCCAGATCAGAATCCAGTACGTAACGATGAAGAGATTCGTGGCCACCCACGACAGCAGGATCCCGTTGAAATCCGGCCGCCCTCCCGTCGCCACGTCGATGCAGAGCCCCGTGATCAGGACGACGAGGGCGAGCGGCGCCCCGAGCATGGCCAGCAGGAGTCGTGCGATGATATGCGTCATTCAGTTCGCCGCCTGTCGGGTTGTGACACGTTGTCGATCACGATCATGACTCTACGCGCAATTCGTTACGGCGGTTCGATCGGCGGGCGCCCGGCCTTCACACGACGATCCTACGGCGTGGGCCCGCCATGTCGACAGCGTCGCCCGCCTGCACGATGATGGCGTGGATGTTTGCCGTACTCTCCGTCTGGATCGCCCTCGGGGCCTTCATCACGTCGATCGTCGTCATCCTGCTTCCCAGCGAGGGCGCCGAACCCGTCGTCACGTTGCTGCCGTATACGATCGCCCTGTCGGCCACGCTGGCCGCGGGCGTTCTCTGGCGGCTGCGGACCCGACCGGACGAGGAACCCGGCGTATCGGGACAGCGGCTTCAGGCTGTCGCGTCGCTGTTCATCAACTCGATGACATTCGCCATCCTGCTCTTTTCGCTGCTCGATCCGTGGTACGCGCTCGCGGCGATGTTGATCGAATACGGGTTTCTCTACGTCTGCTGGCTGCTGTACACGCGAATCGTGATGCGGAAGCCAGGCGAATCCTGATGCCGTATAATGCCCCGCCGCACCAATGGGGGCGATGGCGCCCCCGTGCGGACGTGGACCACCTGCCGGGAGGCGACGCCGAAACGTGGAATCGATTGAGATCGTTGTGAACGGCGACAATGTGTCGATCGCGGCCCCCGCGACAGTGGCGGCGCTCGTCGACGTGCGCAAACCGCGTCCGCCGTTCGCCGTCGAAGTGAACAAGCAATTGGTGCGTTTCAGAGAATATGACGCGACGCCCCTGGCAAACGGCGATCAGATTGAAATCGTCACGCTTGTGGGCGGTGGTTGATACCGCCGGCGGCTTCGCGACGAAACATGCCGACGTTGGGCGTCGGCACGCCACGAGGCCGACGATGTCCGTCGGCGTGCAACATCCATGTCCCTGAATGGGACACACAAGCCAGCCTGGTGTCAGCGAAGATCGCCTGAGCGGTCGAGCGCAACCCCGGGAATCAGCCGCCATGCAAACCCAAGCCCTGAAAGGGCGTTAACCGGCTCACGAGCAAACTGAAGCAGAGAACGAGACAACCATGGATCCGCAACCCATCAAGATCGGCGAACTGACCTTCCGCTCCCGCCTCTTTGTCGGCACGGGCAAGTACGCGACGTTTGAACAGATGCGTGAGTGCCTTGAGGCGAGCCGCTGCGAAGTCGTGACAGTCGCCGTGCGGCGCGAACGACTCATCGACGCGCAGAATCGCAACCTGCTCGACTACATCGACACGGATCGCTACACGATCCTGCCGAACACGGCCGGCTGCTTCAACGCGGACGACGCCATTCGCGTCGCGCGACTCGGCCGCGATATTCTCGAGCAGCTCAACAACCCCGGCGCCGCCTGGGTCAAGCTCGAGGTGCTGCACGACACAAAGACGCTGCTGCCCGATCCCGTCGCAACCCTGGAGGCGACGAAGGAACTCGTGAAGGATGGCTTCCGCGTGCTCGTCTATTCGAGCGACGATCCGGCGATGGCGTGCCGACTGAAGGAGGCCGGCGCCGCGAGCGTCATGCCCGCCGGCAGCCCGATCGGCTCGGGCCTCGGCGTCCTGAACGGCAACAGCATCTCGATCATCCTGGAAATGCTGAAGGACGGCGATCCGGA
>ERZ795053.2233-NODE-2233-length-23710-cov-29.064764_pt1 | contig 23710 bp, 16 predicted proteins | sample MGYA00375137_ERZ795053 | MGnify/ENA primary metagenome ERZ795053 (study PRJEB30182, sample SAMN05720284) | activated sludge metagenome | isolation source: Anaerobic digester | place: Hong Kong | collected 2014-12-17 ...
GAGGAAACGGAGGAAACGGAGGAAACGGAGGAAACGGAGGAAACGGAGGAAACGGGAAGTCCGGCAGCATCGTTCACGTCAGACACCGCTCAGCAGGAACTGCTGGAAATCCTTTGCGAGGAAATCGCACAGATCGCCGAAGCCACCACTGAAGCCTTGGCTGTGGTCTCAGCCGCCGACAACACACCTGAAGCCCGCGCCGAAGCTTGGGCCGGCTATACCGAATACCTGGAGCGACTGGGAGAGGCTTCAGCCTCCATCAATTTGACAGGCCTGCAACAAGCCTGTGCCTATCTGTACACCAACCTGCTCGAACTGGCTGCTCAGGATGGCCCCCTGCATCTGGAGCAGCAACGCGTGGTAAGCGCTTGGCCCGCGCTGGCACTCAGCTACCTACGAGCACCCGACGACCGCTCGACATGCGAAGCACTGACCCGGCATCTGCAAGAGACCCACTGGCCGCAACCGCTGGCGGCCGCCGACGCGACCGCGCTGAGCGATCTGCTGCTTGCGCCGAAGCTGGTCACCGAGGAAGCCGAGGTGGAAGCCCGGCCGCAACAGGCACAACCCAGCGATGTATCGCTGGAACTACCGGCCGATGTCAATCAGGACTTGCTGGACGGTTTGCTTCAGGAACTGCCCCAACAGGCCGCTGACTTTTCCACCGCCATTCAACGGCTGGCCGCCGGCGATGGCCAACTCACCGATGTGGAAGTAGCACGGCGCATCGCCCATACCTTGAAGGGCGCCGGCAATACCGTCGGGGTGCGTGGCATCGCCACTCTGACCCACCACATGGAAGATATCCTGCAAGCACTCTCCAAACATGGTGTGCTGCCCAACCAACCACTGGCCGATACCCTGCTCAACGCCGCCGACTGCCTGGAAACCATGAGCGAGGCGCTGCTGGGCATGAGCGCGCCGCCGCCACAGGCGCTGACCGTGCTGCAAACCGTGCTGGACTGGGCCAACCGCATCGACCGGGCGGGAGTACCCGCCAGTGACGAAATCCCGCCCCAGACGACCGCCCAACCGGAGGAACCTCCAGCTCCCACCGCGCAACCGCCAGAAACCGCGCTCGAACCGCGGCAACCCACCGTTTCGACCACCGAACCGGCCTTGCGAGTTTCCGCCCATCTAGTGGACAACCTGCTGCGACTGGTGGGTGAAAGCATCATTCTCACCGGCCAAGTGCAGGAGCGGATTCGTAAAACCATCGATCAAACCCGAGCGGTGGCGGCACAGAATCGGCTGTTCCAGAGCCTGACCGCCGAGCTGGAACAACTGGTCGATGTCCGCAACGTATCCTCGCCACTCTCCAAGTCGATACAGCGCGGCGATTTCGACCCCCTGGAACTGGAACAGTACAACGAACTCAACACCGTCACTCACCGGTTGGTGGAAACCGCCATCGACGCCCGCGAGATGAACCGTACCGTGGAGGACAACCTGGTACTGCTGGATTCGCTGCTGGTGGACCAGGGCCGTCTGCACCGGGACAGCCAGGAAGCGGTGCTGCGCACCCGCATGGTGCCCATTCAAACCGTGGTACCCCGGCTGCAGCGCAGCGTGCGCCAAACCTGCCGACTGGTGGACAAGGAAGCGGAATTGGTGGTACGCGGCGCCGACACCCCCATGGACAGCAACGTGCTCAACAACATGGTCGATCCGTTGATGCACATCCTCCGTAACGCGGTCGATCACGGCATCGAATCGCCCCACCAGCGCCAGCGTCTGGGCAAACCCCAAGCGGGACGGATCGAGCTGCATTTCATGCGCGAGGGCAACAACATCGCCATCCACTGCCGGGATGATGGCGCCGGGCTGGATCTGGCGGCGATCCGCCGGACGGCGGAAGAACGTGGCCTGCTCGCTCCCGACAAACCGCTGGAGCCGGACGAGCTGGCCCGATTGATCCTGCTGCCGGGGTTCTCCACCCGTGGCTCGGCCACTCAAACCTCGGGGCGCGGCATCGGCATGGACATGGTCTACAGCCGGCTGCTGGACATGAAAGGCTCGCTGCGTATCCAGACCGAAGCCGGCAAGGGTTGCCTGATGGAATTGCGGCTACCGGTCACCCTGATTTCCACCCATGCGCTGCTGTTGCGCGTGCGGGACCAGATTTACGCCCTTTCCGATCGCGGCATCGAACAGATCCTGTACTCCGGGGCCGGCAAGATACAGACGCTGGGCAAAGTCACCACCTACCGACTGGGCAACGACATTCACGAACTGACATCGCTGGAAAGCCTGCTCAATCTGCAGCAAGACCGGCGCGAGCACGACCGCGGCATGTCGCCGGTGCTGCTGGTGCGGGAAGAAGCCGGTGGCCTTCGAGCCGTGCTGGTGCAGGAAGTGTTGGACAGCCGCGACCTGGTGGTCAAAAGCATGGGCCAGTACATCCCCACACTTCCCGGCATTGTGGGCGCCACTATCCTCGGCGACGGCAGCGTGGCGCCGGTGCTGGATTTGCCCGAGCTGTTGCGCGCCCGCACTGCTGGCCAGCGGTTGCCGACGGCCGCTGTCCAATCGGCGAAGTCCGCCGCCGTCGTCCCCCACCGACAAATCGTGCTGGCGGTGGACGACTCGCTGAGCGCGCGCCGTTCGCTAGCGCAGTTCGTGCAGGACGCCGGCTTCGAGGTGCGCACCGCGCGCGACGGCCTGGAAGCGATCGAAATCATCAACAACAAGCTCCCGGACCTGGTGCTGGCCGACTTGGAGATGCCGCGCATGAACGGCCTGGAGCTGACCGCGCATCTGCGGGCCAACCAGACCACCCACGGCTTACCGGTCATCATGATCACCTCGCGCTCCACCGCCAAGCACCGGCATGAAGCCGAGGCCGTCGGCGTCGATACTTATCTGACCAAACCGTTCATGGAAGACGACCTACTCGAACAGATACACAGGCTATTACACGCATGAGCCAACCCGTTCGAAACACGCTAGCCGAACTGCGGGAGATTCGGGCATTGGCCAAGCTGACCCTGGGCGGATACCCATGGTTACTGCCGCAAACGGAGATCAGGTCTCTGGAATCGCCTCTGGATATCGACCGGGAGGTGCAAGCGCCGCAAGGTATCGGTGCCATCGCGCTCGGCGGCGAGTGGTGGCCAGTGTACTGCCTGTCCGGCGAATTGCAGTTATTGCCGCAACTACCGGACAGTCGGCGGATCTGTGCGTTACTGGATAATGGCGCCGATCGCTTCGGCTTGATTTGCGACCAGGTCGAAACGCTCGCCGAAACCCCGCGCCTGCTGGCGTTGCCAGCCTGCATGGGGTCGCCGGATTCCCCCATTCAGGCGCTGGCACCGCTTGACGAGGGGCTGGGTTGTGTGACCAACACCGAGCATCTGGCGGCATTGCTCGCCTCGCTCGCGGAGGGTGCCAGTGGCCACTGAAAGCCCGAGGGAAAGCACGGCCTGGATGCTGGCGCTGGACGATCGACTGCGCGCCGCCGTGGGCGAGCGCGAGCTTATCCACCTGATCGAAGCACCCACGCTGCTGGAAGTGCCGCTGAGCCCGTACTACTGCCGGCAAGCGATCCTGTGGAACAACCTCCTGCTGCCAGCGATGGATTTGGCTGCTTGGCTCCACAAGCAGCCAAAGGCTAATAACAACTGGAAACTGGCCGGTATCGTCGCATATCAACCGGCGCCAAACGTCGCGCTGGGCTATGGCGCGCTGTTGCTAGCTGCCATTCCAAAACGCACGCAGGTCACTGATACCCTGGCATGTTCCCTGCCAGAATGTCCGAACGGTTGGCGTGAACTGGCTATTTCCTGCTTTCGCCAAGCTGAAGAAGCCATACCCATCCTGGACTTACCGCATCTCTTCACCGGCGGTTTGTTAACCCGCTGACAACATGCTCGCGCTTTTCTCGCCCGTTCCGCTCAACCGCTAAGCGCATTGATGATATCTTGTATGGTTTTCGACGCTTGTGGAGATAGATCGAGAAACTCAAGCCCCGCTGTATATCCCTCAAGGCTTTCATCCTGGCTGCTCCAAACCGTCCTTGCGTAAAATTCGGTCTCGTGCCGACCGCTTTCCAGAGCGGCGTCCATCCGCAATGGCATGACCTCGCCAACGCAAAGAGCTTCACCACCCAGCAGTTTTATGCCGCCCAAGCTGATATCAATGACATGACCAAGAAGATGCTCTTCATGCTGCTTGTAGACGCATAAATAAAAATCCGCGCTGTAGCGCTCGTATTGACGCCTCTCTTCCTCGCTCCAATCATTCTCGATGACCCAATCCTGCTCTGTCTCGTTTCCAGCCATTGATCAATCCCCTTGACAAATCATGAGTCCGGGCGCGGAGTGTGATCTTGCCAACAAGCTATCAATTCTCCACGGTTTTTTACCAGTTATATCATACAACGATATCGAAAATATCAGTGATGGCACCGGTGGCCTTGTTAAGGCAATGGCTTCCTTTATTCCTCAGTATTCTCGTTCTCCATCTTAGTTGCTTCAGACTGTAACTTACCAACATTCAATACTCCATCCTGTAACACGCAAGCGGCTGGAAAGGTCCAGAATTGACCGAGCGTGTCAGGGTCGCCGTATTTGAGATGACTGGTGGCAAGCATCCGCTCCTGCCGGCGGCCGTCGCCCTGACCATACACCACCGTCATCGAATTCGACTCCTCCAATCCCACATCCCCCCAATCCACCAACAGCAGATGCGCGTCACCCCGCCGCCAGTGCCGCACCGTCGGCAAGCGTTTCGATTTACCGTAACCAGCGAAGACCGCGCCGTCGACCAAACGGATGCCAAACTGATAAAGCTGCTTTTTCCGATCGGCGGATGGCCAACCTCCATATAGCGCCGGCCCCAGCCATAGTTCCAAGCGGTCGTCGTTGATCCAGTTTTCAGACATCGCCGGAGTCCGCCCCACATCGCGCACCTGCGCCAACAGCGTGGTCGCCGACAACAACAGTAGCTTGACTTCGGTCCGCGCCTGCGGGTCCGGGCCACCGTACACGACAAAACCATCTTCCTCGTTGCCCGTGGCTCTCAACGTCAGCGCGCAACTGCCCAAGCCAACGGATTGTCGTTCCAGCGCCGCTGGCTCGTCGCCACCGCGCTCAAGCTGAGGAATCGCGATAAACCGGCCGGTGGCACTTTTCCGGTCGCAACCAACCGTCGCATCTTCATCCAGCGTCTCCACGGCCGGCGATGGATTGAGCCAGCCGCGCTGTCGTAGCGCCCGAAAATCGGTTTCGGTTTCCAGGCAACCGCCGCCCAACGTGTGATAGCTGGCCTCCCGACGCAACAACGGCCGTTCCGGCATCAATTGATAGCTCGCGCCGATCTCCCAGCGCCAAGCACTGCCGCCGACCCGGTCGAGCGTGATGCGATTCGGACCGACCGTGACGATATCCTCTCCGATCCCGGAGGCTCCATAGCCATCGTTGCAAAAGGCGAACAAGCGCCGGTAGGTGACCTTACCATCCCGGCTGACCTGCTTGAGCCAGTAATTCTCGGGATAGGGTCGGCATTGCCGCCCTTCGGCATCGGCGAGCTGATTTTCGCTACCCAGCGCGACGTGTAGCACGGCCAGTGCCGTGCCGTCGGCGGCATTGCCGGCATCCAGCGTCTCGATAATCCGACACTCCGACCGATCCTGGCAAACCGCGCCCCGTTCGGTGGACGGCGTGTCGCTGGCGACCGCCATGGAACTGAAGATGGCGGGCAATCCCATCATCCACGGCAACCACCGAAAAGTCCTGCAAACCAACTCGTTCATCGTCGAAACTCGCTTCGATCTCCCGGACGAAATCGACTCGCCCAAAAGAGGCGAGCACCCTTGGTAAAACGCACCATGAAGAACTAGCATAATTTTACCGATATCCCATCAAAATATCGGGTAGAAACCCGCAACGAAAGTTTGTAAGAATAATGTCGCAAATTGCACCCTGCACTTGCTTTAAATAGCCGCTGTCTGCTTTTTTTCACCTAAAATAGCCGCCCCCCACCCGAAATGAGGCCAGAAGGTATCGTGCTGCACCCACTGCAACCGTTTCCGCTCTCGCCGCCCTCGATCGCCCACCCCCACGGGTCTCGCGACCTGAAAGTGCGCCTGGAAGAAATCGCCCAGGTCTTTAGCTTGGTCGGCACCGGCCGTTCCCTGCGCGAAGCGCTGGATGAACTTTGCAGGCTGATCGAACGTTGGATGCCCGACGCCTACTGCTCGATTCTGCTGCTTGAAGAAGGACGCTGGCTACGCCACAGCGGCAGCGTCCGGCTGCCCGCCGAATACATCCGTCAGGTGGATGGCCTGGAGATCGGACCCGAGGCCGGTTCATGCGGCGCGGCGGCCTGGCAAAAACGACAAATCATCGTCAGCGATATCGACACCCACCCGTACTGGCGGAGCACCCGGGATATCGCCCGCTGCTTCGGGCTGGCCGCTTGCTGGTCCACGCCGATCCTGAGCGACGATCAGTCGGTACTGGGCACCTTCGCCGTCTACTACCGCGAAAAGCGCGAACCCACCGAAGCCGAACTGAACCTGATCGATCAAGTGATCGGTACCGCCCGGCTGCTACTCGAACTCCACCGAGCCGAAGTAGAGCTGCGACAATCGCGGCAAATGTTGCACACCATTCTCGACAGCGTGCCGGTCCGTATCTTCTGGAAGGATCGCGAATCGCGCTATCTGGGCGCCAACCAGCTTTTTCTGCAAGACGCCCGCCTCGCCCGTCTCGACGACCTGCGCGGCAAAACCGACTTCGACCTGCCGCTTGATCCCGCCACCGCTGCCCGCCACCACGACGACGACCGCGCGGTGATGGAGTCGGGCCAGGCCAAACTCGATTTCGAGGAATCGGGCCGCCATGCCGACGACTCGGAGGCTTGGTTTCACACCAGCAAAGCCCCGCTGATCGATGCCAACGGACACATTGTCGGCGTGTTGGGCGCTTATGCCGACATCACCGCGCAAAAACAGGCCGAGGCGCAAATCCGCCAACTGGCGTACTACGATACGCTGACCGGTCTGCCCAACCGCAGACTGCTGCTGGACCGCCTCGACCAAGCGCTGGCGGTGGCGAATCGCGCCGGCCACAAGGTCATCGTGCTCTTTGTCGACCTCGACCATTTCAAGCGAATCAACGACTCCCTGGGACATGCGGCGGGCGATGCCTGCCTGCGACAGGTCGCTCGTCTGCTGAGCGCGGCGGTACGGCAGGAAGACACCATCGGCCGGCTGGGCGGCGACGAGTTTCTGGTCGTGCTGCCCGATGCCCGGCACGGCCGGGACGCCGTGCGGGTCGCCAACCTGATCCAGCAGGCGCTGGCGCGGCCACTACCGATCATGGGACACGAATTCCGACTAGGCACCAGCATCGGCATCAGCATCTTCCCCGACGACGGCCACGATGCCGAAACGCTGATCAAGAATGCCGACACCGCCATGTACCGCGCCAAGGAAAACGATCGCGACGGCTATCAGTTCTACACCTCGGATCTGAACGCTCCGGTGCTAGCGGCGCTGGAAACGGAAACGGCTTTGCGCGGCGCCCTGGAACGCAACGAACTGCTGCTGTACTACCAACCGCGGGTTGAACTGACCAGCGGCCGCTTGATCGGTCTGGAAGCGCTGGTCCGGTGGCAACGTCCCGGCTTTCCCGATCTGCTGCCACCGGCCGAATTCATCCCGCTGGCCGAAGACCGCAGATTGATCGGCCAGTTGGACGAATGGGTGCTGCGCGCGGCATGCCGGCAAAATCGCGCCTGGCGGCAGGCCGGGTTACCGGTCGTGCCAATCGCGGTCAATCTGTCGGCACGACAGATCTCAACACGCGCCCTGCCCGCCACCATCGCCGCCATCCTGGCGGAAACCGAGCTGGAACCCGGCGACCTGGAACTAGAGATGCGCGGCGAGACGCTGCTGGCCGATACCGGATTCCTGCGGCGGTTGTTACAAAACCTGCGGGCACAGGGCGTGCGCTGCGGCATCGACGATTTCGGCACCGGCTCCTTCAATCTGCGCCGCCTGCGCGACCTGCCGGTACACCAACTGAGCATCGACCGCTCTTTCCTGCAAAACCTGACTCAGGATGCCGACAATCGGGTGATCATCGGCACACTCATTGATCTAGGGCGCGCGCTGGGGATGACCGTCGTGGCCAAGGGAGTGGAAACCGCTGAGCAACTGGCGTTTTTGCAGGCACTGCAATGCGATGGAATTCAAGGGTTTCTCACCAGCAAACCAGCACCGGCCGTCGAAGCGATGCAATGGTTGCGGCAACCCACCTGGCACTTCTGAACAACGCCCAACGCTCTCGAACCAACAGAACGGCGATTATCCGAACCCGGCCGAAACCATGGTTTATAATTCCAGGCAATGCTGGACGGCGTGCCTGCGGGCGACCGGAAACCAGTTGAACCCGTCATTCGGATAACGAGGAAAAATTCATGCGACTGATTCTGTTGGGCGCCCCAGGCGCCGGTAAGGGCACCGTGGCCAAGCTGCTGACGCAGATCGACGGCTCGGTGCAGATCTCCACCGGCGACATCCTGCGCGGCGCGGTGCAGGCTGGCACGGAGTTGGGCAAGCAGGCGGACGCTTACATGAAAGCCGGTGACCTAGTGCCGGACGATCTGATCATGGGCATCATGGAAACACGTTTGCAGGAACCGGACTGCGCCAAGGGTTTCCTGCTGGACGGTTTCCCGCGCACCATCCCGCAGGCCGAAGCGCTGAAGGTGCTGCTGAATAAGTTGGGGATCAAGCTGGATGTCGTGGCCAATATCGAAGTACCGCGCGAGGAAATCCTCAATCGCCTGACCACTCGCCGCACCTGCTCCAACACCAGTTGCCAAGCCATCTACAACGTCAGGAGCAATCCGCCCAAGGTGGCGGGAGTTTGCGACAAGTGCGGCAGCCCGGTCATACAGCGCGACGACGAAACCGATGAAGCCATCAGTAAGCGTCTTGACACCTATTTCGAAAAGACCGCGCCGTTGATTGAATTCTACCGCCAGGAAGGATTGTTGCTGGTCGTCGATTCTCCCGCCAGCGAGGGCGTGGTGGACGCCATCCAACAGCGCATCGCCGCCGGCGGTTGAAGCCTCCCTTTCCTGCCCGCGCGACCCGACCCCTGAATCCTCGCCCAGCGGCGATCAGGGGATCGGTTTCCATTCCAGCACCCTAACTCATTGAGTTCACCCGCCGCCACCATCAAAATCGTGGATGATGTCGGCCAGGGACCCACCGGGCGGAATCATCGGTTTGACATCCTCGGTCCGGTCGACCCAAACATCGACCACGCAGGGGCCGTCATACGCCAGCGCCCTCTCGATGCCTGCCCGGATCTGCTCCGGGCGAGCGATCCGCACGGTTTCGATACCGGGAAACACCCGCCCCAGATTGAGAAAATTGGGATTAGGCATCCGGCATTCCTTGCTCTCGATGCAGGCGGGATCGCAGTCACTCGTGCGAACCAGACAAGTCTCATAATGATGACCTTGGTTGAACATATCCTCCCACTGCCGGACCATGCCCAAAAAACCGTTATTAAGGATGAACACCTTGACCGGAATCCGATTGGCGGCGATGGTGGCTAGCTCCTGGAGATTCATCTGGAAACTGCCGTCACCGTCGATGCAGAGGATCGTCTTGTCGGGCCGGGCGTAACAAGCGCCGATGGCGGCCGGCAAGCCGAAGCCCATGGTGCCGAGTCCGCCCGAACTGATCCATTGGCGCGGTTCCTGATAGTTGTAGAACAGGGCCGCCCACATCTGATGCTGGCCCACGCCGGTGACCACGATGCCGGTCCGGTGGGTCAAGTTGGAAAGCTCCTCGATGAACCGTTGCGGCTTGATGAAATCGCCGTCCGCCCGATAACCGGGCGCAAACCGCCGTTTCCAATCCCGCACCGTGTCCAGCCACTCGGTCAGGTCGGCGCCATCCAGGTCGAGATCGTTGGCGTAGGCAAGAAAATCGTGGGCGTTGGCCCGCAGCGCATACTCGACCGGAACGGCTTTGTTGATCTCGGTCGCGTCGATATCGACATGGGCAAGCTCGATGCCTCGGCCGAATTCCCGCACCGCGACCCGATCATCGAAACGGGCACCGATGGACAGGATGAAATCCGCCTCCCGCAATGCCCCGTTCGCGGCGACGGTTCCGTGCATGCCGGGCATGCCCAAGCACAACGGGTGATCGTGCGGAATCGCGCCCAACCCCATGAAGGTCAGCGCGACCGGCAGACGGTATTTTTCCACGAACCGCCGCAATGTTTGGCTGGTCTCGGCACTGACGACGCCGCCACCGGCCAGAATCACCGGTCGCTTGGCTTGCCGCAACGCCGCCAGCAGGCGATCGGCGGCACCTCGCTTCATGGAGGTTCGTGGGCGATAACCACGCAAGGCTCTGGCTTGCCGCTGGTCGGTCGCGCAACCGACCAAGGCACTCTTGCAGATATCGACCACCACCGGTCCCGGTCGGCCGCTGCCGGCGACGAAAAAGGCTTGGCGCAACACGCCGGCCAGTTCGGCGGCGTCCTTGACCAGGTAGTTGTGCTTGGTGATGGAGCGGGTAATCCCCACCATGTCCACTTCCTGGAAGGCGTCCTTGCCCAACATGGCGCTGGGCACCTGCCCGGTGATGAACACGCAGGGCACCGAGTCCTTGTAGGCGTCGGCGATGGGAGTGACCAGATTGGTGGCACCCGGCCCGGAAGTCACCAAGGCGACTCCGATCCGACCACTGGCCCGGGCGTAACCCTCGGCGGCGTGACCCGCCCCACCCTCCTGCCGGAACAACACGAAACGGGGCGCTTTTCGTCCCTGCCGCATTCTGAGGTTGAGTTCGGCGTGCAGCGGGATGATGGCGCCGCCGGTATGACCGAACAGATACTCGACGCCGAGTTCGTTCAGCACGTCGATGGCGATTTCGGCGCCGCTTTGCTCGGGCGACGTTTGCATCTCAGGCTGAGCAATGGGTTCTTGCAATTCCGACATGACTCTCTCTTCCGGGTTGATCCATCGCTGGGTTTTCATGGGTGCTGGCAATTAAGGGCTTATTCTGCCAGCACTCGAACCCAGCGGACACCCGCATCATCCATGCCCGCCGCCACCCCGCCGAAATATCACTCGAAATGATGTCCAGAGAATGCCATTTGGAATATGTCTCCTGTATTTAACAATCTGTCCGAAATTTAAAAATCCTCTAAACTTGAAGCTGTTCTTTCAGCAGCTCGCAAACCACGACTTTCACGATCCGAACTGGAAACATCAAGAATGGACGGCCTGCAAAAAATCAGCGGTGGCGATGACCCCGACCGCGTCGCCGATGTGATCTTCGTCCATGGCCTCGACGGCGATGCCCGCGCCACCTGGCACCCCAAGGACCGCCCGGACGCCTTCTGGCCCGCCTGGCTGGGCGAAGACCTGCCGGCGGTCGGCGTCTGGTCCCTGGGTTACGCGGTCAGCGCCTCGGCCTGGAAAGGCCACGCCATGCCGCTGGCCGACCGGGCGACCAATGTGCTGGACCAGCTCGACCTCGACGGCATCGGTCGCCAACCCATCGTTTTCGTCTGCCACAGTCTGGGCGGGCTGCTGGTCAAGCAGCTGCTGCGTCACGCCGCCGACTTCGGCAATCCCGTCTGGAAAGCCATCACCGCTCAAACCAGGGCCATCGTCTTTCTCTCCACCCCGCACTCCGGCGCGGACCTGGCCAGTTGGATCAAACATATCGGCACCCTACTCCGCGCCACGGTCAGCGTCGAGGAACTGGAGGCCCATCACCCACGCCTGCGCGAACTCAATCTCTGGTATCGCCACCACGTCGCGGATTTCGGCCTCACCACGGTGGTGTACTGCGAGAAGCGCCCCATCGCGGGCCTCCTGGTGGTCAACGAAACCACCGCCGATCCGGGGATCGGCGGGGTCATCCCCATCCCGATGGACGAAGATCACGTCTCCATCTGCAAGCCCACATCGAAGGACAGCCAGATTTACCGCCGGGTGAAGCGTCTGGTCGAGGACATCGTCGCGCAATCTCGACAACCAGCGCCGCCACGTTCGACTCGAAATAAGGCTGCGGACTCGCAACCCCTGCAACCCTCGGCGGAAACACCCGCCGATCCGGACTTCGGCCAAGTGAAAATCGACCTGTGCCGGCGGCTGGTCACCGACTGGCAAACTCTGGCCGACTACTTCGAGATTCCCCCCGCCGAGCGTGCCTGCTTCGACAAGGGCTGGGAACCGCAGCGGGTGTGGGAATGGCTGGAAGCCCACGGAAAACTGGCCCAGCTCGCTGAAGGACTGCGCTACATCAACCGGGATGATCTCGCGGAACTCCTGGACCGCCCTCGGTAGACCCGTCGGACGCCGACGCCAATGCCGGCGGGTCTGCCTTCAGGCACTATTACTCAGCGTGCATCGATCGTTGGTCGGGACCGCGCCACGAACTAAACCGACGCTTCGTCCATCTGACCCTGCTGCTCGATCAGGGCGAGGACGCGCAAGGCCCACGCTGGACGCCGCAGTCTCGCACGTTCCAGGATTTGCGCGCGGTGCTGGCGGCGGTGCCCGACCCGGCGCTGGTGCTGCTCGGCGCGCCCGGTTCCGGCAAAAGCACGCTGCTGCGGCATTTCGAATTGGACAACGCCCGCACCGCGCGGGCGAGCGAGGACGACCCGACCGCGAAGCCGATCACCTTTTTTGTCGCCCTGAACGGCTACGGCCCACGCGGCGCCGACCCGCCACCGCGCCCGCTCGACTGGCTGGGCGAACGCTGGCAGACCCAAAACCCCAACCTGCCGCCGCTGGACGCGCTCTTACAGCAACGGCGCGTCACCCTGCTGCTGGACGCCCTCAACGAAATGCCCCAAACCGGCCCGGAATCCTTGCGGAATTGGAAAACCTTCCTGGCCGAACTGAGCCAGCGTTACCCCGGCAACCGGGTGCTCTTCTCCTGCCGCAGCCTGGACTACAGCGCCACGTTGTCCTCCAAGGACCTACCGGTGCCGCAGGTGCGCATCGAAGCCCTGTCCGACGCGCAAATCCAGCAATTTCTGGAACTCTATTGCCCCGATCACTACACCGCGCTCTGGGACAACCTGGCCGGTTCGCCACAACTGGACGTGCTGCGCTCGCCCTATTTCCTGAAACTGCTGGTCGCCCAAACCACCCATGGCGAAATCCCCGAGGGCCACGCCGCCCTGTTCGGCGGCTTCGCCCGGCAAGCCCTGCAACGCGAGATCGAGGCCGATCACCCGTTGTTTCAGCCGGGCGCGCTGCTCGGCGAGCGCGACCGCCAGCGATTCGGCCAGCCTCGGCACTGGAAAACACCCCACGAACTGCCCCGGCAAGGGCTCCTGTTCGACAAGCTGAGCCACCTGGCCTTCGAGATGCAGGCCCGTCGCCAGCCGGGCGAAGCCTCCCAAGTGCGCATCGCTTACCCGGATGCCCTCGACTTGCTCGCTCACGCTTGCGGCGACGACGTGCTAAAAGCCGGCGAAGCGCTCGGCGTGCTGGAAGAAGACCTGGGCCGGGACGAAGTGCTCTACATCCACCAACTCCTGCAAGAATACTTCGCCGCCCGCTGGCTGGCCGCCCACCCCGAACCCCATTGGGTTCAGGTCGAATGGCGCGCCGACCGGGTCTCGCCCAGCCTTCCGGACACCCTCGCCGGCCTGGCCGACGCCGACCCCATGCCGCCCTTGCCCGGCACCGGCTGGGAGGAAACCGCCGTGCTGGCGGCGGCGATGGCGCCCGATCCCGACGCCTTCGTCACCGACCTGATGGCCGCCAACTTGGCGCTGGCCGGGCGCGCCGCATCGCAGCCAGACGTGGCGGTATCCGAGAGCACGAAGGATTCCCTCCGCCAAGCCTTGATCGAACGCACCCAGGACCCCGCCGCCGACCTGCGGGCGCGGATCGCGGCGGGGCTGGCCTTGGGCGAACTGGGCGATCCGCACTGGCGGCGATGCCAGGGACCGCACGGCGACTATCTCCTGCCCCCGCTGATCGCCATACCCGGCGGCGCCTACTCCATCGGTAGTGACGAGGGGCTCTACGAACGCGAAGCGCCCGTTCATGCCGTGGACCTCCAGCCGTTCCAGCTCGGCCAGTTCCCGGTCACCCACGCCGAGTATGCCCTATTTATCAAGGCTGGGGGTTACGAGGACGAACGCTGGTGGGACACCGACGCCGCCCGCGCCTGGCAATGCGGTGAAAGCACGGCGGAAGGCGCCAAGCAGCAGTGGCGTGAAAATCGCCAAACGCTTCAGGCACAGTTTGACGACATCCGCGATTGGCAGCGGCAAGGACGGATCACGTCTAAGCAAGCTGACGATTGGGAACACATCGCTCGCATGGATGACGACGCATTCGAAGCCTTACTGGAGGACTGGTATCCCCCCGGCCGGCAAACCCAACCGGCTTTTTGGAACGACGAAGCGTTCAATAATCCGGCCCAACCGGTCGTTGGAATTAGCTGGTTCGAAGCGCGGGCCTACTGCGCCTGGCTGAGCGCGCAAACCGGCCAACCGTTCCGTCTGCCGAGCGAAGCGGAATGGGAAGCCGCCGCGCGAAGACGGGACGGACGGCGTTACGCCTATGGCGATACGTTCGACGCCAAGCTTTGCAACGCCTTCGAGAGTCACATTCGCCGGACCACGCCCGTCGGCGTCTTTCCTGGTGGCGAAACGCTGGAGGGGTTGATCGATCTGACGGGCAACACCTGGGACTGGACCGGCAGCAAGTACCAACCCTATCCCTACGACGCCGCCGACGGCCGGGAAGACCCGGCGGGCGTCGCCCGCCGGGTGGTGCGCGGCGGCGCCTGGAACGGCTTCCAGTCGCACGCGCGCGCCGCCTTCCGCGGCGACCGCGCGCCCGGCTACCGCGACAGCGGCATCGGTTTTCGGTTGGCGTGTTCGTCCCCCATCTGAGACACTGGTCACTGATTGCCGCGTAGCGGCAACAGCGCGCGCAGCGCGCTTCGCGATATCGCCGCGCCTGAGCGAATGCACGGCGACAAACGACTCGGAAGCGACTCGGAAGTCGATGGCTTCCGAGTCGAGTTCGGGCAAGGCTGCTCGTCGAAACTTTGCCCAGGGCGTAGCGGCGCATCTCGGCGATGAGCGCGGTGTTATCGGCCGTGACGATGACTCTCCACCGTGTTACCTTGGAACTCAACGAGTCCAGAGCATGGCGACATGAGCAAAAGCATGAAAGCAGTTTACGAGAACGGGGTTTTTCGCCCCCTAGAACCAGTTGAACTGGCGGAACACCAGGAAGTCACCGTCACCGTTCCCGACGCGCGCGGAGCAGCCGCCAACCACGAGATCAGTTGCTACGACATTGCCCAGCGGCTAGGAATCGTGGGGATGCTGGACCATCTCCCCGGCGACCTCAGCACCAACCGCCGGTACTTCGAGGGATTCGGCCAGGAATGATTTCCCGAGTCCTGCTCGATACCAGTCCGCTCGTCGCCATTCTTTCCCGACGAGACGACTATCACCGAGTCTGTGTCGAACAACTCCATGAGATCAGCCCACCTCTGCTCACCTGCTGGCCGGTCCTCACCGAAGCCGCTTGGCTGCTGCGAAAAGAACCTATGGCAATTCAACGACTCTTCCAAGGCTTTGAAACCGGCTTGTTGAAGCTGTTGACGCTGGATGAAACCGCCGCGCCTTGGATCGCCACCTTCCTGCATCGTTACCGCGAACTGGGCGCCCAGCTCGCGGACGCCTGCTTGATATATTTGGCCGAGCACGAAAAGATCGAGACCGTGTTCACCCTGGATCGCCGCGATTTCTCGGTTTATCGCCTAAGCGACAAGCGCGCTCTCAACATTCTTCCGGAAACCTGATTTTTCTAGAGGGAAGGGCGAAAAAGCGCGCGAAGCGCGCTACGCGCGCTGTTGCCGCTACGCGGCCATCAGTGACCAGTGTCTCAAATGGGGGACGAACACGCCAACCGAAAACCGATGCTGGCGTTGCGGGAGTCGGGCGCGTAGTGGTTGCGGAAGGCGGCGCGCGCGCTCGTCTGGCTGCAGTTCCAGGCGCCGCCGCGCACCACCCGGCGGGCGTCGCCCGCCAGGGCAACATTCCGGGGATTGTCGTATTCGTTCAGACACCATTCCCAGACGTTGCCGCTCAGGTCCAAGGCGCCCACCGGCGATGCCCCTTGCGGATACATCCCCACCGCCGTGCTTCGGTTCAGTTCGCTTTCATAAGTGTTGGCGCGGTTGCCGTCCCATTCCGGCCCCCAGGGATAGTCGTTCGCCGGATTGCCGCCGGTCGCCGCCTGCTGCCATTCCCACTCAGTGGGCAAGCGGACTTCGTAGCCCAGTCGGGTGCTCAACCAGCGGCAGAAAGGTACGGCCTCCAACCAGGCGAGGTTTTCGGCGGGATGGTTGTCGCGCCGGTTGAATTGTCGGCCCGGTTTTTCGGGTGGTTGATTCACCCAAAGGCCCTGCCACCACTTCGGGTTGTGATAGCCGTCCTCCGCGTCCAGAAAAGCGCGGTATTGACGGTAGGTCACTGGATATTGGGCGATCTGGAAAGGCTCGACCGTGAAGGCGCCGGCATCCCCTTCCAGCGTCACCTCGCCGCCGGGCACCGGGCACCAGACGGGGTCCGGCAAACCGTCGGCGCGCAGTCCCACGCCGGGACGGGGATCGCCCAGCAAGGACAACCGCACACCGATGATGGCGCGCTGTTCGTGCGAGCTGGTCGGATCGTCCAGCGCGGCTAACATTTGTTCGCGGTCGAGGGGGCCGAGGAAGTCTCGTTCCCGTTCGGTGAAGTCCTTTTCCTTCAGCTTGAGGTGTTCCCGCATAGCGACCACTTCGATCACTCGTTCGTCGGGCCAGCGGTGTTCGGCCTGGCGGTCGTGGTCGTGCCAGTACGCCGCCAGTTGGGTGATTTGCCGACGCAGCCACAAGTCGTCGCGCCTGATCTCGATCCATTTCTCCAAGCGCGGCCAATAGCTGAGCAACGCTTCGTGCGCTACTTCCACGGTCGGGCGCTGGCCCGCTTGGCCGCAGACCAGCAAGCGCACATCTGGATCGGAATAAGTCTTGATCAAGCGCGCGGCCGCCGAATCGCTCATCGGTTCCCACTCACCCCGTTGCCGGGTCGCCACCTCCTGCTCGTCCACCTTGACCAGCTCCCGGAAAACTTCCTCGAACGCGGCCTGAATATCGGTATCCAATGCGGTGAAGATCGCTTCCGCCCGCCGGCTGATCGCCCCCGGCACCCGACCGAAACCGTCGTAGGCCGCATGGGTCAGCAGCATCCCGTCCTTCCGGCGATACAGTTCCGCCAGGGCGAAGGCCAGCAGCGCCAGGACACCCGGTTCCCGTCCCGTATCCTCCAGCAACCGCCCCGGCAAGTCGTCCTCGAACCGCAACCCGGCCAACGCCGCTGGGCCGGTGATCATCTCCAGCACCGCCCGTAACTTTGGCGCCGCCAGCGGATAGGAACCCGCTCGCAACAGGTGTTCGAGGCCGACATCGATACACTGCGGATAGAAATCGGCGCGCACGGTCAGGATCGTACGCACGCGCGGGCTTTGCGCCGCCTTGGTCAGCAGCGCGACGAAGCGCCGCCGGTGCTCATCCGCGACCAGTGTGAACAGTTCCTCGAACTGGTCGACGAACAGCAGCAGTTCGGCCGATTCCGGCTTGCGTTCCAATACCAACGGGGCCAACGCGTCCAGATCGCCTCTGGCCCGCAACCGCTTGGCGATGGCGCGTCCGGTCAGGCTGTGGGGTTCCAGCAACGGTTCCAGTTTAGCCGCTAGCGCCAAGAACGGATCATCGCCCAGTCCACCGGGGGTAAAACGGACCGGAACCCATCCGGCGGGCAGGCGCGGGATGACGCCGGCCAACACCAGCGACGATTTGCCGGAACCAGACGCCCCCACCACGGCGATCAATCGCTGAAGGGGATCGGTCAGCCGTTTCAGGAGTCCTTGAATTTCTTCGTCCCGACCGAAAAAGATGTCGGTTTCCTCAACGGAGAAATACCGCAGGCCGGGATAGGGCGAACCGGACCGGGCCGCTTGCGGTGGCGCAACGGGAAGCGGGGGCGGTTCCAGCACCTGGACCACCAGATCCTCGCGGTCAATGTAACGGAGCGCTTCCGACAATTCGTGCAGCCGTTCGCGTCGCTCCAACCATTCCCAGACCTCGCGGGTTTCACCGCCCTGCTCGAAGCGGTCGCGCTCGCCGATATTTATCTCGAAATAATCCGCCAGATCCCGCCACTTCTTGCCCAACCGCTCGCAAAACGCCAGCTTGGTTTTCCCATCGTAAGCAGGCATCCCTCGGCCTCCTTCCCGTTTACGCTTTGGTCTTCAGCAACTCCACCAAGTCTGGCCGATTGATCGCGATCAGCCCTGGCGGCAGTTCGCCCAGACGCCGGCGGTTTTCCAACCACTCCCAAAGGCCACGGGCTTGGTCGCCCCGCTCGAAACGCGCCCGGTCGGCGGTCGCGATTTCAAAGCAGTCGGCCAATTTGCGCCAGTCATCGCCGAGGTGGTCGCACACGGCGATCTTGGACCTACCGGAAAAAGGGGGCTTGGGAAGTGAACCGGGGGATATCGAAGGCTTCGGATGTAGTGGCGGTGGAGGCGGTTCCTGCTTTCGCGCGAGCTCAACCCGCTCCCGCAACCGCTCGCGAATCTCCAGAAACAACCGCTTGCGACGACCCGGCTCAATGTAGTCCTCCTCGACGGTCTGATCGCCTCCGGGCAGAAACTGGCGACTGCTTAACCAAGCGTGTCGCCGCCAATCGCAAGGTGACAGGATGATTGGGAAGAGATGGGTTTTTCGAGCCAAACAGTATTCGATCTCGACATTCTGGCAGTAGGGCGAATCCAGGAAGGCTTGGCTGACCAGCACCAGGGCAATGCGTGCGTCCTGAAGATTAGCCTTGATCAACTCATCCCAGGGTTCGCCGGGACGGAGGCGGCGGTCGGTCCAAAACTTGATGTCCTCCTTTCCCAGTCCCTTCAAAAAGCCCAGCAGGGAGTCGTCATTGAGATACCCAGCATCTTGGTGGCTGTAACTGACAAAGACTTTCACGGCGTCACTCATGGACACATCCCTTGACACGAATACTCACGATGACAATAAATTATCTTGATGTGACAAGCGTAGCGGGAGCAAAAGCGACACGCAAACGTGCTGGCACGGCGCCCCTTTTTTCCAAAGGGAGGAGTTTCACTCACCACCCCGCCGAAACACCACCAGATGATCGATGTCCAGCCGGATACCAATGCGCTGCCCCAGCGCATGGTCGTGATGACTGGGCGTCAGACACAGCAACCGCGCGCCACTGGGTAGTTTGAGGGTGTACAAAAACTCCGCTCCTCGAAACGCTCGCTCCACCACCTCCGCCCGTAGCGGGCTGTCGTCATCGTGCACCACATCGTCCGGCCGAACCAGCACCTCCACCTGTTCGCCCGCCACGCAGCCGCGATCCAACGACTTCCCTCCAATTTCGCCCAATTCCGTGCTCACCCGCCCCTCGCCACCCAGCCGGCCGGGCAACAGCACGCCTTGCCCGATGAAATTGGCGACGAAGCGATTGGCCGGTCGGTGGTAAAGGTTGTAGGCGCTGTCCCACTGCAACAGCCGACCCTGATGCAACACACCAATCTCGTCGGCGAAGGCGAACGCCTCGAACTGATCGTGGCTGACCAGCAGACCGCTGGTGCCTTCCCGCAGCAGAATGGTCCGCACCTCGCGCGCCAAGCCCTCGCGCAAGGTCACGTCCAGATTGGAAAATGGCTCGTCCAGTAACAGCAATCGTGGTCGCGGCGCCAGCGCTCGCGCCAGCGCCACCCGTTGTTGCTGGCCGCCGGAAAGCTGGTGCGGGTAGCGTCCCGCATACTCCTCCAACTCGATCAGTTTCAATAGCTCGACCACCCGCGCCCGCCGCTCACCCGTTTTCCAGTCGCGCAGACCAAAGGCGATGTTGTCAGCGACACGCAGATGGGGAAACAGCGCCAGATCCTGAAACATCAGCCCGATCCGCCGCTGCTCCGGCGGTGAGGTCCAGTCAGGCCGACTGAGTTCGATCCCCTCCAACCGGATGGAGCCATGCCGCAACGGCTCGAAACCGGCGATGGCCCGTAGCAGCGTGGTCTTGCCGCAACCGCTGGGTCCCAGCAGGCAACCGATGCCGGCGTGGCTCATCCGCAGCGTCAGATCTCGGATGACCTTGCGGGGCGGATAAGCGACATCGAGATCGATCAATTCGAGAAAGGTCGTCACTGTCCAGTCCTCCCACGGCCGATGGCACGACTGAGCAGGATCACCGGCCCGACGCCGGCCAACACGATGGCCAGGGCGAAACTGGCCGAATCCGCCAGCCGCTCGTCCGAGGCCAATTCGTAAGTCCGCACCGCCAGCGTGTTGAAATTGAACGGTCTCAGAATCAGCGTCGCCGGCAATTCCTTCAAAACATCCACGAACACCAGCAACAACGCGGTCAACAAACTACCGCGCAGCATAGGCATGTGCACCCGCCACAACACCGCTCGGGGCGTCGCCCCCAGCGCGCGGGCGGCATCGTCCATGCTCGGCCGGATGCGGGTCAATCCCGCCTCCACGCTGTGCAGCGCCACCGGCAGAAACCGCGCGCAGTAGGCGAACAGCAGCGCGATCAGCGTCCCGCTCAACAGCAAGCCGGTGGACACGCCGAACCCAGCGCGGACCCAACCATCCACGCTCCGATCGATGGCGGCGAACGGCAACATCACCCCGATGGCGATCACCGTGCCGGGCACCGCATAACCCAAACCGGCGCCGCGCACCGCCAACCGCACCAGTGGTCGCGGTCGCAAGCGTTGCCCATAGCCCAACAGCAAGGCCAGCAGCAAGACCAATCCAGCCGCCCCCGCCGCCAGCAACAGACTGTTTACCGTCAGGTGCAGGAATCGCTCATCCACCACGCGCGGCGCGGTTCGTGTCGCCCAAACCACCAAGACACTCGCTGGGATCACAAAACCCAACAGCAGCGGGGTCAGGCAGGCCAGTACCGCCAGTCCGCCGCGTTTACCCGGCAACGGCACGCGCGGCGGTCGGTGCTGGCGGGCACTGGTATGATGGAAACGCGCCTGCCGCCGCGACAGCCGCTCCATCACCAATAAGGCGAAGACAAACAACAGCAACAGCGTAGCCAGTTGCGCGGCGGCGGTGGCATCGTTCATCCCGAACCAAACCCGGAAAATGCCAGTGGTGAAAGTGCCGACGCCGAAATACTGCACGGTGCCGTAGTCGGCCAGCGCTTCCATTTGTACCAGCGACATGCCAGCGATCAGCGACGGCCGCGCCAAGGGCAAGGCGACGCCGAGGAAACGTCGCCACGGACCAGCGCCCAAACTGCGACTGACCTCCAGCACCGCCGCCGACTGTTCGAGAAACGCCGCTCGCGCCAACAGATAAACATAGGGGTACAACACCAGCGTCAGCATCGCGACCGCGCCCGGCAGCGAGCGAACCTCGGGAAACCAGTAATCGTGCCGGGTCCAACCAAAGGTTTCGCGCAAGGCGGTTTGCAGTGGGCCGGCGAAATCCAGCAAACCGGTATAGGTGTAGGCGATGATGTAGGCGGGAATCGCCATCGGCAGCAGCAGCGCCCACTCGAACAGCCGCCGGCCCGGAAACTCACACACGCCGGTCAACCACGCGGCCGGCACCCCGACCAGCAAGGTACCGATCCCGACCCCGAGCATCAGCAACAAGGAATTCGCGAGATAGTCGGCCAGCACGGTATCGACCAGATGCCGCCATACCGCGCCCGCCGGTTGCAGCGCGGTGACGAACACGGTCAATACCGGCAGCGCCAGCAAGACAGCGGCCCCAACCACCCACAGCGTCCAACGATCGGCCCGTGCTCCAAATCGCCTTCCCTTTCGCGAGGGAGGGTCAGGGCGAGGAAGCGTTCGGGCTGGGTCTACTTCCACCCAGCCCGGTCCATCAAGCGCACGGCGGCGGCGTTTAGTTCGCCCAGTTTGGCCACGTTCAGGGTGTCGGCCTTGAACGTGCCCCAGGATTCGAGGGTGGCGCTGGGCGGAATGGCCGGATTGACCGGATACTCGTTGTTGACATCGGCATACCAGCGCTGCGCCAAATCACTGGCCAGAAACTCCAGCAGCTTGAGCGCGTTATCGCGATTGTGGGTATGAGCGGTCACGCCGGCGCCGCTGACGTTGACATGTACCCCGGTGGTCTTGGCATCGGGCCAGAACACCGCCACCTTGGCCGCCGCCGCCTGTTCCGCCGGATCTGGGGAATTCACCATGCCGCCCAGGTAATAGGTGTTGGCCAAAGTCACATCGCACTCACCGGCGGCCACGGCCTTGATCTGGTCGCGGTCGCCGCCCTTGGGCGGGCGGGCGAAGTTGGCGACCAGACCCTTGGCCCAGGCCTCGGTCTTGGCTTCACCGTGGTGGGCAATCATCCCCGCCACCAGCGATTGATTGTAAATGCTGTCGGAGGAACGCACGCAAATCTTGTCTCGCCATTGCGGCACGGCCAGATCCTCATAAGTGGAGAGCTGTGCCGACTTGACCCGGTCCTTGGCGTAAATGATCGGCCGGGCACGGACCGACAGCCCGTACCAGTACCCCTCAGGGTCGCGGTAGGCGGCCGGGATGTGCTTCGCCAGCGCCGCAGATTGTACCGCTTGCAGCACGCCCGCCTGACGAGCGGCCGCCAAGCGGCCGGCATCCGAGGTCAGCAGCACATCCGCCGGGGTGTTGGCACCTTCGCTTTGCAGGCGTTGTAACAGCGCTTCCTCCTTGCCGGTCACCAGATTGACGGTAATGCCGGTCTGTTTGCTGAAATCGTCCAGCAAGGGCTTGATCAAATCTTCCTTGCGCGCCGAATAAACATTGACTTCCTCAGCCGCCAGCAGCGGCGAGGTCAGCAGGCCGGCCAACAGACAAAGCACGGGCAATAAAACGTGGGGTTTCGATAGCTTGGGCATAAACATCTCCGGGAATGCGATGAACGTCGAGAACTTCATTTGAGCGCGATTATTTGTTAAATGATAGTTATTCTCATTTGCGCTGTAAAGAATTGCCCAGCAACCGGATTGATCGAACATTGGCTTCACCTGGAGGCTGCGCTGACCTCCGCGTTGCTGCCCAGCTTTTCCGACACCATGTACGACTCCTCTCTCTATTTTGAGGGAGAGGATCGGGGGTCATTCAAATTTTCACCAACCGCCTGGCGGTCGTGGCGACATGCTTGCCCTGGAACCGGGCGGATACCAGATGCACTGGCGAAAACCCATGACAAGCGCAACCAAACCACCACATTGCTCGGCGTGAGCCGCGCCACTCCGTGGAGAAAGATGAAAGAAATTGGCCTTGATGATTGATACCTGACAGAGAGACGACTATCGTTAAAAATTACGTGCGAATTTCCTGATGACGCCCGACCTCAAATCTTGTTTTAGCTATTGATTTTGAAAGGCTTTTGCAGGATCATGCGGCGCAATGAAGCTCTTGGCCGGACGCGCCGAACGGCGCTACCGCATTTCAAATAACTCCAATCCGAAATCCACTGCAGAGGACGATATGATCCGATCCGTACTACGGCAATTGTTGGTCCTGGGGATCAGCGGCGTCTTGGTCAGCGCCGCGCAGGCCGCTGGCGATCCCGCCGCCGGCAAATCCAAGTTCGCGACTTGCGCCGGCTGTCATGCCATCCCCGGCTATACCA